>Ga0114898_1001196_pt1 | contig 16129 bp, 26 predicted proteins | sample Malvired_Geostar_FD_83496 | JGI IMG/M metagenome (GOLD analysis project Ga0114898, IMG submission 83496) | Marine viral communities from the Global Malaspina Expedition - Malaspina viral metaG DeepMed_Geostar | ecosystem: Environmental > Aquatic > Marine > Oceanic | place: Mediterranean Sea... | reverse complement strand
CGCTATTGAATTAATGATGGACGATCCCTTTATTAGATGGTGCAAAGAAAACCCAAAACAAGTGGATTATTCAGCATGGTTTGCTCTGATAGCAAATTTACTTCCTCTTGGTGGTAGCGGAATTGAGTTGATTCATGATTTATCTATGAGAGACATGAATAGATATGACAGAAAAAAATGCAGTGAAAAAATTATCCAATGCCAGGGGGTAAAACCCATTACCTATAATTGGATCTGTGAAAACACCAATTTTAAAAATAAATCAAAAGTAAAATACAAATCTCCCATCGTTGCAGCAACAATAAAAATAGGAAATGACTCGGTTATACGAGAAAAATTAGGGAAATATTACAGCAAAAAAACAAAGTCATTGTCTGAATTGTCAAATTTTATCATTATACCTAAATTATTTGTCTCACATTTAGACGGCTCTAATGACTCATCACTGCAAAGAATCGTTGATATTAAAACCCGTACTAAAATAATTAAAAATATCGCTATTACCGGAAAAATGATCAGCAGTTTAGACCAGTTTAACGAGCATATTATAAATAAAATAACCGATGCTTATTTTTATGGGGCTAAAAAGGACTTAATGCAGGTGTTTGACTACCTGAACCAAACCTATCCCTCAACACCTACTATTGTGGGTAAACTGTGCATAGGACTCCATAAAAACAAAAAGACAGGTAAATGGGTAGTATTGACCCAATCCTCCGCATGGGACTCCATAGGACAGGTTGAGGACTTGGTTTATTATAACCCGGCATACAAAAAGAACATCATCTATACATCTGCTCCTAAAATATCTCAATCAGAAATAAACAGCATTAATGAGTATTTATTCAGGTTTAATGGTTTTTCTCAAATCTCATCCATTTTAGCGTGGATGTTTGCACTTCCGGTAAAACAACGAATTTATGAAGCGAAAAGATTACGATTTCCTGTACTGATGATACATGGACAGGCAGGGTCAGGGAAAACAGATACTATGAGATTTATCATTAAAAGATTTTTTGGAGACCAGGCTACTATGTATATCGCCGGTGATCAGACAAATTTTACATTCCTGAATATGTTAGGGTCATCCAACACTTTTCCAATATTTCTTGATGAATATAAACCTGTCTCATTTTCTTCCGGTGCTAAAAAACTCATATCTCAAATGATCAGGTCGGTTTATGACAATACCTCTGCATCCAGGGGACAAAAGAATATGACCATTAAAGACTATCCGATCATTGCTCCGCTGGTTATCTGTGGAGAATCAGGCTTTAATGAACCGGCACTGATGGAAAGAAGTGTGGATGTGTTTATGTCGAAAGAAGACTCCAAACCTAACCTTGACCACTTTAATAATCTAAAGAAACAACCATTAATGGCATTTGGAAATGATTACCTTAACTGGACACTGAGATTAAGCGATAATGAGATTTTAGACATATATTACAAGGAATTAAAGGACAACCATGACAGACCCTCACATAATATTGCAGTCATGAGAACAGGTCTTGAAATGCTATCACTGTATTTTAAGCAAAAAAACATTACACCGCACATTGAAAGCGTAAAGGATGTCATGGAAGAAACTCAAATGGCAAATATCAAAGAGTACGGCGAAACAGCTTCGGTTGTGGATAATATCCTTGAAGCAATCTATACTATGAAGGACTTAGGAATGCTGAATGGCGAAATGGTAACTGAGGGAGATTATTCCGGTGAATCAGGACTGTATTTAAGAGGCATTTATCCGCAATTCAGGGAATGGGCGAATAAAACCAATTTTGAATATGAAATAATACCCCTAAATGAGTTCCGGAAACAGCTTAGAAAAATGGATTATTTCATTGATTATAAGCCAGTAAGATTTGAAGGAAACCTAAAAAAAGCATTCGTTTTAAATGCTGAAAAACTTAGGAAAAAAGACATCATCCAGGATTAAAATGATGAATTATTACTATTGTTACTACTTTTTTCTGAAATTACACAGTATATATAGGATTAATAAGGTAAAACTTTTGGTGAAATATTTTTAGTAATTATAGTAATTATAGTAACATTATGACGAGAAAACTCAAAAAATTATTAGTAACAAGTTAGTAACAAATTAGTAACAAATTAGGTAAATATGTAAAATTTTAAGATGCAGAGTTTTTGGAATCACCCGGAATTACTGAAATTCAAAAAATATACGGATAAATTAGTAACAAAAGGGTGTAAAGGTAACGATGTTACCATGAAAAATTGGCAAAAGGGACTAAAACAGATGCAGCAGTTGGCAATCAGTTACGGTGTCCAATATCAGCCGGAAAATCCATTTGGAGACTCTACTCCGATCCCATTAATACCTGAACCTGATTTGGATGAAACGAAGTGGGTTAATATACCGGATGTGGGGATTGTAGGAATTACAGATAAGTACGGCGATGTTTGGAAAAAAGACGGAAAATATATATTTTCAGCTAAATGGCTTGATTTTATGATGGATGGGATAACAGACGGAACAAAATACGGTAAGGTATTAATGAAAATAATTAAAACTTTCGATGGAATCCCGGTATATGGTAAAATTTAAAATAATTGAATCAAAATCAGAAAAAAAGGAAAAGAAGATCCAAAGCGAAATTGTACGATGGTTAAAAGATCATGGTTACTCCGTAGATGTAATAACAAAAGGACTGTACGGTAATAACGGCATTTCTGATATTATAGCAGTGAAACAAGGAAAGGTAGCATTTATTGAAGTGAAACGTCCCGGCAAGAAACCAACAAAATTACAGGAATTGTATTTAAAAGAAAAACAAAGACACGGGGCAATAAGTTTTATCGCCTATTGTATTGACGACGTTAAAAGGAGGTTACAATGATAGAAATAGCTAATTGGATTGCTAATTTTTTTATATTGGGATTGGGAATGTTATTTTTTGGATTAGGGGCAATAATATCCCTATTAGCTTTATTTAAACTAACTGACAGGAAATAATAATGATATTATTTAAACTACCCTTTGTTAAAAGGGCTAAACTTGCTGCTGCCGAGAAAATGCTTAAATCAGCCGTAATCCATAACCAGAATTTAACACAAAAAATGAAGGATATGGAACAAATTGCTAAAAAACACGATAACCGGAATATCGGCAATGGTAAATTTATATCCTATATTAAGAAAATATTAAAAACCTAAGTCAGAATACAAAGAATCAATCTTATCCTGGCGAACACCTATATATCTCAAGGTAACGTCTGGATTGGTGTGGTTCAGCATATTCATTACTGCAACAAGGTCTTTTGATTTTTGATAGGCAAAATATCCACAGGTTTTTCTCATGGATTGCGTTCCGAATCCGTCTATTTTGCAGGTTATTGCAGCCTCTTTTAATATCCTGTAAGCCTGTACCCTGCTGATCGGGAAACGAGATTTACGCTTCTGCGACCAGAATAAATAATCTCCATGCACCATTTCATATTTCCCACAATACCATAGTAATTTACGTTTCAATGGGGCATTGAGTCTGAATTTCTTGAGTTTACGAGTTTTTTTCTCTCTTAATTCAAAAAATTCCCTGAAAACGTATTGACCTTTTTTGTGAGGTCTTTTGAAAATATGCTCTTTTTTAGTTTTTAACATATCGGAAATTCTTAATCCTGTATTGATTCCGAAAAAAAATAACATATAATTCCGATCACTTCCGTACTTCAAAAGGATATTGCACATTAGCTCAATTTTCTCCTTATCCCGTATCGGCTCAACTGTTTTCATTCTTTAACCTTAACAGGCGGAATTAAACTGACTCCGTGATGACTGACACTATGAGCAATATTTTCTGTACTCTTATTTTCCAATAATCTAACCCTTGCAAGAATTTCCGTCATCACAAAAATTAAATCCTTTATTTTCAATTTTGTGTAGTCTCTTTTGCTGAGTTCTTCGGTTACTCTCATTAGCTCTGATACCATTTTGATCTGTGTGTATCGCAGTCCATCTGAAACGAATTTCTCTTTCTCCATGTTGAGTTCTTCCCGTTTTTCGTACCAGGACATAACTTGATTCCTTCTGACGTTGAGCATAGTGGCAACCTTACCGAAATTGGGGGCTTGTTTAATGACACCTACTGCTTTTTTGGGAGTAAATTCTCTGGTATAATATTCGCATAGCATTACCGCTAATATCTTTTTTTCCATCCTTATACCGTACTGATCGGTAATTTGCTCATTTATCCGTATTTTCATTAATTTCTCAGCGTCTTTATCAAGGTTATCGGCAATGTATTTTTCGTCAATATCATAAATATTTTCGGCTGTTTTTTTGAAGGTTTTGGCTATCCCTTTTTTACGAAATTTGTTCCGTTTTTGAGTCCTGCTTTTTAATCTACTTGGCTTTTTTATCATTGGTTTCCTTTGTGTTAATTAATGTAATTTCATTCATTGGAATAGTCATTTGATTATTTCTTTTTCGTTGCCGTCCCGGTTTGTCTCCGGGACGGTTTTGTTTTTAAGATTCTATTTCCTCCATATTAAATTTTCTTCCACTTTATTTAGTACGTTAATAAATTTAGTCCAGGCTTCTTTATATTCCTTAGGAATAGATGACATTGATTGTCTTAACTCTTTCATTGCCTTATACATCTCTGGTGATGCTGCAATAAAATCTGCATTTGCTCTGTGAAATTCCTGTGGGAATTTTTTAGCATAGGGCGTAGTTGCTATTATATCCCTCTTAAATCCGTTATCCTTAGTTGTTACCGTGTAACGTACTTTTCCGCCGTTAATTGTCCCTTTATTGGTTAGTTCCGATGCTTTCCATTTCATGATCTGTTTTCCTTTTCGTTTAGTTTATTTTTATTTAAAGCATTTTGAAGTACGATAATAGAATATTCCACTGCTTCTGAATTAACTACATTATCAAATAATTTTTCAGTGGTAACTTGTTTATAGTGTTTCAATTCCCTTTTCATTATCTTTTTATCACCTTGTTTAATTAGTTTATCAAGTATTGAATTAGGTGAGGTTTCTTTTCTCATGATCTTGTTTCCTTTTCGTTAAATTCGTTAAATAATCTTTTTTTCACTTCCTTTTTGATCTTTTTATTTAACTTTTCATCATTTCCTATAATATAGAAATGTGAATTAAAAAAATCATCCAGTACCTTTTTATTTTTATTGTGAACTTCTTTTTCTGTCATTTTATTACTCCTTTTTTGTTTTGTTTTCCATTTTTTGAACGCCCGAAATAGGGCAGGGTCAAATTTTGGTTGTATCAATTCAAAGTACTTTGGATTATAGGTACTTCTTGACTCAATCGTCATGCGATATAACGAAAGTAAATTTAAAGCTTCTTCATTCTTGCCTTCTTTAATATACTTTGATAGTTGGTCAATAATATAATCCATTATTATTCCCTTTTGTTTATGTTTATTGTTTTTAAAATCTCGATTGCCAGCTCCGCAATGGTTATTCCTGCTTCGGAAAGTTTTAAATTAAATCCGCCGGCTATCAATTTATTTAATCTGCTTATTCGTTCCCTTGCTGTTACCTCTTTGCCGTCGGTCGTCGCTGACCAATCAAGTAACAAATTTAAGTTTGTCATGATCTTGTTATCCTTTCTTGTTTATAGTGGTTTAAAATTGTGTCTCATCGTGTCAATTTCTACCATATTGCAATGGTAACAAGTTGGCTGCTCTGTTTTAATCGTAAACTTAGCCGGTTCTCCACAATCGCAACAATCCGCCCAATCTTTAACCAGGATCCATTCTATTGGGTTCTTTTTTAGTATTTTCTCCAAAGACCCGCCACGTTTAACGTGGCAAAGTTCCCCGGCTAAAAGTGAAACCATCCCGCAGGAATTATTAAAATTCCCGCCTTGAAATTGATAGGTGTTAATTTCTGTTTTTGTCATTATTTTATTCTCCTTCGTTTAGTTGTGTTTTATCGTGAAATAAGCTCCTCATAATCAGCAGAAGTAAACTGATTTTGATTAAGCTCGTGTTTCATGAATGATAACCCTTGTATAAGGTCGTTATAGCTGTTCCAGGGGCTTCGTGTACTTACAAGGGTTGTATTAAGGTCATTATATACCCGGTAATGGTTAATGACGTCCTTTTTCCATTTTATTATTTTAGCCATTTGTGTTTTTGTTATCATAATCTTGTCTCCTTCGTTTAGTTGTTCCTATTATTCATTATCCACTTCGCAAACTATTTCAAAAATTTCACAAAAGACACAAACCTCCGGATCGCATCCGTTTACCATGTGATTTATTTTTTCTTCGTCGTTCATTTCTGCTTCCATCCAATCATAAACCGATCTAAGTGCTTTAATCATTTTTGATTTTAGTTTTTCGTTCTGTGTTGTCATTTTATTACTCCTTTTCGTTTGTTATGATTAATAAATCCCTTAAAACACAATTATATTCAAATGTGTTCTCATTGGATAATCTTAAATTATATTCAAGATTCTTTTTTGTCAAATTTCCTTTTTTATGTTCAATTAATAAACTATCTACAAAACTGATCATAAACTTTAAATTATCATGATTTAATAAGGCTTTTCTGAGATATTTTAAGTATTGTTTCATTGCAGTTTTTTAACCTCTATAATATGGATCATCTTCATATTTTTTCATTAAATAACTTTCACAATCTTTACAAATTGGAATGCAATTAACTCTCCAATTTTTATAGTGTGACCCGCATTCTGAACACTCTGCATAACCTTCTCCTGTTTTTTCTGTTTCATCAATATAAAGATCATTAAATCCAAAATCCTCCGCCAGGATAATAATCTCCGGCGTCGGATCTCCGTTTTCATCGCATTCAAGGTCTGATAACATTTCTTTATAAATAGGGTTTAATTTCATGGTATTATCCTTTCTGTTTTAGTTGAATTAATCTTGTGTTGCTTTGTCCGCACCTTTTTACTTTTTGTTCCCCTGCGTATCTATCCGGGATTACTTCAATAGATGTAACTTTTCGTCCGTGTCTGTCAAATAAACCGGGTTCTATGTTTACAATCCCTAAATCCGTTTCAATATGTAGGGTTTCACTTTTGTAATGCGTTATTGTTCTCATGATCTTGTCCTTTCGTTTTTTTGTTGATTAATGTTTAAGGCTGTTTGACGCCACTGATCCCGCTCATGCTCTATTATATGCAGCTTTCCCAATATCCGGGCTATATAGCCGCATAGAATAGTAAGTATTGCTATTTCTACGCCGTTCATCATTAGATTAGTCCATGATCAGAAAAACTATAACAGCTTTCACCAGTTATTATTAAGTGATCATGTACATAAATATCCAGGGTTCTAAGTGCTTCTTTTAGTTTCTTAGTTATCGTTAAATCATCTTGACTTGGGTTCGTGTTTCCGCTTGGGTGATTGTGGGCAAATACCACAGCGGCGGCATTGTTTTCTAAGCATTTAATAGCCACTTCCCGAGGATAGACAGCGGACGTAGTTAATGACCCTGTAAAGAGGACTTCGCTTTTTATAGCTTGATTCCGTCCGTTTAAATAGATCGCTATAAATTGCTCACGTTCTCTTATGTTATTGAAAACGCCGTTGAGGTGTAATATAACATCATCTTTTGATCTCATATAATTTCCTTTCGGCAATGCGAAACGTTCCCTGTATGCAGTCAAAAAATCTGCATCCGATATTTTATTCATTTGTGTTTGTGTCATTTGTTTATTTTCCTTTTCGTTATTTGTTGATTAAAATTTAATTAGATCCTTCCGCCGTAACATTCCATTATTTTATTTCCTTTGTTTTTTCAATAAAATAATATGCTTTTTCTACATCATTAAATATTCCTTTTAGATATTGGTCAGTAAATTCCATACATGAATAAACTTTATATTTAAATTCTTTTGTTCTGAAAATATACCAGCCTTTAAATATCCAGATTTTATTTTTGCTCATTTTCTGTTTTCCTTTTCGTTTAGTTAAAAAAAGAGGTACACCGGGGAAACGATCCCCGGCTTGCTCCAAGTGTACCTTATTATATTACGCCCTGAAAACTGGGATCTGTTGCCGGTCATCTTTTTCATCTTGTTTACGGTGTAAGGTTTGAGCTCCGAACATCGTGCGAATGTCATTTAGTTGGAATTCCTTTTTAGATTTTTTTCTCCAGTTGTCTTTTGGGTTGTGCCAGTACCATGACAGTTTTTTTCCTGAAAACTTAAAACCAAGTTCTTTTAATGTGGTTTTATGTTGTTTCGTGTCTCCGGTGATCCATAACCAAGAGCCGATAAGCTCTAAGGTTGTTCCGTCTAAGATTATTGCCTTTTCGATCATTTCCATTATAACGGTCTCCCTTGTTGCGTTATAATAGTACTTCCACTCTTTTCCGTTATTACTATTATATACATTCCCGGAACAGTGTTTTAATGCTGCATGATATTGATCATTAATAACCTGCATTATTGCAGTTGATCCGCCCCGGTCGGGATGATGAAGGAAAGCCAGCTTCCTAAATTGATTTTTTATGTCTTGAGGTGTGGTGCAATCTGTAAAGTATGTCATTTGTTTATTTTCCTTTTCGTTTAGTTGTTAATAAAAACATCGGTGTAATATTACTACATTGATTTTCGGAAGTCAAGAAGAAATGTAACACAAATTTTAATTATATCAAATTGATATAATTTTTGTTTCGTTTTTATCTCGTCATATTTAGGAAAATTTCACGTCGGAAAATCATTATCATATTTAAAAAATAAACCTGGTTAATCTTCTCAAATTACCGTTATTATCTGACGTAACATAATTACTATTGTATTACATTAATTATATAAGTCTAACAATATCAACACATAGGATTTTATTAATATAGCAATGAGGAGAAAACACCAAAATTTCACAGGATCAGGAGCAAAACCGGCAGAGGATCGCCGGCGTAAAAAAAAATAATGGAGACGCACCCACCCAAAACAGGGGGACACCCCCGTCCATATACGTATTATCCCGCTCTTACACCAAACGGAAAAAACGGAAAAAATGTAAACCCATTACACCATTACACCATTACATCCTACCCTGGCTACACTGCATTCCCGGTAAACGGTCATCTTCCATATCAAAGTAATATAGCATAGATGATCTGAACACTTTTGATTGATTCCCCAAAACCCCAATTCCCACTGATTTCCCCAAATCCCTTAAAATCCCAATATAACAAATATTCTATTTTTATTATTGCTATTATATATATAATGTAATAAACACACTACCCCGAACGAATGTAACCATATTAATAAACATCAAACTAATCTTTTTATTGCTAATTTACCCAAACTTAAAATATTTAAGTAAAACGGGTAATAAACCTTAATTATTATTGTATAAATGACATAAAACCTAATAAATTATTGTTCAAAGTATAAAAAACCTAAATATTTATTGCACAATGCTATAAAAACCTAATAAATTATATCAAATTGATATAGTTTTAAATGATATTCACAGCCCACAAGGGAAAACAAACGGAGTTTTTGCAATCAACTGCTGATTGGATATTTTTCGGTGGTGCAAGGGGAGGCAGTAAATCTTTTAGTTTAGCATGGAAGGCTGCATTGACTCCGGTACAGTGGAGATATGTATATAACAATGATGAAATATCTGAAAAGGAATATCGCAGGGTAAGACAGGCTGGGGAGGGTGTTTCGGTTCATTATGACAGGATTACCATTGATTACCCTGACTACGTCGCTTTATTGGTGCGTCGTACTTTTCCTCAATTAGAGAGGAATTTAAAGCCTGAATGCATGAAGTTGTATAAATCTTATGGAGCAAGGTGGCAGGAAAGGAATCATTGTTTTGTATTTCCATCGGGTGCAAAGGTGTATTTAGTTCATTGTCAGGATAGAAAGGCATTGGATAATTATATTGGTGGAAATTACCATTTTTTGGGGATAGATGAAGCCAATCAATTCAGGGAAAGCTGGATTGACGAGTTATCTACTTGTGTCAGGAGTTCCAATCCTGAATTAAAGCCTCAAATATGTCTTACTTCCAATCCTGGGAACATTGGTCATATATGGTTAAAGAAGAAATTTGTAGATAGATGTAAACCTGTTCCTGATGGTGAAATGATTTTTAATGAGGAATTTAATATTTCGTATCAGCCTTTTAAAACTGCTGAAACGTATTATGATGGGGAAGGTGTGAGTTATCAATATATTCCTGCTACGGTGTTTGATAATCCTGCATTGCTGGACAATGATAAAAAATATGTAAAGAAATTAAAGAATTTGAATCCTACGTTAAGGGCGATGTGGCTGGAAGGAAGATGGGATGTATTTCAGGGGATGTATTTTGATCAATGGGATGAGGGTGTTCATGTTATTGACAAGAATAAGTTTAAATATGAAAGTGATTTTTCTTTAAATACCCATAGTTTTTATCGATTTTATGATTATGGGACGAAAAATCCTTTTGTTTGTTTATTTGCTGTGGCTGATTCAGAGGGGGATATAATTGTATTTGACGAGATTGTCAGGACGGGAATGGCAGCAAGTGAGCAGGTGAAATTTGTAACGGAGTATAGCAGGGATAATTATAATTTAGTTTCGGATGATTTTGAGATGGACATTGCTGATCCGGCGTTTAACACGAAGCATTCAGAAAAGGAGGGGGTGCTGTATTCACCGAAAATGTTTTACTCTGACGGCGGGATTTTTTTAACGATGGGAAATAATGACCGTAAGGCAGGGGCGAAGGTGGTTTATGATGGACTTGCTACGTTTAAGAATTCAACTCCGAGAATACGGTTTACGTCTAACTGTACTTATTGTATTGAGACTATTCCGGCGTTACCCTCTAAGCCGAATGACCCGGAGGATGTGGACACGGATGGTGAGGATCATGCTTACGACGGACTACGTTACGGTGCTATGAAATTATTAGCAGGGAGTACAAAAATTGCCCCATCTGCTAAGGGGTGGAGAGAGAAAATTTCCAATTTAGCTTATACTTCTGATTATTCAGGAAGCTGGATGGCACAATGAGAGGAAAAAGGAAGCAGGAATAAGGGATAGAAATGGCTACATCATCATCCTGGTATAAATCCAAAGCATGGACTGCTGCTGACGAGGGGAATGAGGTTTCCGGGTATTCCGGTAATCACACAGGAGGCGTTTCAGGTAAGGCGGACAAGATATTAAAAGCGTACAGACATTCGGTTGACGCTTTTGCTGACAGTCGGGCAGACAGTGAAAAAGCAATGCGGTATGTTAATAATGACAGTTGGGACAAGACGGATTTAAGTAAGGCGAAGAAACATTCAAAGCCAACATTAAAGTATAATATTATCATGCCAATTTTATCTACGCTGATGGGAAATGAGCAGTTATCGAGGAAAAGACCAAAATTTATTCCCAGGACAATAGAGAGTGTGGACTTAGTAGATACCATACAGGGACGCTGGAACGCTATAAATGACGAGCAGGATTTTGAAGAAAAATTACAGGGTGTTTTTCTGGATGCGTTAATATTCAAAACAGGTGGTTGGATAGAGAGAAATTTTGAAGTAAATGACGACGGGTATTTGGATTTTGTGTATAAGATTGCTAATGGAATGCGGGTATATGTGGACTCTGAGACCAAGACAAACGACTATACATTAACCCATTGCCGTTGGATTATAAAAGAGGGATGGGAGTCTTTAGATGTCATAGAGGAAAAGTATGGTAAGGCTTTTGCTAAGTTGGGGGATCTGGCGGAATCAGAGAAGAAGTCAGGATGGTGGAATCAGTTAGCGATGTTTTTCAGGAGGTTTAAGGATAGTGATTATTCCAAAGGGTCTTTGAATGACTATGACAGGGAAAATGACCGTTATAAGATTTTGGAAATGCAGGAAAGGGTATTTAAGAAGATGGTAACTGTATTTGACGGAACGGAGTATTTTAATATTACGGCAGGGGAATTCAGGAAGTTAAAGACAGAGAATGAGTCGATTCAAAAGATAAGAGAATTTGAGAAAGGGGGAATTCATGTAACCACGTTAGTTCCTTATTTTAATAATGTGATTATCATGGATGAGGAAGCCGGAGGGAAGGTGGCAAATTTTGATATATTTCCTATGTTCAGTTATGGTCTTAGCACACAGGTAAACGAGACTACATCATTGGTTGATTTGCTGATGGATGTTCAGGATGATGTGAATAAGGGAAAATCACAGGTGAGGGACTATGTAACCCAAATATTATCCGGTGGGATATTTATTTCAAGGCAGGAAAAAGATGTAATCAAGCAATTACAGCAAAGAGGGAATATGCCTAACCAGGTTTATCCTCTTAAAGACCCTATAAACAAACCTCATACTATGCCTCCGGGTCAGATTCCCCCTGATATTATGCTGAACACGGAGAATTCAGTTCAATATGCTCAGCGAATATCATTGGTAAACGAGGCAATGAAAGGGGAATCGGGAAGAAGCGGAGAGTCCGGTGTGCTGTTTCAGAAGAAGGTAGAACGGGCAGCAGCGGCTATCAACCCTTATTATAAAAATTTGAGCAATCTGAGAAAAACAATAGCAAAGGATTTTGTAGATAATTTTGCTTATGTGTATTCGGAATATGACAGGGTGATCAAGGTTAAGGGAGAGGGTGGAATGTTCAGGGATGAGTATTTAAACCTTGCATGGAACGGGCAGATATTAAACAACGTGAATAATGCGTCGGTATTTGTAGAGTTGGATGAAGGGGATGACAATGTTACGGCGAAAGAGGAGAATTTTGAGAAGATGCTGGCTTTGATTAACATTATATCCCAGGTGAACCCTCAATTTGTAGATGTAAAAACATTAATTGAGATAGCTCCTATAAAGGGAGTAGATAAAATGATAGAATATATTGATAACACAATACAGCAACAGTCGGAGATGGGGGATCAGACACGGCAGTTGGATGAGACCAAGCAGTTATTGGAGAATGCTAAGATAGAGAGGGGAATGATAAATGATGAGGAAAAATTAAGACTGGAAGGGGCGAAATTAAACAAAGAAAGGGCTAACGCTTAAAAAGAGAGGTATAAAATGGATGTAGAAGAAAAAGTTATAGACCAGACTGAAACAGAGGCAAAAGAGACTGTTGAGGAAAAAGACAGTTTGATTGTTGAGCAGGATGGAGAGATTTATTTAAAACAGGAAACGGAAGAACCGGAAACAGAGCCGGAAGGCAAAACTGGTGAAGGACAAGCGGAAGTTACTGAAAAGGGTGTATCAGATGACATTGATCCGGCGTACAAAGGTAAGTCGGTAAGTGATGTAATCCAGATGCACAAAGAGGCAAGTCGAAAGATCAGTGAGCAGGGAGGTGAGCTTGGCAAACTGCGGAAGCAGACTGAGAATGCTGAAATGACTCCTGAACAGTTGAGACAATCTTTAACGGTTACAGAGTTACAGGTTGGTTTAAAATCGGAGAGAGAAAAGCTACGGCGGATTGACCCGGTATTAGACCCTGATGACTATGGTAATCAGCAGGAGATAGTAACTCAACTGGAAGTGGACTGGCTTCAAAAGCGTCAAGATGAACAGATCAAGGACAGGTTCAACTCGAAAGAGAACCAGGAATTCAAAGCGTCTCAAAAGGAGAGATTTACGAATTCCGGTATTGATATGTCTGATGATGATTTTTCTGACGTTTCCGGCATTGCGGAAAACTATCTTGAAGACGGCAAATATACCGAACAGGCTTATCAAAAGGCTATGATTGATAAATTTGGTGTTGATAAGATGGTGAAATTCTACACAATGAACGGAGAAAAAAAGGCTCGGGAAGATATTGTAAAAGCCGAAGGTAAGCAAATGACAAAAGTGGATGTAAAGGGCAGCGGTAAAAACGCCAAACTTATCAGGATAAATGATCTGCCACGCCATGAGCTTAGAAAGACATTGGACACAATGTCGCCGGAGGAATTGAAACAGTTATATTCCCGGGTAAATCAGTAATGAGTTAATTCATGTCCCGTAGATCGGGACACATTAAAAGGAAACTTCACAAATGGAAACTTCACAATCTTGGATTGCGAATGTTGAGATTCTAAACGCTCAACTTCGCAAAGAAACGTGGTTTAATACGTTTTTCGCAAGATTTTCCGGCAATGTGGACATCTCAACAGACGACAACGGTAATAAGGTTTATACGCCTTCCGGGAAACCTATTGAGGTTCTGAATGATTTTGTTCAGGAGGGTAGAGATAATATGCTCATACCTTTCTTGAGAGAATTGACAGGATCTCCGGTTTACGGTGATACTGTTTTAAAAGGAACGGGGGAAGATCAATCTCTGGATTGGTTACGTTCTTATGTAAATCAGTATAGAAAAGCCGTGATGAAACGATCAGGTCAGATGTCAGAACAGCGTCAGAAAATCTTTAAACTGTACGAGGCAGCGAAACCTCAACTTTCACGGTGGTTCAGTAAGTGGGAAAACCAGACAATATTCCAAACCTTCTACGAGGGTGTTTCTCCGAATTTAAGTTCAGGGACAACGGATGACGGTTTAGGTCTTGCCAGGCGATACCACCCAAATTGGTACATAAATGACGGCGGTGTTTTAACTACGGTTGGAACAGCAAAGACCTTAAAAACCAATGGGAATCTTGATGGAGCAATCGGTATGACAGCAGCAGCAGACGCAACCTGCGATACGGGTATGACGGCTGCAATTCTTATGGACTTGCGGGTTAAGTGCATGGAATTACGAATTCCTACCATGACCACAAAGAGCGGTTATCCGTTCTGGTGTTTATTGGTACATCCGGCACAGGCTTCGGCGTTAATGCAGGAAACCAACTATAAGTCGGCTGCACAGGCTGCTTATACAGGAAAGATGCTGGACGAACCGGAAATCTCCGGTGCAGTAGGTTATTTTGCAGGTTTTGCTATTTACGAGGACATTGTTGGTATTCGTGAATGGGATGAGGCGGGATATTTCTTCGGCTCAACCACATCTGCAAGGCTTGACCCAACGGCTGTAACACTGGCTTCCGGGACTGCAAGGGTGTATAACGCCATTGTATTTGGAAACAGTGCAGTAGGTAAGGGTGTAGCTCAAGACCTTCATTTCACTGATGAGATTGACGACCATGCTAATACCATAGAGATAGGCGGAGCATTGATCAATGGATACAATCGTAATGAGTACTATGCTGAAGGAGACGGAGGCGAGGTATCAGGCGATGCGTTCTATAAGAACCAATCTGCTGCTCACGATTCCGATGCCTTATCTGCAATTAATCAATCTTCATTAATTTTTTCAACAAGAGATTAAAAGGAGGAATGAATAATGGCTAAAACAAGCATAGCGAATTGGAGAAAGTCAGGTGGTGCGTTTTCACTAACAGCGACTCACAGCGGAAACGGAACAATAACAGAATGTGCGGCACAGGATGGAATGATTATTTGCGATTTTACGCTTCTTGGAAGTGGTGAAACCGTAACGATCAATACTCCATTCAAATTCACGGTTATTGATGCGTATTTAGTAGTTGGTAATGGTGAAAATGTTACATCCAAGACCCTTCAGGTAAAAAACGGCTCAACTGCTTTAACAAGCACAATGTCAATGGCAACGGATAAGGGTGTGGCAAGAGCTACAACTTTAGACGAGGATGAAGCTGTATTTAATGTAGGGGATAATGACCTTACATTAACATCATCTGCTCATGCAGACGGTGGTGCAACTGTTTATATCAGTTACCGATAGTCCGAAATTGACGAGGTAATAACGTCATATAAAGATAAGGTCAGGGGTGGATTGCTCTGCCCCTGACCACTAAAAATTTAAAAGGAGAAAAAAATGATTTTAAAATATTCAAAAACAGGTGAAACTGAAAATATTGGACTTGGACAAGCTGGTTGTGAGTATCTTGACACAGATACCGCTGCTACTTCAAGTATAATTGTAGCAATTACATTTTTAGAAGATTCCACATTTGATACATTAACACCAGAAGACACATCTTTATATATGGGAGAAGCAAGTGGTCTTGGAAATGATGTAGAGCAGGATACTTTTCCCAAAGGTGTAACTATATATGGAAGGTGGACAGCGGTAGAACTTGAAACTGGAAGAGCAGTAGGTTACTTAGGCTAATATGCTCGGACTTGGTAATAATCTTGCTCGTGGTGGGGTGCT
>Ga0114898_1001192_pt1 | contig 16149 bp, 13 predicted proteins | sample Malvired_Geostar_FD_83496 | JGI IMG/M metagenome (GOLD analysis project Ga0114898, IMG submission 83496) | Marine viral communities from the Global Malaspina Expedition - Malaspina viral metaG DeepMed_Geostar | ecosystem: Environmental > Aquatic > Marine > Oceanic | place: Mediterranean Sea... | reverse complement strand
GCGTTGGGGTAGCGCTCGGTGTCGCGGGGGGAAACGGGGAAGCCCGGCTGCGGCGCGATGCGGGAGCCCGTGACCACGACGTTCTCCTGGACGCGGGGCGCCCCCGATCTCTGCTGGACCGGAGGGACGGGCAGGGGCGGCAGGGCGAGGGCTGGATGAGGCGGCGGCGGGGCGCTGAGCATCTGACCCGAGCGATAGCGCCGATCCTCCCGCGGCGGCGCAAAGCCCAGGGCCGCGCAGGCCTCAGCCGTGGGGACCCCGTCGTGAACCCGTGGCGCGGCGCTGGCCGACAGCGGCGCCAGCGCCACAAGCCCGGTCAGGCCGACGGTGAAAACGGAGCGAATCGCGTGCGGCGACATGTCGGTCTCGATCCCTGGGCTCTGGTTTGTACCGCTGGAGTTTGCCCGCCGCACTAGGGCGAAAGATAGACGACCGCGTTCGTCGAGCCTCATCCGCAGGCGCACAATGCGCATGATTGGAAAACAAGGGTCTCCGTCCCCCTGACCTTGACAGTGGGGCGCCAGGTGCGGCTACTTCCCAGAATAACTATGGTTAATGAGTTCTGAACCAGGGGAGCCATGGGCATGGTCCAGCACTCGGACCGACCGCTGCGCGAAAGCGTACGCAAGGGTTTGACCCTCGCCCTGCTCGTGGCCCTCGTTCCGCTCATGGGGTGCGAACCCCGGGGCAAGGCGCCTGGGGGCCGGAACGCAGGCTTGGCCTGCCCGCGGCCGCAGGCCTTCCTCACCAGCCAGGAATTCAACGCCCAGGAACAGCAGCTTCGCGCCCTGCGCCAGCAGGCCTTCGCCGGCGACTTCTTCGCCCAGATCGATCTGGCGCGCCGCTATGGCGGCCAGGAGGCGGAGGCCCGCAAGACCTATGACCCGGTGGAGGCGGCCGTCTGGTACGAGCTGGCCCTGGCCAATCCGGACGGCTTTGCGCCCATCGTCACGGCCCGCCAGAACCGCCGCCTGGGCGGGGCGCGGCTCGAGGACTGCCGCCAGGCCGAACGCCTGGGCGCCTTCAACGGCCTGGAGCACCTGCTGGGCCGGATGAGCTCGGACGAACGCCAGGAGGTGCGCGACCGGGTCATCTATGTGCTGTCCACGCAAGGGGCGGAGGGGTTCCGCACCCTGGCGCGTCTGCACGATGTGGGGTTTGGCCCCTTTGGCGATCCCAATGAGGCCTCGCCGATCGAGCCCCGGAAGCTGGAGGGCCGCCGCCTCCCGGCCGCGGCCACCCTGTTCACCCGCAACGACATGGACGTCTACCAGTTCAACTATCTCGCCGCCCAGAGCGGCGACGTGGCCGGCTTCGTGATGCTCAAGGACTTCGAGCGTTCGTCCCCGGGACGGGCCGCGCTGGGATCGGACGCCGAGGCCAAGGCCAAGCGGTGGACGCCGCCCTTCGAATTCTATCCGCCGGAGGCGCCCGAATCGGGCGTGCCCCATTCCGACGAATCCGCCCCCTCCGGCGAGGCGGCGGCCCTGGCCCTGGCGCGCCTGGACGAGCTGCCCTTCCTGCATGTGGGCCACGCCCTGGCCTTCCTGCAGGTGATCCCCAAGCCGATCCTCACCAAGGCCGAGCTGAGCACGACGGAGGCCCAGACCTTCCAGGCCATGCTGGGCCGGCCGATGACCGGGCGGCTGTCGCCGCTGGAGGAGGTCCGGGCGATCCAGTACGCGGCGGTGAGCGGTCAGGCCCGCTCGCAGCTCACCCTGGCGGTGATGTACGCCGAAGGGGTCGGCCTGCCCCGGGACTATGCGCGGGCCTTCTACTGGTTCTCCCAGGCCGACCGGCAGGGGAGCCCCGAGGCCAAGTACGCCATGTCCACCTTCTTCTCCCTCGGGATGGAAGGGGTGGCCGATCAGGATAAGGCGAGCGCCGTGGTCTATCAGATCGACGGGGCGCTGGCCGGTTTCAAACCCTCAGCCCAAAGGCTGCGCGAGCTCCTGGCCCAGGTCTCCCGCGCGCCGCGAACCTGACAAAGGCCATGACGGTGACCGCACAGACCCCTCGATTCCGCCGGACGGCCGCCGTCGCCGGCGCCCTGGCCGCAGCCCTGGGCCTGGCGCTGATGGCCAGCCCGGCCCAGGCCTATCCTGACGCCAAGGTGGATGCTCAGATCCGCCCCAATTTCGGCGGGCTGATCACGCCCCCCCTGCGGTCGCCCTATCGCCCGGCGCCCTGGTCCAAGCCCAGCCACAAGCCGAAGCATCACCATCGCCCGCCGCCCCACGCGCCCTATCCGCAGGCGGGCGGCTATCTCAACAGCCTCAGCATCGACTGCGCCGATCCGACCCTTGGCCCCTATCCCATCTCCGACGCCCTCTGGGCGCTGGCCGATGGCGGGGTGCTGTTCATCCGCGCCCGGGGCGGGGTCTGCCGCGAGACCGTCTATATCGACCGCCCCGTGACCATCATCGGCGAGGGAACGCCCGCCTTCGCCACCGGACCGGGCGGCCAGCCGGCCCGGCTCTCGGCGCCTGCGGGGGCGCCCTGCATCCGCCTGGCCCCGGGCACGCGGGGCGTTGAGATTCGCGACCTGATCATCGAGTCCGACCAGGCTGGCCGCAGCGCCTGCATTGAGGCGGTGGACGCTGAACTGGCCCTGGTGGGCAGCTATGTCCGCTACAGCGGCGAGGCCGCGGCGATCTTCGTCTCCGGCGGCCGGCTGATCGCCCGCCAGACGACCATCGAGGCCCGGACCAACGACGCCGCCGTCCTGGCCGACACCGCGACCCTGGACTTCAGCCAGGTGCGCATCGCCGCCGATGTCCGCGGCCTGGACATCACCCCGGCGGCCGGCGAGAGCCGCCTGGTCCAGGTGGGCGTGGTGGCCGAGGGCGGCGCCCTGCCGGGCTCGACCGGGGTCACCGTGCGCGGCCTGCGTAGCGGCGGCGGCAAGCTGGTGGTGCGCAACAGCTATGTGGGCGGCTGGATCACCGGCCTCTATGTGGATCGCGGCGCCAAGCTGGAGCTCATCCGGAGCCGGGTCCGCGCCCGGCGCGGGATCATCTCCGACTGGGGCGAGGTGGTGGTCCGCGAGTCCGCCGTCTGGGGGGATGAGTACGGCGGCTATTTCGCCGGCGGGGCGCCGGTGATCGAGCACAACCGGTTCGGCGGTCCGCGGGGCGGGCTGGTCTTCGACAGCCAGGCCCGGCCGAGCCTGTCGCCCAACTACCTCTATGCGCCCGAGGGCTGCGACCCCTATGGCCAGCCCCAGGGGCTCTATTGCCTGCCGCTGGCGGCCGCCCCGCCCCTGGCCTTCGCCACGCCCGAGACCTATGGCCAGCCGGCCTATGGGGGCCAAGCCTACGGAGGTCAGGCCTATGGCTGGAGCTATGACGGCTATGACCGGGGCTATCAGGCCGATGGCAGCCCGGTCCCCATCGCCGCCCCGCCGCCGCCGCGCCGCGGCTTCTTCGGCCGGCCCGCCTACTGACCTACTGGGCCGCGAAGAAGTCCTCCGGCCCCTCGACCTCGACCAGCCGGCCCTTGCGGATCTCGACGAAGCGGGTGGCGGCCGTGCGGGTGAAATGCCGGTCGTGGGAGACGAAGAGACAGGTGGTCTCGGCCTCCTCCAGCTGGCTTTCCAGGGCTTCCTGGCCTTCGATGTCCAGGTGGTTGGTGGGCTCGTCCAGCAGGTAGAGGTTGGGGCGGGCGAGCTTCAGCCGCAGGAAGATCAGCCGGGCCCGTTCGCCGTGGCTGAGGTCGCCGATCGGGCCGCTGACCCGGGCGTGTGAGAACCCGGCCTTGGCCAGCAGGGCGTTGGTCTGGGTCTTGGTGGCCGCCTCGGCCCCGGCCACATAGTCGAACAGGCTCATCTTCAGCGGCAGGTCGCGCATGGCCTGGTCGAAATAGACCATCCGAATGGATGGGTTGAAGCGGATCGGCGCACTCCCGTCATAGTGGACCTGGGCCGGGTCATAGGCCCGCGCCAGGGCGTTCAGCAGCATCGACTTGCCCGCGCCGTTGATCCCGAGCACGGCGATCCGATCGCCGACCGCCACGCTCAGCCGGTCGATCCGATAGAGGGCGCGGCCGTCGGGTGTGGTGACGGTGACGTCGGCCAGCCGCAGGGCGACCTTGGCGTCCATCTCGCCCTCGCCGAGTTCCAGCCGGCGCTCGCGGCCCACATAGGTCTCGGTCCGCTCGGCCTCGATGCGGGCGATCCGCTTCTCGGTGGCCTTGGCGCGCTTGTGGAATTTGTCGTTCAGGACCCCCCACTGGCGATAGCGGGCGGCCATGGCCTCCAGCCGGTCGATCTCCTTGGCCTCCAGCTTCCGGCGGGTCGCCTCGGCCGCATCCCTCGCCATCAGTTCGGCGCGGGCGGCGACGAAGGGCAGGGCGAAGCTGTGCGCCCCATCGGCCCGCAGGAAGACCGTGCGGCTGGTGGTCCGCTCCAGGAAGGCGCGGTCGTGGCTGACGATCAGCATCGGCAGGCGGCGCTCGGCGTCCAGCCACCGCTCCAGCCGGTTGATGTTGGCGAGGTCCAGATGGTTGGTCGGCTCGTCGAGGATCAGCAAGTCAGGCTCGGCCAGGCGCACGGCCGAGGCGATCAGGAACAGCCGCCGCCAGCCGCCGCTGAGGGCGGAAAACCGCGTCTCCGCCAGCTCGGGCGGGATTTCGAACTCGTCCAGCAGGACGTCGATCCGCCAGTCCTCCGACCCGTCCTGCGGCAGGGCGGTGGCCAGCACCTCCCGGGCCGTGAGGGCCAGCAGGTGATCCGGCGCCTCCTGGGGCACATAGCCGACCTTCAAGCCCCGCGAACGGATGATCTTGCCGCTGTTCAGCTCCAGCTCGCCGGTCAGGCACTTGAGCAGGGTCGACTTGCCGGCCCCGTTCTCGCCCACCAGGGCTGTGCGCGCCGCATCCAGCGCAAAGGTCACGCCCTCGAACACCCGGGCGGCGCCGTAGTAGAAGCTGGCGTTCTCCACGCCCAAGACCGCCGCTGGTCCTGCCATGTCTGCGCCCCCGGGTTCATGTGCGCCCGGGCGCACTTAACGATCCAGGGCCGGCCTTGCCCAGCAGAAAGCCTCAGTCCCGGCGGGCCAGGGCGATCTGGGCGATCAGCACTCGGCCGTCCGGCGCAGCCTCGGTGTCCAGCCGCAGTTGCGAGATCCGGTGACGCGTCCAGTCCTCCCCCCCGCGGGCCGGATGGGTCATGTCATAGACCAGCGTGACGGGCGTGGCGGTACCTGGCGGCCAGGTTTCGACGGGCAGGGCCATATGGGCCGCCGATTCTCCGTGCGTTTCGGTGGCGTAGTAGAGGGCGCCGTCCCAGGGGCCGGCGGCGACCGCCCGCACCATGCGGACCAGGACAAGGTTCGCCATGGCGCCCGGGATATCGATACCGGTCGGGGATCTGAGCTTCGGGTCCCCCGACTGGCTCACCAGCTCGGCGCCGACGCCCGGCTGATGGCGAAGCTCGGCCCCGTCAGCGACGAATCCGTGGAGCAAAGCCGCAAAGTCCCAGCTTCGGACCACCTGCAGGCCGGGGCCCTCGAACTGTCGGAGGTCCTCGCGCCAGCGGATCTGGTCAGCCCAATCCTGACCTGGTCGGGGATCGGCCTTGTCGCAGGCGGCCAGGGCGAGAGCGCCCAACTGTCCCAGGGCGAGGCGGCGCGAGATCATGGCGCGGCGCCCTCCCGCTGATAGATGCGCAGGGCGTCGCCGGCATAGGTCACGCGCCAGGGCGCGGGCAGCGGCTCACCGCCGATGGCGACCACCTGGCGACGTCCCGCCAGCCGTTCGGGCGGCACGGGACCTGGCGGGCGGACCAGGATCTGCACCTCGCCCCCATAGGCCATGAAGGCCATGTGGCTCGTATTGTGGTCATAGGCGAGGACAGTCGGGAGGCTGTCGGTCAGCGCCGCGCCGCGGGCGACCTGCAGATCCTGCTGGAGGGCGGCGCGGGGACCGGCGATCTCGCGGCCCACCCAGGCGTCGTCATAGTGGGTGGAGATCAGGCCCAGGGCGACAAAGGCCGCCGCCCAGGCGCGGAACAGGTCCACGCCCAGCACGAGGGCGAGCGCGAGGAGGCTCACCACGCCGGCGGACAGGAGCAGATAGGGCGCCGGCGGCACGAAGCCCCAGCGGTCGAGATGCGGCAGATAGAAGGCCGAGAGCGCGCCGCTGTCCCAGGGGGTGAGCAGGACGCCGAACCGCCAGGCGGCCATGAGGCCGAACAGTCCGGCCATCGGCAGGGCGGCGAGCAGCAGGCGTCGCGGCCAACCTGCGCTGCGCCAGCAAACCGCCAGGGATCCGCCGGCGGCGATCCAGAGCAGGGGAACATAGAACTCGAAATAGCGACCCCACAGCCGGCCGCTTTCGCCGGGGATGGCCGAGACCTTCACGGCGAAGACCAGGATCATCCCCAGGGCGGCCAGGAAGGCGGCGGCCAGCAGCACGAAGGCCCTCTCGTCCCGGCCCAGGGGTTCGCGGCGGCGTACGCGCTGGGCCACGGCCAGGCCGCCCGCCATCAGGGGCGCGCCGGCCAGCAACAGGGTCGCCGAGCCCAGGGACAGGAGGGTGATGGCGGCGGTGCGGATGGGCCGCTCGGGAACCCGTCCGAAATGGTCTCCATAAGCGGAGCCCATAAAGAAGGTCAGGGCAGACCCGGGGCGGCCGGAGAGAAGCTCGATTGCTGAGCCCGTGGCCAGGAAGATGGCGGCGAACAGGGTGAACTGCGCCAGGGCGCCCAGGGGCCGGCGCTCTCCGACCGCCACAAGGGTGATCAGCAGGACGGCCATGGCCGGGACCACGGTCACGCCGTGGGGCTTGATCAGCACCAGCAGGGCGCACAGGGCGCCCATCAGGATGGCGTGAGCCCAGGGCCGTCTTGTCGCCCAGAGCGCGGTGGCGGCGGCCATGGCCGCCAGGACCAGCACGAAGACGCCCTCGGGCATGGCGGTGACCACGAAGCGATGGAACGGGTAGGCGAGCGCCGTCAGCAGGGTCCAGCCGGCCACATGCGGCGTCTGGGACGTCCGCACGGCGCGGTGCAGGATCCAGACGCCGCCCACATAACCCGCTGCGCCGATCAGCCGAAGCCAGGGCAGGAGGTTGTCGGTCAGGCTCTGAACCAGGCGAATGAGCAGGAGGTAGGCCGTATTGCCCACCGGTTGCAGCGTCGGGTGGCGGTCGGGGTGGGCGGCCAGAAGATCGCCATAGAGGGCGCGGATCAAATAGGCGCCCTCGTCCCCGGCATAGAGGGGCCAGGGGGTGAGACTCCGATTGAAATAGAACAGGCCGACCAGGCCTGCGCCGATGAGGACGGCGAAATCGAGGCCGCGCGCCGCAGGGTGAAGTCGAACACGAACTAACGCCACACCGGAACCTCGCACGCAGGCTCTGTAGGACTGACCCCCCAGGACCCCATCGGCAAGGCCTTATGGTTCAGCGTGGGCGCAAAAGAAGACGCCGCCCCGGGGGAGCGGCGTCCTTGGTCGTTCTGCGGCGAGGGCCTATTTCTTGAGGGCGTCGCGGGCGCCTTCCTTCAGGTCGCCGACACCCTTTTGGACCTTGCCTTCGGCCTGATCCATATTGCCCTCGGCTTCGAGGCGCTCGTTGTCGGTCATCTTGCCGACGGCTTCCTTGGCCTTGCCGCCCATATCCTTGGCGGCGCCTTCGGCCTGATCCTTATGCATCGGAAACTCCTTCGGTTTTGGGAGGTGCGGGGGCGCCTTTTGTGTTGCAGAAGGAATGCATGAAGCCGGGCGGTTGTTCCGCCAGATCACGCCCCTGCGGTTGCGCCGCAGCCAGGGGGCGTCTATTTCCTGCTCCAATTCCGAAATCGCAGTTTCAAAGGCGGGCGCGGCACCATCCATGGCGCAGCAACACATTTTTCAGATGCAGGGCCTGACCAAGGCCTATCCCGGCAGCAAGAAGGTGTTCGAGAACATCTGGCTGTCCTTCTATCCCGACGCCAAGATCGGGGTGGTGGGGGTCAACGGCTCGGGTAAGTCCACCCTGCTGAAGATCATGGCCGGGATCGACAAGGAGTTCACCGGCGAGGCCCGCGCCGCCGACGGCGTGAAGATGGGTTATCTCGAGCAGGAGCCGCACCTGGACGAGAAGCTCGACGTCTGGGGCAATGTGATCTCCTGGTGCGAAGAGAAGAAGATCTTCGACGCCTACAACGCCGTCGCCGCCAAGATGGGCGAGGAATATACCGACGAGCTGATGGAGGAGATGACCGCCCTCCAGGAGAAGCTGGACGCTGGCGATCTGTGGGACATCGACTCCCGCATCGAAATGGCCATGGACGCCCTGCGCTGCCCGCCCAATGACTGGCCGGTGGACAAGCTGTCGGGCGGCGAGAAGCGCCGGGTGGCCCTGGCCCGCCTGCTTCTGTCCAAGCCCGACATGCTGCTGCTGGACGAACCCACCAACCACCTGGACGCCGAGAGCGTCGCCTGGCTGCAGCACCACCTGGAGGCTTTCCCGGGCTGCGTCATCCTGGTGACCCACGACCGCTACTTCCTGGACCAGGTGACCAAGTGGACCCTGGAGCTCGATCGCGGCAAGGGCGTGCCCTACGAGGGCAACTACTCGTCCTGGCTGGAGCAGAAGGCCAAGCGCTCGGCCATCGAGGACCGCGAGAGCGAGAGCCGCAAGCGCACCCTGGAGCGCGAACTGGAATGGGTGCGCTCCTCCCCCAGCGCCCGGCGCACAAAGTCCAAGGCCCGCCTGGCGGCCTTTGACGAGCTGGTCAACGCCTCGGAGCGTGAGAAGCAATCCTTCGCCCAGATCCAGATCCCGCCGGGCCCCCGGCTGGGCCAGGTGGTCATCGAGGCCGACAATCTGGAAAAGGCCTATGGCGACAAGCTGCTCTTCAAGGACCTGACCTTCCGCCTGCCGCCCGGCGGCATTGTCGGGGTCATCGGCCCCAACGGGGCGGGCAAGTCGACCCTGTTCAAGCTCCTCACCAAGCAGGAGGTCCCGGACGCCGGCGACATTCGCCTCGGCGAGACCGTCCAGCTCTCCTATGTGGACCAGAGCCGCGATGCGCTCGATCCAAATAAGAACGTCTGGGAGGAAATCTCCGGCGGCCTCGACGTCATGAAGGTCGGGACCCGCGAGATCATCAGCCGGGCCTATGTGGGCTCGTTCAACTTCAAGGGCGCCGACCAGCAGAAGAAGGTCGGCCTGCTCTCGGGCGGCGAGCGCAACCGCGTCCACCTGGCCAAGACGCTCGCATCCGGCGGCAATGTCATCCTGCTCGACGAACCGACCAACGACCTGGACGTGGAGACCCTGCAGGCCCTGGAAAGCGCCCTTGAGGACTTCCCCGGCTGCGCCGTGGTCATCAGCCACGACCGCTGGTTCCTGGACCGCCTGGCCACCCACATCCTGGCCTTCGAGGGCGACAGCCATGTGGAATGGTTCGAGGGTAACTTCGACGCCTATGAGGAAGACAAGAAGCGCCGCCTCGGCACCGACAGCCTCATCCCCCACCGCCTGAAGTTCCAGAAGTTCAGTCGTTAAAAAACAGGGCCGGGGGGAAAGCTGCGCAGCGGAACCTCCGGCCATCCAACCTGTTCTCCGCGGGACACCCCAACCCCGAAAGGAGACCGCCATGGCGAGCCCTCGTATCGAAGGCGCCAAGGTGGCCGTGCTGGCCACCCACGGCTTTGAACAATCCGAACTGGAACAGCCCGTTGCGGCCCTGACCGCGGCCGGCGCCACCGTCCATGTGATCGCCCCCAAGGGCCCTGAAATCCAGGGCTGGGAGCACCACGACAAGGGACGCACCACCCCCGTCGATGTCGAACTGGCCAAGGCCAAGGCGTCGGACTACGACGCCCTGGTCCTGCCGGGCGGGGTGATCAATCCCGACGCCCTGCGCCTGGAGAAGAAGGCCATCGCCTTCATCGGCGAGTTCGTGAAGGCCGGAAAGCCCATCGGCGCCATCTGCCACGGCCCCTGGACCCTGATCGACGCCGGCGGGGTCGAGGGCAGGACCATGACCTCCTGGCCGTCCCTGGAGACCGACCTGAAGAACGCCGGCGCCAAGTGGGTCGACAAGGAGGTGGTGGTCGACCAGGGCCTGGTCACCTCGCGCAAGCCCGACGACATCCCGGCCTTCTGCAAGAAGCTGATCGAGGAGATCGCCGAAGGCCGCCACGCCGCGGCGGCCTGAGCCCAACGCCTGATCCTGGCGGCGGTCGCCCTGGCCACAGGGGGGCCGCCACGGCTATAGGGCGGGGAGCCAACTGGAGCATCGCCCATGTCCGTCTCCCCGCCCGTCGTCCTTCTCTCCCACGTCATGCTGGCGCCGATGCAGGCGGGCCTTGAGGCCAAGGGCTATCGGGTGGTGCGCCGCTGGGATCTGGCCGAGGCCGATCGGGGCGAGGTCGTCGCCATCGCCCATGCCGGCGAGGTGGTGCTGGAGCCGGAGTTCCTGGCCAGCCTGCCCAAGCTCGGCGTGATCGCGTGCATCAGCGTCGGCTATGACGGAGTGGACGTGCCCTGGTGCCGGAGCCGCGGGATCGAGGTGACCCACGCCGACGGTCTGAACGCCGACGACGTGGCCGACCATGCCGTCGGCCTGCTGATCGCCTCCTGGCGCAACATCGTCGAGGGCGACCGCCACGTGCGTGAGGGCCGCTGGGCCCCCGACGACCGGCTGGGCGCCCGGCCGGCGCTCAAGGGCCGCAAGGTGGGCGTCGTCGGCATGGGCCATATCGGCCAGGCCTGCGCGGTCCGCGTCGAGGCCTTTGGCCTGGAGGTGGCCTGGTGGGGCCCCAACCCCAAGCCCGATCTGCGCTGGCCCCGGGCCGAAAGCCTGCTGGCCCTGGCGGAGGCCAGCGACATCCTGATCGTCGCCTGTCGCGCCGACGCGTCCAACCGCGGCCTGATCTCGCAGGAGGTCATCGAGGCCCTCGGGCCGCGGGGCCTGCTGGTCAATGTGGCCCGCGGCTCGGTGGTCGATGAGGACGCCCTGATCGCGGCCCTGAAGGACAAGCGCCTGGGCCGTGCGGCCCTGGACGTCTTCTGGCAGGAGCCGACCCCGGCCGCCCGCTGGGCCGACGTGCCCAATATCGTGCTCTCGCCCCACGCCGCCGGCGGGACGCTGGAATCCATCCCCAAGATGATCGGTCAGGCGCAGGAAAATCTACGCCGCCACTTCGCCGGAGAGGCGCTGCTCAGCCCCGCGCCATAGGGAACGGGGCCGGCGGGTGCCCTGGAGACTAAACCCTGGTCCCGGCAGTCTGCGCGTGGTCCTGTCTGAGCGCCTCGCTCATCTGGCAGACAGACGACGGCTATCTTGTGCAGCGCTCGTTTGCTGATCAAAATCCAAAGGCTGACCAATGCTTATAGTTTGCCAGCTCCGATAAATTTGGTGTCCTCAGGGGGTGGAGATGTATTCAGGTTCGCTTCTAATTGATGTAATATTCATTATGGGGGCGGCAACTACAATTTTTATATCTCTAATTATATTGAGATCGTTATTTGGAATTAAAAATAGGAGATTCATAAGAGAAGCATACCGTATGTTATCGTTTTTATGGATATCTATATCCTTATCTATACTCATTCCTTTTACAACTCGACGAGAGGTTTGGGCATCCTATGGTGAAGTCAAGGTTGCGGTAGTGTCCCTTGTGCTAGGATTTGCATATTTGGCATTGTATGCGTTCATAACGAAATCTCAGTTGAGGAAGTAGAAATTTGATCAGTTGCGACTGGAGCCTTCCTTTTCTGATCGGCCTTTGTAGGCGTGCTTGCGGTAAGACTGGCTTGACGGCGTGAGCGGAACTGGCTGGCTGCGCGGGCATTTGGTCGGCAGCGATTTTGCTACCTGTGATGCCAATGCTCCCTGTGTCTGCGTTCGTGTGTCCGGCGACAGCCTTCCGGCAGCTATGCTCACTCTATGATCCACTTCTCGTTGAGGAGGCTGTGGCCCTGAGCGACGCGGAACGCACGGATCTGCGCGCCTTTTCCCGCCTATATGATCTATCCCTCGAAGAGGCGTGCGAGGCCGAGGTCTGGCGAGAGGTTCGCCTGCGTCTTGAGCGAGACCTTGCAACGCCCCTACAGGCGCGGCCTGAATGGGGTTATGAGGATCAGCAAGCGGCGGCCTGAGCCGGCCTCCAAGGCTTGACATAATCACATAAGGATATCTTTATGTGACCCATGGCGCTTTCCAACGTTCAGGTTGTCGATGTCTTGCGCGCGGCGGGCGAGCCGACGCGCCTGCGCATTCTCGCCCTGCTGGCCCATGAGGAGCTGGCGGTGCTGGAGATCTGCCGCGTCCTGGACCAGAGCCAGCCCCGGGTCTCCCGCCATCTCAAGCTCCTGGCCGAGGCCGGGCTGGTGGAGCGGTTTCCCGACGGCGCCTGGGTCTTCTATCGCCTGGTGACCTCCGGCGAGGCCCGCCGCCTGGTGGACGAGGTGCTGGACGTCATCGACCCGGCCGACGCCACCCTGGCCCGGGACGCCGAGCGGCTGCGCACCGTGCAGGCCGAGCGCGAGACCGAGGCCGGCGCCTATTTCGCCCGCAACGCCGCCCGCTGGGACGAGATCCGCGCCCTCTATGTGGCCGACGAGGCCGTGGAGGCGGCGATCCGCCAGGCCGCCGGACCCGGCCCCTTCCGCCGGCTGGTGGACCTGGGCTCGGGCACCGGCCGCATGCTGACCCTGCTGGGGCCGCAGGCCGAGCAGGCCCTGGGCCTCGACCTCTCTCAACAGATGCTCAACATCGCCCGCAGCCATGTGGGCAAGGCGGGCCTGGATCACTGCGAGCTGCGCCACGGGGACATCTTCGGCACCCGGTTGCCGGACGAGAGCGCCGATCTCGTCGTGGTCCATCAGGTGCTGCACTATCTCAACGAGCCCGCGGTCGCCGTGCGCGAGGCCGGTCGCCTTGTGGCGGCGGGCGGGCGGCTGCTGATCATCGACTTCGCCCCCCACGGCCTGGAACATCTCCGCGACGAGCATCAGCATCGCCGTCTGGGCTTTTCCGACGCCGAGATGGAGCGCTGGCTCGAAGACGCCGGTCTGGGCCAGATCCAGGCCAGCGCCCTGCCGCCGACTCAGGCCGCCGGCCTGACCATCAAGATCTGGAGCGCCGAGCGCGCGCCGCTCCGCAAAAGGACCGCCGCATGACCTTTGTCCCCCCCAACGCCCTGGGGCCCGTGGCCCGCGCCGGGGCCGGCGTCGGCCCGCGTCCCTCGGTGTCGTTCGAGTTCTCGCCGCCCAAGGGCCCCAAGAGCGAGGCGAGCCTCTGGGAGGCGATCCGTCGCCTGGAGCCGCTGAACCCGTCCTTCGTCTCTGTGACCTATGGCGCCGGCGGTTCCACCCGCGACCGCACCCACCGCACGGTGGTGCGGATGCTCAAGGAAACCACCCTCAAGCCCGCCGCCCACCTGACCTGCGTCGAGGCCAGCCGGGCTGAGGTGGACGAGGTGATCCAGGACTATTGGGACGCCGGCATCCGCCATATCGTCGCCCTGCGCGGCGATCCGCCCGGTTCGCTGGGCGGCGCCTATACGCCGCGCGCGGACGGCTATCAGAACGCCACCGAACTGACCGCCGGCATCCGGGCCATTGCGCCCTTCGACGTCAGCGTCGGCCTCTATCCGCAGGTCCACCCGGAAAGTCCTTCGGTGGATCACGACATCGAGGTGCTGAAGGCCAAGATCGACGCCGGGGCCACCCGGGCGATCACCAACTTCTTCTTTGATATCGACGGCTATATGCGGTTCATCGACAAGGTGCGGAAGGCCGGGGTGACCATCCCGATCCTGCCCGGCATCATGCCGGTCTCCAGTTTCGAGGGGCTTTCCAACATGTCCCAGCGGGTCGGGGTGAGCGTGCCCGCCTGGCTGTCCAACCTGTTCGAAGGCCTCGATGAGGACCCTGAGACCCGCAAGCTGGTCGCGGCCTCCGTCGCCGCGGAGATGTGCGCCCGCCTGGCGGAGGAGGGGTTCTCCGACTTCCACTTCTACACTCTCAACCGGGCCGATCTCGTCTACGCCATCTGCCGGGTGCTCGGCATACGCGAGACAGGCCCTGCGTCCACGGAGGCCGCCGCATGAACCTGAAAAGCCTTATCCTCGGCGCCGCGGGCGCCCTCCTGGTCGCCGGCGGCGCCCAGGCCCAGCTGCCCCCCGGCTGGAGCGCGCCCGGCGAGCCCCTGCATATCGCCGACAATCTCTACTATGTGGGCACCGAGGCCATCGCCGTCTATCTGATCACCACGCCCGAGGGGCACATCCTGGTGGACGGCGCCATGCCCACCAGCGCGCCGCTGATCCTGGACTCGATCCGAAAGCTCGGCTTCGATCCCGCCGACGTGAAGGTGATCCTCAACACCCACGCCCATTTCGACCATACCGGCGGCCTGGCCGACCTGAAGGCGGCCACCGGCGCGACCCTGGCCGCCAGCGCGGGTGACCGCGGGGCGCTGGAAAGCGGGACCTATGTGGGCTCTGAGGACGTGCAGATGTTCGCCTTCAAGCCCGTGGCCGTGGACCGCGTGCTGCAGGACGGCGACAAGGTGGAGCTGGGCGGCGTGGCGCTGACCGCCCACCTGACGCCCGGCCATTCGCCGGGCTGCACCACCTGGACCTTCCCCCTGGAGGTGGACGGCCAGACCCGTCAGGCCATGATCTATTGCTCCACCTCGGTGGCGGCCAACCGTCTGGTCTCGGCCGACAAGGGGCCGCAGTATCCCGGCATCGTCGCCGACTATGAGCAGACCTTCGCCCGGCTGAAGGCCATGAAGGCCGACATCTTCCTCGCCCCGCACGCCGAACAGTTCGGGCTTGAGAAGAAGCGCGCCGCCATGACCGATGGCGCCCCCAATCCCTTCGTCGATCCCGCCGAGCTGCCAAAGGTGGTCGCCGCGAGCGAGGCGGCCTTCCGCACGCAGTTGGCCAAACAGCAGGAGGCCGCCCAGTGAGCCACGTCCATCCCGGCCGCGCCCAGCGCATCGAGGCCCTCAAGGCCGCCGCCAAGGAGCGCATCCTGATCCTCGACGGCGCCTGGGGCGTCATGATCCAGAAGCGCAAGCTGGCGGAGGCCGACTATCGCGGGGACCGGTTCAAGGACCACCCCGTCGACATGAAGGGCAATAACGACATCCTGTGCCTGACGCGGCCCGACATCATCGCCGAGCTGCATGAGGCCTATTACGCCGCCGGCGCCGACATCTCGGAAACCAACACATTCTCCGCCACGACGATCGCCCAGGCCGACTATGAGGCGGGCGAGGCGGTCTATGACATCAACTTCCAGGGCGCGAAGATCGCCCGCGAGGTGGCCGACCGCTGGACGCAGAACGAACCGGACAAGCCGCGCTTCGTGGCCGGCTCCGTCGGTCCGCTGAACCGCATGCTGTCCATGTCCTCGGACGTGAACGATCCCGGCGCGCGCACCGTCACCTTCGACCAGGTCTATCAGGCCTATCGCCAGCAGATGATCGCCCTGCACGACGGCGGCGTGGACCTGTTCCTGATCGAGACCATCACCGATACGCTGAACTGCAAGGCCGCCATCAAGGCGATCCTTGATCTGGAAGATGAGGGCTATGAGCCCCTGCCGATCTGGATCTCCGGCACCATCACCGACCGGTCGGGCCGCACCCTGTCGGGCCAGACGGTGGAGGCCTTCTGGAACTCGGTGCGCCACGCCAAGCCCTTCGCCATCGGCCTGAACTGCGCGCTCGGCGCCGACCTGATGCGGCCGCACATCGCCGAACTGGCGCGGATCGCCGATACCCTGGTCTCGGCCTATCCCAACGCCGGTCTGCCCAACGCCATGGGCGAGTATGACGAGAGCCCCGACCAGACCGGCCACCAGCTGCACGAATGGGCGAGTAGCGGCCTGGTCAACATCCTCGGCGGCTGCTGCGGGACGACGCCGGACCATATCCGCCACGTCGCCGACGAGGTCCGCGGCATGACCCCGCGCCAGCCGCCCGAGCGCGCCACCGCCCTGCGCCTGGCCGGGCTGGAGCCGTTCGAGCTGGCCTGACCCCTTGGCTTGCCCTTCGCCATGCGAGAGAAGGGCGGCTGAAGAACCTATGACGCTGCGCCCCCGGGCTGCGGCGCGACCGTCTATCGGAGCCTCATGCGTCCCACCTTCATCAATATCGGCGAGCGGACCAATGTCACCGGATCGGCCAAGTTCAAGAAG
>Ga0114898_1001189_pt1 | contig 16166 bp, 10 predicted proteins | sample Malvired_Geostar_FD_83496 | JGI IMG/M metagenome (GOLD analysis project Ga0114898, IMG submission 83496) | Marine viral communities from the Global Malaspina Expedition - Malaspina viral metaG DeepMed_Geostar | ecosystem: Environmental > Aquatic > Marine > Oceanic | place: Mediterranean Sea... | reverse complement strand
TATAACCTGCGCCTGCGCACCTCCTATCCACTGCTGCTCTGGATCGGCGTGATCGCCCTGGGCTACGCCGCCGGCCCCTGGTTCGGACGCAACGCCGATACCGAACGCCGTCAGCACAACCTCGCCAACTGGGGCAGGGCCGCGCTGCTGCTGTTCGTTCTGCTACGCCTGATCAACGGTTACGGCGAGCGGCCCTGGGTGGTTGGCGAGGATGGACTGCGGACACTGATGAGCCTGCTGAACATCACCAAATATCCGCCGTCGCTGCTGTTCCTCTGCCTGACCCTGGGCACCGGCCTGCTTCTGCTGCGCCACTTCGAGCGCCGCCAGGATCGCGCCTGGCTGCGCCCGCTGACGGTGTTCGGCGCAGCGCCGATGTTCTTCTACCTGCTGCACCTCTACGTGCTGAAGCTGCTCTACCTCGCCGCGGTGGCGATCTGGGGCCTGAACCGTGGCAGCCACTTCGGCTTCGAGGCGGTCTGGCCGCTGTGGTTGTGGACCGTCGTGCTGGCGGTGGCGCTGTATCCGGCGGTGCGCTGGTTTGCACGGCTGAAGGCCCGGCGGCGGGATATCACCTGGCTCAAGTACCTGTAGGCGAGACAGCGCACGCCGCATGCCACCGATCCGAAAAATGTGAACTATCTAGCAAATTGCCATCACTCCGGACATCATAGCCAGCACGAGCGTTCGCTACGGGCCGGCTGACTGCCACAGGCCGCCCGCGGCCGGGTTTCCTTGCGCGGAACCTCGACCAAAGCCCTGCTGGCACCCGGAATGTTTATGTCGTCGTTTCGTCTTGCCGTTTGGCCATTCATCCTGCTTGTTGCCTGCTACACACCCCTGGCCAGTGCCCTGGGGCTGGGCGAGATCCGCCTGCATTCGGCGCTGGCCGAGCCGCTCGAGGCGGACATCGAGCTGATCGACGCACGCGGACTGGGCGCCGACGACATTAAAGTGCGCCTGGCGCCGAACCATGTGTTCGCCCGCGCCGGCGTCGAGCGGCCAGACATTCTCGCCAAGCTGAGCTTCGTGCCGGCGCTCGACGCAGGCAGCCAGCGTATCCGCGTGAGTTCCACCACACCGGTGAACGAGCCCTATCTGAACTTCATCGTCGAGCTGACGCTACCGGGCGGCCAGCTACTGCGCGAGTACACCCTGCTGCTCGACCCGCCGCTGTACCAACCGGATCTGCCGGCGCTGCCACTTGCCCAGCCGACGCCGGCCGTGGTCGGCATGCCCCCCGCCGAACCGGCAGCAGCACGCACGCTGCCGATGGCCGGACAGGGCAAGCGGTATCGGATCCAGCCCGGCGACAGCCTCTGGGCCATCACCGCGCGACTGCAAGGTGGCAAGGCCGGCTCACGCGAAGCGCTGATGGCGGACCTCTATGCGCTGAACCCGGATGCCTTCGTCGGCGGTGACCGCAACCGCCTGCGGGTCGGTGCCGAGATGCTGCTGCCAGACCACGTCGAGGCTTCCGCACCCCGACCAACCGCACCAACGACCGCGAGCGACCCCGTATCTGTCGCAGCGGTACAGATGATCGAGCACGTCGCCGTCGAGCCTTCAGCGACGCCCGATCGCAGCCTGGAGCAGGTGCTCGGCCAGCTCGAAGCCCAGGTGGTGAGCCTGCAGGCACAGATGGAGGCGCAGAACCGCCTGCTCATCGAAGCGCAGCAAAGCCTGGCGCTGCGCGAGGCAAGCCCGGCCGTCACCGAACCCTCCATCGCCCGGGTAGCGCCGTCCGACCTGGCCACCGAGGCGCATCAGCCATCCGCCGCGCCGTTCGCCTCGGCGTTGGCTGCGCCGGCACTGGCGGAGCAGCCGGATAGTTCGCTCAGCAGCTCGTTACTGGCTGTGCCTGCGTTGCTTCTTGTTCTCGCGGGCCTGCTGCTGCGCCGACGCTCACGGGCGGCCGCAGCGGCCGCAGCGGCAGCGCTGATGGTCGAACCCCGTCCCGTTGGCGCCAAGCGGGCGGAAGCATCCTTCCCGGACATCAACCCCTTCCAGCGCCAGGTGCCAATGGTCACCGAGATGACCGTGGACGAATACCTCGGCCATCATCCAACCGAACGGCCGGCCCCCGTCGCAACACTGCCGCAGCCAACCGCGCCGGGCCTCGTTGGCCTGCGTCAGCCAAGCGAACTGGACGAGCTGATCGCTAGCGCATCCACCGGAAACAGGGATGCCGATTGGCGCGCGGGCCTCAGCGAAGCCCTCGGCTGCCTCGACCGCGGAGAGCTCGACCGCGCGACCAGTCTGCTGGCGACCCTGCTCGACCAGGACGACAGCGCTCAGCACTGTAGCGACGCGCAACTCGCACAAAGCGCCTGATAGCGAAGGGGCGCGTGCGCTAGCGCATCGACGCTCGCCCTGGCCTCGTCACCGCAATACTCAGCCGGCGGCACACGTCGAGGAACAGTTACGCAACCGACAGCTGACGCACCAGTCGTACAGGCATACTGATCAGACCCCTTCTGGAGAACATGCCTCGTGGACCTGCTATTTCTCGGCACCTCATCCGGCACACCGACCCGCGCGCGCAACGTCAGCGCGCTGGCGCTGCTGGAAGACACCGGCAAGGCCTGGTACCTGATCGATTGCGGCGAAGGCACCCAGCATCGTCTGCTGCGCACGCCGCTGTCGCTGCACGACCTGCGCGCCATCTGCATCACCCACGTGCATGGCGACCACTGCTATGGCCTGCCCGGCCTGCTGGCCAGTGCCGGCATGATGGGGCGCAAGGCACCGTTGACGATCATCGCCCCGCAGGGCATCGAGACCTGGGTGCGGGCGACCCTGAGCATGAGCCAGAGCTGGCTGAGCTACGAGCTGGACTTTCATGCGGTCGAGACACTGAGCGAGTGGCGCAGCCCGAACATGCGCATCGAGGCGACCGAGCTGTCCCATCGCGTGCCCTGCTACGGCTACAGCTTCAGCGAGGCGCGCCCCGACCCGCGCCTGGACATCGAACGCCTGGAACGTGACGGCGTGCCGCGCGGCCCACTCTGGGGCCAGCTGGCACGCGGCTTCGACATCGAGCATGAAGGCCGAGTGCTACGCAGCGACGATTACCTGAGCTTCAGCCGCACCCCGCGACGCATCGTCGTCGGTGGCGATAACGACCGACCCGAGCTGTTCGCCGAAGCCTGTCGTGACGCACAGCTGCTGGTACACGAGGCGACCTATACCGAGGCCGTGGCCAACGACGCGCGCAATGACTTCGGCCACAGCACCGCAGCAGCGGTGGCGCGCTTTGCACAGGCGGTCGGGCTGCCGAACCTGGTGCTCACCCACTTCAGCGCGCGCTACCAGAAGAGCGCCGGTCGCGGCCATTCGATCGAGCATCTGCGGGCTGAAGCCGCTGCACTGTACGCCGGCCAGCTGCTGCTCGCCGAGGACTACATGCGCCTGCATCTGGGCAAAGACGGCAACCTGACCCGCGTCGAACCACCCGACAGCTCGCGCCCGCCACGTCGCGGCAGCGAGAGCGGCGCCTGATGCGGCAGAGGGAAGCCAGCCGCCACCGAATCGCCGATACATTCGCAGGTGAATGTTGACGTTTACGTAAAAGAGCAGTACTGCTATGCGCTCCGCCTACGCCAGGAGCGCCCGATGACCCTCAGCACCAAGCTCGGCAACAGCCCGACCGATCTATGGCTGCAGGGCCACGAGGGACGGCTGTTCATTCGAAGTTGGTTTCCCGATGCCGATGCGTTGCGCCCGAACCGCGCCCCGATCCTGCTGTTGCACGAATCGCTCGGCTGCATCGAGCAGTGGCGGGACTTTCCGGCCGCCCTCAGTCAGGCCACTGGACGAACAGTGGTGGCCTATGACCGCCTCGGTTATGGTCGCTCCGATCGCCTGACTGCGCCGCCTGTAGCGAGCTTCGTCGAGGACGAGGCCAGCACCGGCTTCGCCGCAGTACGCGAGCACCTGGGTATCGATCACTTCGTGGTGGTCGGCCACAGCGTTGGGGGCAGCATGGCAGTGCATTGTGCCGCGCGATTTGCCGAGGCCTGCCAGGCGCTGATCACCCTGTCCGCGGTGACCTTCGTCGAGTCGCAGACGCTGGACGGCATCCGTCAGGCCAGGAACTGGTTCGCCGACCCCACCCAACGCGAGCGTCTGCGCCGCTACCACGGCGAGCGCAGCGACTGGGTACTGAGCGCCTGGATCGACACCTGGCTCGCCCCGAACTTCAGCAACTGGACACTGGAAGCGGCACTGCCGGCCGTGCGTTGCCCGACGCTGGCCATCCATGGCGAAGGTGACGAGTTCGGCTCGGCGAGACATCCACAGCTGGTCGCCCGCCACGCCGGCGGGCCGGTGGAACAGGTGCTGCTGGCGGGCGTCGGTCATGTGCCGCACCGCGAGCAACCGGAGCAAGTGCTGGCACGCATCGCACAGTTCCTGCGGCCGGTCAGCTAGTGCATGCATGCGAGCGCAGGCCAAGCGCATCAAAGCGGCCTGCTGCCGGTCCGGGCGCGTTCGATTGCTTCGCCCCTGTGCGCGAGTTAACAGTGTTGCGCTTGCCTCGGTACCAGCCGATGACAGTACCCGAGGCCCAACGCATCATGCTCGCTCGATGTCATGCCGCAGCGGGTCAACGCATGCAACCTACCCTCACCGACTCCTTGCTGGACCACGCCGGAATCAGCTCGCCCGGGCGCAGGCGCAGCCACAATGAAGATGCCCTGCTTTGCGCGCCGGCGCTGGGCCTCTGGGCGATCGCCGACGGCATGGGCGGGCACCAGTGCGGTGAGGTCGCCAGCAGCGTGGCGCTGGAGGCACTGCAGCGGGCCATTGAAGCCGGCGAGCCGCTGGAGCCGGCGGTCCACCTTGCCAATCAGGCCGTACTGAACGCCGCCGGCGACGACGGCATGGGCACCACACTGGTGGCAGCGCAGTTCCATGGCGTCGATTTCGAACTGGCCTGGGTCGGTGACAGCCGGGCCTATTTGGTCAGCGCCACCGGCATCGAGCAGCTCACCCGCGACCACAGCTGGGTACAGATGATGATCGACGCCGGCGAGCTGAAGCCTGCCGAGGCCGAGGGCCACGCCTGGCGCAACATCATCCTGCACTGCCTGGGTCGTGAGGAGCCGCTGGAGATCGGCTTCACCTGTGGCACGCTGAAGCCCGACGAGCTGCTGTTGCTGTGCAGCGACGGCCTGACCAACGAACTGACCGATGCGCAGATCCAGGCCAGCTGCACCTTCGCCGACACGCTCGAGAATCTGGTGGAACAGCTGATCGCCCAGGCCAACGAGCATGGCGGGCGGGACAATATTTCCTGCATCGTGATCGGCCGTACCGCAACACCGCCGGCGACCGAGTCGCGCGGGCGCCGCTTCATCAACATGCTGTTGAAACCCCTCAAGTCGTAACCAGGCACGAGCTTTTCCATGACGCATCGGATGCTAGAAATTCCCGGCTATCGCCTGCACAAACGACTCGGCAAGGGCGGCATGGCCGAGGTCTACCTCGCCACCCAGCTGTCCCTGGATCGCGAGGTAGCCGTCAAGGTGCTGCTGCGCACCGAGGATGCCGCCTTTACCGAACGCTTCATCCAGGAAGGCCATATCGTCGCCTCGCTGCGCCATCCGGCCATCATCACCATCCACGACATCGGCCAGATCGCCGATGGCCGCCACTACCTGGCCATGGAATACCTCGGCGGCGGCGATCTGGCGCAGCATCGCGGCATCGTCTTTTCACCGGCCCGGGCTCTGGACATCATTCGCCAGCTGGCCGGCGGCCTCGCGGTGGTGCATGACGGCGGCCTGGTCCACCGCGACGTGAAGCCGGCCAACATTCTCTTTCGCGACGATGGCAGCGTGGTGCTCACCGACTTCGGCGTGGCTAAGGCGGTGGAACTGGACAACGAGCTCACGCATTTCGGTATCGCCGTCGGCAGCCCGGCCTACAGCAGCCCGGAACAGGCCCAGTGCCAGCCGCTGGATGCCCGCAGCGACATCTACAGCCTCGGCGTGATCCTCGCCGAGATGCTCACCGGGACCAACCCGTTCCGCGCCAGCAGCTATCCGCAAACCGTGCTCAACCACGTGCAGATGCCGCTGCCGCAGTTGCCGCCGGCGCTGGCGGGCTACCAGCCGCTGCTCGATCGCATGCTGGCCAAGCTACCGGACGAGCGCTTCGCCAGCTGTCGCGAACTGCTGGCCGCCATCGACACCCTCACCGAACCGGACATGGACCAGACGCGCATCGCGCCGGCCGTCATCATCGAAGCCAAGCCCAGTCGCCGTCGCCGGCGGAGTGGGCGCGGCCTCGGCCGCTGGGCGGCAATCAGCGCAGCCGTGGTGGCCACGGTGGCCGTGCTCGGCTTCGGTGGTTACCAGTGGTGGCAGTACAGCCGCATCAGCGACTTCCTCGGCCGTGCCGAGTCACGCCTGGCCGTCGGACAGCTGACCACGCCCGCGTTCGACAATGCCGACTACTACTTCCGCCAGGCCCTGCGCCTAGATGCCGATAACCCCGAAGCGCTCGACGGCCTGCGCCGCGTGCTCGATGCGCGCATCGCCGAAGCCCTGGAGCTGGCGGCGCAGCGGCTGGCCAGCGACCAGCTGCTGGAGCCGGCCGAAGACAGCGCCGTGCACTATTACCAGCAGGTGCTCGGCTGGCTGCCGGAGCATCAGGCCGCACGCGAAGGTCTGACACGGGTCAGCGAACGCTATGTCCAACTTGCCGAATCGGCCTATGCACAACGCGAGTTCGCCCTGGCGTTGGAATACATCCAGCAGGGCCTGGAGGCTGCGCCGCAATACGCGCCGCTGCTCGCACTGCACGACGCTCACGCTCAGCGCGTTGCCAAAGCGCGTGCACCACGGCCCAAGCCGCGTACCGCCGCCAGCACCTCGCGCACGGCGCCAACAACCACGCAAAGCTCCCAGGCGCCGGCCAACCCGGTCAAACGCCTGTGGAACCGGATCTTCAACCAGTAATCACGGGCGATCGCTCGGCTCGCGCCCGATCGCCTCTCTGCTCAGGGTGATTCAGAGATGCTCAGGATTCATTTCGTCGACAACCGGCAGAGCCCCATCTGGCTGGCCGATGAACGTTTCACCCTCGGCTCGGACCGCAGCAACAAGCTGGTCGCGAACGATGCCGGGATAGAGCCGTTCCACGCCGAACTGCTGCTGGAACACCGCTTCTACTACCTCACCGACCTCGGCACGGTGGGCGGCACCTACGTCAACGACGAGAAGGTCGGCGAGCGCTACCAGATTCGCTCCGGTGATCGCCTGCGGCTGGGCACGCTCGAACTGCAGATCGTCGATCCGGCCAAGGCCGGCGCCAAGGTGGCGTCCGCGCCCCGCTGGTTGCTGCAGGTCGTGAAGGGCGAGAACCAGGGCCACAAGTACCACATCACCGGCTCGATGACCTTCGGCCGCTCGGTAAAGTGCGAGCTCTGCTTCAGCGATGCCGAGCTGTCGCGCCGCCATGCCGAGTTCTTTCTCAAGGGCGACGTGCTGGAAGTGAAGGACCTGGCCTCGGCCAACGGTGTGCTGGTGAACCGGCAGAAGGTCACTACCGCGGTGCTGCAGCCGGGCGATCAGATTCAGCTGGGCAACACCACGCTGTTGGTGATCGGGCCAAAAGTCAGCGCGCCGGAAGTCGTCGACGAGGACGCCACGGTGTTCGTTCGCGCCGCCGACCTGCCCACGCCTCCGCCCAAACCCGCACGTCCGCGCCCGGCTACACCGAACCCGTTGCATGCCGCCACCACAGCTGCAGCCGTGATACCCGCTGGCGATCCTTCGCGCAGGTCGGGCTGGCGCATCGGCCTGCTGCTCGGGGTGCTGGCAGCAGCGCTCGTCGCAGCCCTCCTGGCGCAAAGGATGTTGTAGTCGTCAGCGTTCGACCACAGCCCTCGGCAAGTTCGTCAGTTTCCGGCCGAGTCGCCATAAACGTCGCGCCAGCTCCAGCCATCCGATTCAAGCAAGGCACTCAGCAGCCTGCGGCGCTCGTCGGGCGCGGCGATGACGACGCGGTCTTCGTCCAGCGGTATGGCTGCGGCCGCCAACGGCGTCAGATCGACATCTCCCTCGCCCACGCTCGGGCGGGCTCGGCCAAGGTAGCTGGCACGTTGCAGCTCCAGGTGCCGAGTCACCGCCGAACCCAGCATCTGCCGTTTGAGCCGATCCTGGGGGATCTCGGCACTGACGCTTTGCAGCAGCCTCAACACCTCATTGAGCGTAACCACCGCCGGCACCACGTTCTTGCCGGCATCGCAATTGTGAAAGCACTGGATCACCGGGTACGCATGATGGTTCAGGGTGTGCTGGACCAGCATCTGCCGCAGCTCCGAGACGTTGTCGTAGAAGCTGGAGAAATCCGCACCACTCCAGCTGTTGACCAGGATTTCCTGCGGCGTCCGGCCCATGCTGCTGACCAGTAGGCTGAGCTGGTTCTGCAGACTGACCGCCGACAGCACCGGAACGATATAGGTGATCGCCGCGGTGATGAACGTCAGGCCGCAGAACGCGGCCGCGCTGGTCAGCACACGCCAGCCGTCCGCGGCTGCGGCGTAGTCGCCGACGCCCAGCGTTGAAAGGGTGAAACCGGCGTAGTAGAAGGTTTCCCACAAATCGGCAGGCAGCTTGGTCGCGTCGTCGACAATCGAGCCGGGGTGTGAGGCAAAAAGCAGGAACAGGCTCGCCCAGAGGCCCAGAATCCAGCTCAGCAGCACCGAGAGCACGACGAATTGCCCGGCATACTGCAGCAATCCGGATCGTCCCTGGCGCCCCGCCGCCCTGAAGAAAAGCGCCCATACCGACCGAGTGACGGCGTTGGTGAGCATTCCGCCGCCGCGTGTCGAAAGCGTGGTCTTGATGATGTCGGCGGCAATGAGCGAAATAGCAGGATACCGAGGGTGAATAGCGCCATGAGCTTGAAGCCTTGCTCCTTGATCAGGGTTCACCGATTAGGAAAAGCGCAACGCTCCACAAGTTCACCCGGCGCGCTCCGCGTAAGCAACCCACCCGGACAGCTGGCGGTGCCGGTTTCAGCCAGGCCCTGCGCTGGCCCCACCGCTGCGACGCAAAGCAGCCATGCCCTCGACGACCAGAACGCCGATTGCCGCCCAGATTGCCCCATAGGTCAGCCACTGGCCTGCCACGATGGTCTCGCCGAGCAGCAGCGCCACCACCACCAGCAACACCGGTTCGACGTAGCTGAGCAGGCCGAACAGGGCCAGGTTCAGGTGTTTGCTGGCGACGATCATCAGCGCCAGGGCCAACGCACTGAGCGCACCGAGGCCGGCGATCAGCACCAGCAGCCGCGGGCTGGCGGTCAGCAACTGCAAGGTGTCGCGGTCGGCGACGGCGAACGATGCGGCGACCGGCAGGCTGATCACCAGGTCCAGCCAGAGGCCGCCTAGATTGGCGGTGCCCATCCTGCGGCGCAGGGCGAAGTAGCACGGATAGCCGAGGGCGACCGCCAGCACCGGCCAGGACAGCGACGCGGCGCCGAGCAGTTCGTTGCCGACGCCGATCGCGGCGAGCAGGCAGGCCAGGCGCTGCAGCCGGCTGATCGCCTCGCCGAACAGCAGCCGCCCGGTGAGCACCAGGGTCAGCGGTAGCAGGAAGTAGCCCAGCGAGACATCCAGCCCGTGACCGTTGATGGGCGCCCACATGAACAGCCACAGCTGCAGCCCGACCAGCGCGGAAGACAATGGCAGCGCCAGCCACAGCCGCGGCTCGGCGGGCAAGCGCGCAAGAATCTGCCGTACCTCGCCCCAGCGACCGATGGCGATCAGCAGCAGTGCCAGACAGGGTGCGGTCAGCAGGATCCGCCAGCCGTAGACCTGCTGGCCGTCCAGCGGCTCGAGCAGCGTGGTGTAGTAGTACAGCGTGGCGAACAGCGCCGAGGCGCCGAGCGAACTGGCCACGCCCGGCAGGCTGTTGTGGCTGTACATGGCTCGATCCAGATGAAAGGCCACCCCGAACTCAGGGCTCGACCTGGCTCCATTGCTTGTTCAGGCGCTTGTCGGATACCGGCACCTTCGTGCCCAGCTGCTGTGCCCAGAGCGAGACGCGATATTCCTCGAGCATCCAGCGATAGAGCGCCAGCTGCGGATCGCGCTTGCCTTCCTGCTGGTGCTTGTTCAGCCGCGCCTGGTATTGCTCCCAGTAGCCGCCCAGTTCGCCGGACCAGACCCGGTCTCGCTGCAACTGCGCGCCAATCTTGTCGAAGCGCTGCTCGACAGCCTTGAGGTAACGGGGGTACTCCTTCAGCCACTCGGCCGGCGTCTCACGGACGAAGCCCGGATAGACCAGATGGGCGAGCTGCGCCTTGATGTCGTTGAGCGCCACCGCCTGGGCGAGATCGATCTTGCCCTTGAAGCGCTTCTGCAGGCCGTGCCAGTGCTTGAGGATTTCCAGCGTCAGCCGCGCCAGGCGCTCGGCGTGGGCGGTCCAGTCGCCACGCTTGCGCTCGGCCAGTGACGCCAGCGCCGCACCGTCACGCGGCAGCGCGGCCTCGCCATCGAGAATGCAGCTGTCCAGGCTGGCCAGCAGGATGTCCTCGACCAGCGCATCGACCTTGCCCATGTCACGGTAGAGCAGGCCGAGCTCGGTAAGACCCGGCAGCCTGTTGCGCAGGTACTTGGCCGGCTCCGCCATCTGCTGCAGCAACAGGCGCTGCAGGGCGCGACGGTGCTGCCACTCGGCCTCGGCCTGGGTCGGGAAGCGCCCTTCCTTGACCACCCCAGCCTCTTCCACCAGCGCCGGATAGACCGTCATCGACAAGCCGGCCATCTTTGCCTGAGCCTTTTCTGCGACCTGGGCAAAACCCTTGGCCTCGACCGGCTTCTGCTCGGCCTTCTGCTGGGGCGGCGCCAGGGCCGCCTGGCTGGCCTCGGCGAAGCGTGCCGTGAGTTCAGCCAGGTCACGTCCTTCACCGAGAAACTTGCCGCGCGCATCGACCACCTCGATGTTCATCTTCAGGTGGTTCTCCAGCCCAGCGGCGGCCTCGGCCCATGCTTCATCCGGCACTCGGGCGCCGGTCATGCGGGTGAGTTCACGACCCAGCGCCTCGGATAACGCCCCTTCGCCGAAGGTGATCTTGGCCAGCGCCGCGCCGACGAAGTCCGGCACCGGCACGAAGTTCTTGCGGATCGCCTTGGGCAGGCCGCGCACCAGCGCGACCGCCTTGGCCTCGATCAGCCCCGGCACCAGCCAGTCGAGCCGTTCGCGCCGCAGTTGCGGCAACAGCGGCGCCGGCACGCGCAGGGTTACGCCGTCGCGCGGGTGGTTGGGTTCGAAGTGGTATTCCAACGGCAACTGCAGTTCGCCGATGCGCAGGTGGTCCGGATACTGCGCGGCGGTGACCTCGCTGGCCTCGCGGGCGAGCACGTCCTCCTCGCGCATGATCAGGAGCTGCGGGTCTTTCTGGCTCTCGCGCTTGTACCAGTTCTCGAAGCTGGCAGTCTGGTAGATGTCCGCTGGCACGCGCGCATCGTAATAGCCGAACAGGGTTTCCTCGTCGGCGAGGATATCGCGACGCCGCGCCTTGGCCTCCAGCACGTCCATGCGCTCGAGCAGCTCTCGGTTGGCTGTCAGCGCGCGGGCACGGCTGTTGATCTCGCCACGCACCAGGCCCTCGCGGATGAACAGCTCGCGTGCCGCCGGAGGGTCGATGGGCCCGTAGTGCACCGGGCGGCGGCCAACCACGATCAGCCCGTAGAGCGTCACCTGCTCGTAGGCCACCACCTGGCCGCGCTTCTTCTCCCAGTGCGGCTCGAAGTGGTTCTTCTTGACCAGGTGGCCGGCCAGCGGCTCGATCCAGTCCGGTTCAATCTTGGCGACCATGCGCGCGAACAGCTTGGTGGTTTCCACGAGTTCCGCGGCCATCAGCCAGTTGGGCTTCTTGCGCCCGATCACGCTGGAAGGATGCACCCAGAAGCGCCGCTGGCGGGCGCCGAGGAAGTCGCCTTCCTCGGTCTTGTTGCCGATCTGGCTGAGCAGACCGGCAAGAATCGCCTTGTGCACCGCGGCGTAACCCTTTGCCTTCTGCGCGGCCTCGCTGGCTTCGGCCTGCTGGCGGACGATGGCGTTGACCTTGTTGTCCTTGGTCGGCGCGGGTTGGGCGCTGGCCCCCGCCGGACGCGTCGAAGAGGCTGCGCCGTCTTCCACCCTACGTGCCTTGGCGGCGTGCTGTGGTTGGCCGGAGCCATCCGCCGACCTGCCCGAACCAAGCTTGAGCTCGCGCACGATCAGCGTCAGCTGGCGATGGGCATCGCGCCACTCGCGCAGGCGCAGGTAGTTGAGGAAGTTCTTCCGGCACCAGCTGCGCAGCGCATTGGAGCCCAGCGCCTGGCGTTGTTCCTCGAAACCACGCCAGAGGTTGATCAGCGCGGCGAAGTCCGAGTCCGGGTCCTTCCATTGCGCATGGGCCTGGTCGGCAGCCTGCTGGCGGTCGGCCGGGCGCTCGCGCACATCCTGCACCGACAGCGCGCTGGCGACGATCAGCACCTCGGCCAGACTGCCCTGCTGCGCGGCTTCGAGCAGCATGCGGCCCAGGCGTGGATCGATTGGCAGGCGCGCCAGCTGGCGTCCCAGCGGCGTCAGCTGGTTCTCGCGGTTGACCGCCGAGAGCTCCTGCAGGAGGTTGAAGCCGTCGCTGATGGCCTTGCCATCCGGCGGCTCGATAAAGGGGAAATCCTGGATATCACCCAGGCGCAGATGCAGCATCTGCAGGATCACTGCGGCAAGGTTGGTGCGCAGGATCTCCGGATCGGTGAATTCCGGCCGACCGAGGAAATCCTCCTCGCTGTACAGACGGATGCAGATGCCCGGCTCGACCCGCCCGCAGCGACCCTTGCGCTGGTTGGCGCTGGCCTGGGACACGGCCTCGATGGGCAGGCGCTGAACCTTGGCGCGGTAGCTGTAGCGGCTGATGCGCGCGGTGCCGGAATCGATCACGTAGCGGATGCCCGGCACGGTCAGCGACGTCTCGGCGACGTTGGTGGCCAGCACGATCTTGCGCCCCGGTCGCGGCTGGAAAATCTTCTGCTGCTCGGCCGGCGTCAGCCGCGCATACAACGGCAGCACCTCGGCCGCGTCGCGAATCTCGCGCTCGCCAGGGAGGAACACCAGCACATCGCCGGGGCGCTGGCCAACGCTGCGCTCGTGGGCGGCGATCTCGTCCAGCGCGGCGAGGATGCCCTGGTCGACGGTCAGGTCGTCCTCGACCCGGTTGCCGTCCTCGTCGATCTCCGCCGCCAGCGGGCGATACCAGGTTTCCACCGGGTAGGTGCGCCCGGAAACCTCGACGATGGGTGCACCGCCGAAGTGCTCGGAAAAGCGCTCCAGGTCGATGGTCGCCGAGGTGATGATGACCTTCAGATCCGGCCGGCGCGGCAGCAGCGTCTTGAGGAAGCCCAGCAGGAAGTCGATGTTCAGCGAACGCTCGTGGGCTTCGTCGACGATGATCGTGTCGTACTTTTCCAGGAAGCGATCGTGCTGCGTCTCGGCCAGCAGGATGCCGTCGGTCATCAGCTTGATCAGCGTGCGCTCGGTGCTCTGGTCCTCGAAGCGCACCTGATAGCCCACCAGCTCGCCCAGCGGCGCGCCGAGCTCCTCGGCGACGCGGGTGGCGACGCTGCGCGCGGCCAGGCGCCGCGGCTGGGTATGGCCGATCAGCCCGTGTACACCCCTACCGATCTCCAGACAGATCTTCGGCAGCTGGGTGGTCTTGCCCGAGCCGGTCTCACCGGCGATCACCAGCACCTGATGCTTTTCCAGCGCGGCCTTGATCTCGTCGCGCTTGGCCGCGATTGGCAGGCTGTCGTCGTAGCGAATGCTCGGCACACTCTGGCGGCGAGCCACGACCTTGGCGGCGGAGGCTTGAAAACGTTCCAGCCACTGGGCCAGCTTGCCTTCGTCCGGCTTCTTTCTCAGCTCGTGCAGCTGCCGGCGCAGGCGGTGGCGATCTGCGAACAGGGCCTGGTCGAGATTCTTCAGCAGGGTATCGATAGCGGGCGTTGCGTCGGTCATGGACAGCCGTGGGGCAATTCGAGAAGGGCGCGATTGTCGCAGATTTGCCCGGCCGGCCGAAGGGAAAGGGTTGTGCAGGACCGCGCCGGCATGCCGGCGCGGTGTTCAGCCGATCAACGGATCCAGTGACCCCAGCGCGACTTCTCCTGCACCTGCTGGATGCGCATGCTGCCAATGCTCTGCTCGGCCGCCGCGGCGATCTCGTCATCGATCATCTCGGTCGACAGCGACAGCCAGCTGGTGGCGAAGGCCAGCGCATCGCCGTGCAACTCCAGCGCCTCAATGGAGATGTTGCCGAGGTCGTCGCATTCGTTGTGATAGCACGGATCGAACGACTGGCCGGCTGCGCCTCCGTAACGCTGCGCCTGCTCCTCGGTCTTGATGTCCTCGGCGCCGGTGAACAGCCCGCCGAAGGCAATGCCGTCCTCGAAGAACTGTGCGTAGTCGGAGCGGAAGTCGATCTCGGTGCCTTCCGACGGCGCGTTGCGCAGCTGGAAGTAGGTGCGCAGCAGCCTTTCGATGGCGGCCGAGCCGGGCGGACCCTGCAGGCCGAAATCCGAGCCGTCGCCGTCATAGATGAAGTTGGCGTAGTTCGGCGAGCCGATCATGTCGACGTTCAGGTAGGCCTTGATGCGCTGCTTCTGCTCGTCCGGCAGCTGGTTGACGTAGTAGGTCGAGCCCACCAGCCCCGACTCCTCCGCGCCCCACCAGGCGAAGCGAACCTTGTTCTCCGGCCGTGCCTTGCTCATCAGCAGCGCCATTTCCAGCAGCGCGGCACTGCCCGAGCCGTTGTCGTTGATGCCGGCGCCTTCGAACACCGAATCCAGGTGCGCACCGACCATCACCACATTGCTCGGATCACCCCGCCGTGTTTCGGCCAGCAGGTTGTAGGTCTCGGTCTGCTCGCGCACCACGTCGACGTTCATGCTCAGCTGCAGACCCGCGGTCTGCGACCAGGCCACGCCATTGTCGTAGGTCGAGAACAGCACCGGAATGCCGCCCGCATAGTCCTCGCCCAGGGTGGCGACCAGCAGGCCCTTGCGGTCCTCGGTGTCACCCTGGTTGAAGATGATGGCCCCCGCCGCACCGGCTGCCGCGGCATTCGTCGCCTTCTGCCCGAACGCACAGCTGCCGCGCTGCATCAGCGCGATGGCACCGGCCGGGAAGCCGGTGAAGTCCTCCGGTTCACAGCCGCTGGTGGAGGTGTTGCCGGCACCGAGCGCCAGGTCCACCGGCACCACCGGTGCGGTGACGTTGCCCGGATCGGTCTGGTCGGCATAGGTGAAATCTTCCTCCCAGACGTACTGCACCGTCTGTGGCGCCACGGCGCTCAGCGTGCCGGGATTCACCGGATAGAAGGCGAGGAAGGGAAACGCCTGCACCTCGACGCGATAGCCGGCGCGCTGCAGCCGGCTGCGCACATAGTCGAGGGAGGCCTGGTAGCCCGGCTGGCCGGAGGCACGATTGCCTCCGTTGAGCGCGGCGATGTCCTGCAGCGCTTCCAGGTGCTTCATGACGTTGCTCGCCTGCATGCAGCGCGGCAGGCCGATCGGCGTGCCAACCAGCAAGGGCGATCGGCACAGCGCCGCATTCGGCTTGGCCGGCGTCCAGAAGTCGTTGAATTGAGCGGTATCGGCCTTCGGCGCGGCAAATGCGGCGCTGCTGGCGATCAATGCGAGAGAAGCAACTACCCGAACAGCATTGTTTTTCTTGTGCATGGGTAACTCATCCTTGCAACGAGATTGATGGGCAGGCCGCCTGGCTTGCGCCATCGTCCCCTACGGCAATCAGCGGACGCGGCCATAGGGAGCTAGACCGGACGGCCACCGTCTCGTTCTGGCGCAACCGCCCGCCGGTACTACCGCTGATCGGGATGAAGGAACTTCGCTGAAGATCCAAGGCGTTCGGCAACGAACGCCGCGCCTTGGCGGCAGGCATTGCGCCTGCCGCCTGGCTGGGTCAGATGCGGAACTGACCCACCAGCTTTTGCAGGCGCTCAGCCAGGCCGTTGAGCTCGCGGGAGGTCTGCGCGCCCTGGGCGGCGTCACTGGCGACGCCATCCACCGCATCGGCAATATGGTGCACGCTGCGGTTGATCTCCTCGGCCACCGCGGTCTGCTCCTCGGCGGCAGCGGCGATCTGCGC
>Ga0114898_1001186_pt1 | contig 16186 bp, 13 predicted proteins | sample Malvired_Geostar_FD_83496 | JGI IMG/M metagenome (GOLD analysis project Ga0114898, IMG submission 83496) | Marine viral communities from the Global Malaspina Expedition - Malaspina viral metaG DeepMed_Geostar | ecosystem: Environmental > Aquatic > Marine > Oceanic | place: Mediterranean Sea... | reverse complement strand
TCGCCGATCCCTTCGACGCCGTCGCTGCAGCGAACCCGGATGATGACCAGCGTCTGCTTCTGCATGGTGTGCATCGCCAGCTTGTGGGGACGAATCGTCGGCAGGTCGACGATCAGTGTCTGGATGCCTTCGATCAGGACTGTACTCATGTGGTTCTTCCAGTGGATGCGTTGGGTCAGGCCGCGCCAGCGGCCAGGGGAGCTGGGGCCGCCTGGGCGCGCTGCGCACTGATGGCAAACAGGGTCATGGCCAGCGCCGCGATCACGCCGGGAATGGCGAAGGCCATGAAGTTCAGTTGCAGCGGGAGGTTGATGCCCATCAGCGCGCCACCCAGCAATGGGCCGACGATCGCACCGTTGCGGCCGATGCCCGATGCCCAACCAAGCCCCGTGGAGCGGATCGACAACCCGTAAAGCTGCGCGGCACCGGCGTACAGCAGGATCTGCGTGCCGATGGTGGTGGCGCCGGCCACGGCAATCAGCAGGTAAAGGATGGGCATGGGGCTGTTGAAGCCAAGCAGGCTGATGGAAACCCCGGCCGCAATGAAGAACGCCACCATCACCTTGACCAGATTGAATCGATCACCCAGGTAGCCGCCAAGAATCGCACCGAACATGCCGCCGAAGTTCAGCGCGAGCAGGAACGACAGGCTCGAGCCCAGGCTGTAGCCGGCGTTGGCCATCAGCTTGGGCAACCAGGAGCTGAGCGCGTAGACCATCAGCAGGCAGCAGAAAAACGCCACCCAGAGGCACAGCGTGCGCAGCGCGCGGCCCTCGCGGAACAACTCGATCACCGAGGTGCCGCGCTTCTTCGCCTCGACCATCAACAACTGATCGTCCAGGCGAAGATCACGTTGCGGGTCCACCCGTTTGAGCAGCGCGCGCGCCTGCTCGATGCGCCCCTGGCGCACCAGGAAACCGATGGATTCGGGCAGATACCAGAGGATCAGCGGCAACAGCAGCAACGGCAGCGCGGCGGCGAAGAACATCGACTCCCAGCCGAAACGCGGCAGCATGAAAATACCAACACCCGCCGACAGCATGCCGCCGACCGAATAGCCACTGAACATGATCGCAACCAGGGTGCTGCGCAGCCGCTTCGGCGCGTACTCGTTCATCAGCGCCACCGCATTGGGCATCAGGCCACCGCAGCCGAGGCCGGCGATGAACCGGCAGACGCCGAACTCGGTCGGGTTGCTGGCGAAACCGTTGAGAATGGTGGCGCAGGAGAACAGCGCGAAGCAGATCGCAATGCCTTTCTTGCGCCCGATCCGGTCTGCCAGGCTGCCGAACGCCAGGGCGCCAAACATCATGCCGAACAACGCATAGCTTCCCAGCGCGCCGGCTTCCAGCGGGCTGAGATTCCATTGCTGCATCACCGATGGCAGGACCACGCCATAGATGAACAGGTCATAGCCGTCGAAGATCAGTAGCAGCGCGCAAAGCGCCATGACCATCCAGTGGAAGCGGTTGAACCGCGCGTTGTCGATGATTTCGGGTACGTCTATCTGTCGCATGGCAAGGCTCTCTCTTGTTTTTGTATTGATTGCCCGATCCCTGGCCGGATATTGCGCAGGGGCCAGGGTGTGATCAGCCCAGGTCACCACCGCCTACGGGCAGGGTGACGCCGGTGATGTAGGACGCATCGTCCGAGGCGAGGAAAAGAATCGCCCCGGCCTGCTCGTCTATGGTCCCGTAGCGCTTCATCAACGTTGAATCGACGGTCTGGTCGACGATCTGCTGGTACCAGCGCTTGTCCTGCTCGCTCTGCTCCGCCGTATTGCGCGGGATACGCCGCGGCGGCGCCTCTGTACCGCCGGGTGCGGTGGCGTTGACGCGAATACCGCGCTGGGCGTTCTCGAAGGCGAGGCAGGCGGTCAGTGCATTCACGCCGCCCTTGGCCGCGCCATAGGGCACACGGTTGAGGCTGCGGGTCGCGATCGAAGACACGTTGACGATCGCGCCACTGCCCTGCTCGAGCATGTGCGGCAGTGCGGCATGGCAACACCACAGCGTGGGAAACAGCGAGCGCCGGACTTCCGCCTCGATCTCCTGCTCCCGGTAGTGTTCGAAGGGCTTGGCCCAGATGGTGCCGCCGACGTTGTTGACCAGAATGTCGAGACGACCGAAGCGCTCCTTGGCCGTATCCATGACTCGGTGACAGTCGCCGAACTGCTCCAGATCGGCAGTCAGGGTGATCACCTCGACACCCCTGGCACCCAACTCATCCGCCAGTTCGTGGACCAGCTCGGAGCGATCGACCAGTACCAGGCGCCCGCCCTCCTCGGCCATGCGCTCGGCCACTCGGCGGCCGATGCCCTGCGCGGCGCCCGTGATGACCGCCACTTTGCTTGCAAAACGCTTGTTCATCATGCGACCTCGTAAAAAGTGGCTCCCAATACATACTTGCGCGTGCTTCTTCAGGCGTTTGGTAAAACCCGACCGGCCCAGCGCCACACACGGCTCCCCGCTCTTATGGGAGGCCGGACCCGCGCACCAGCCCCGCCGCTCTTGTGGGAGGCCCGACCCGGGGCGAAGCGCGGACCGGCCTCTGATCCGCATTCGCCGCGAGGGCGCGCCTCCCACTAGAACCGCACCAACCCCGCCGCTCTTGTGGGAGGCCCGACCCGGGGCGAAGCGCGGGCCGCCTCTGATCCGCATTCGCCGCGAGGGCGCGCTCCCACCAGAACCGCACCAGCCCCGCCGCTCTGGTGGGAGGCCCGACCCGGGGCGAAGCGCGGGCGCCTCTGATCCGCATTCGCCGCGAGGGCGCGCCTCCCACTAGAACCGCACCAACCCCGCCGCTCTTGTGGGAGGCCCGACCCGGGGCGAAGCCCGGGCCGGCCTCTGATCCGCATTCGCCGCGAGGGCGCGCCTCCCACCAGAACCGCACCAACCCCGCCGCTCTTGTGGGAGGCCCGACCCGGGGCGAAGCGCGGGCCGGCCTCTGATCCGCATTCGCCGCGAGGGCGCGCCTCCCACCAGCACCGCACCAACCCCCCGCTCTTGCGGGAGGCCCGTCCCGGAGCGAAGCGCGGGCCGGCCTCTGATCCGCATACGCCGCGAGGGCGCGCCTCCCACCAGAACCGCACCAACCCCGCCGCTCGTGTGGAAGGCCCGACCCGGGGCGAAGCGCGGGCCGCCTCTGATCCGCATTCGCCGCGAGGGCGCGCCTCCCACTACAACCGCACCAACCCCGCCGCTCTGGTGGGAGGCTTGAGCCGGGGCGAAGCGCGGGCCGGCCTCTGATCCGCATTCGCCGCGAGGGCGCGCCTCCCACTACAACCGCACCAGCACCGCCGCTCTTGTGGGAGGCCCGACCCGGGGCGAAGCGCGCGCTCAAGGGGCCGGACCAGACGCGCTAGGCGCTGGCGGCGAATTTCTCGTAATAGAAGTTCGTCGGCTCCAACCCCTGTTCACGAATGAACTGGCTGACCGCTTCGACCATGGGCGGTGGGCCGCAAAGGTAGATGTCCACTTCGCCGTCGTTGAGGTGCCTGGGCTCGATGTGCTGGGTGACGTAGCCCTTGTGCGGATAGGCGCTGTCCGGGCTGGCCACGCAGGCGCTGTAGCTGAAGTTGGGAATACGCGCAGCGAAGGCCTCGAGCCTGTCCATTTCCACCAGATCATGGTCGTGGGTGACGCCGTAGATCAGGTGCAACGGGTGCCCGCTGCCCTGCTCGGCGATCTTTTCAAGCATCGCGGTGAAGGGCGCGAGGCCGGTCCCGCCCGCCAGCAGCAACAGGGGCCGCTTGATCTCGCGCAGATAAAACGCGCCCAGTGGGCCCGCCAGGTTGAGGTGGTCGCCGGCCTTGGCGAGGTGGGTCAGGAAACTGCTCATCAGCCCACCCGGCACATTACGGATCAGGAAGCTGACTTCGCCGTTCTTCTGCAGCGAGCTGAAGGAGTAGGCCCGGGTCTGGTCGCTACCGGGCACCTGCAGATTGACGTACTGTCCCGGCAGGAATGCCAGCTGGCTCAACGACTCGCCCTTGATCGACAAGGCAATGGTGCTTTCGGACAACTGACGCACCTGGCTGATTGCGGCCTGGTAGCTGGCCTGCTCGGTCTTGCAAAGGTCCGATGCCGCCGGCACGCGAACCACGCAGTCGCTTTCGGCGCGCATCTGACAGGTCAGCACGTAGCCCTGCGCGGCTTCGTCCTCGCTCAGCGCATCCTCGATGTATTCCTCGCCGAGGTCATAGCGACCGCTTTCGGCGAAGCATTTGCAGGCGCCGCACGCGCCGTCACGGCAGTCCAGCGGCACATTGATACCCTGACGATAAGCCGCATCGGCAACCGTCTCACCGATATGGGCGTCGATGAAACGGGTGACGCCGTCTTCGAAGTTCAACGCGATCTTGTAAGTCATGGCGGCGCCCTCAGAGGTGGTAGACGTCGATCATCTGGCGGATGTAGTCGTTTTTCAGCACGACCTTCTTGGCCTTGATCAGCGGGTTCTCGCCGCGCACGTCGAGGGTGTAGAAGTTGGTGCCGTAGAAGTGGTCGACGGTCTTGTAGCGAAAGCTCATCGTGTGCCAGTTGTAACGCAGCTTGCAGAGGCCATCGGCCTGCTCGAGCAACTCCAGATTGCTGATGTTGTGGCTGGTGCGGGTATCGGGAATGGTCGCGCTGGAACGCTCGGTCTTGATGCGGAACACACGGTCTTCCAGGCCACCACGGTTGCCGTACCAGATCAGCGATATCTCGCTCTGCGGGTCCTCGGTCAGCTGGTCCCGATCATCCCAGGCCGGCATCCAGAAGGTGGCGTCCGGGGCATACAGCTCCAGCCAACTGTCCCATTGCTTGTCGTCGAGGTAGCGCGCTTCGCGGTAAAGGAAATCCCGCGCGGCATCGTAGGAAAGCGTCATCTACGCACCCTCCACATGGATCAGCCGATCCTGTTCCGCCTTCACGGCTTGGATCATCTGTTGCTGCCAGTACTGGTGCTGCATGACGAACAGCCCCTCGTCTTCCGAGCGCGCGCCGCTGAGCTTCGGATACAGCCCGATTTCCCTGGCGCCTTCGTCGGGACCGTCGATCCAGTGCTTGGCGCCACGGGACATGTCGTTCCATTCCATGGCACGCCCCTGGAAGCCGGCCTGACAGGCACGAAACTCTTCGAGATCGTCCGGCGTGGCCATGCCACTGACGTTGAAGAAATCCTCGTACTGGCGGATGCGGATCGCGCGCGCCTCTGCGCTTTCGCCCTTTGGCGCGATGCAGTAAATGGTGACTTCGGTCTCATCGACCGAGATCGGCCGCGCGATCCGCAGCTGCGAACCGAACTGGTCCATGAGGTACAGGTTCGGATACAGGCACAGGTTTCTGGAGTTGCCGATCATCCAGTCGGTACGCGCCTGGCCGAACTCGGCGATCATCTCCTCGCGGCGGGCGTACAGCGGACGGTCTTCGGGGTTGTCCCAACGCGTCCAGAGCAGCAGATGGCCGTTTTCGAAGGAGTAGAAGCCACCCCCCTTCTTGCCCCAGCCGCCGGCGCTCATGGTGCGGATTTCCTCGCCGGCTTCACGCAGCTTGCGTTGGTTCTGGGTGGCCGCGTAATTCCAGTGCACCGCCGTGACGTGATAGCCGTCGGCACCGTTTTCGGCCGTCAGCTTCCAGTTGCCACCGAACACGTAGCTCGACGAGCCGCGCAGCACTTCGATGCCTTCGGGTGACTGGTCGACGACCATGTCGATGATCTTCTTCGACTCGCCCAGAAATTCATCCAGCGTCGCCACGTCTTCGCGCAGGCTGCCGAACAGGAAGCCGCGGTAGGATTCGAAGCGTGCGATTTTCTTCAGGTCGTGCGAGCCGTCGCAGTTGAAGCTGTCCGGGTAGCCGGCTTCCTTGGGGTCCTTGACCTTCAGCAGCTTGCCGGAATTGTTGAACGTCCAGCCGTGGAAGGGACAGGTATAGGTCGCCTTGTTGCCACTCTTGAAACGACAAAGCATGGCGCCGCGGTGGCTGCAGGCATTGATGAAGGCATTCAGCTCGCCGTCCTTGTTGCGCGCGATGAAGATCGGCTGGCGACCCATGTAGGTCGTGTAGTAGTCGTTCTTCTCGGGGATCTGGCTTTCGTGGGCGAGATAAAGCCAGTTACCCTCGAAGATGTGCTTCATCTCCAGATCGAACAACCAAGGATCGGTGAACATCTCGCGCTTGCAGCGAAAGATGCCCTTGTCTTTATCGTCTTCAAGCAGCGAATCAAGGTAGTCGAATCCCAGGGACATGGCCGGGGCCTCCATTGTTTTTGTGTCTACGTGATGAAGGCTACGGCGCGGGACGCGGCATCAATATCCGTTTCCTGCAGGACCTTTATCCGTTTTCTGCAAAAACAAGGGGGCTGGCGCGCGAAGCGCCAACGACGCGCGATGGGCAAAGGAAGAAGCAGGAACGCCTGGCGCGTCCGCGCGGCAGAGTCGCCGTCAGGGTTGGCGCATTATCGCCGCGATGCTTTGCGCCAGCGCATCCTGACCGAATGGCTTGGCAAGCCGGGGCAGCTTGAATGCGGGCCCGCTCAGCTTGTCGGCATACCCCGTCACGAGGATGACCGGCAGGGTCGGATACTGGCGCGCAATGACCTCGGCCAGCTGTGAGCCGGTCATGTGGGGCATCGCCTGGTCGGTCAGCACCAGGTCGACCGGGTTCTGCGCCAGGATCTCGAGCGCCTGGCTCGCGGAATCCGCCTCGAACACCTGACAGCCAAGTTCCTCGAGCATGGCGCCGGTGGTCATCAGTACCAGCGGATCGTCATCCACGGCCAGCACACTGAGCGTCATCGAAGCTTGCGATTGAAACACCCGCGAATGTTCGTCCTTGGCTGGCAGGTCGGTATCTTTCGCCAGCGGCAACCACAGCTCAGCAGTGGTACCGCGTCCTTTCTCGCTCTGGAGTGTCAGCCTGCCCCCCGATTGCGCGGCCAGGCCATGGACCATCGACAGCCCCAGCCCCGTTCCCTTGCCGACGCCCTTGGTGGTGAAGAAAGGCTCCATCGCCTGCTCCAGTGTCGCCGCGTCCATGCCTTCGCCTTCATCGGTCAGCGCCAGGCGCAGATAATCGCCGGGTGCCAGCGAGCCCTCCTGCGACTCAAGCACATGTTCACGCGCAGACAGGGTCACGATGCCACCCTCGGGCATCGCATCGCGGGCGTTCACCGCCAGGTTGAGAAGCGCCATTTCGATCTGGTTGGCGTCCGCCAGCACCGGCTTGAGCGAGAGGGGAAACCGGGTCACGATCTGGATTCCAGGGCCGAGCGATTGCCGAAGCAGATCGGCCATTCCATGCACCAGGGCGGGGATGTCAACCAGTTCGAGATGAAGCTCCTGGCGCCGCGCGAACGCCAGCATCCGCTGCGACAGCGAGACACCACGCTGGGCGCCGTGGATGGCGTTGTCCAGCAACCGCACGATGGCCGGATCGTCCGGGACCCGGCGGGAAATGATTTCCAGCCCGCCCAGCACCGCCATGAGGAGATTGTTGAAGTCGTGCGCGATGCCGCCTGTCAGGCGGCCGAGGGCCTCCATCTTCTGCGACTGGAACAACGCTTCTCGCGCCTTTTCCAGCTCACGCTGCGCCTCGACGCTTTCAGTGATGTCGCGGGTCACCTTGGCAAACCCTATCAGGGTGCCGGTGTCGCTGTGGATCGGGTCGACCACGACGTTGGCCCAGAAACGTGAGCCATCCTTGCGTACGCGCCAACCCTGGCTCTCGAAACGCCCCTCGCGCAAGGCGATCTGGAGCCCCCGCAGCGGGGCGCCGTCCTGCCGGTCTTCTTCGGTGAAGAACAGCGAATAGTGCCGGCCGATGATTTCGTCCGGCAGGTAGCCCTTGATACGTTGCGCGCCCACGTTCCAGTTGGTCACGATGCCAGTCGGGTCAAGCATGTAGATGGCGTAGTCGGTGACGCCCTGGACCAGCAAGCGGAACTGCTGCTCGCTCTGTTTCAGCGACTCCTCGGCCAGCTTGCGCTCGGTCAGGTCGCGGGTGATCTTGGCGAAGCCGAGCAGGCTGCCGGTGGGCGACCAGATCGGATCGACCACCACATGGCACCAGAAGCGCGTACCGTCCTTGCGCACACGCCAGCCTTCCCCCTCGAAACGCCCCTCGGACGCTGCGGTGTCCAGGGTGCGCTGTGGCAGTCCCGCCGCACGGTCGTTGTCGGTATAGAAGCGGGAAAAATGCTGCCCGAGGATTTCCGCCTCTTCATAACCTTTGAAACGCCTCGCCCCCGGGTTCCAGCTCGCAATCGTGCCATCGGCGTTCAGCATGTAGATGGCGTAATCGGCCACGGCGTCAATCAACAGACGGTACCGATCTCGCACCTCCATTGGCGCATCGGACGATGCAGCGTCTCGCATGAACACACCTACAGCCGAGTGAATTAGTCGGGATTAGACCAGTGCGATGGCCAAATGAAAAGCCATAAAGTCCGTTACGTCACCCGCAAAGCATGGAATCGGGCGCAGCGCTTCGTTCGATTCGCACCGCGCTGTGCCTCGTGCCAGGAGGCTTACGAACCGGCCTGCCTCGCAGAAGCGGGCACCATGCCGTACTCGCTGCCGTTTCGATGGTGCCCGAAGCCGGGCGGTCACAGCGTCGGCACTTGGGCAGCCCGGCACCGGCGACCCGCCGCGACCGGGCCGGGCCGGTGAGATGAATGGCCCATAGCCGCACCCGAGTGCGCTGGCCTCAATGATGCTTGCGCAGGGTATCGGACGGCAGCTCGCCGAAGGTGCTCCTGTAGGTCTCCGAAAAACGTCCCAGATGCAGGAAGCCATAGTCCATGGCGATCTCCGTGACGTTGCGGACCTTGGACGAGGGATCGCTCAGACATCCGTGAATCTGCTCCAGCTTGCGCCGGCGAATGTAGGACTTGGGCGTCGTGCCGAGCTTGCGCTCGAACAGCATGTACAGCGAACGCGCACTCATGTTCGCCACTTGCGCCAGCTGTTCGACCGAGATGTCCTTCTTCAGATGCTCGTCGATATAGTCGGTGATCCGCCCGAACGAGGGGCAGCTTTCGCTCAGCGCCTCGCGATGGATGTTGTTGGCCAGGGTGCACAACAGCTTCGATGCGATGAGGCGACTGTACTGTTCCTGCAATTGCGGGACGCAATGCTCGGCCTCCGCTTCCTGGCAGATCAGTCCGAGCAGGCTTTCGATCCCTTCGAGTTGCTTCAGGTCGTAGCGGCTGGCGGTAAACCGGATGCCTTCACCTGGCGCTCGCCAGTGATTGTCGGCGCAGGCCTTTTCCAGAAACGAGGCCGGCAGCTTGACGATGAGCTTTTCGCAGTCGTCGGAGTAAGTCAGGTCCACGGGATCGTCCGGGTTGATCAGCAGCAGCTCGCCGGGCGTGAAATAGTGCTCCTGGCCGCGGCCGCGCCAGAGGCAATGACCGCGTTGCAGCAGTTGCAGGTGATAGATCGTTTCGAGTGCCGGCGAGGTGACATGCACGCTGCCTCCGTAGCTCAACTTGCACAGGTCGAGCTTGCCGAAGGTGCAATGGCTCAGGCTGGCCTGCGGATTGCCAGTGCGTGGCAACTGGATGCAATGCACGCCGACGTGCTGATTGACGTACTCGGACACTGCATGGGGGTCGGCACGTTCGAAAATCCTGCTTTTCGCGTTCAGCAGACTATCCATCACAAGGCACTCTTGTTCTTTCTTATAGTTGGGCTGATGCCCCCGAGCAGCGCCAGACCTTTCGTGTGCAAGACCGCAATGGCGCCGATCTTCGCTTGTGCGCAGCATTCAGGGCTACCGCCAAGCATAGGAGATCGAACCAGGGCCTACATCCGTGCCGTCCGGTAACCGCACGCTTTCTCCGTCAGCCGACCCGTGGAGCGGAGCTGCCGGCTCAGGGCTGCTCGGTTCCAGCGGCCGGGTAGCGTTGTTCGGCGCGCAGGGTGTCCGCGATGGCCTGGGCCGCCACCGAGAGTTCGTGGCCGGGCTTGGTGAGAATGCCAATCGGCTTTTCGATCACCGGATCGCCCAACGCCACGCAGCGCGCCCCCAGCTCCAGCATCTGCGCGCGACATAGCGCCGGCACCGCACTGACACCCAGGCCGCTGGCGACCATGCGCCCGACCGTGGCCAGTTGGTGGCTTTCGAACTGTACGGGTAACTGGCGGCCACGCTGGCGCAAATGATCTTCGAGCATGAAGCGCACCGTCGACGGTCGTTGCAGCGTGATGAAGGGGTAGGCGAGCAAGGCGTCCCAGGCGATTTCCGTCTGGCTCGCCAGTAACGAGTCCGCCGGCACCACGGCGACGAAACGGTCGGTGTACAGCGGCGTGAAGGTCAACGGCGTGGTCGGTTCGGGCTCGAACGCAATGCCCAGCTCCACCTGGCGGTCGCGGACCATCTCCATCACTTGCTCATTGATCACGTCATGCACCGTGACGCTGATCGACGGGTACCGATCGCTGAAGGTGCGCAGCACCGCTGGCAGCAGGTTACCGGCGAACGACGGCATCGAGGCGAGTGCCACCCTGCCCTGTTTCAAGGTGAAGCGCTGGCGCAGCTCATCCTCGGCATTATCCCAATCGGCCAGCAGCCGCCGCGCCAGCGGCAGCAGCGCCTCGCCTTCAGGCGTGAGGCTGACGGCACGTGTCGTGCGGCTGAACAGGCGACCACCCAGCCCGTCTTCCAGCGCCTTGATGGTCAGGCTCAAGGCCGATTGCGAAAGGTGCAGACGCTCGCACGCCTGAGCAAAGCTCAAGGTATGGGCCACCGCCAGGAACGCGCGAAGTTGTTTGACGGTCATCGAGATATCCCGGTAGGCGCCGCCGTTCCCAGCGGCAGTTATTAATTTGTTTAACCAATCAATATCGCTCAAAAATCAACTTAACAAATCACTAATCTACAGGAACACTCGACCGCACGATTCATCAATCTCCAACAACAAGAAGGAATGGTTTATGGCTGGTTTCGACAAGCGCGTCAGCACCTACGCCGAAGCCCTCGAAGGGCTCCAGGACGGCATGACTGTGCTGGCTGGCGGCTTCGGGCTGTGTGGCATCCCCGAGAATCTGATCGCCGAGATCAAACGCAAGGGCACCCGCGAGCTGACCGTCGTCTCGAACAACTGCGGCGTCGACGGTTTCGGCCTGGGCGTGCTGCTCGAAGACCGGCAGATTCGCAAGATGATCGCCTCGTACGTTGGCGAGAACGCCCTGTTCGAGAAGCAGTTGCTCGATGGTGAACTGGAAGTCGAGCTGACGCCCCAGGGCACGCTGGCCGAGAAGATGCGGGCGGGCGGCGCCGGCATCCCGGCCTTCTACACGGCCACCGGTTACGGCACCCCCATTGCCGAAGGCAAGGACGTGCGCGAGTTCAACGGCCGTCCGCACATCCTCGAACACGCCATCACCGGCGACTTCGCCATCGTCAAGGGCTGGAAGGCCGACCGCTACGGCAATGTCATCTACCGGCACACCGCGCAGAATTTCAATCCGCTGGCCGCAGCCGCCGGAAAGATCACCGTGGTCGAGGTCGAGGAAATCGTCGAGCCCGGCGAGATCGATCCCACCCAGATCCACACGCCTGGCATTTATGTCGACCGCATCATCTGCGGCACCTTCGAAAAGCGCATCGAGAAGCGCACCGTCCGCAGCTGAATCCAAAAACAAAAGGCAAAGACCCATGGCACTATCCCGCGAACAAATGGCCCAGCGCGTCGCCCGCGAACTGCAGGACGGCTACTACGTGAACCTTGGCATCGGCATTCCGACCCTTGTCGCCAACTACGTGCCGCAAGGCATGGAGGTCATGCTGCAGTCGGAAAACGGCCTGCTCGGCATGGGCCCCTTTCCCACCGAACAGGAACTGGACGCCGACATGATCAATGCCGGCAAGCAGACGGTCACCGCCCGCGTTGGCGCTTCCATCTTCAACTCCGCCGAATCCTTCGCGATGATCCGCGGCGGTCACATCGACCTGACCGTGCTCGGTGCCTTCGAGGTCGACGTGCACGGCAACATCGCCTCCTGGATGATTCCCGGCAAGCTGGTCAAAGGCATGGGCGGCGCGATGGACCTGGTCGCCGGCGCCGAGAACATCATCGTGCTGATGACGCACGCCTCGAAAGACGGCGAGTCCAAGCTGCTGCCCAAATGCACCCTGCCGCTGACCGGTGCTGGCTGCATCAAGCGTGTGTTGACCGATCTGGCCTACCTGGAGATCGATGATGGCGCCTTCGTCCTGAAGGAACGCGCCCCAGGCGTGAGCGTCGAGGAAATCATCGCCAAGACCGCCGGCCAACTGGTGGTCCCTGATCATGTACCGGAAATGCAATTCGCCTGACCACGGTCGTGTCGAGGCCTCGTGATGCGCCTGCGCACCCGAGGCTTTTCCCGTTTTGAATCCAGGAGATTCGCCATGCAAGACGTCGTTATCGTAGCGGCCACCCGAACCGCCATCGGCACCTTCCAGGGTGCTCTGGCCCCGATTCCCGCGCCCGATCTGGGCGCAGCGGTGATCAAGCGTCTGCTCGAGCAGACCGGACTTGCACCCTCCGAAGTCGACGAAGTGATCCTCGGCCAGGTATTGACCGCCGGGGCCGGTCAGAACCCCGCGCGCCAGGCCTCGGTCAAGGCCGGCCTGCCTCACGCGGTGCCGTCCTTCACGCTGAACAAGGTGTGCGGGTCCGGCCTCAAGGCGCTGCATCTGGCCACGCAGGCGATCCGTTGCGGCGACGCCCAGGTGATCATCGCAGGCGGCCAGGAAAACATGAGCCTGGCGCCCTACGTGTTGCCCAAGGCCCGCACCGGCCTGCGCATGGGGCATGCCGAACTGGTCGACTCGATGATCAGCGATGGGCTGTGGGATGCCTTCAATGATTTCCACATGGGCATCACCGCCGAGAATCTGGCGGAAAAATACGGCATCGACCGCGAAGCGCAGGACGCCTTCGCCGCCGCGTCACAACAGAAAGCGGTAGCCGCCATCGAGGCCGGCCGTTTCGAGGACGAGATCACGCCCATCGAGATTCCACAGCGCAAAGGCGAGCCACTGCGTTTCGACACCGACGAGCAACCGCGTGCCGGCACCACCGCCGAATCGCTGGCCCGCCTCAAACCCGCGTTCAAGCAGGACGGTTCGGTTACCGCCGGCAATGCCTCCAGCCTCAACGACGGCGCCGCTGCGGTACTGCTGATGAGTGCCGACAAGGCCAAGGCGCTCGGTCTGCCCGTGCTCGCCCGGATCAAGGCCTACGCCAATGCCGGCGTGGACCCGGCCATCATGGGCATCGCGCCGGTCGCGGCAACCCGACGCTGCCTGGACAAGGCCGGCTGGACGCTGGACCAGGTCGATCTGATCGAGGCCAATGAAGCCTTTGCCGCTCAGGCGCTGTCGGTCGGCCAGGAGCTGGGCTGGGACGCCAACAAGGTCAACGTCAATGGCGGCGCGATTGCTCTGGGCCATCCCATCGGGGCCTCAGGCTGCCGGATCCTGGTCACGCTGTTGCACGAAATGATTCGTCGCGGCGCGAACAAGGGGCTCGCCACGCTGTGCATCGGCGGCGGCCAGGGCGTCGCGTTGGCATTGGAACGCGACTGACAGACCACCGGACGCGGCTCAAGCGGGCCAGCGATCCCTCGCTGCGCGCCATGCCGCCGTCCAGCAGCGACAGTCGAAGCGACATCATTTACAGCAACACTCGTCAGGCCGCAGCAGTGTCGGTGCGGCCGGCGATACCAAAAAGAAAAACAACACAGGACTCAACGATGCTCCACTCCATCACCGCAATGAGCGTGAAACTGGTTCAGCGCTACCTGCCCTCGCCTTTCGTATTCGCCATTCTGCTGAGCCTCATCGTGCTCGCCGCCAGCATGCTGGTAACGGGCCAGGGCCTGCCTGCCATGGCCCGGCATTGGGGCAGCGGCTTCTGGAACCTGCTGACCTTTGCCATGCAAATGGCGCTGATTCTGGTCACCGGACATGCCCTGGCCAGTGCGCCCCTGATCCATCGGCTGCTCGCCCGCCTGGCACGCGCCGCCAGGACGCCCGGCCGCGCCGTGGTCCTGGTTACCTTGGTTGCGCTCGCCGGCTCCTGGATCAACTGGGGCTTTGGCCTGGTCATCGGTGCGGTGTTCGCCCGCGCCCTGGCACGCGAGGTCAAGGGGGTCGACTACCCGTTGCTGGTAGCGGCCGCGTACTCGGGCTTCCTTATCTGGCATGGCGGGTTGTCCGGCTCGATTCCACTGTCGCTGGCAACCGGCGGCGCGGACCTGGAACGTATGAGCGGTGGCGTGGTAACCGCCGCGATCGGGGTTGGCGACACCCTGTTCACGACCCTGAACCTGACCATCATCGCCCTGCTCGTCATCGGCCTGCCCCTGCTCAACTGGGCCATGCACCCGACCCAACCGAAGGTCGCCGACCCGGCACTGCTGCTCGATCCCGAACATGAGCCCCTGCCTCGCGGCACCCTGGCCCAGCGACTGGACGACAGCCGCATCCTGAACCTGATCATCGTTGCGCTGGGCGCCGTGTACTTCGGCTATTACTTTGCCGAGAACGGCTTCGCGCTGACGTTGAACATCGTCATCGGCCTGTTCCTGTTCATCGGGCTGGCGCTGCACGGCTCGCCGGAGCGCTACATGCGTGCCGTGCAGGACGGCATCGGCGGCATCAGTGGGATCGTCATCCAGTTCCCTTTCTACGCCGGGATCATGGGCATGATGGTCGGCGCCAATGCCGACGGGCTGTCGCTGGGCAAGCAGATCACTGACACCTTCGTCGCCTGGTCGTCCGCCGATACCTTCCCGGTACTGGCCTTCCTCAGCGCCGGCCTGGTCAACGTCTTCGTGCCGTCCGGCGGCGGTCAGTGGGCCGTACAAGGGCCGATCATGCTGCCGGCCGGCCAGGCGCTCGGCGTGGCGCCGGCGGTCACGGCCATGGCCATCGCCTGGGGCGATGCCTGGACCAACATGATCCAGCCGTTCTGGGCGCTGCCGATCCTCGGCATCGTTGGCCTTGGCGCGCGCGACATCATGGGCTACTGCCTGCTGATGCTGGTGTATTCCGGTCTGGTGATTTCCGGCTGCCTGTACTTTCTCGGCTGAAACAAGGGCCGGTACCACTCGGTGCCGGCCCTGCTCCGCATTCCCCCTGGCGCCCCGGCCGCCGTGCGTGAGTGGGCCGTGTAAACGCCTCGACGAATGGCCATCCGACCGAAGGTGCGGCAGCGCCGATACCGCGTCTGGATCGCCGCGCCGCCATCAGCGTTGACGCCGCGGCCTCGTGCAAAATCGACATCCCTGTCGCCAGCAGTCCGCCTCGTCACGCCCAGAACCCGCCCGTCTGAAATCGCCGTTTCGCTTATTTTCGCCGACAAACCCATCCGTCCGCCCGATTATCGGGACCAGATGAACGGCGAAACTTTTTCTTACATTCTCCAGTCGCATATGACAGATCAGGCACAACGTCCGCGCCAGGACGAGCCTGTTAGCCAAGCGACACCGTTGAAGATGGGCAATGGGATGTGAGCCTGCAGCGTACCGCGTCGACGGCAATCGCCGACGCATCGGGGCTCACTGTGCAGACGTCGCCCCGAGACAGGGCGGCACCGGAGACTCAGGGACAGGGAAAAGGACGATGCTCTTCAACTCCGTGGTGTTCATCGCCGGATTTCTTCCGGTCGTTCTACTGGGTTTCATCCTCCTCGCCGGCACGGGCAGGCAACGCTACGCCGCCATCTGGCTGACGCTCGCGTCGCTGGTGTTCTACGGCTGGTGGAACCCTGCCTACGTGCCGCTGCTGGTAGGCAGCATGGTCTTCAACTATCTGGTCGGCGGGTTTCTGATGCGCCGGCCGTCGCGGCTGATGCTGGTGTTCGGCGTTGCCGCCAATGTCGCCCTGTTGGGTTATTACAAATACACGGGATTTCTGTTCGGCACGATCGACAGCGCCTTCGGCCTGGGCTGGTCGGTGGGCGACATCGTGCTGCCGCTGGCGATTTCGTTTTTCACATTCCAGCAGATTGCCTATCTGGTCGACGCTCATGATGGCGAGGTCACCGAGCATGACTTCGTCAATTACTGCCTGTTCATCAGCTTTTTCGCACAACTGATCGCCGGTCCCATCACCCATCACGGTGAAATGCTCAGGCAGTTCAAGGACGACAGCACGTTCCGGCCCCGGATTGACAATATTTCGCTGGGGCTCACGGTGTTCCTGCT
>Ga0114898_1001185_pt1 | contig 16189 bp, 11 predicted proteins | sample Malvired_Geostar_FD_83496 | JGI IMG/M metagenome (GOLD analysis project Ga0114898, IMG submission 83496) | Marine viral communities from the Global Malaspina Expedition - Malaspina viral metaG DeepMed_Geostar | ecosystem: Environmental > Aquatic > Marine > Oceanic | place: Mediterranean Sea... | reverse complement strand
TCTGGATATAGGCCCCGGCGGGGCGGCTGAACTCGGGCTGGTTGCGGTCGAGGCGGATCACGGTGGGATCGGGCTCCAGCCCGGCCAGCTCGCGCTCGTAGGCCGCCCGGCGAGATCCGCCGTGGCGCGCCAGGAAGCCCTGCTTCCAGCCGTCGAACCCGGCCTGGTCCACCGCCGGCGCGACAGGGGCGGGCGGGGGCGTCGCGACCGTCGGCTCGGGCTGGACCGGAGCCGGCGCGGGCGCGGCCATCGGCGGCGGGTCCGGCAGCATGGGCGCGCAGGCGGCGACGGTTCCGACGAGGATGAGGCGAAGGCTGAAACGCATGATCTGCAAGCTAATCTCCCGAGCCCCTCGGGGCCTCATAACAAGTCCGCGAGTCTCGCGCGACGCCTACAGCGCCCGGATGGAGAAAGCGTTGCCGTGAATTCCCCGTCCGGCGTCGTTAACCCTCATTCTCCGCGACGCGGTAACCGCTTCGGGCGCATAAGGCGGGCGCTCTCTGAGACCGATACGGCCTGGTGGCGGAGGGGCTACGCGTCGGGCATGCAAGCCCGGAGACCCTCCGTTCGACCCGGAGGCCAGGCCTCCATCGGTTGCGGTGAAAACGCCCGCCTGGCTGGTTGACGCGCCGCACAAGCCTCTCTATACGCACCGCTCCGCCGCAGGTCCGTCCCGCGGCTTTTCTGTTTTGCTTTGCCTCAGGACGACGACCATGAAGGTCCGCAGCTCGCTCAAGTCGCTCAAGGGTCGCCACCGCGACTGCAAGGTCGTGCGCCGCAAGGGCGTCGTCTATGTGATCAACAAGACGGATCCGCGCTTCAAGGCCAAACAGGGCTAAGCGCCTTCGCGCCGGTCTCGGCGCGTCCGAAAGTTTCAAGGCTGCGGACTTGTCCGCAGCCTTTTTCGCGCCCGTCGTTGAGTCGGGCGATGCGACGTGGTTAGCGTCGACCTGTCTTTCCGGAGTTTTGTCCCATGGCCGATGACGCCGCCTTCGATTCGTCCCCCGACGTCCTGACCGCCACGGCCCAGGGCCGGCTGCGCACCATCATCGAGCGTCTCGAGCGTCTGGAAGAGGACAAGCAGGCGGTGATGGCCGACATGAAGGAGGTCTTCGCCGAGGCCAAGGGCGAGGGCTACGACGTCAAGATTCTCCGCAAGGTCATCCGCATCCGCAAGCAGGACAAGGCCAAGCGCCAGGAAGAGGACGCCATCCTCGACCTCTACATGTCCGCCCTCGGCGAGATCTGACCCTGAAGCGAACCGGCTTCGGCGGGGGGAAGGGCGGTTCGAAAACGCCCTCAGGCAGCCGCCAAGGCGATAGGGCGACCAACAAGCCGCCTTCTCCGTTCGAGGCCGAACGCAAGGCCGCCCAGCGCGCCGCCCTCAACGCCCTCAGGCGCGCCAGACGCGCCGCCGAAAAAGCCGGCGTGTCCCTGTCCGAATGGGAGGGCGAGTTCCTCGATTCGGTGTCGGAGCGGGTCAAGACCCACGGCCGCGCCTTCGGCGACCCGGAACTGGGCGCGCCCGGTCAGGCCCTGTCGTCGATGCAGGGCCGCAAGCTCAAGGAAATCGCCGCCAAGGCCAAGGGCGAGGAACCGAAGCGGCGCTGGGGGCGCAAGGCCCCCAGACCGACGGACGGGTGATCAGAACAGGATCTTGCGCAGCGACAGGCTGATGCTGCGCCCCTCGGGGTCGAGATAGTCCGGCTGATAGTTCAGCGGCGTGTCCCCGGCGCTGTTGGTCACCTCGGTGCGGCTGTCGAACAGATTGTTGATCCCCAGCTGCACCCGGGCGCCCTTGAGCCACGAATAGCGCTCGACCCAGGAGGTCCGGGCGCCGAGGTCGACGAACAGGTTCAGATTGACCGTGGTCCGGCCCGAGAAATTCAGGTCCGGGCCCGTGCCGCCGTCGATGCGGGTGCTGTCCGTCCAGTTGGCGCGGAGGAAGGCCCCCATGCCGTCCTTGAACACGCCCAGATTGCCCTGGAGTTCGTGGCGCGGGCTGCCGCCGCGGCCGGATGTGGCGGCGCCGTCGAGCAGGTCGAGAACAGGGATGCCGTCGGCGATGAGGATCTCATCCTGGATCCGGTAGGTATGGTAGAGCGAGAGCATGAAGCGGCCCTGACCCGGCTGCATGCCGCCCCGGCCCCGGCCGCCGCCGCCCATGCGTACGACCGGCCCGCCGCCCTCGCGGCGACCTCCGCGGGGGCCATCGCCGCCGCGCACGGCCACCGGCCCGCCCTGGGCCGCCCCTTCGGCCGGAGGCGTCGGCGTACCGAAGGCCTTCGAGAAGTTGAATCCGGTCCGGATGTCCTCGCGCTCGGCCCGGGCGAAATTCAGCGGCCGCGCATCGATGGAGATCAGGTCGCCGACGGTCTCTCCCGGTTCGGGCGCGGCGCGGGTGAACCGGCCGGGCAGGGCGGCTTCCAGTTCCGGAGTAATGGTCGGGAAGCTGTTGATCGAGTCATCGACGGTGGTCCGCGTCCAGGTCGAATTGATCCGCAGATCCTCGTCCGTGAACGGCTGCAGCGTGATCCCGGCCTTCCAGATGCGGCGGTTCTCCGCGTCCAGATTCGGGTTGCCGCCGCTGAACTGGGTGATGAACACGGTCTCGCCCGTGCGGAAATCGAACACCGGCATATTGGGGGTGTCGATCAGCGGATTGTTGAGCTGGCTGATGCTCGGCGATCCTTCCTCGTCCGTGTAGCTGGCGAGGAAGGACAGTTTCTCGATCGGGGACCAGTTCACCGTCGCGCCGAAGATCGACAGGCCGCCGAAGTCGGACAGGTCCTCGAAGCCGGCGTTGAGGCTGACCGTCAGGTCGCCGAGCGCGGGCAGAACCTCTGCCCGGCGGCTGGCGATCGGAAAGCTCATGTTGGTCAGACCGCTGAGCCGGTCGCGCGACTGCTTGCGCTCGGTGGTCACGCCGCCGCGGGTGCTGGTCGAGTCGAGCGACAGGCTGTCGGCGCCGACCTTGAAGGTCGTGGAGACTCCGCCGGCGGGAAGCTCCAGAAGATCGCCGGTCAGAACGAACTCGGTATCGAGCCGCTGCGACACCGAGCGGGCGGTGTCGTTGGCGATGGGCGCGAAGTCGGCGAGGGCCAGGGGGCCGAACGGATTGGCGCCCGCGTCGCCAGCCCCGAGGCGGTCTTGGAAGGCAGCGGCGCCATAGCCGCGGCCGGTGACGGTGTCGGTTTCGACGCGCGTGAACTCGCCATTGAAGGTCCAGCGCCAGTCCTCGCCGAGGAAGCCATCCAGCAGGAAGCCGACCTCGCCGTTCAGAGTGTCCGTCTGGCGACCCAGGGACCCGGCGTCATCCAGATAGCGGTAGACGAGAACGTCGTTGGCGAACGGCGAGAACGGGTTGCCGTCGGGCAGGGTGAGAACGACTCCGGGAAGGCCGTTGAAGCTGCGGCTGCTCTGGTCCTCCAGGCTCGCACTGATGGTGATTGCGGTGTCGCCGTTGAGGTCGGTCTTGAAGGCGCCGCCGACCGACGCGTTTTCAGTGGCGGACATCAGGGTGCGATAGGCTCCCAGGTCGCCGGATCGCGGAGGGCCAAAGGCCGCCGCGAAGTCGTTCAGGGTGTAGCCGGCGGTCGGGACCGGGGCCACGGTGACGCGCACGCCGACCAGGCCGGACAGGGCCGGATCTATCTCGCCATCGCGCCCGGCGAGGATATCCGCCGGAGTCGGGATGCCGACGACGTTGCCGATCAGGTCGTAGGGCGTCGAGCCCGGCTCGCGGATCAGGTCGCGCTCGCTTTCGAACAGCGGCGTGGCGCGCTCGTATTCCAGCTCCATCGACCAGCGCTGCGGGCCGGAGATTCGCAGGAGGTTGGTGTCGAACTCGGTGGCGGTGCGGCCGCCGGCGGTGGGCACGCGGCCCTCGACTTCGGCCGTGACCGAGCGGAAATTGTCCTTGAGAACAAAATTCACGACGCGCTGATCGGCGCGGTAGCCGTATTCGAGCGCCACCTCCTCGGGGAGGATGTCGACGCGCTCGATGGCCTCGGGCGGAATGCCGGATATCTCCCGGAAGCCGGAGATGCGCCGGCCGTTGACCAGCAGGACCGGCGGGCCGCCCGATCCGCGCGAACTGCGCGTCACCGGCTCCAGATAGGTCAGCAACTCGGAGATGCTGGAAGCGCCGTAGGAGCGGATATCCTCCGCGCTGAGCGTCAGGTCCGGCGGGATGTCGCTGTCGACGCTGCCGCGGGGACGCGTGCCGGAGACGTTGACCGTGCCCAGGTCGACGGCGTTGGCGGCCTCTTCATCCGGGACGGTCGGGGGCGCGGGCTCGGGATCCTGCGGCGTCTGCGGTTCCGGCGTCTGCTGAGGCGGAGCCTCCTGTCGCGTGGGCGGAGCGGTCGGTGTCGGCGCGGACTGGATCGCGCCGGCCATCAGGCCGGACAGGGCGGTGGTCACGAGGAGCATACGACGTTCCGGAACGGGGGAGGGACAACGCGTTCAACGTGCCGCTCCGGCATTTCCGTCGTGTTTCGGCGGCGAAACCGGAAGTTGCGGCTCCGTTCGTGTCGCACGGCGTCCATAGGGACGTCGAGCGAACTCTTGTTCAGGTTGGCGGCGTTCCGGCGGCGGTCTCAGCCCACTTCCTTCAGCACCCCCTCGAGGCCCTGTTCACGGACCTTGCGGTAAAGGGTCGAGCGGCCGATGCCGAGGCGGCGCGCGATCTCGGACATATGGCCGGCATAGACCTCGATGGCATGCTGGATCAGGTCGCGCTCGATCTCCTCCAGCGTCCGCAGATGGCCGCGCTCGTCGAGGATGCGGATCGGCGTGTCCGGCATCGGCGGCAGGTCGATCCCGGACGCATCCGAAGCACCCTCCGCCGCCGCCCGGTTTTCCTCGTCATCCTCGATGGGCAGGAAGGGCGCGGCGACGCCCGAGATGGCCGGGAAGTCGTGCGGCTGCAGGAACGGCGAATCGGACAGCACGATGGCGCGATAGACGGCGTTCTCCAGCTGGCGGACGTTGCCGGGCCAGTCGAAGCCCGACAGCAGGGCCAGGGTCTCGGCCGCGCAGCCGGCGACGCGCTTGCCTTCCTCGACATTGAAGCGGGCCACGAAGTGTTCGACCAGGGCCGGGATGTCTTCGCGCCGCTCGCGCAGGGCCGGGGCCTCGATCGGGAAGACGTTGAGCCGGTAGAACAGGTCCTCGCGGAAGCGGCCGTCGCGCACCTGCTCGGCCAGATCGCGATTGGTGGCCGAGACGATGCGCACATCCACCTTGACCGAGCGCTTGGAGCCGACCGGGTCGATCTCGCCCTCCTGCAGGGCCCGCAGCAGCTTGACCTGCATATCCAGCGGCAGCTCGCCGATCTCGTCGAGGAACAGGGTGCCGCCGTTGGCCTCGGCGAACTTGCCCAGATGCTTATCGCTGGCCCCGGTGAAGCTGCCCTTCTCGTGGCCGAACAGGATCGACTCCACCAGATTGACCGGCAGGGCGCCGCAGTTCACGGCCACGAACGGCTTGCCGCCGCGATCCGAGGCCCCGTGCAGGGCGCGGGCGATGACTTCCTTGCCGACGCCGCTCTCGCCGGTGATCAGCACCGGGATGGACGATTTGGCGGCGCGCAGGCCCAGCGAACGCACCATCCGCATCGGCGCGCTCTGGCCGACCAGGTCGTCGAACGAGGTGCGGCCCGTGACGTGCTTCTTCAGCCGCCCGACCTCGGCGGTCAGCTGGGTCAGCTGCAGGGCGTTGCGGACCCCGACCAGCAGGCGTTCGGCCGACACCGGCTTGACGAAGAAGTCCTGGGCCCCGGCCTGCATGGCCTTGACCACGGCGTCGACCCCGCCCGAGGCGGTCAGCACGATCACCGGCGTGGTCACGCCCGCGGTGCGGATCTCGGCCAGCGCCTCCATTCCGCTCATGCCCGGCATGATCATGTCCAGCAGCACCACGTCGGCGCCGCCGCCCTTGGTCAGGCGGTCGATGGCCTCGCCGCCGGATTCGGCGTGGACCACGGCGTAGCCCTCGCGCTCCAGCACCGCCTGCGCGAGGCGGCGCTGGGTGGGGTCGTCGTCGACCACGAGTACGGTGCGGCTCATTTTCGATCGCCCTTCATCATCACGTCCGGGGCCGGTCCTCGTTCGCCGGGACTGGCTCATTCCGGGACGCTTTTACCCCGCACAAGGTGAAGATCGGGTTGTGCGGGACGGTGAGCGCAGAGTTAACGGGCCGCTCGGGGCCTCGACGCTTGAATCCCCGCCGGTTCCGTGTATAGAGCGCGCCTTCTCCGTCGCAGCTTCGGCCGCGGCGGTCCTGTCCGAGAACTTCGGGGCGTGGGGGCCACCCATGCCGTAAATGCCAGAGAGCCCTCTGGCGCCGTGGGGAGATGGGGATGCAGACGACCATCGTCACCCGGTTTTCCGGGGGCACGGGGTTTGAGCTTCCTTCGGACATTACGACCGGCCTGAACGCCTCGCAGCGATGCGCGGCGCTTTGGCCAATCCGTCGTCGGGAATAAGCCCGGCGGCGAATACCAGACTGGAGACCGCAATGGACCGCGCTCAAAAAGCCGAGTCGATCGAGACGCTCAAGGGCGTTTTCGCCGACGCGGGCGCCGTGGTCGTGACCCACAACCTGGGTCTGACCGTTGCGGACATGGAAGACCTGCGTGGTCGTCTTCGTAAAGAAGGCGGCACGTTCAAGGTGGTCAAGAACCGCCTGGCGCTCAAGGCGCTCGAAGCCGAAGAAGGCAGCGACTACCACGGCCTGTTCAAGGGTCCCGTGGGCATCGCCTACGCCGACGACGCGGTGACGGCCGCCAAGATCACCGCCGAATACGCCAAGGCCAATGACAAGTTCATCGTCCTGGGTGGCTTCATGGGTGAAAAGGTTCTGGACGCGAAAGGCGTGGACACCCTGTCCAAGCTGCCGTCGCTGGATCAGATCCGCGCCTCGCTGCTCGGCCTGCTCAACGCTCCCGCGACCAAGATCGCCGGCGTCGTGCAAGCCCCGGCCGGCCAACTGGCCCGGGTGTTCAACGCCTACGCCACGAAGGACGCCGCGTAAGCGGACCGCCGACTTTCATCTCTGCAAACCTCTCTCTGAACCCAAATCCTCCGAAGGAACCTACCCATGGCCGATCTCGCCAAAATCGTTGAAGACCTGTCGAAGCTGACCGTTCTGGAAGCCGCCGAGCTGTCCAAGCTGCTGGAAGAAAAGTGGGGCGTCAGCGCCGCTGCTCCGGTCGCCATGGCCATGCCGGCCGGTGGTGGCGCGGGTGCTCCGGCTGAAGCCGCCGAAGAGCAGACCGAGTTCACCGTCGTCCTGCTGGACGGCGGCGACAAGAAGATCAACGTCATCAAGGAAGTCCGCGGCGTCCGTTCGGACCTCGGCCTGAAGGAAGCCAAGGACCTCGTCGAAGGCGCTCCGCAGAACGTCGTCGAGAACGTCTCGAAGCAGAACGCCGACGAAATCGCCAAGAAGCTGACGGAAGCCGGCGCCAAGGTGCAGATCAAGTAAGAACGGAGCGTCCCTCGGGACCTACGTTGAGCGGGCCGGGGAGCGATCCCCGGCCCGTTTTGCTTGCGCGGCATGGACAGCCGCCGGCGGTTGTGGCCCCCTGCGCCTGTAACGGGAGGGGTTCCATGAGATCGAACATCGCCGTCGCCGTCGTCGCCGCGACCTTGGGTCTGGCCGCCTGCGACGAGTTCGCCACCGGCCGCGACCTGCCGCCGCCGCCCGGCCCGCCCGCGCCGCCGTCGCCGGACCTGCCGATGACCGCCGCCAAGGCGCGGCTGATCATGGGGACGCTGTCCAACACCTGTATGGAGCTGGCCACGCTCAAATACGACATGCACGCCTGCGAACTGAAACAGGGCAAGCCGGCCGATGAGGAGGCCCTGCGCACCGAACTGCGCGACCTGCGCTGGAACCTTCAGAAGCTGCCGGCGGACGAAGCCTCGGCCCAATGCGCCGCGCGGACCAACGAACTGCGCAAGACGCCGAAGCCGCGGGCCTGCTGGTAGGGCTTACCGCCGGCGCGGCGCGAAGATGTCGGCCAGCCGGTCGCGCGTTCCGGGAATGCGGACCAGGCGCGGATAGCGCAGGCCGCCGTGGTAGTCGAAGCTCATCGTGCGGAACTCGTCGCCGCGCTTGACCACCAGCCTGATTGGCTCGCTTCCCCCCTTGGCGGCGGTCACCGCCTCGCGCAGCGCCTCGGCCGAGGCGACACGATCGCCGACGGCCACCAGTTCCCAGCCGTGGCCCAGCCCCTGCTCGAAGGCCAGACCGCCCCAGCGCACATTGGCGATGCGGTTGCCCGACCCCAGGCTGAAGCCCAGCGAGTACTGGAAGTCGCCGCCCCAGCCGCCCATCATCCGCTTCTCCAGCGGGGTGAGCTCGTCGACGTAGGTCAGCCGCCAGCCGGCCCGTTCGATCCCGTCCAGCGGCGCCTCCGCGTCCGGCCCGACGGCGTCGAGCCGGGTGCGCAGGAAGGTCGCCCAGTCGTGGGGGTGGACTGCGTTGAGGTGTTCGACGACGTCCTCGAAGGTGTAGGGCCGCGCCTCCCATACGCCGTCCTCGACGCCGTAAAAGGCCTTGGCGAAATCATCCAGCGACTTCCGCTCCCGCGTCGCCTCGCGGATCAGGGTGTCGGCGTCCAGCCAGATCAGCAGGGCCTCGCGGTAATAGTCGCCGGTGCCGCGCATCCATGAGAACCACGGATTGGACAGCCGGTAGCCGAGCAGGTTGTGATTGGTGGTGTCCTGCAGCGCCCGCCACTCGCGGCCGGGCTGCTGGTCGTAGAAGCCGGCCACCTCGGCCAGATTGACGATGGCTTCCTCGGCCGTTCCCAGGCCGGAGCGCGGGGTCAGGACATCGCCCCAGTACTCGGTCTGGCCTTCGTAGACCCACATCAGGCTGTTCTGGGTCGGGACGTTGAAATTGGGCACATACTCGTCGGACGGCCGCCGGAATTTGCCGTTCCAGCTGTGCACATACTCGTGCGGCAGCAGGCCGCGGGAGCCGTAGGACGGCGTGGCCGTGCTGAAGAAATTCGGGGCGGCCGTGTTCTCGGACGACCGGTGGTGCTCCAGCCCGATGCCGCCCAGCTTCGAGGTCAGGCCGAGCAGGAATTCATAACGGTCGAAATGCCGGGCGCCGAACAGATAGTCGGCCTGGTCGACGAGCTCTTCGTATTTCGCGATCCACTCGGGCGTGGCCTCGATCGAGGCGGCGGTGTCGCCGACCAGGTTCAGATGCACCGGCGAGCGGCCGCCCGGATCGATGTCGACGCGGCGGTAGTGCTCGCCGGCGAACATCGGGCTGTCCGCCAGGTGCTCCAGCGAGATCGGCGCGAAGGTCGCGACGTTCCCCTCACGGGAGACCGTGTCCAGCGCGACGCCGTAGTTCCAGCCCTCCGGCAGCACCACCGACGGCGCGAAGGTGATCCGGTCGTGGTTGTAGCCGGCCGGATAGAGCAGGGCCTTCTCCCACTGCAGATTGACGATCTCGTCGGTCATGACCACGCGCCAGGTCGAATTGTCCGGCTGGGTCAGCCACTCGAAGTCGACCTCGATGGTCTCGACCCCGGCCGGGATGTCGAGGTGGAAGGCGTGCGGATCGACGGTGTCGCGCACCCATTCGATGCGTTGGCCGCCGCCGGTCACGGTCAGGCCGGAGATCAGCTGGATCGGTCCGGTGTCGGCGTGGTTGCCCGGAATGAATTTCGGGTACTGCAGCACCAGAGGGCCGGCGCTGACCGGCACGGTCTGGCGCACCCGGATGACCTTGTGCTCCAGATCGGTCAGATCGACGCGGATGCCGATCGTCCCCGGATAGTCACGGTCCTGCGGCGCCGGGATCGGCGGCAGGGGACGCGGCAGGCTGGTCGGCGCGGGCAGGGGCGTCTGCGCCTGGGAGGCCGGAACCTGCGCCAGGGCGGGCGCCGAGGCGGAGGCGAGGAGCAGGGCGAGGGCGGCGGATTTCAGCATCGGTGGGTCCTCGCGATCAGCGGCGGCGCGGGGCGAGGATATCGCCCAGCCGGTCGGGCGTGCCCTCGATCCGCTCGAGGTGCGGGTAGCGCAGGCCGTCATGGTAGTCGAAGCGGATGGTGCGGAACCGCTCCCCGTTCTTGAGCATCATCTCGATCGGCGTCGCATTGCCCTTGGAGGCGGTGATGGCCTCGGCGATCACCGTCGGGCTGGCGGCGCGGCCGTTGACGGCGATAACCTCCCAGCCGGAGGTCAGACCCGCCTCGAACGCCGGCGAGCCCCAGCGCACCGACGAGATGCGGTTCGACGCATTGGTCATGATGCCCAGCGAATACTGGAAGTCGTTGCGGCCCAGCTCGTCGTACAGCGCCTTGTGATAGGCGTTCATCGCTTCGCGCCAGACCAGCCGGTAGCCGCCGCGCTCGATGCCGCCCAGCGGCGGCGCGGCGTCGGGACCGACGGCGTCCAGCCGGGTGCGCAGGAACTCCGCCCAGTCGTTCTCCGCCACCCCGTCCAGCGTCGAGGTGATGTCCTGGAAGGTGTAGGGCCGCGGGTCCCAGTCGCCGTCGTCGACGCCGAAGAAGGCCTTGGCGAAGTCGTCCAGCGACTTGCGGCCGCCGGTCCGCTCCCGGATCCAGGTGTCGGCGTCGAGCCAGATCAGGGCGCCTTCGGAATAGTAGTCCTCGCTGCGCTGATAGGTGCTCCACGGCTGCGGCCGCCGCCGGGCGATGATCGGATCGTTGACGGTGTCCTGCATGGCGCGCCACTCACGCCCCGGCATGGTCCCGTAGTTGGCGGCGGTCATGGCGAACCAGTCCAGCGCCTGCTGCTTGCTCGACAGCCCCGCCCGCGCGGTCAGCACCTGACCCCAGTACTGGGTCTGACCCTCGTAGACCCACAGCAGGGAGTTCTGCAGCGGCTCGTTCAGGGTGGCGGTCAGCTGGTCGGCCGGACGACGCCACTTGCCGTTCCATGAGTGGACGTATTCGTGACCCAGCAGGTCGCGGTCCGCCAGGGTTGCGGTCGGGGCCGTGAAGTAGCGGACGTCGACGCTGTTCTCGGACGAGCGGTGATGCTCCAGCCCGATCCCGCCCAGCTTGTCGGTCACCGCCAGCAGGAAGTCGTAGTGATCGAAATGGCGGGCCCCGAACAGCCGGTCGGCCTGATCGACCAGATTGCGGTGCAGTTCGATATGTTCGTCCGTAGCGGCCAGCATGTCGGCGTCGTCAGCGACCACGTTCAGCCGCACCGGCGAGCGGCCGCCCGGATCGAGGTCGATCTGGCGATAGTGACGGCCGGCGAACACCGGGCTGTCGGCGAAATGCTCGAGGCTGATCGGCGCGAACACGGCCTGGCCGTTCTGGAAGCTCTCGGTTTCCAGCGCCGTGCCGTACTGCCAGCCCGCTGGCAGACGCAGGGTCGGGCGGAAGGTGATGCCGCTGGTATCGTAGCCCGCCGGATAGAGCAGGGCCTTCTCCCACTGGATGTTGAGCATGTCGTCGGTGATGACGATCCGCCCCTGCGAGCCGTCGATCGGGGTCAGCCACTTGAACGACGCCTCGACCTCGCGGACACCCGCCGGCACCTCGACCTGGAAGGCGTTGGTGTGGACCGTGTTGCGCACCCAGCGCAGCGGCTCGCCGTCGGCGGTGATCCTCAGGTCGGCGATGTCGTCGACGGGACCGACCGGGCCGTGGTTGCCGGGGATCCACTCCGGATAGAACAGGATCAGCGGCCCCGGACCAGTGACCGGGATGGTCTGCTTCACCGAGACGATGCGGCGGTCGAGGTCCGTGGCGTCCATGTCCAGCGTGATCACGCCGGGGTAGGGGGCGTCGCGTGGGGCCGGGATCGGCGCCAGCGCCCGGTCCAGCGCCGGGGTCCCGACCTGGGCCAGCACGGGGGCCGAACCGAACAGCAGCACGGCGGCGCAGGCGGAGGCGAGCAGGCGGGCGGGACGCATCATCGGGAGGCTCTCGGTAATGAGGGTCGACGGCAGGCTAGAGCGCCGCGCCGGCTCGCCGGATTAAATCGCTGTCATCTTCAGGGTTCCGCCTCAGGCGGCCGGCTTCACTTCCAGCAGCTCGACGGTGAACAGCAGGGTCGAGTTGGGCGGCAACTCGTCACCGCCGACCCAGCGCTCGCCGTAGCCCAGCGAGGCGGGGATGACGAATTCGTACGTCTCGCCCTCGCGCATCAGGCCGACCCCCTCGGTCCAGCCCTTGATCACCCGGTTGAGCGGGAATTCGGCCGGCTCGTTGCGGGCGTAGCTGCTGTCGAACTCGCGCCCGTCGACGAAGGTCCCCCGGTAGTGGACCCTGACCGTATCGGTCGAGGCCGGCTGGCGGCCGGACGGATTGGCCGGGCCGACGCGGCGGTACTGCAGGCCGGTCGCGGTGGTCGTCCACCCGCCCCGCGCCGCATTCCATTCCAGATAGGCGGCGTTGCCGGCGTTCCAGTTCTCCTGGGTCGAGGCCCCCGAGAAATCGTACGGATTCGGCCCCGCCGAGGCGCAGGCGGAAAGCGTCAGGGCGGCGGCGGCGACGAGGGCGATGCGAGTCATGCGTCGACGCTATTTTCCCCGCCGTTGCAAAGCAATGGGCGGAGCGACCGGAGCGGCGACCGCGACTTTCCCCTCCCCGCCGAAAAAGAGCGCCAACGGTCTTTATTTCGCCGTCAAAGCGAGTATATCAGCCCGTTCCGCTAACTCCGTGAGAGATACGCGCGAAAGCGCCGAGGCCCGGTTTGTCGCCCTCCGACCGGTGCGAAGGCGCGCTCCTCCCCAAGGGAGCCCTACATTTCAGGCGTCCTGGGACCGCAAGGCCCGAGGGTGGACGCCGAAACCGATGGTCACGGGTCGCCGGAATGGCGGAGCCGTGGCTGCTGCATTGAGCGGGCTGCCCGGCCCGCCGCATTGGGAAGACAGAATGGCCAAGTCCAAAGCGGAACTCACCGTCAACGGTCAGTTCCTCACCGCCACCTCGTTCACCGGCAAGAAGCGCATCCGCCACTCCTTCGGGCGTATCCCCGAAGCGGTGCAGATGCCGAACCTGATCGAGGTTCAGCGCGCCTCCTACGAGCAGTTCCTGCAGCGCGAGGTCCGATCGGGCCCCCGCAAGGACCAGGGCATCGAGGCGGTGTTCAAGTCGGTGTTCCCGATCAAGGACTTCAACGAACGCGCCATCCTGGAATACGTCTCCTACGAGTTCGAGGACCCGAAGTACGACGTCGAGGAATGCATCCAGCGCGACATGACCTATGCCGCGCCGCTGAAGGTCAAGCTGCGCCTGATCGTCTTTGAATCGGACGAGGAGACCGGCGCGCGCTCGGTCAAGGATATCAAGGAGCAGGACGTCTACATGGGCGACATCCCGCTCATGACCGACAAGGGCACCTTCATCGTCAACGGGACCGAGCGGGTGATCGTGTCCCAGATGCACCGTTCGCCGGGCGTCTTCTTCGACCACGACAAGGGCAAGACGCACAGCTCGGGCAAGCTGCTGTTCGCCGCCCGCGTGATCCCCTACCGTGGCTCGTGGCTCGACTTCGAGTTCGACGCCAAGGACATCGTCTACGTCCGCATCGACCGCCGCCGGAAGCTGCCGGCCACGACCTTCCTGATGGGTCTGGGCATGGACGGCGAGGAAATCCTCAAGACCTTCTACGAGACCGTGCCCTACGAGAAGCGCGGCGAAGGCTGGGTCACGCCCTACAAGGCCGAGCGCTGGCGCGGGGTGAAGCCGGAGTTCGATCTGGTCGACGCCGACACCGGTGAAGTGATCGCCGCCGCCGGGACCAAGATCAGCGCCCGTCAGGCCAAGAAGCTGGGCGACACGACCTCCTCGCTGTCGCTGGCCGCCGACGCCCTGCTGGGCAAGTATCTGGCCGCCGACGCCGTCAACTACGAGACCGGCGAAATCTACGCCGAAGCCGGCGACGAGCTGGACCAGCCGACCATCGAGCTGCTGGAAGGCCACGGCTTCACCACCATCGACGTGCTGGACATCGACCACGTCACGGTCGGCGCCTACATGCGCAACACCCTGCGCATCGACAAGAACACCGGTCGCGAGGACGCGCTGTTTGACGTCTACCGCGTCATGCGCCCGGGCGAGCCGCCGACCCCGGAAGCCGCCGAAGCCATGTTCAACTCGCTGTTCTTCGACAGCGAGCGCTACGACCTGTCGGCCGTCGGCCGGGTCAAGATGAACATGCGTCTGGAAAGCCCCGAGGTCTCGGACGAGATCCGCGTGCTGCGCAAGGAAGACGTGCTCAAGGTGCTGCAGATCCTCGTCGGCCTGAAGGACGGCCAGGGCGAGATCGACGACATCGACAACCTCGGCAACCGCCGTGTCCGTTCGGTCGGCGAGCTGCTGGAGAACCAGTACCGCGTCGGCCTGCTGCGGATGGAGCGCGCCATCAAGGAGCGCATGTCCTCGGTCGATATCGACACGGTCATGCCGCACGACCTGATCAACGCCAAGCCGGCCGCGGCCGCGGTGCGTGAATTCTTCGGCTCGTCGCAGCTGTCGCAGTTCATGGACCAGACCAACCCGCTGTCCGAGATCACCCACAAGCGTCGCCTTTCGGCGCTTGGACCGGGCGGTCTGACGCGTGAGCGCGCCGGCTTCGAAGTCCGCGACGTGCACCCGACCCACTACGGCCGGATCTGCCCGATCGAGACGCCGGAAGGCCCGAACATCGGCCTGATCAACTCGCTGGCCACCCACGCCCGCGTCAACAAATACGGCTTCATCGAGAGCCCGTACCGGCGCGTGAAGGACGGCAAGGCCACGGACGAGGTGGTCTACATCTCGGCCATGGAAGAGGCGAAATACACCATCGCCCAGGCCAACATCGAGCTGAAGAACGGCGAGATCGTCGAGGACCTGGTCCCCGGCCGGATCAACGGCGACTCCCAGCTGCTGGCCAAGGCCGACGTCGACATGATGGACGTGTCGCCGAAACAGGTCGTTTCGGTCGCCGCCGCCCTGATCCCGTTCCTGGAAAACGACGACGCCAACCGCGCGCTCATGGGCGCCAACATGCAGCGTCAGGCCGTGCCGCTGGTCCAGTCGGACGCGCCGCTGGTCGGCACCGGCATGGAAGCGGTCGTGGCCGTGGACTCCGGCGCCGTCGTGGTCGCCCGTCGTGACGGCGTCGTCGAGCAGATCGACGGCACCCGCATCGTCGTGCGTGCCACCAACGAGCTGGATGCCGGCCGTTCGGGCGTCGACATCTACCGCCTGTCGAAGTTCCAGCGTTCCAACCAGTCGACCTGCATCAACCAGCGCCCGATCGTGCGCGTGGGCGATGAAGTGAAGCACGGCGACGTCATCGCCGACGGCCCCTCGACGGACCTGGGCGAACTGGCCCTGGGCCGCAACGCCCTCGTCGCCTTCATGCCTTGGAACGGCTACAACTTCGAAGACTCGATCCTGATCTCCGAGCGCATCGTGCGCGACGACGTCTTCACCTCGATCCACATCGAGGAGTTCGAGGTCATGGCCCGCGACACCAAGCTGGGACCGGAAGAGATCACCCGCGACATCCCGAACGTCGGCGAGGAAGCCCTGCGCAACCTCGACGAGGCCGGCATCGTGGCCATCGGCGCCGAGGTCCAGCCGGGCGACATCCTGTGCGGCAAGGTCACGCCGAAGGGCGAAAGCCCGATGACGCCGGAAGAGAAGCTGCTGCGCGCCATCTTCGGCGAGAAGGCTTCGGACGTCCGTGACACCAGCCTGCGTCTGCCCCCGGGCGTCGCCGGCACCATCGTCGACGTGCGCGTCTTCAACCGCCACGGCGTCGACAAGGACGAGCGCGCGGTCGCCATTGAGCGGGCCGAGATCGAACGCCTCGGCAAGGACCGTGACGACGAGCTCAAGATCCTCGAGCGCAACGTCTACGGCCGCCTGAAGCCGCTGCTGGTCGGCAAGAACGCCACCTCGGGTCCGAAGGGCCTGGGCCGCGGCGCTGTCACCGAAGAGAAGCTGGGCGAGCTGTCGCGCGGCCTGTGGTGGCAGATCGCCCTCGACGACGAGAAGGCGATGGGCGAGCTCGAGGCCATGAAGAAGCAGTTCGAGGACGCCCGCAAGGCGCTCGACCGCCGCTTCGAGGACAAGGTCGAGAAGCTGCAGCGCGGCGACGAACTGCCCCCGGGCGTGATGAAGATGGTCAAGGTCTTCGTGGCCGTGAAGCGCAAGCTTCAGCCCGGCGACAAGATGGCC
>Ga0114898_1001182_pt1 | contig 16200 bp, 17 predicted proteins | sample Malvired_Geostar_FD_83496 | JGI IMG/M metagenome (GOLD analysis project Ga0114898, IMG submission 83496) | Marine viral communities from the Global Malaspina Expedition - Malaspina viral metaG DeepMed_Geostar | ecosystem: Environmental > Aquatic > Marine > Oceanic | place: Mediterranean Sea... | reverse complement strand
GCGGCCGAATCCGAGTGTTCCGCAGGGGGGACTCCAAATGTCTTCACTGTGTCCGAGCGTTATAAATCAAGCGACCGGTGCGTTTATACGCGATTGCGTACAGGGTAATATGGAGGCGACAGCATGACGAGAGCCAAGACAGTCATACACGCGGAGTATGAGATACTGAAACTCGTTACTGAGTGTATCGAATTGGCGGCCCTTCGGGACCGTATGGTACCCGAGGGAGATGATGTGGCCGCGAAGCGATTTGATACGGGCGCGACCAATGTTGCCAACCTTGTGAACAATCTCGCCGTCCGACGACAACACCGCCTGCCAACAGCACATCGAGATTTCAAGGAAAAGGGGGATTGAATATGGGGTATCGCACACGGAAAATGAGGACTTCCAATGTTCTCAAGGCCATGAAGCGATATCTTGAGGAACATGAGCCCTGCTCCACGCATGATATCGTGGAGAACATGACTTTCAAGAACGGGCGCCTTGTGCGTCAAACCACGCTGTCCGTTACTCCCCACCAAGTAGCCGGTATCTTAGCGAAATCAAGATGGGCGGAGGTGCATGAGGCCCGAGGAAAACCCGGTAACACATGGAGATTGAGAAGGGATGAAAAGGGGGACTGTATAGAATGAGTGATGAGGTTTTCTGCTCTCCCGAAGAGGCCCAACAGGTTCAAGCCGAAGCACGGCGCGAATTATTTCCTAACGCGCCCGCTAAGGTGGTGTGCAAACTCTGTAACAACATGATGCCGAACCCCGTCATTGAGTATGGGGTCTTCACGGGATGGTGCGTTCCCTGTGTGCGTTCCAAATTTTCTAAGCGAACCCTGCATAGAATGACTAAGACGAAGGTTTCCGTCCCCGTCCTTGAGAGTACAGGGGCTCTCACGCCGCGCCCTATATCGGAGCGCATGGAGTCAAAATCGACTGAAAACGACACATACGATAGAAAGCCTCATTTAACGCTGTCGTCGTATTTGATTCATGGATGAGAGGTGGTTAAGTCAAATGATGAATGTTATCGCAGGCTCAATGGAGAACAATGTCCCCACATACAAGGGGCTGGCCCGTATAATGACCGACGATAATCTCCACTTCATCCATGATATGAAAAACCGGTTGGCTGTGATGACGGACCCGGACTTTGACGACGACGGCCCGTGGCAGGAAATTTATGGAAATGCCGAGGAAATACCCAGCGAATTCCTTCGTGGACTCGCATTGGGTATAGCCACGGCTCTTGAGTCGGATATCCGCGGCGCGACTGCCCCTATGGTGGGGAGGATGCACCGGGAGATGGTACCGCTATACGAGGCGGTTCAGTCAATTCTCATTGAAAGGACGATAGACACATGACGGTGTGGTCACAGAAGTACAGACCTTCGCTGTCTGAAATTGTGGGGCAACCTCACTTGAAAGTAGAAGATGGAATGAACCCCGAATTGCAACATTCCCTCCTGCACTCCGTAACTCCGGGTGTGGGTAAAACGAGTTACGCTCTCGCCCTCGCTGATGCTCTCGATTGGCCTATCCACATCTTCAATGCCAGCACCAAGCGTGAGCGCGGGATTGACTTCGTTCAAGACGACCTGCTTCCTCTCACTACCATTGGTAATCAGAATCAGATTATCTTACTGGATGAGGCAGACCAATTGACCCCAGCGGCCCAAGCGGCCTTGAAGGGAGTGATAGAAAACGCACAGGGATATTTCATTCTGACCTGTAATGACCTCGGGAAAATCAGCGACTATCTTATTTCACGCTGTCGTCTGATAGAATTCTATCCCATCAATGACGAGGATATGACCGACCGATTATCCTATATCGCTGGGCGCGAGGCTGTGGAGATACCCGACGGCCATCTCTCGGCCATAGTGAAGCATCACGAAGGGGACCTTCGGAATGCAATTAACGCTATCCAATATTATTCCGTGGCTTCCCCCGCGGAGCGAGTAACATTCATCAATTCCTTCGTATCATCGGCTCCCGATGCCTCTACTTTTCTCCGTCTGTCTTTCAAGGACAAGGACTACAACGCATCCCTCGCTCTCCTATCTCCATATCAAACCCGTGAGGGAATTCGGGAGGTGTTCAATTACGCTGTGCAGATTAACGCCAAGAATACCTCCAAGATGCGGGTTATAGAGGCCGCTATCACGGCCGAAAGGGACCTCTTCTTAGGAATATCACCGGAAATAGTGAGGGCAAATTTCGTCCGTATGTGTGTGACCGATTAGGTTATATGCAATAGCAAACTCGGCAAAAATACCCGGAGGGGAGAACACTATGGCAGACGACATGATTAACAACTTGGCAACGAGCCTCAACACTACCCCCGAGAATCTATCTAAGGTTGCCGCTGGTATCCTTGAAGATAAGGGCGCTGATTGGGTCCGCGCCGGACACGACGAGGCCGCCTGTAACATTCTATCCGTGCGCGTGGCCGCACAGATGATTGGTCGTTCTAACGCCCAAATGTCCCGTTCCGGGGCAACCCGCTTTGAGGGTATGTTCATCAGTGTCCCACGCCCGAAGGAGTGGGGTAAAATCCTTTACAACAAGATGAAGAATCAATTGGAGAGTCTTCCGGTCGAGGCCACAGATACTCTCGTTCGTGATGGTTCAGTCGTTATCTTCAATTCAAACGGAGATGGAACATATCAACGCCGCGGAAGCGGGGCCTTCTTCAACGGTGGGGAGGGCATAGACGAAGCCACGGTTTCGGAATTGCCTCGTCACACCGTTACGCTGAGTGACGGCTTAACCTCCTTCTATGTTGTGTGGGATAAGAACAACCCCACATATCCTTCCGGTGACGCCAATTTCAAATACGGCAAAGCCCGACCACAGGATGAGCGCGAGCGCACCTGTCTATTCTTGGGCCGAAAGGAGGGCACCAGCGACACGCCGACCCTTCTCTCAGTCAAGGCCGGGGGTAAAGCGGCCGATACTCTCTATCCTCCGACCTTCGTTGCTGGAACAATCGCACTCAAGACCGGCCGTAACCCGGCGGTCGCTTATGCTGTTCGCAACGGTCTGTCCGTCTTTAACGAGGATGCTACCAAGCAGGAGATATTTTCCGCTCCACCTTTGGATTTGATAACAGAATTGCTCGGTGATGACTTCCTCGGTAACTTCGACTCGTTAGAACCCTTCCTCAATGAGAATCAAGGCACTGATGGTTGGTATGACCGTAATATCGCCGTGGTTGGTGAAGTCATTCACATGGACCCACGCGATAACGGCGGCTGTGTTCTAATCGTGAGTGATTTGGATATCACTTCACTCGCTCCCCCACAGGAGGTATTCGTGTCCGGGGTCCATGCGGACAAGATTGAGTTTGCCATCGGAACAAAGGTGATGCTGTTCGGACAAGTATGGCGCACCCGTGAGGATGATATACGATTGACCGTAAATGGTTGGTACGCTCACGATGTAATCCCGGTGGTTAACGGGGACGATGTAACGCTCGATGATACGGAGAGGTGGGACGAGTGACGCAACAGGGCTGGGGACAGAAGAGCGGTGGAAAAACTACTGCTTCTAAGGCTCCGCCTGCACCCGTCTATGACGGTGCATACTACCGTAACTTGTTTGAGAACACCCGCGCTCAAGTCGTTGATGTTCGCATGGCCCTTGTCGGCCGCGAGAACACGGCGAAGACCGGGCTCGCTTTGGACCTGTGCCAATCCGCGATTGCCGCAGGGAAAAAGGTCGTCGTATTCGACATTGATAATAGCGCGAAAGCCACGGTGGATTTCGTTTTCCCCAATACTCCTAATATTGAGGTTCTTCCAATCTATGATGAAACCGACGAGTCCATATTCAACGAGGATAACACCACTAACTATGTCGCTCTCGTGGATAAGGTGAATTGGTTCGTCAACATACTCGCGGAGAAGGTCAAGGAGAGTCCCGACGAGTACGGTGCTATTGTCTTTGATGGTGGCTCCACCTTCCTCAAGTGGTGTGAACACGCCATGACCTATGTTCTGCAAAACAGAAGTAAAAATCCTGTGGACCCGGCGAACGGGGACAAATTCAACCAAGCCGAGTGGAGGATTCGCAATCAGTTATTCCGCGATACAGTCAACCGCATTCACGGTCTGCCTATCCCGAAGGTCTTCTTCACCTTCCACTTGAAGGAAATCAAGGAATTCGTCAATGACGGTACGGGCAAGAAGGTCCTAATGACCATCGGAGAGCGCCCCGAGTGGGAGAAGGGAACCATGAGGCTCTTCTCACAGCAGGTATTCCTAACTCGATACATGAGGGACCCCGACCCAGCGGCGGGCGTGAAGCCCGACAAGTCGCTCTCAGAGGGCGAGTGGGCCATCAAGGCCGAGATTGAGGAAATGAAGGGCCGCAATATGGAATACTTGGGGACTACACACACGGTTCTATCCGTCAAGGGCGGCAAGGTTAAATGGGCCGGGCTCCCGTTCCTAACATGGGACGAAGCCGAGCCGGAACCGGAGGCACCTACAACCGAGGGAGAGTCTGACGATGGCGGGTCGAAAGAGGGCTGATTCCCCCGTTTGCGACACTCCCAAATGTCGTCGGCACTATTGCTATCAAGGCGTCCACGGTGACGGCACGGGTAACTACTGTTCCCTCTGCTTCAACCGCCTGTGTGATGCAGGCTTCCCTTCTCCGGGTGATACAGTATGACTGAGGCAGAAATACACACACCCCCTATCATCACGGGTCAAGAGCCTCACTTTCAAGATTGGTTGGAGTGGGTGGAACACAACAAGGAGTGGGAAGGGGCCTATGACCAAATTGTCGCTTTGGGCTCCATCTTCTCACAATACATGGGCTTCAACGCCGACGAATTACAGCGATACTACGAGAAGTGGTGGCATTGGGACAGGGAGTGGTTCACTCTCCAACGGATTCTAAAGCAAGACGAGTGCTTCGATAGTGAGGATGACGCAATCATGGATAAGCATATCAACATGATGAGTGCGGCAATCCGATTTGCCCGACGAGTTGGTTATTGGGGTCATTGAGATGAAGATTCAAACCTCCGCGCTTAAAGGGCTGTTGGATAGGACCCAGCGTAAGCATACCGTGGCTGGCGCAACCAATCCACAAGTCGTTGCCTGTATGATACGCGGGGACGGACAGGGCACTGCAAGCGTGACCTCTCTCGTCAAGGACGGCGTGACCTCTCTATCTCGTTTCTCCTGTGATGCCGAGTCCCCGACAGGGTGCGCCATACCGATTCCCGACATTGAGCGCATCAAAGGCGCTCTGAAATTTCACGGTGGGTTACTCACTCTCAGTTTTCATCATGGAAAACTACGGCTGAAATCCGGCGCCAAGTCAACCACCCTTTTAGCCAGCGAAAACGCGAAGGCATTCCCACATAGCCCACACAGCCTCGGCGAATGGGAACGACGCTCAATGGAGCAAGCCAATTCGATAACATACCATTCCTCTTCATTTCCCTCCGGTGATGGCACAGTGCTTTACACCACGAAAAATGGAACCAAAATAAACCCCATGTTCAGTGCGGAAATTGATGCTGTCGAATTGTTTGAGGCCGTTCGTTGTGTGAACATGAATTCTCAGAAGAGCAACACCTTCACTTTTACTCTCAAGGACCGTGTTTTGTCCCTCACTGTGGGAGGGGACTTGAAGGGAGCCACGACCACTGTTCTCCGTGATGATATCCCCCTCAATGATGGGTCATTTGAGGCCGCCTATCACGGGGGGTTGAATCATGTTCTTCAACACCTCAACGGGAGTCTGACTCTGAATTTCTTAGACTTCCGCAGTTTCAATCAAGGCATAGCCATGCTTATAACTCATGGCGAACGGGACTTCATATATCAAGCGGGGATTGTAGATGGGTGAAGGCATGAAGCACATTTCTATGGACCCGGATATCACACGGACTTCCGGGGGCTGGAAATTGGATGTAGAGGTTGCCCGCTTCGGTAAAACTCGCTTCTCATGGAGAGATGAGGACGGAGGGACCATTTTCGCCGACATTTTGATTCGACTTAAGCCTCCAACCCCTCCCTATCGAAAGAAGGACTACTTGGTGCAGGAATACATCGGGAATCACCGCTCCTGCCAAGACATAGGGGATGAGAACGGCGTTAGCGCCATGAGCATTCACAATTGGCTACGAAAGCACGACATACCGACTCGACCACGCGGCCGATTCAGCAAGTCGTGAGAACATGATTGTCGAGCGCGGCCGCGGCCGAGAAGTATTAGTGAGATACCGCGACGAGAATCGTGTGCGTCAAACTCTATCAATCAGCAGTTATTTTCCTTACTGCTTCGTAGAAGAAACAGAGGGTGAAACTCTCTTTGATGGCTACGGGTACAAGAAGGACTACGAGGTCTTGAAGACTGAGCGTGGCTACACCGGCCTATACGGAGAGCCTTTGATGAAGGTCATCACGAGCCAACCGTACCATGTGGGACAAATCGCCAAGATAGGACCCACATGGGAGGCTAATATCCCCTTCGTTAACAGGGTCTTGGCCGACCGGTTCAAGGACACCGGGAAAAATATCGCTAATTATGACCATAGAATTTGGTACATGGATTGTGAATGGCATCCCGAAACTAACTCCATGCGAATAATATCAGTCTTAGATAATTACACAGACGCTCAGTTAGTGTGGGCTGTGCATGAGGACTACGAAGCAGGAATGCAAACAGTCAACGGACAACCAACACAGTTTTTCGATACAGAAAAGGAGATGCTGACTTCTTTCGTCAACGAGATGAAGGAACAGGACCCCGATATTATCACCGGCTGGTATGTTACGCAGGCTGATGTGAAAACCATCATTGAAAGATGCCAAGCCAACCAACTCAACGCTACTCACCTCTCCCCTGTGCGTCGCCTGCGCTATGAGTATGGGGATTGGGCCCAACCAATCGTCGGGCGTCTTTGTATTGACCTCATGGTTGCCTTCTCTAAGTTATGGGAATTGAAAAATGGAAAATTAGCAGGCTATGGCCTCGGTGATGTAGCGAAGCACTGCTTGGGAGATAGTAAGGTCGAATTGAAGGACGGTCACGATACATACTACACCGATTTCCCCCTCTATCTCGATTACTGTTTGCAGGACACTATGCTTCTGCCGCGCCTCGATTTTCTCGTGAACGCAATTGATTACCTCTTGGCGATACAACACCTCGTTCAATGCGACTTCCGCTCCGCCCCATTCGTAACGAAGGTCTTCACCGTCCTTTGTCTGCGTGATAAATTTTTCAACCGGCAGATTCCCAGCAAACCACAATTCGATAAGGTGGAGTACGATGGGGCCGAAGTAATGGAGCCCATTGTGGGTGTACATGACGACATTGGCATTCTCGATATCAAGGCCATGTATCACAGTAACGCACGGAAGCATAACATCTGCTGGACTACTCTCGACCCCGACGGAGAAGATTGTGGGAACGGAACCTGTTTTTCTCAAGAGCATACGGGACTTCTTGTACGACAGATGGACGGAATGACTTTCCTTCGTAACCACTACAAGAAGAAGAGGAAAACTGACCCTGTAAATGCGGTTAAATGGGACACCTTGCAGTACGCCTGTAAATCGTTGGTCGCCTCCATGTACGGCATAGCAGGAGATTCTAAGTATGCACTCTATCACCCGGAGGTGGCCGCCGCTATCACATACACAAGCAGACAAACGCTGAAATCCTTGAAGAAGATATCAGAGTCCGAAGGGTCCGAGGTTATTTACGGGCATACGGATTCATGTTTCTGTCGGATTGGTTCACCCCAAGAGGGACAGGCTCTCGTGAAGAAAATCAATGAGCGTCTTGCTCCAATTGAGGTTCAATTTGAGAAATGGTGTAGTCGCCTGTTGTTGAAGGAGAAGAACAGGTATGCCGCCGCTGTGGCTTGGCCCGAGCCTCATATCTATATCAAGGGCATAGAATTGAAGCAGAGTCGTATGCCCGAGGTGATGAAGAGCGTGATGAAGAAGGTGATACACTCGGTACTAAAGGGGGAGGACGAAGAACAAATAACCGAAGAAATCTCCCTCTTGGTGGAGTCGGTCGTTAGGGGCGACATAGACGCCGAAGACCTCTGCATCAAGGGACAATTGAAGAGGGACCTCGACAAGTACAAGGTCCTATCCGGTACGAACGCGGGCGCGGCGTGGGCCAATGAATATCTCGGCAAGGGATATCGAAACGGGTCTTATTTTCTCTCGACCATCAACGACAAGGGGCGTTATATTGCGTTTGATACTCCCTCTGAGATTAAGGGGATTGAGGAAATTGGGTACCGCATTCTCGCAGAGCGATTTATTGTGAAGAAAATCAGCCCCTATTATGATATGATGGGCTGGTCACTCCAACCGATTGAGAACGCCTTGAACGGTGTTAGTGGCTCAGTTTGGTTGTAGGCAGGGTTATAAGCAGACGCACCGAGGACACAGTATGACGGAGCCGTTTGAAGAGCCTCCTGCCATTAGGCAGATATACGCGGAGATGATGGACTTCCGCAAACAGACTATGACCGCCATAGGTCACATGATGAGTCAGATAAACCGTCAAAACACCATGTTTTTTGCGCTATTGCAGGAGCATGGTTTGGTAGAGGAAATCACCTGTCCCCAATGTGATGACGAAGAGATTATCTATCGACCACTACTCAAGAATCTACCCACTGAGGGCAACAATTGTCCCATCTGTGGATATGACTTCGATACCGAACAGGCATCCATAGATGACTTCGGCTCGTATGTTAATGAAGAGGAATAGATTGATTAATCAATAAGGAGGATTGGAGAGTATGCGCGTGTTGGTTATGAGTGACGATATTGGAGTTTTGTCGGCCTCTTTGGGTCTTCACGACCCCTCGGAAGTGTGGTGGTACACCTCCTTTAATCGAGAAAAGGAAGGAATGAATCACGGACTTCTTCGGGGGAGAGTAATTGCCAAGAACATAGTCGGAAAAGAAGTCGCCGATATGGGATGGGATAAAGTGCGAAAGGCTATGCCACGCTCACTCGCCCCCTCTAATGAGGGTGGTGCAGATGAAAGCGAGTGAGCAACAGTCAGCGAATTCTTCATACATCCCCGGAGAGGGGATATTGAGAGTCAGTAAATCCTCGTTTATGACCATGCTATTATGCCCCCGTCAGTTTTGGTGGAGGTATGTGAGCGGATTGCCTCGTCCCCCTCCCACAGAGGCTATGCTACGCGGTAGTGCGGTTCACGAGGTCCATTCAGCAGGCTTATTGAAAGGGCCCGAAGTCATAATGGAGGTTGCGAAGGAACAGGGGGTCGAGGACGACCCCTCTATTGGCTCTCTGTTATCTTTGGTACACCAAATTGCAGACCACTTCGACGGCCTCCATGTGGTCGAATCAGAGGTCAAGCATGAGGTTCACGAGTTATGGGCTATCCCCAACGACGATGAAGGCCACGACATGATTGAAATAGTGTGGGTGGGAATGATAGATGGGATATTGCGTCACCCCGATGGTGGATTAATACTCGTGGAATTGAAGACAGGAAATATGAACATGGGAAAACTCAGCCGCACACGCAAGGAATTAGCATTCTATCTGCGTCTGTTATCCAAATTGGGGTACGATGAAGTCACACATTTCCTGTACATCACCCCCGATTACGAGATTAACTCTTCCGGCACCACTGATAAATTATTGTTGGAGGGCACCAAAAGGGGCAAGCATATTTGGCTCGGTGAAAACGCGGGAATAGCGATATTAGAGCCGGTATCGTCGCGGTCTATCAATGCTTTGGAGAAATCCTTAAGTGGCACTATCGCCTCGTTAGTTTCCCAAGAGTGGGTGATGAATTGGAACGACTATTTTTGCCCTCAGTGGTGTGACTTTTCAGCGTCATGTGAAGCCGAATTAACAGGATTAGGACCGGAGATGTTTCAATGAAAACAGAAATCACCATCATTTGTAACGAGTGTGGTTGTGATGATTGGTTGTACCATGAAAAGATGAGAAGAGTGACGGGACAAGAGGATGGACTCAATGAAGAAGTTACTGTCTCAAAGTGTCGGGTCTGCGGACACAAACAAGCGGAGTGATACTATGACTCTTCTTGGTTTCCCTCGTGAAATAGGTTTGCGGCGTCAATTGTGCAACACCCGTGAAGATTTTGATTCATATATTCAGACTCTAAATGGGAAGGCGTCATGTTACACCTCTCTCTATGGCTTCAACCGAACCCAGCCGGAGAGGTCATGGAAGACCGACCCCGAATCGGTGGTGATTGACCGTGCTTGGTGGGATTTCGACACCACAGAAGACAAGGGAATGGATGTAGTACGCAGTGATGTTCACACGCTGATTTCTCGTCTAAGTGGAGATATTAGGGTTGTAGCCACAGGGAGGGGCTTCCATGTGCATGAGTTATTCAATGAGGCAGTCATGGGATTAGCGATAGCACGGCACATAGACCGCTATCAGAGAAGGATGGCCCGTGGCCTTTCAACGCTCGACGGTGTGGGACACCCTCAGAAATTAACGAGGATTCCCGACACCTTCAATCCGACCCGCGGACGATGGGCGGTGAACATAGATGTGGAGTCATTCATGGCTGATTTTGTCGGATACGAGATTCCGCGACTACCCTCCAAAACTCTATTGTCCCGCGACCCATTCAGAGGTGAAAAGGTTCGTGGTGGCTTGAACATTGTGAGGTGGATATCAGACAACCCAGCCATAGAACGCTCATTTTCTCCGGTTAAGGACCTCAAAGTCGGAGAGGCCCTTAGTGTCCCCCTCCCTTCCTGCCTTGAGAGGGCCGCGAAAGCCAGCAACCCCCGTCACGAAATTCGCGTGGCTCTTGTGCAACATCTCTCTGAACATCTAAGGTTGTTTTCTCCACTCGATTCTGTAAGCAGGGAGAATCGGGACCAAATTACTGAGCAAATTGCTGGGTACATAAGCACACTTGGTTGGCGTGATTATGTACCGGCGATAACCTCCCAACAAGTCCGACATATCGTGAATCATTATGACCACGCCCCCTCCCCCCGTTGGTACATATCAAAGGGGTACTGTGACGGCTCTTGTTGGTACTGTGGAGGGATGGATTGATGGTGCCATCACCCTGTCCCTTCTGCGGAAGCCTCAAGGGGTACATGGACCTGCACGGGTCCATTACCTGCGTTACCTGCCATCAAAAGGTGTCCGGGTGTTGTGGGGACGGCTTCTGTGGATGATACGCTTCAAATAGCCTCTCAGTAAGGCTGATGTATGCTCGTCATTGACGACCGGGAGAACGAAAAAGTCATCGAGAGAGTCAAGAGAAGGCTCGGTGAAAACACTACGGTCAAACGGTTATCAGTGGGCGACTATATCATCGGAGATTGTGCAGTAGAGGCAAAGGAAATCAACGACCTCTATCGTTCCATCATGGGGTTCGGAAGAACGCGGACTATTATTTCCCAATTGGTTGACCTTCAAGAGAGTTTCTCTAATCCAATGCTGGTTGTGTATGGGACCGTTCTCAAGCCATACATCAAAGGGCGACACGACCCCCAAGCGATAGCCCGTGAGCGGGAGCGCATGGATGCTGTTATCCGTCACTTCAAGCATACCTTCTACCACCGTTTTCCTAAGATACGGTACATGGAGGTTAAATCAATGGACGAATTCGTTGATTGGCTCGTAACTAATCACACACAGATGGATATAGTCGGAGCCGCGAAAGAGAGTGAAAAAACAGCGGGCATTATACCAATGGGCGAATTAGACCCACGAGTAGCGGTGCTTGCCAGCCTTCAAGGTGTAAGCCCCAAGACTGCCAAAGCCCTCCTAAAGAAATTTGGTAGCATCCCAAAGATTCTCGCGCATAGGACCACGCAAAAATCACTGATGGAAATTAACGGTATAGGGAGGAAGCGAGCAAGGGAAATTCTCGCACTCCGTAATATCTACGAAGTCTGAGGCTTGAAACTGTCGGCTGGTGCAGACCCAGCAACGGCACCGCGTCGCAGATTGACTGATACATCACTAATGACGATGGAGTTTGGAGAGGTGTCCCCACCAAACCCAGCCTCTCTGAAAATATCAATCTGAATAATGTTCCCGGGGGTTTCCACACCCTCAAGATTACTGAGGGGGAGTATTTCGGTTAGGGCACGGGAGAGTGAGCCATTTATCGGGCAGAATCCCGTGACTGATTGGCTATTGTTCAGACAGGTTGCCCTCACTCGGATAACAGCCGCCCCACTATGAGCAGAGCCGGTCATTGATACGGTGGAAGATAGGGATATTTCACTGGTGGTAATATCCTTCGGCATAGTGATTCTGCCCGAGAGAGAAGACACCACGGCGCTTGTGTCTGTAAAGCCCTCCCCTGTGGTTCCACCAACGGGCAATACCAAGCCGTTCCCCGCAGAGAACGCCGCCCCACCGGAGGGTCGAATATCCACATTGGAAGAGGCGGAGGCTCCACGCATTAGAGAAGGAGCGGGCTTCGGCTTTTTCTGCCCTAAGATACTAAATCCAACTTCGATAGTCATATCGTTGAGCGCCATTTTCTCTTTCACACGATTCATAAACGAGCCCGAAAGTCTGTTGCTCGTGAACCACGGACTGATTGTGGTTCCTCCCCCGTGGGGTCCCAATTGACTGCTACCCCCGGTCGGAATTTGGGGGGATGGGTCTTCTCCGAAAATACCGAAGCCATAGGCAGAGGTCGGTTGATAGGGAATAGGCTGGTCTTGGCTATCCTCCCATCCATTAAGAATATTAGACGCAGAACCTCCGTCTGCACTTCCATAGATAGTAGGGCCTTGTCTTCCCACACTGATAGTCGGGAACAGATAGGAAATGATTCCCCCTGCTCCTAATGATTCATCACGCTCCATTTTCAATACCACATTCTCAGTCTGTCTATCATTCACAGACCAATTAACCTGTTCAATGACCATTGTTTCGTTTGAAAGATTGAGGCCAGCGTCAGTGTATTTCACATAGGTTCCGGGGATGTAAGAATAGTCATCGGTTACATAGACTCTTGGAGCGTACCATTCGGTCCTGTCGTCCGCATAGGAAGACATTTCTTCATAGACTCGGAGCCCCAAAGGAAAAATACTATCTGTATTGTAACTCCCAAATGTAGTCACCCCGAAAACATCGTGAGCATTAAGGAGGATAGAGGCACCTGCGGGGTCCGCGCATCTATGACGCAATAACGCCCTACAATATTCTGCGTTGAAAGAGATAACGAAGGTAGCACCTGCCGAATTTAGTGTGGATGAATAGGAGGCTGGAACATCAATTTCATAGAATCCACTATCCTTCACATCCTTTGTTCCCATCCCTTCTCTACTACTCACAGCAAGAGTCGGGGCACCCCCACCCTTAGCAGATGAAGTGGCAGTGTACGAATAGTCAAGGAATCCAACGGTGAATTCTGCATTGTCGATATCGGTCCCTGTTTGTCCTGTTTTCAACCACACCCCCACCCGCAATTCCTCTCCCGATGTATCGCTAACGACAGGACACTTAGATGGTACATGAACCAATTGGACGGCATAATTAACGCTGTTTGAGCCGTACCAATAATAATTCTCGTCCCAATCAATGTTTGCCGAGACTGAATCTATTGAAGCACTTTGCCCCCACCTATCGTATATGTCGGGGTTGCCGTCAAACCCGGTGGTAGCCGTGTACATATTGCCGTCCATAGCATTAATCATCCCGGGAAACAATACCCCTCCCGTGGCAAGAATGCTCCAATATTTCGCTTGGTAGCCGTTGGTATCATCATTATAGCCTTGCATAGCCCGTTGAGGGTCCGCTATGTAACCAAATTTACCGTGCGATAACATCTTGTCTTCGGTGGTGGTATCTTTGATGGGTTTTGCGGTGATGGAAAGGCGTGAGTTTTTCAGAGAATTGTACTCCTTTTTTCCTATTGCGACTGCTTCTTCATCAGAGAAAACATCGGGTAATTCAATAATCTTCCATCGTGTAGAATCGCTCATAGTGGGCTCGGGATAATCAACAAACGCTTGTCCGTTCCGATAATAGACACGAATATGGGTAATTCTGTCTGTAACATCAGTCTTCAAGTCGCTGACCATCAGATTATCACGAGAGAAGTCATGCCCGCTGTTGTACTTAGGACGATATTCTAATCTCCCATCTCTTCCCATCAGATAAGAGAAATTGGTAGTGTAGCCGTTAGTGGTTCCTATCCCCGACGCACCCTGTATTCCTTGAATGCTCGACCAAATTGTCTTTGTGCGAGTATCGAATACTGAGCCGTAGGAATCGTTGGTAGAGGTGGTGTTGTAAGTGGTCATGGTTCTCGTGTTTGGAATGTTATTGATATCGAACATACATGAGAGGCGAGTTTTCGGTAGCCATGTTTCCATGATGCCCGCATTCCAAATCGTTCTAAATTTATCGCTATCAAAGAATGTGCCGCTGTTTTCGTTGCGTGTGAATCCCTCTAATTGCATCATTAATCTAAGAATATATGAGGGAGCGATACTATTCGATATCTGAACGGTATCATAGGCGGATTGGTTTAATTCACCATTGAAATATTGAAAGCGGTCGCCCGCGTTGTGCATGGCTCTATTCAGTTTTCTCTGATTTACGATGGGTGAATTGGATGCCGCACCACTAATATTCGTGGTGCTGGTCGCAAAGACCCCATATAACTGTGTTGGAATTGTGTAGTCGTCAGAAATGGCCCATAATTGATACACAGTGGGAATAGACTTGACGGATTGAAGTCCCCATGTGTCCCCATAGAGATTTTCTTCCGCGATTTGTCGCATAGTAAGAACGGTTGCATCGTAGATGTACCCCATCAAATTAACAGTGATTTGAGTTTCAGACTCCACGGACCTAATTCTCCAATAATACTCTGCACCCACCACATTAAGGTCGGTGGCTGTAATTGGGCTCGTATCATTCTTAATGTACATTCCAGCCTTGACTCCATCGGTTTCAAAAGTGGCGCTACTGTCGTGGAGGTGGACTATCCCGGCCGAGGCATAACTACGCGCTGTCAGAGTACCGGTTCTTTCCGTTTCATTCTTCCCTCTCCATAATGCGAAATATTCAGTGAGTGTTGGATTAGAACTCCCGCTCTCAGCATCCTTGATACCCGTTACACGCCCATAACCCGTGGTATCAAAGAGAGAAATGTCGGTCGGCAAGAGATAATCCCTTCCTCTTGGCACATCATCAGTTAGGGTAGTATAATCAGTCACTAACGATGATTCGTGGGGGTGTGAATTGTAGGGTGTACCCACATTGAAATAAGAGGCTACGGCTTCCTTCCAATAGGAATCTATCAAAACCGGGTCCCCAGCAATTGTGGCGATATAGTCCTCAAGGTCAGTCGCTCCGCCAGCAGTTTGTCCGCTTTTGCCGTTGTTTATCGTGGTATTCAGATTGAAAAATTTCGCTGAATCAAGTACAAGGAATGAGCCCCCCTTATCCTCCCAATTTCGATAAACTTCGGAGCCTGTTCTAAGGTAATCTATCTCTGAGCCACCAGCAGGCGCTACATGAATTCCACCGGTGTTCCCACTATCGGCAACATAAGCCGTGTCTAAATCCAAGTATGACCCATTGGTGGCAAGTACCTCATATAACCCATCTATGGCGACAGAATTATAAATGTGAGCATAACTTCCGACTGTAAAATTTGTTGTGGAGTCAAAGCCGTTAAGGCGCATTTTGCCGGAGCCATTATCAGATACCGAAGTTACAAGCGCACCGAGAGAGTAGTCTGCGGGTTTAGACCACGCACCAGCGGTCGAAGGGTCATTGGTCCCATCCATTTCCCACATTTCGTAGTCCTCTCCTAACTTGAGGTCTGTGAATTTATCCATGATGCCGTCCATGTTCTCATCTTGGTCAGTGTACCATAGGCCCACATCATAATTTTCTGCTTTGGGGTACATCAACCCGAATTTCTCCCTTCGGAATCCTCCCGCCGCATCTGCTCTCCCGTTGTTTCTCATATCGGACCATAGCAACCACAGGTGCTTATAACTCGGTTCCAAGTCCAAGATATTGATTTTGGGATAGGTATTTTCAATGGCTGTCCCCAAATGCGTCTTGCTAATGTACTCACACCCGATAAGGTAGTAATTTCCACCCGAAGACACTCTTCCTTTCCAAATGAAGGTATCTGCCGAGCCGTCCGCATCCACGATTTCTCCCAATCCACTGTACACGGT
>Ga0114898_1001180_pt1 | contig 16224 bp, 14 predicted proteins | sample Malvired_Geostar_FD_83496 | JGI IMG/M metagenome (GOLD analysis project Ga0114898, IMG submission 83496) | Marine viral communities from the Global Malaspina Expedition - Malaspina viral metaG DeepMed_Geostar | ecosystem: Environmental > Aquatic > Marine > Oceanic | place: Mediterranean Sea... | reverse complement strand
ACGAGCGGCAGGATCGCGGTCTGGGTTTCCGCCAGGACGTTCTGCGCCACCTCGACACCGGCCGCGCCCACGGTCGCAACACCCGCCGCACCGCTGCCCTTCAGGGTGCGGCTTGTCGAGAGCACCTCGCGCGCGGGCGGGGTCTCTGCCGCAAACGGCACGGACCGCACCGGGAAGCGCTCGCCCCACTGCCGCGCCGGTCCAAGATCGATGTGCATGAATCCCGATCGCGGGTAGTAGCCGAAGCCGAGGAAGCCGACCGCCCGCGCCGCCTCCTCGAAGGCGACCGGGTCGTGATTAGCCATGGCGATGTCGAAGGCGGTGCCGTCCATGTGCTTCGAACGTGGCGCGCCGCCAACGGCCCGGTTGTGCGCCGGACTGCGGTAGGCCGAGCGGACAATCAGCGGCTTGCCAAGCCGGTCACGGAGCGCCTGGAGCTTGTCCAGCGCCTCCTCGTTCATGCGCAGCGACCCGCTGCTGCGACAGGCGATCTCGGCAGGCGAGAAGTTCTTCCAGCGCCATGAGTCCTCGGGCACATCGTGCCAGTGGTTGAAATAGCTCGTCGTCATCATTGGTCTCCGGACACGAAAAAACCCGCCGGACGGCGGGCTGGTGGGTTGGGGATCGGCAGCGCCGGTCAGGGGCCGTTGCCGAACAGCTTCAGCTTGATGGCGATGCCGGCGAGGAGCGCGAGCAGGATGCCGGTGGTGATAAGACGCACCGCCGTCTGGACCGCGGTGCGCCGGGCGAGGCGGAGCGCCTGCAGGAGCGAGCGCAGCTCGCGGATGTCCTCGGCGGCATTGTTGCCATCGAGGCCAACCTCGCGCAGGGCGCGCCGCGCGCCCGTCTCGGCCGCTCGCTCAAGCAATTTTTCCAACATTTCGCCGGACAGGTTTCCGGGAGCGGTTCCGGGCATGGCGAAGCCGTCACGATCGTTGGAACGGATCATTCGGTCTTCCTTTCGTCGAAGGCCAGAGGGACAGGCCGGGCTCATGGGAACAGGCATATGGCCAGGGCATCCTTGTCTGCGCCTGCGCTGCTCTTCAAGCGAACGGATCGGTTTAAAGCCTTCCTTCAGGTCAGCCTTTCCTCCAGTTCGAGTTCGGTAGCGTATCCCTGGAAGTAGCTGTTGCGAATCGGGTTCGTGGCGCGCAGCCGGGCGATGAACACCCGCTCGGCGCGGAACTCGACATCCTCCGGGTCAGGGACAGTGAGCACCTCACCGGACAACCGGGCTTCGCGCTGCAGCGTCAGCAGGGGGCGGTGCGCCTCACCGGCAGAAGCATGCTCCAGCGTCAGACGCATGATCCTTGGCGCGGCGCCATCCTGGAACCGGCTGACCCCGCCAAGGCTCCGGATGATCTGCGTATCCGGCTCGACCCATAACCCGGCTCCATAACTGTAATTATGTTCGAACCGCGCCGCCGGCCCCAGCCACAGACGGGCGAGATCGAGGAAGCCGTCGGTGCTGGCCCCGTCATCCAGGTCGAAACGCCAGTAGCGTGCCGCCACGTCCGGCGGGGTAGCCAGCATCACGGCGGCATAGCCCTCGCGCCGCCAATTCCCCTGCCAGACATCGAGCCAGCCGGAATCCCAGGTGACGGGGCCGAGCTGCAAGGCAAGCGCGGTACTGGCGCCTTGCAGTTCGCCATCGCCCAGCCGACGGCCATAGAGCTGCAGGTGGGCGAGATGACCGTCCAGCCGTTCGCCGGCAGGACGGCTTCCGAGATCGAGGCCGGTGATTACGGGCAGGGCGCCCGGCGTGCCGGTCACCGCCGCGCCGCCATCGGCGGACGAGGCTGCATCCCCGGCAGCGAAGGCAATCCCGGCCACGGATGCGGTATCGGCGGCGGGACTGCCGGTGGACAGCGCCGCCTGCTCGACGCCGCCGGCGGTGATCCAACCCAGCCTTGCGCCGCCCGATCCGTGGCGCAGCTCGATGGCGTTATCCGCCGTGCCGTCATTCAGCCCGGCGATGGCGACCGATCCGGCGCGCCGGCTGCGATAGCCGGCCAGAAGGGTGCCTTCAGCTAGCGACACATCAAGTGTCAGCCTTGCGCTGTCGGCGGCGCGGGTGGCGGGAGCGCCGGATGTCGGGATATAGCTGCTGGCGTCCGGCCCTTCCTCGGCCTGCGCGCCCCAGAGCAGCAACCCGCTAGCGCCGTCGCCGGTATAGTTGCCGCCGGGGTTCAGCAGGCGGCAGGCGGCGAGATAGGCGATCGCGCCGGCGATCGATCCGGTCAGCATGCAGCACACCCAGCCATCGGCCAGCGGGATCAGCCGCGCCGACAGCGCCGTGCCGGCGCCGCCCTGCAAGGTGCTGGCGCTGCCAGCGACAAGGTCGAATGTGCCTTGGGCATAATCCCCGCCGCTGGACAGCACCAGGGCGAGGCGCGTCCGCCCGGCTGGCTTCACGAACAGGCTGAGGGTGACCGCGGCGCCTTCCGTCACGCTGGCGGATTGGGTGATCTGGTGGATGCCGGTGGTGGCGCTTTCGACCAGCATGTCGGCTTGCATGCTGCCATCAGGTGCGGCCCCGGCGTCGGCGGTGATCGTCGCGTTCTGCTTGGTCCAGGCGGCATCGTCGAACCGGGCGCTGCGCGCCAGCAGGTTGGTGCGCGCGCCCTCGATCAGGAAGCCGCGCGGCGCGCCGGTCGCGGGATCATGGTCCTGCCGCCGCCCGTAACGCGGGGCCAAGCTTTCCAGCCGCCAGGCAATGGTGTGGCTGCCGGTTCCCGTCACGCTGGCGATGGCGAGGCGGGCCTGACCGCTCCCCCGGTCGAAGGCCAGCAGCGTGCCGCCGAGATAGCGGCCGGCGTCCTCCGGGTCCGCCAGCATGACCGCCTCGCCGACCCAGAACTCGCGGTCCTTCTGCTGCAGCACCAATTCCAGCGTGCCGGGCGGATCGAAGCCGTCGAGGTTGATTGTCAGCGGTTCGGTCAGCCCATAGCCCTGAATCACGCCGTTGCGGTCGAAGCGGGTGGCGAGGCTGGCGCGCGTGAAGGCGATGCGCGGGTCTTCCGGGCCATAGCCGGTGAAATCGAGATCGAGCAGCGGCCCCGCAAGCCGCGCATCGTCGCTGGCCCGCAGGCGGTAGCGCGCGGCGGGCCCGGGGCAGCCGGCAGCGGGCGCCGCCACCGCGCCGAACAGCGCGGCCAGGCCGATGGGTTTCGCCTCGCCCAGATCGGCGACAATGGCCGTGTCGGCTGGCCGGTTGCCCAGCGTGCGCGCCGCGCGCGACAGGCGGTCATCCGCCAACGCCGTTTGCGGCAGCGTTTCTGCCCAGCGCCCGCCGGACAGATCGGCGCGATCCGCCTCGTTCACCCAGCCAATCAGGAGCTTGCCCATGTCACCCCCAGGCCTGCAGGATCGCGCGTCCCTGCGCGTGGGATTCGGTCACACCGATCAGGATCAGATTCCGGCCATCCGCATAGTCGAGGAAATGCCCGTCGCGATAGGCGATCTCGTCACCGAGCCAGGGCGCGCCGGCCAGGAAATATTCATCCACCGTCACGTCAAGCTCGACCAGGTCCCGACGCACCGACATCAGTGCCAGCTGCCGCTCCGCCTCATCCTCGGCATCCGTCTCGCTCTCCAGCAGCGTCATCCGGCGCAGCTCGACGGAAAGCGGATGCTTCCGTTTCACCGCCGGCGCGTCCCGCTGCACGATTCGGTATTCCTCCTTCAGAAAGGCGCGGCGGTCGGCCGAGACGCTCCCGGCCAGCTGGTCGCCTTCCTGTACCGTCCAGTTACGCCGCCAGCCCAGCACCACGCGATGATTGGGCAGACCCTGGCCTTCGTCATTTCGCGACAGCAGCCGCACATCCTGGACCTGGGTGCGGTCGAACACCGCCACCGGATTGCCGGTGGGCGCTTCCAGCCGCCTGACCGCCAGCCGTCCGTCGCGGGTGAAGTACCAGAAGCCGCCGATGCTCCCGCAGATCAGATCGAAGGTCTCGGATATCGTCATCTCCTGGTCGATGAACAGGCCGAGGCCGATGCCCGAAGTCGCCTCGTTGAGAGCCTGGAAACTGGCATGGTCGAGATCGAGGAAATCGACCAGCTCGGAGCGGGTGACGGCAATGGTGCGCAGCATGTCGGCGGGTTGCGCGGTATAGCTCGACGGGTGCAACGTACCGCCGGTGATGATGCCGTTCTTCGCCACGCCACCCAGCTCGACCTGCGCGCCCCAGGCATAGATCGCCGCGGCATCCCCGAGACTGAATATCCCGGGCGACACGCTGGCGCCGGCGACGGTCTCGGTCAGGGTGTAGCGCCGCCAGGCCTCATCCAGATGGATGGGCTCCTCGGTCGCCGCCTCGATGCCCATCCCCAGCGTGACATTGCCGACCACGCTGCGCAGATAGATACTGAAGGTGTAAGGCTGGCCGGCGGTCACGCTGACGCTCTGGCGGAAGCCCGCCCCGGCGCTGGCGGGAATGTCGATGCGCTCGGCGGTATAACCACCATTGGGACCGATGATGACGTCGTTCTCGACCGTGACGCCTTCATCCTTGGTCCAGGCCGGATTCATGAACTGCTCCGACCACAGGAACAGATTCTCCAGCCGCTCGCCCGACACTTTGGCGGTGATGGTGCCGGCCGGGCTGCCGCCCAGCGTGACATGGCCCTCGGTCACGTTCTCCCGATACTGGCCTGCGGCGGGCGTGCCGGTGACCTTCGACAAGGGCGCGCCCCGGTCATAGAGTTCATCCACCGAGAAGATCGAGCCCGTATGCGCGCCATAGCGCAGCGCCGCCGTGTTCAGCGGCGCCAGGGTCACATTATGACACAGGCCATAGCACAGGATCTTCGGCCGCCCCCGTATATCCTGCGGCGTGCCCTCATTGCCGGTGGAACCGCTGTTGGTGCCTTCGTAGGTCTCGCGCTGGATGGGCACCTCGAACTGCGCCTGCCGGTCGCGCAGAAACAGATGAAACCGCGCATCGCGCCACTCGACCTGCGACGCCGTACCGGAAAACAACAAGACAAAGTCCCGCCACCGTCCGCCCACGGGCCCACGGAACAGCCTGAACCGGCGCCCGTCCCAGCCCGCCCCGGCGAAGCGGTCGAAGAAGCGGTCGGCATTGTTCAGGATCATCTCGCCGCCGCCGCCCGCCGACCGGCCGCCGATCCGTCCATCGCGGAAGGCGAAGGCCTGAAAGCTCGGAGGCTCCACGATTAGGGGCATCGCCTCGATGCCGGGACGGTCGGGATCGTCCGGGCCAGTCCGCCAGCGGCCGGTAGCCACCAGCAGGGTTCTGGCCCCTTCCGCCCGCCAGGCGCTGTAGGTACCGCCGCCGGAAACCGACTCGACATCCAGCACCAGGCGGCGATCCGTCTGGATATAGGCCACGACGACCGCATCCAGCCGCGCCGCCCCCGTCGCCTCGTGAACGGAAACCCGCATGCCGGCCTCGAACGGCTGGTCCGTCTCCAGGATCAGCTCCGCAGGGCCGGTTCCGACCGTGATCCCGGAGGTGCTGGTGCCGACCAGATAGAGGTCGATTTCGGCAAGATAGATCGCATCGTTCATCGGATGGCTATCAGCCTCCCCAGCTGCTGACGCAGGTCGGTCATCTCCCGGCGCATTGCCGTGAGTTCATTCCTCGACTGACCTCCTTCGCGGCGCAAAGTCTCGGCGGAAGCGCTGCCGGCCTGCTGGATGGCTGCGGAAAGCGCCTGCTGCAGCGCGCGGACATCCGCCCGCAGCCCCCTGATTTCTTCCTCCGGCATGGTACTACTGTTGCTTCCCGAGCGCATCATGTCGACCAGACGTTCGGGCGAATAGATGCGGGCCGGGCCGGTCACTTCCAGCTCCGGCCCGCGCTCGCCAACCAGGCGCAGCCCGCCGGCATGGGTGCCGCCATAGGCGAAGGCCGGTGTACCGCCCGCCGCGATCAGGGCGGCCCGATAGGCGTCCCGGAAATCGGAGTCGCTGGCGATGCGGTCCTGCACCACGCCGCCACCGGCCGAGGTCTGACCGAGGCTCACCAGGATTGCGTCCCGGACCTCGCGTGGCACGCCCTGGATCAGGTCGCCCGACGTACCGACCGTGGCGCCATAGCTGCCCGGCACATAGCTCACACTGCCACCGCCGGATCCGCCGCCTCCGGACCCGCCAGCGCCGGAGCCCAGCTGCGCGTTCTGGATCGCTGCGGCAATCTCTGCCAGGAGGGCATTGGCCTGATCGAGACTGGCGATCACCAGCCCGTTGCCATTCACCAGCCGGTCCAGCCGGTCCAGCTCGGCGCGCGTGACTGCCAGCTGCTGCTCACCGAGCGACAGATGCCGTCCGGCCAGATTCTCGGTGTCGCGCAGGACATCCTGCACCCGCTCGAAATCCCGGTAATACTCTTCCGAAGAGGCATGGAAGGCCCGGCTCGCCTCCAGCAGGCGGCGGCTGGATTCCGGGAGTCCGGCCAGCGCCTCCTGGTCGCCCAGACGGGCCCGGCGTTCCAGATCCTCGAACTGCCGGCGCGCCTCTTCCAGCCGGTCAGCCGGTGACAAGGGCGACAGCGATTGATCGACCAGCAGCCCCTCGCGGGCGCTGCGCAGCTGCGCCGCCAGCCGGCGCCAGCCCTCGACGATGCGCTCCTGCTCATTCAGGAATTGCCGGGTCGCGCGCAGCTGCGTGTCGATCTGGCTCCGCTGCTCTGCCGACAGGAAGGCCGCTGCTTCACCCATCTGCGACAGCAGCTCGGTCGCCGCGCGGACGATCGGCGCATTGTCCTCGATGGTGCTGTAATACTCGATGACATTGCGCAGCGTCTGCCCGTCCACCCCGGACAGCGCCTCGCGCAGCCCTGCATCGCGCAGTGTCCGCAGCGTGCCCAGCACCTGGTCGGATACACCCAGCTCCGCCGCCGTGTCGCGCTCCGCCCGGAAACCGGCCAGCACCTCGCCCAGCCCGCCGGGCAGGCCAAGCCCCCGCGCCGTCACGCCGCGCACGAAATCCCCCGCCACATTCTGCTGCGCCCGCTCCAGCGCCGCAATCCCGGTTTCGGCGGAGATCCCGACCTCAGCCAGCAGCGGGCCGATCTCCTCCATCAGCGCCGCGATCCGCCGCCATTCCGTCTGCACCGGCGTCAGCGTCTCGTAGGTCGCCTGGCGCAGGCCAATCAGGATCTCGACATAGTCCCGCGTCGCCTGCGTGGCGCGGTCTGTATCCAGCCCCGCATCGGCGGCGTTGCGGCGATAGACCTGGATTTCCTCCAGCGTGCCCAGCACTTGGTCGCGCACCTGCCCCTCGATCACGTCGCCCAGCGACAGGGCGCCCTGCGACAGCGCCTTCAGGCTGGTCTCGAAGCTCTCGGCGAAGCCCAGCAGCTCGGCGCTGCGCTGCAGCCCCAGCTCGACGAAATCCAGCCCGTCCACCACCTTGCGGGCATTTTCCGACAGCCCTTCGGAGCGCCGCAGGATCTCCTGCAACATGCCGGCGGTCAGCTCGTCCGCATTGCCGAACTTGCCCTCGAACAGCTTGTCGTCGCGGTTGACCGACCCGTCCGGATTGGTACCGAACAGCCAGCCCCGGTCGCCATCGCGGCTGCCCGTGGCAAAGTCCACATAGAGCCCCTTGGGCAGTTGCGCGCCCAGCGTGCGGGTCAGCTCATCCAGCGAGGCCTCGAACACGCCCTGGATCTGGTCGCGCGCAGACCTGGTCTGGTCGTTCGCCTTATCCTCGGTCTTGATCAGCCGGCCGCCCAGCGGACCCTGGAAGCTGGCCGTATAGTCCGACGGCCGGGAGCCGAACAGCTTGCCCAGCACGAAGGGGGCGGCGATCGCCATGATTGGCAGGGCCACGGAGAGCATCGGCGCTATCCCGGCCAGCGGCGCCGCCGCCGCGATACCCACATTGCTGGCCCCGCCGGCAACGGCGGAGACGCCCAGGCTGGCCGCCGTGGCACCGCCCGCCAGGGTACCGGTTGCTGTCGCCCCGAAGATGGACGGCAGGGCACTGGACAGCCAATTTCCGCCGGTCAGCGATGATCCCAGATCCCAGACCGATTTGGCATTGCCAAGGGTGGAAAACAGGCCGCCGCCGGTGCCACCTCCACCGAAGACCGACCCCAGCGTCGGCAGCGTGCCGCCACCCGAAACCGCATTCTTCAGCGGGTTGATCGCCGCCAGCTGGACGAAACTCTGATACAGCTCCGACGCCATGGCACGGCCGATATTGCCCATGTCGAGCAGGTCGCGCTTGCCGGTCGCGAAGGCCTGGGTGAAGGCCTCGCCGATCCGGTCGAAGCCCCGCGTCAGACTGTCGGATAGGAAGCTGCCGGCCTCCCGCGTGCGCGCCATCTCGTCCTGTGCATCCACCATATCCGAGGCCAGTTTCCGCGCGGCATCGGCCGTCAGCAGGGTGTCGCGGCGCAGCAGCGCTTGTGTCTGCTGCACCACCTTGTATTCCCTGTCGGAGATCTTCAGCGCCGCCGTCAGGGCCCTGGTCTCCCCGATCTCCCGCGTCGTCGCCTTCACCAGATCATCGCGTTCCTTGATCAGGGCCAGGGCCCGCTTCGAGGCCTCGGCCCGTGCCTTCTCCTCTTCCACCGCCGCGGCGGTTGCCGCCTCGGTCGCCAGCTTGCGCCGGGTCAGCGCCGCGGCGATCTGCCCTTCCAGCTCCACCTGCTGGCGCGCCTGCGGCAGATATTGCTCGACGATGGCACCCAGCTCCTCCTGGCTGAGGCCGGTCAGGCCGAGCTGGGCGACATGCGCCCGCGCCGCTTGCTCGGCGATCTTCAGCGCCTTCTCTTCGCGCTCCAGTGCCGCGACCTGCTGAAGGCTACCCTTGCTGGCCGCCAGATAGCGTGCTTCCAGCGCCGTCAGCGTCCGATCCAGATCCTCCGCCGCCTTGATGGCAATCTCGAACTGCGCTGGTTCAGGCGCGGGGCCGCCGTCTGGCGGTCCCCGCAGATAGGCAAGGCGGGCTTCAAGCCCCCGGATCGCGTGCTCCACCTTTTCCAACTCGTCGCGCTGCCGGGCCAGCGCGTCCGGATCGCCGAACAGTTGGTCGAACAACCCGCCACCGGCATGCTCCGCACTGCCGATAGCCTGGCGCAGCTGCGTCGCCCGTTCCTGCAGCTCGGCCAGGTTGCGCTCGACGGTGACCATGGAATGGTCTTCCGGCGGCTGAAAAGCATCCCACAGATAGCGGGCCTCTTTCGCTGCCGACAGCATCCTGGTGGCAAACCCATCGATGAGTGGCGTCAGCTCCAGCAGCGCCACCTTCAGCTTGGTATCCATCACCTGCGCCAGCGTGCCCAGGTGATTTTCCGCCTCGGCGGCGCGGGCTACCATCTCGCTGTCGATCACCAGGCCGAGGTCACGGGCATCCTGCGCGAAGCGATCCAGGCCGTCCGACCCGTCCTTCAGCATGCGCAGCATCGCCACGCCTTCGGAATCGAACAGCTTGAAGGCGATGCGCACCCGGTCGGCCTCGGAAGGCACACGCTGCAGCGCGTCCGCCACCTCCCGAATCAGCTGTTCCGCCGGCTTCATCTGGCCGTTGAAGTCGCGGGCCGACACACCCAGCTCGTTCAGCGCGCCCAGCGCCTCGCCGGTGCCGCGCGCGGCCTCGGCCGAGCGGCGGATGAAGCGCTGCAGCGCCATGTCGGCGGTACCGACGGCAATACCGCTCTCGGTCGCCGCGAATCGCAGCTCCTGCAGCGCCTCGACATTGATGCCCAGCGTCTGCGCGACATCGTCCAGCGCGGCGATCTCCCGCGCCGCACGCAGGAAGCCAGCGAATGCCAGCGTCACCGTGCCGATACCGGCGGCGGCAGCGATCCCGGCCGGCCCCAGCGCCCCCAGCACCGCGCCAGCCGGCCCCACCCGGGACGCCAGACCGGCCACACCATCGCGCGCCGAGCTGCTGGCCGTGTTCAGCGCCAGCAGCCCCCGCGTCGGCTCCTCCGTCGCGCGCGCGATCTTGCGCAGCGCCAGCTGGCCCTCGGTCCCCAGCTCCTTCAGGGCCTTTTCCACGACCTCCTTGTCGCGGATCGACAGCCGGATCGACACGCCCCTGGACTGCCCCCCGGATCGACTCGCCATAGAACACCCTCCGGACACGAAAAAACCCCGTCGAAGCGGGGTTCTGTTACCGACAAAGAATCAAAAACGGAGACTTAGCTAATCCACCTCACCACCCACATTCACCGCCCGCGCGATCGTGCGGTACAGGCTGTCGAGCGCCCGCTTCTCGGCGCGCGCCACATCCAGCACCTTCGGCAGGGTCACCTGCGGCAGCAAGATGAAGATCGGCACCGTCGTGCGCCCCTTCAGCCTTGTGTAAGCCCCGGCCCGGGCGCGGGTGACATTGGCCCGGGCGATGCCCCTGTTATCCAGCCTCGTATTGTCCGCCACCAGCAGCGACGGCGCCCCCCGCCGGTACACCAGCCGCAGCCGCTGACCATGTCGGCGCTCCCATTCGCCCGGCGTCAGTCGCTTGCCGCCGGTGCCACGCCCGGCCGCTTCTGTCGGCACTGCCAGGAAGAAGCCGTCACGCGACCGGATGGTCATTCCTTCGTCGAAGGCCCGCACGATCTTCGGCGCCTTGGAATAGACCAGCGCCGCCGGTCCCAACGTCTGCTTATGGCGCGGCGGGTAGATCTTGTCCTGCCAGGTCCGTGCCAGCCGCTCGCCCATCCCGGCCCCGGTCACCTGGCCGCGCAGCTCCTGTTTCAATCCCGTCGAAGCCTCGGTGACCCCCGCGCGCAACCGGTCGGCCAGATCGCCCCGCTCCCGGGCCAGCACCTCCGTCAGATTGCCTTCCAGCGCCGATCCCAGCCTCATGATCGGTCCTTTTCCTCGAAAGGCCGCACGGCCTCGCTCATCAGGGCGAAGGCGTCCAGCATGATCGCCGCCTGGTCGCCCGTACCGCCGGCCTCCGGCAGATGCCCCACGCCGCCAAGCCCGCCACCGCGATACTGACCCCACAGCCTGGCCATCGCCCAGTCCTCCGAGGTCAGCCGCAGCACCGGATTGCGGCGATAGCGCCAGCCGGCGATTTCCCAGCAGCTGCCATCGACGGCCCGGCCTTCCCCGTCCATCATCTCGTCGCCGAAGTCCCCGGGGCGCAGGGCCGCCACGGCGACGATTGTCAGTTTTTTGCCGTCTCCTCCGGCAGGCCGCGCATCAGCTCCAGCGCCTTGCGGCCGATCGCCGACACATGCTCCGCCGGCAAGGCCGAGAGGCAGGCCGTCGTCACACGGCCGGCCCGGGCCTCGTACTTGATGGCCAGCCCTTCCCACCCGCGGAGGAACAGCTGTGCCGCCACGATAGGCGCGGTGCGGGTATAGCGCTCCCGCGCCGCCAGCAGGGCGTCCAGATCGGGGAAGTGCCCGCGAAGCTGCGCCGTCATGTCGCCGATCTGCACTTCCAGCGCCGCCGGCCAGCGCTCCTCCGGCAGGGCCTCCGCCTCGTCCAGGATTTCCGCCAGCTCCGGCTGCTGCTGCGGCTCGACGCAGAATTCGACCGCACGGCGCAGGGTGCGCACCACCTCCCCGCCTGCCGGGAAGCGGCAGCCATGCTCCGTCATCGCCGCCGGGAAGGCGGCCCGCTGGAAGGCATCAGCAGCGGCGATCAGATAGACCGGCTCTTCCGGCTCCGCTTCCTTGCGGGCCTTCAGCGCCGCCAGCTCCGCCTCGCCCTCTTCCAGCATCCGCTGGAAACGCTTGCGGTCCGCGGCACCGCCAGAGGGGCCAGCGGCCGGGTTCTCGGCGGCATCGGCCTTTTCCTCCATCCCGGAGGCGACGGCGCGCAGCGCTTCCAGCTCACGCTCACCCCGCGCCACCGCCTCCGCCAGGACCTGGAAGCGCACCGGCGTTTTTGCACTGACCGGCAGCATCACCACACCTGCAGGAAGAGGCCGCTATCCTGCCCCTGGGCGAAGAAGCCGGTCTGCTCGGTTTGCACCCCCTGCCGGTCACCCGGCTGGTAGGAGGTGTAGAGCGCCGACGGGATGGCGAGGCCGACACGCTGCCCCGGCCGGGCCGCCGAACCGCCGGCCAGGCGGGCGACGACCGGCTGCGCAGTGCCGTCACGGAAGTTCGTCATCAGGTCCCGCGTCGCCACCAGCGTGGCGTTCGGATCCATGGAGCCGGTGAGGCGGCGCCGGGTGATGATCGGCGCGTCGAAGCCTTCCTGCCCGTTCGGGTCCGGCGGGAAGATCACCTCATTGCCCAGATCGACCGAAAGGGTCTGCAGCGCCGCGCGGCGTTTGTTCACCAGCATGGCCGAATTCCGCCAGATGCCGGGACGGGTGCCGTCATAGGCCACGGACGGCACCGCCGCATCGGCCTTTTCGTGCATCAGCGCCGAGATGGTGTAGGTGCAGCGCGCGGCGCCGCCGGCGGTCTGCTCGATCGACAGGGTCGCCTTGGCTCCGGTGCAGCGATAGACCACGCCGTCCATGTAGAGTGCCACGGACGCGGCCGGGATCGAGTTGCTGGCCGGCGCATAGCGGATATTGGCCGGGATCGAGGCGACCGTGCTGTCGCTGAGCGGCGTCTCGAAATAATCCGCCAGCGCCGCCACCCGATCCGCCGTGTAATCGAGGATCTGGCTGACATAAGGTGTGGCAGGATTTTCCGACAGCGCGATCGGCATGCCGCGATAGAGCTGCGCCGTATTGGCCCAGGGTGCCTGCAGGGTGATGCTGTCGGCGCCGCCTGCGGTCGCCTCCACTGCGGCGATTCCCCGGCGCAGGGTGACATTCTCCCCGGCCGCCTCGTCCACCATCGCCGTGGCGCCGGTCAGCCGCGCCACCACGATGGCGCCCGCCGCCGAGGTCGTGACGATGAACTCGCCATTGTTCGCCTCATTGGCGAAGCCGGAGACATGGATCACCGTGCCGACGGTGAGCGCCGCCAGCCCGTCGCCGCTGTCGGCGATCTCCGCCGAGGCGCCGGTGACCGAGAAGGTCACGCCGGTAATGTCCGTCCGGGTCTGCGTTGCCGCCATGCCGGCGATGCGCATCAGCAGGTCCCATTCGGGATATTCGCCCGGGACGCCGGGGCCCTTCAGGTAGAAGGCACCGCCGATGGTGACCTGCATGCCGCCGACGATCGGCGCGGTCGAATCGAGCGAGCCCTGTACCTCGTCCGTCTCGACATTCTGGGTCGTCGGGTTGATCGTCGGGGCCTCGACCAGGATGCCGTCGGTCGCCGGATCCGGAGCCTCATAGGTGCCGGGCACCGATTCCTGCTTCAGCAGCAGCGCGCCATTGCGGGTGCGGAGAGTGGCCATATCGGATTACTCCTTCTTGCCGGAGAACGGGGCGCCAGAGGATGTGGAAACGGGCTTGCCAGCGGGTGCACCGGACCTGACAGGCCGGGTGACGGCTTCGGCCCTGGCGGGAGCCGCACCACCGGCAGCACTGCCAGAGGGCGGCGCGGGCGGGAGTACGGGCTTCGCCGCGGCGGCCCCGTCGATCAGCTCATGGCGCAGCGCGCCGCCACCGGGCACAGCGGCCCGGCGGAAGGTCGGAATGGTCATCTGAACCTCCATAAAAAAACCGCGCGGGGCGCGGCGGGTTGGCGGGCGGCGCTGCGCACCGCGCGAAACATCAACTAAGGCGCGGGTTCGTAAGGATCGCCGTCGTCGGTCGCGTAGATGATGGTCAGGTTGAGTGCGAAGACGATGCCGGCCTCCGTGCCTTCCTCGCGCACCAGCTCCTGCGCATAGCCGGCCTCCTCGATATCGACGGCAAGATTGCCGAGCGTCGTATCGGCCAGCGCCGCCGCCAGCGTCTGGCCATAGAGGGTGCTGGCCGCCGCCCCCAGATCCTCGTCCCGCCCGGCCGCGACATGGCCTTCCAGATAGGCGGTAAGCCGGAAAGGCCAGAAATGCGTAGCCCTGCCCTCGAAATCCGGCTCGTGCCCACCATCGATCAGGATGATCGCCGGCATCGACTTCCTGTCAGGCCGGCGGCGGCGGTTGCGCGTGACCGTGATGCCCTGCGGAGCCAGGCTGGCCAGCAGCTGCTGGTGCAGGGCATCGAGGCACCGCTCGCGGACAGTCATCTCCGGCATGGTCTACTCCTCCTCTTCCGAGACCGGCACAAGCCAGAGCCGCCACAACAGCCGGTCCGGCTCCGGCCGCTCCGCCATATCGACCCGCAGCGTCTCATCCACACCCCCATCGGCGTCCAGCAGATCGACCAGGTCTCCTTCCTCTACCGACGGAAGGACCGCCACGCGGATCTCGCCGATCCGCGTCGTGGTGCCGGTACCGGTCTGCATCAGGGGGATCGCTGCATCGCCCGTCATCCAGGCCATGCGGCAGGGAATGGGATCGCCGCCGGCTGCCAGACGCACCTGAACGTCGGCCGCCATGAACGGGTCTGCATGGATCGCGGCCAGCATCGAATCCCAGGAACCACCTCCCGTGCCCACACTCATCCGGCACAACCTTCGCGGAATATTCCCATCATCGGATCGCCGACATCAAAAGCTGCCATTGAGGCGCACCCGTCCGACAGTATCCGATGCGCCACCGCCGACGGCCTCGACCGCGGCGCCGATCAGCGTGTTGGAGGTCGCCGTCTTGGTGACCACCTTGTTGGTATCGTCCCAATAAACCTTGTCGCCGGCCGACCAGGCCTGCGATGCCGCCTTTGCCAGGTCGAAGACACCGACGAGACTGATCTCGACGGTTTCGCCGTTGGCGGCATTCCCGGTGGCGACACCGAAGATCGAGCCGACGAGCAGGCCGTCACCGGACGTGACATCATAAGGTGCCGTCAGGGTGATCGTGTTGCCGGGCTGGACATAGTTGCGCATGGGTTACTCCTTTTGCGAGCTTGCAGATGGTACGAATATTTCCTACTTTTGGGGCGGGAGGATCTGGAAGATGACCGAGAAGATCAGCGTTTCCCTCACCGACGAGCACGCCAGGCTTCTGCAGGACGCCGTGAAGAGTGGCGATTACGCCTCGTCCAGCGAGGTGGTCCGGGAAGCGCTCCGCGAGTGGAAGACCCGCCGCCTCCTGGGCCGAATGTGGGACGAGGGCATCGCCAGCGGTCCCGATGAGCCCAATACGACCATGGACGACATCAAGGCCGAAGCACGCCGCCGCAAAACCCTTGTCTGATCCTCCATGGCACGGATCTCCTTCACCCGACGGGCCCGCGAGGACCTGATCGAGATATGGATGCATATCGCCGAGGATAATCCGCAGGCTGCCGACCGGCTCCTCGATCGGCTGAACGAAGCGGCCGGCCGCCTGGCCGAACACCCTGAGATGGGCGCGGCCCGCGACGACATCCGCCCGGGCCTGCGCTATCTGGTTAGCGCGCCATACCTTCTGCTCTATCGAACCACCGATGGCGGGGTGGAGATCGTTCGGGCCGTGCACGGTCGCCGCGATCTGTCGGGGCTGTTCTAAACAGGCTTACGCGCCCGGATTCTTGTAGAGGCCACGCCAGTCGATGGCCTTGGCACCGAAGTCAAGGCGGCACTTGATCTCGACGCCGTCGACATCGAAGCCGTTGCGGGTCTCGATATAGGCGCCCTGCTGGCCTTCGAGATAGGCGTACTCGATCGTGTCGATCTGGTTCGGGCTGGCCGCCAGATACCACGCCGTCTCGCTCGCGGCATCCAGTCGGGGCTCGCTGATCGGGGCGAGCGTCCGGATCGATTGCGGCACGACGCTGGCGGTCGCGGCGGGCACGAGGTTCTGGGCGACCATCTGCTCGGCCTTCAGTTCCAGCGAGGCGGGCACGATCAGGAAGGCAGGACGGACGTTCAGCACCGTCTTCTTGTCGAGCCCCGTCTGCTTGGCCATCGCGGCACGGGCCGCGCCCACCGCATCCACCGCCAGCGCCGCGCCTGTGCCCGCGAGGTTCTTGTGGGTGGTGTGGAACAGCGCGTTGCCGTCAGCCATCGCCGGGTTGGCGGTGATGATCCCCCAGACCACGTCCGACTCCAGCTGGGCGATGGAGTTGCCGTACATCGCCGGGATTCGGGTGAAGGCGTCGAGGTCGTCATTGATCAGCGTCTGGCGGGTGATCGCGACCACCCGGCCATAGGTCTTGACCTTGTAGCTCTCCTTGCTCTCACCCAGCGTCCCGCGCTTGAACTCGCCGCTCTCGCCGACCTCCAGAAGCTGCGGGGCTTCGCCGAGCTGGACCCGGTGCATGGCCTTGAAGTCGGTCGCCAGCACCTGGCGGCAGAACAGCATGAAGGTGCGGGGATAAGCCTCGTAGGCCTGGCGCAGCGTCTTGTT
>Ga0114898_1001178_pt1 | contig 16253 bp, 13 predicted proteins | sample Malvired_Geostar_FD_83496 | JGI IMG/M metagenome (GOLD analysis project Ga0114898, IMG submission 83496) | Marine viral communities from the Global Malaspina Expedition - Malaspina viral metaG DeepMed_Geostar | ecosystem: Environmental > Aquatic > Marine > Oceanic | place: Mediterranean Sea... | reverse complement strand
GCCTAATTCTTCTACTTCATGCTTCACCACTTTTTCTACATCACGCTTACCCTCCCCATAAACTTCTTCGCTTCTATATCCAACAATATCTTTTTCCGGTTTGGCAGGCGCAGGTTTTTCAGCTGGCGGGGAGACTTCAGCTGGTGCTTCAACTTCAGCACCAGACCGTCTTATCACTTCTTCTTCGATTGCGTTCAGATCATCAACTATTTTTTGCGCTTTTTTCCTTTGTGATTTAGTTAATTCGCCTGCAATATCTGGATCAACCTTAAACCTTTGAGGAGTCCACTCACCAGCACCAATAATAATATCTTCACCAATATCTTTACCAACAACAACCTCTTCCACAACGGAATCCTTACCAAATATTTCTTTTACCAGTTCAGATTCTTTATTATACAATATCTGTGTTTTTTCGTCAATAGCATCCAATTCTTTTTCTGTAATCGGTTTTTCTTTTTTCGGTGCTTTAGGAGGTTCTGGCGGTACTTCAGGCGCTACATCCGGCGCGGCTTCAGGCGGTGGTTCTTCTTTAGGTGGTTCTTCTTTAGGAAGTTCGCGTTTTTCTATTCCACTTAACTCAAGAGTTCTTTTACCAATTTGCAAATCAAGTGATTGCATACGATCACCAATCTCAACAATCTGCTTTTCTTTTGCATCATATTCAGGTGAGCCTTCTTTCAGTCCAACCTCGCCTTCCCCAATAACTTTAACCTTTGGTTTACCTGTGCGTTCATCAATTACCTGTTTACCATCCCGCCCCCTAACTGGAATTTCTCTTTCTCCATATAGCTCAATAAAAAGTTTATTTTGTTCTGCTTGCAGTTCACCACGCTCTGCAACCATATCTGATACATCTACAACCTTTAACTTTTCACCAGCTTCAACTCCTCGCCTGCGTTCCTGCTCAACACGGATAACCTGTTTTTCTTTTGGTGTAGTTTCTTTGTTCTTTAACATTACATCCAATACATCATTAGGCAAAGCTCGTAAAGCATCCCCACGGAGGTGCGGCGGCAGTTCCAATTTCTCTGCTACAGCCTCGATTACAGGGAGTTGCTCCATAATTGGTCGTTGTTCTTTTTTTAATAATGGTTTTCCTTTTTTATCAAGTTTAGGCTTCCCCTTTTTATCATAAACAGGAACCATTTCTTCAACTACATCAATTACCTTTTCTCCCTCTACGATCCGCTGGCCTGTCTTTTCAGGAGCCTGACCACGACCCATTGCTGTTGTGACAAAGCCGCCTTCTCCTTCGGCTCCATACCGTGGCTTAAACCCACCGCCTAACATATCAACGATCCTATTCGTATCTGTGTTTATATTAAGTTTTGCATCTGCCACTTCCGCTCGGTCTACATATCTCATTCTATCTAAAAGGTGCATTTGTTCAGATATAGGTTTACTATCATTAAAAGCTGACATCTCTATATCAGTTACAGTTCCATCTTTATTTGAATGAACAATTAAATCAACTTCCTCACCTTTTTCATTATAACCCTTCATCCGCGATTCTGTAGAACCTTCATGGTATTCAGATTGTATTGTCTGAAATCTTGGCTTTCCATCTTCACCAACAACCGGCTTTCCATCGTCACCAACAAGCGGTCTTACTATTTCACCATTTAATACTAATTCTTTTTGAGTTAATGCTGGTCTGTACGGTATACGATTGCCAAACTGATCGTATATGATCGCAACCCCCCTTGAATCCACAGATAAATTGGGCTTTTCACCATAAACAACTCCCTTTCCTCCTGTTGATACTCCGGGCTGTGCATTTCCTTCCCAAGCAATGTTGCCTTCTAACGCAAGTTCAATAGCTGATTTCGCTTTCTCGCCTATTGTTACCTGTGCTTTAGAGAAGTCTTTACCGTTTCTTAAATATTCACCATGTATCAGTCGGGCCATGCCTTCTTTAGCATATCTTACAGCAGGCTTACCATAAACACCATTAACCCCACCTACCAGTTTCATTCCCATCAAGAACTCGGCAGCGTGTATAAAATCATTCGGCCATTCTGGCTTTCTACCCTCAATCAGCAGTGGTGAAACACCGCCAAAACCAAGTACTTCACCAACAAACTTTGTGCCTTCTGGTATAAGTTTCGCGCCCCTGCCTACAGGTCTTACTAATTTACCAAAAGATAATCCGCCTTGACCAAGAGCGCCTGTAATCATACCAAGAGAAGTGTGAGCAAGTATGTCCATAGCCACTTGCCCTTTATCTACAAATCCCTTTTCATGTAATTGCCGCAATGGACTGCCAAGGCCTTCATAACCACCCAATGCACCACCCATTCCAGCCATACCTTTAACATAATTTCCTTTTCCAATAGCTATACCGCGATTAACTACTGCTTCACTAACACCCAGCTTTAATAATTTATTACTTGTATATTTACCGGCAATTCTTACTGCCCCCTGCCCTATAACTTCACCAGCACCAAAACCTAACATAGCAAGCGGATCTAAACCCATACTCAATACCCCAGCGGCAATCTGTGCCTGATCGCCGGGATCGTAGAATGTTAAATCAACATCCTTACCTGTATAAATCTGCCATGCTATCCCCGAAAGGGATTGTGACCATGCAAGCCCCTGAAAATCATCATCAGGTACATCTAACCCGATCTCTCTTAATTTTCTTTTATAATGCTCTCTTGGATTCGCCAGCCTGCGCATCTTTGCATCATACTCACTCTTTCCAATTTCACCTATTCCAAATCTTCCTTTTACAGCGGCCTTCCGGAACCCCTCACCAAGCGCAGTTTTCTGTGGGCCTGTGAATAACATTGGTGTACTCATAGTATTCCACGCGACTTGAGCGCGTACTTCTTTTTCAAATTCAGGTGATCGAGGATTATCATATATTGCTATTTTCGCAGCCCTGTCAGAAAGAGATTGATGCCTAATTAAATCTTCTACCGCGCGAGCGCCCTTTACTTCTTCAGATGGGCCTGATAAATCACGATACTTCCACATATCGCCTACACGTTTAATAATATTGTCTGTTATCGACTTCTCCGGTGCTTCTGTAAATATATATTGCGGCTGTCCCTGAACATCAACCTTCTTTAATCCATAAAGACCGGTTTCATCAACTACATCACCACCTTCAGCGTTTATACCGCCTTCCTTACTCGGCATATAATTGACTTTAACAGCGGAAGAATCAAATTTTGATTCAGCGGCAAACACCGCTTTTATTGTTGTTGCCTCCGGCCCGGCAAGGGTGTCAATCAATTCAAGATGTTTTGGATCAGCACCAAGTTCAGCGACATACCGTTCATTCGTATAGTCTTTAAACTGTACCCAGGAACCGTTATTATATGCAGCCCAATTCTTTATACCATTAGGACTATCCCCTTCTTTATTTAATAATATTCTATCTACCGCAAATTTTATCTGTTCTTCCGGTAATGAATCAGGCAAATCTTTTCCATACTCATTTTTAAATATATCATTCCATGTGGTGTCATTGATTTGCGGTATCCCGTAATCGGTGGAGTGAATATCTTTTTTTCCGGTGTTAATATCACCGACACCGGCCTGTTCTATTTTTAGTTTGGAGGAGTCAGGTACTTGTATTTCGCTTGATAGGACATTTTCAGCGCTGACTTCTACGCTATCTTTTGGATGGGAATAAATTAATCCATCATCCGGATTTGTATAAACTATATTTCCTAATGCTTTTTCAGCATCAATCGTTTCATTAAAAGTAGGATGATCAGAGCCTTTTAATATTCTGCCTGTTGTCGGTTCACGGCTGGGCCATTCACCGGTAGCAGCGTCTTTATCCAATCCGTGTACGACAGCTGTCTGATAATCATATTCAGCGCTTGAAGAATCAAATGCTTCAGGTTCAGGAGGGCCAGCTCCCTCATAGTCGCCATTAACTACAGGAAACTTTTCATTATATTCAGCATAATCGCCAAGATTTGCACCTTGTTTTGTTAATGTATCATACAGCCATTGACGACTGCTGTCGTCATCCATTGCTTCCAAAAAATCATTATAACCACCAACATTAAGATTAGCATCAGCGGCTGTATCATAAAGCCACTTGAGATCGGAAGGCATTATTTAACCCAAGGGGCTTTTAATTCAGGATCAACATAATCAAACTGGGAATATTCTATGCCCTTATCAGTCAGCCATTTCTCTATTCTATCTACTTCTGCATCATATTTGGCTATTTCTGCGGCAGTTAAAGGAACTATTTCTTCAGTTCTACTTGAAATCTCCAAACCTTCGTCACCAAAAGAACCTGCAGGAGAAAGATAACTTACCTCTGGCAGTTTAAAGGTTCTGCGCTCTTTACGCTTATCAAGCATTGCTATTAAATCTTCCCTTCTATTAATCTGCAATTCAATACTGGTTCTATCCTGAACAGAAAGTTTTTTAGGCTGGTATCCCTTTTCATAAGTTGCCAAAAGCTGACGCGCATCATCGTCACCAGTAACTTTTTCAAAAGATTTATACTGTTGATATTTTCTCTCATAAGCATATTGATCATTTAAAAAATCAAGTGCTTCCTTATGTTTAGCCGGATCATCACCCTTGTATTGTCTATGTCGTTTTTCAACTAAATCAGGATGCATATCTTCATATCCTTCTTCACCTTTATTCATTGCCGCTTGATATTCACGCCATTGTTCAGCCTTTGGCCCAACATAAGTTTTATCAGGCACACCATCATTATCCGCATCCTCGTATGCAACTTGGCCTTTCAAATATCTATTAAAAAATTCATCTCCATAAGTTTTCCCCCAATTAGGCGCTTCACCAGCCGCCCCAGCAATTGTTTCATATCCTTCTGATTCTGGAGAGTATTGTAATACTTGTTCACCCGGTTTAACTGAAATTGTTTTTGATGCAAGCGTCTGTGTTCGGTATTCTTTCAGTGCTTTTTCTTTTTCCTGTTCACGAGCCAGTGCTTCATAACCAAGAGCCTGCTTGTTTTTAGCCGCCATCATATCGCCTAAAAATCCAAGTACAATCTCCGCCCCTCTGTAGGGCTTATCTAAATCTCTCTGTCTAAAATATGATCCGTATGATCGTGCCATTATACTCCCTCGTATGAAATCTGTTCTGTTTCTAATTGATACAGTAAATCTTCTATGCCAGCCATCTCTATGCCTCGTGACTTCATTAAATCTGCATATTCTTTTGCTTGTGAAAGGTCAATTCCTTCCATCTGCAAACCAAGTTCCTTACCTGATATATCCAATCCCTGTTGTTGTAAACCAAATTGTTCTTCTCTACTGCGCATCATATCGGACATTGTAGCCCGTTTGCGCTCCACACCTCTTTCCTGACCACCGCTAAAAGCCAAACCGCCTGTTGCCCTCTGCACATCAGACTGACTGCGAAAACTGTAAGCATCCCCTAAAAATTGTGATAAAGCCTGTGATTGCTGTCCTCCAAGCTGTTCTCTTGCCAAACCAAGCCTTTCCTGCTGTAGCCCAACGCCTTCACGCTTTAATCCATATTCCTGTTCCTGTATTTCTTTCTGTCCACTATAATAATCGGATATAGCTCCCCTTCTTTCCTCAACACCTCCTCTATATTCTTCTAATGCTTGAAGTCCTCTCCCTGCTTGTGCCTCTGCAGCTCGCGATTCAACACTGCCCTCCTCTAAATCTCCGAAAATTCCAAATTCACCAGTTGCCGGATGCCATTTTGCCTTACTCATAACTCTACCTCAATTTTCCATTGTACAACTTTCATATCATCAAACAGCCTTTCCCACATTTTTCCATTTCTTCTTGTTGAAAATTGTATCTTTTTACATTTCATATTTCTTGCAATTTCTTTCAATTCCTCCCACGCCTCTTTTGTTTCGGTGTAATTTTTACTGAACGCCGATCTTATCCACAAAATATCATCGTACACATCAAAATCAGCCCAGCAATTATTGTATGCTGGCGAATATAAATAATTAGCTTCCTTTGATTGCAAATACTCATCTTTACTATCTTTTGATTTTTCCAGATAACGAGGAAAGTTGTCAAATACCTTTTTAGGAAGTTCATGTTCAGTTCTTTTTGTGGTAAATGGCATTATCCTATTCCAACCCTTCTTCTGTATCTTCCAAGCGGTGTTTTAGAAAGAGCATCATTACCACCACCACCCATAAGACCACCACCAATACTTAAAGCTGCCGGTATCGCCGCAGCCCAGCCAACCGGGTTCCAGAAATTAGTCATTGCAACCAATCCAGCAACACCACCAGCTGCCTGTACTGCACCGCCTAATCTTTCTTCACCAGTTTCTCCTTTTGCCAATCTTTGCACTCCAGAAACAGCAGATACACCATAGCCCAAACCTTTACCAACTTTTCCGGCCTTACCTAATGTTTCTTTTAATCCACCTTTAGCTGGTTCACCCCACACAGCTACCGGATCAACATCAACCGCAGGCTTTGTAATCTCTGGTACTTTAGAATATTGACCTCCTGTTATATCTACCCCTTTCGCAGTTCTTTCAATTACAGATGGTTCTGTTTTTATAAGAGCAGCGGCGGCATCAGGCTTATCCATAAGTTTTGCAATTGTACCCAATGATTGTTCTGTTGTTTTTGTTGCTTCAGGTGATTTGCTCAATAATTTAGCAGGGTCTAAAGCTCCAAGATCATCAGGTTGCACATCCGGCACTACATCCGTTACATCCGGCACTACATCCTTCACAACCGGAGGAACTACATCCGGCACTACCGCTTCTACAGCAGGTTTTTTATCCTTCCCCATTGATTTTCTTACTTTTCCAGCGAGGTCTTGCGCCTCTTTATCGTAAAACTCTCCTTCTAAAAAGGATTTCCTTACTTTAGGTGCAATATTCTGCGCCTCTCGGTCGTAATGTTTACCAAAAATTCTTTTGCCCAAAGGTGGTTTATCGCTTACAGGTTCTATTGTTTTATCAGCAACTGATTGGACAGATGGTTCAGGCTTGTCTGCACCAAGAATACCTCTTATTCCAGCTTTCTGTCTTTCGCCAAAAGACATCCCGGGAATATCCTTTATATCCCCGCCTGCACTAATATGCGCTGCAATCTTTCTACGCCCTTCAGCTTGAAATGCGCCTCCAACAGAAGGCTTGGTGGCATATTCCCAAAAAGTAAGGTTGGGATTCGCATACTTCGCTTCCATATATCCGCGCAACATCTTATCATATTCAAATCCTGCTTTCGCACCAGCCTTTGCCACGCCACCAACTCGTTCTTCCTGTGCTTCCTGCGCAGCTATCGCATCATCAATCGCCATCCGCTGGCGTTGAGCGAAGGATTGAAAACTTGGTGCAATTGGTGCTGGGTATTGTGGTGCTTGTGTCTGTCCGTTTGCCATTATAATTTTCCTATTACTTCATTAGTTTTAGATGATAAAGATGAAACTTCATTTATAATACCATTTATCTTCGCCGCTAAAGAAGCGACCCAATTTTCGACTTTAGCAACAGTCAATCCAACACCAGCATCCGCTAATGTGTCCGATGCTGACCCGCCTGTACTGTCTGTCAGTTTTGTGATAGTTAATGTTTCGCTAACTGTACCACTTGTACTATCAGTCAATTTTGCAATACCAGTACGACCCTCTTCTGCCATCCTTGTATTATATAACTTATTCCTAAATCTTACAAACATAAACATTCCCTGTCCGGGGACATAACGCAATGATATTTCTCCTTCAGCCATTTCTGCTACATTCGGATAGCCGTGATTAACACTGATCTTCTTCTGCGTTGCGTTTTTAAGACTGCTAAAATCCCTGTACAGATCACCCTGATCTTCAGGGTTCGCTGGATCAAATCCGTTGTATTCCTGTCCGGGCATTATGTTGATTCCTTAAATAATGGTCTGTATTCAAATATTATTTCTTCAATTTCCATGTAAGTGGTAACACCGGGTATTATATCAAGCTGTACACTACTGCATTTCACCGGTGCTGTAATCTCGAACCGGGCCTGATCTGAACACAATCTGCTTACGTCTTTATTGTCACTTGCCGCTTCTATTGTTGTATCAAGCGCTCCTCTTTGTACCTTTATTTCGGTAGCTGATTTTATTTCCAAAACCTTCATTATTTCAGCTTCGTCCTCGATGATAATATAGTCACCAACATTCAATTCATAAGTATTGTCAAGTGTAAAAGTATCTGTTGTAGCATCGGCAGAGATACCAGAACCTTCGTTCGTTTCAACAACAGTTCCTACATTCTTCAAATATTTAAAAGTTGAAGCAAGTACAGTGACGGTTGACGCATCTTTGTAAATTGTATTAAATTGAGCGAACTGCTTATTACCATCTGTGGCATATCGTACTCTTGTAACAGCGCTGCTAACCTGATCTGTGGTTTTATAGGTAATATAAACATTATACAGCTTTACTTTCTTTCCTGGGGGCGCCAACTGAAAATCTTTTGTAGTAATGTGTCCGCTGGCCTGTCGCGTTCCCTCATCCTTGAAAATATAGAAAGTTCCGTAAGAACAATACATCATTTCTCCATCCCACCGCTGAACCATATTACTTCTTCCATGTGATGATCCCGAAGCGTATGTATCTGGCAACATAAGGGTCTGAAATCTCCATGCCCCTGTTTTAAAATCATATACATAAGCGTTATTATATGTTCCCTCATCAGAATTTCCGTCTACCACGAGAACCTTGCCTGATTGGCTATAACCAAGACTACATGGAGTGTCAACAACTTCATTGATAAAACCACGCCACTCCCTCGAACCAATCATACGATCACCATTTTTATTCACCAGTAGATCAATAATTGTTCTGCCGTTATACAGATAACAGCCATGCCGGTTTACCCAAGCAATGCCGTAATCTGTTTTTGTAACCGCCGATTTCACAGGAACACCCTTACCTTCGTAAGCACCCTCTAAATATTCAGAATCCTGTGATATATTCACAATATAGAGGGTTCTTTTCTTGAATTGCAGTATGCGATCCGCGTATTCAATAATCCTGATAATATCATCGCCATCCTGAACAACTACATCAATCTTCTGGCTTATCGGCAATAGATCAAATTTATTCACCACTGATTTTATCATTGTATCACCCATGCGAACTTCTCTTCCGTCCGGGTAACTTACCAGTATATTGCCAACATAGAGCCTTCTGTTTGCAACTGCGGATGTCTTATACCTGACCATTGTGACTTCTTCATCTTCCGGAACACCACTTTCAATCTCGTATGTAGACCTCTTATGCGGCCTGATTAAATATGCTTTAGATAAATAAAAGACGTGCTGGGTACCGCTTGTATCATAATGGGCCGTTTGCGTATGACCGCTTTCAATAGCAGTTACCTCCCCCTTGACAAAATCGCAATCCACCTGCGGGAACCATTCTGACTTATCACTGCTTGCCGCTGATTGAATCTCGCGCATATAAACCCGGCATCCTGTAACACGCTTCCGCCAGTTGTTTGCCGCTGTAGCATGATCGTTGTCATAATTAATAAATACTGCTATATCCGGCGCATATCCGGATACAAATGTTACTTCACCGCTCCCACCAATAGTTTCGTTTGTACATAAAGATATAAGACTTTCCTGTTTATTGTTTTCATCATACAGCAGGCTGACACCGATCTCCCAATCTGTATCCCAGCCAGTTGACCCTGCTAAACTTGCATCTACTACGCCTACATGAACTTCGTTACCTGTTAAGGAGTGATCTGTCCACGTTCCAGTTGATGTCATTAACTTTATTTCTGTTACTTCAATCGAAACACCGGAATCAACACCAGATGCTGGATATGTAAGCGTTGATAATATACCATGATCTTCATTACTTACTGCCCAGCTCCCGCTCCATGAAACATTCCTTGTCGAGCTACCACGACCGGTTATAGTCCAAGTGTGATTGAGTGATCCATAATAAGTCGAACCATTATCATCTGAAATACCAACTTTAAGCGTTAATCCTGTATAGGTTTCGTCAGCTCCTAATGCAGTAACAAGAATAGTTGCTTCTATTGACGTTAGTGTCGGATTGTCAGCAAGGTCATTATCCATATCCGTTTCATCTCGATAATGCGTGTCAGTGCCGGCTGATGCAGCATCCAAGGCTGGATCGTAAGCATCTGTATTAGCAGGAGTCGCTCCAATCGTTTCACCATCTTTAAATGTCGCAACAGTAGGCCCACCGATCTCGGCCTCTTCCGAATACCATTCGGCGGCTACACTATCTGTCGCGCTTGTGTTAATAAATAATGATCTGTCAATATATCCCCACCATTTATTTGTATGTCCGGAATAGAAAAAGTTACTGCTTGAAGTTCTTAAAGCACCGTCTACATAGGCATAATCAATCATTGCGGCAACATCATCTGCCGGGTCCGGCTCATCGTTGGCGTGTATCCATCCCGGCTGACCGCCTTTTGCCGCACCAGCGGATGAATATGTTTTACCAGATGTGTCCTCTTCAATTGTAAAATGCGTTGCGTCAGCGGATGATTTTATTTTATGGATTGTATTATTCAATAAAGCAGTACCCATATCTCCAACAATATCAGTGAATCGTACATAACTTGATGATGTTAATGCGTGTGAAGAGCAGGTCACAACTCCATCAGAAGCAGCTGTTATATTGCTTATTATCTCATAACCACCATTATAACGACCAAACATATTAACTTGATTTGAACCTTGATGATCAGCCGATGCAACCCAATGCTCCCCCTCTATATAAGTAGTGTGAAACTGATTGCCGTTATAATGTCTGTCTGTAGAGAAAGAAAAAAGATTATGTCCAGGGCGCTGGTTGGCGGCAAGGGCTGTCGGATACGGATCGAGTTCATCAGCAGTTACGGCAATACCAATTCCGCAAGTTTTCAACGAACCTTGTGACCCTACAGAAAAATTATCAAGAACAACAAGTTCATTATCCTGTATTTCTCGCGGATTACCAAAAGTATTTAAACCTCCTGAAAAATCCCGTATAACCTTTGTTTGTTTTGGCATAATCAGGCCTTCGCAATTACATATTCAATTGTTGAGTCAGAGGACACCCTGACAACTCCAATCTTGTTTATCGCAAGATTTGTACTATAACCCTTAAATTGAACGCTTCCTGCGGCTGGCAGTTTAAAAGGATATGTTGGTGATCCAGCACCATACTCCAGCGTTATTTTAACAGCATTACTGCCGGTATTTTTAATATAGCAAAAAGCCATTGTACTGGAATCGCTTGACAACTGAACGACTGCACTGGAAATAGCAACATCACCACTTCCTGTGTCCCAATCCGAAGCCGTAGTATTCCAAACCTCATCAAAATCTTCCCATTCTTGATGAATCCCCGCCATAGAAGTCCAAGCATCTCCCCATTGGGTACTGTTCACATCAATATATCCATTTCCACCAAGAGTTTTATTAACGCTTGTATGTGTTTTGTTATATTGATAGGCAGCTTTGGAAATATCATATTCTTCAAGACTACCAGTAGTTGCCGCTTGTTGGGCCTCAATCTTTGGGATCACCTGTGTAGCAAATTGTATTTTTCTGTCGTTAGCCATTATGTTATCGTTAAATATTGTGCTTTTGAAGAGCCGGTGCTATCGAACTTAATATCTGCCGCCGAACTGTCTACATAAGATGCAAACGCCTCACCAGAGGATAAAGAAACCAAATAATTACTGCCACCGTCAAGCGACAGTTTTATATCATCGCCTGATATACATTTTAAATAAAAAAAATCAAACCCGGCCTGAAGGTCTACTGGTAAACTTGTTGTAGAATCAACAAAATTGACCGTATTGCCCATTTCTCCAGCCAACACGGCACTACCTGACAGTTTACGTCCGCAATCGCTGTCAAGGTACCATCTTGCGCCTGTAGAGTCCTTTTCCTGTGGTACACAAAAGTTTCTAAATGTTACAGTAACATCATTCGTTGCCATTAGCTTTGAGCCACCCGTTCCTGATATTGAACAAAGCGCATCGGCAGAACCTTTAATCCTCGTTCGTATTCAGCCCTTAATTGATCATACTGACGCTGATACTGCTGGAACTTTAAGGTGTTTTCCTGTATCTCCTTGGCTACTTCAGCCTGATAAGACTGTAATTCCGCAGTATATTTAGCCAGTTGATTATTATTATCATTCAACGCAGCCTGCGATTGCTGTACTTCATTTTGAATATCATTTTGATATTTACTCAAATTTGCATTATCATTGGTCTGTTTCTCTTGAACCTCTTTGTTGACTTCCGCCTGATACTCTTTCACTTCTTCCGAATAGCGGTTCAGCGTATAAACATAATCCTGTATCGCCGCCTGTAAGGTCAAATCACCTTCTTTAATATATTCATTAGCATTTATCTGCGCTTGCTGAATAGCTTTTTGTAGCTCGGCCTGATATAAGGCATTATCCTCATTAAATTCCTGTAATGAGTCTTGCTGGTGCGCTTGATACTGTTGTATCTCCTGCACCTGTTCACCCGCCCAATTTTGAGAAGCAACATTTAATTCAGCTTGATATTTAGCTACATTTTGCTGATAGGCCTGAACTTCTTTGTTTACATCAGCCTGATGTCTGCTAACATCTTCTGAAAACCGGTTTAATGTTTGTACATAATCCTGTATAGCAGCTTGCTGTGTTAAGTCACCTTCCTTGATAAGCTCATTCGCGTTTATTTGAGCCTGTTGGATCGCCTTTTGCAGTTCAGCCTGATAAATAGCATTTTGCTTGTTAAACTCCTGCAATGAATCTTGCTGAAGTAACTGATAATGTGCCAGTTTTTGTTGATATTCCTGTACTCCTTTTTGTACTTCAGCTTGGAATCTGTCAACATCAGCACGATATTTACTAATTTCCTGTGTGTAGTCTTGCACAAGCGCTTCAAGTGTCTTGGCGGCGTTCTGAATATTAACACTGGTTGATTGACGCATTTTCTCAATAGATGCTTGTGTGGACAGTTGCATTTTTGATGTGGCGGCAGCAGTAGATTGTTGCATTTTAGATACCGAAGCGCCTGTTGATTCCCGCATCTTGGCTATTGAAGCAGAAGTAGATTGTTGCATCTTTGCTACTTGAGCGCTTGTTAAACTACTCATACCAGCGCTCTTTATACTTGTATCTGCTTGGTGTGTTGCTATAGAAGCCTGCGTTGATTGTCTTGCATCTTCAATCGTTGACTGCATAAGAGCTGACGCACTTTGCACCTCTGCCTGAAACGCATCAATATATGTCCTGATCTTCTGCATTTGGGCTTGTGCGAGTTCAACATCTTCATCATCTTCAATATAATCTGAAAGTATTTCCCACCATGTATCAAACTGAAGCTGATCAGTTTCATCGCCGGGAACGCCTGCTGAAAGTAAGGCGGTAAGGCTTCCAGCTGCACCTGCGTTATCAGTAATTATTGGTTTTGTATAAGCAGAATCAGTTGACCCTGAAGCAAAACCACTCATTGCTGTGTCTGTTTCACCAGTATATCCATCAACAGCGCCTGTTATAGAATCTACCGCACCTGATACAGCATCTTGTGCCGAAATTATCGAATCTTGAGCGGAAGATACTGCATCACCTACTGAAGCGGTACCATACGATATTGTTGGGCTTGCCGGTGGTGCTGGCGCTACCGCAGAAATTGAAAACACTCCGGGGTCAGCTGGACTGACGTATAAAGGCGCAGGGGTAGTGAATGATATTGTTGATGAACCAACACCGGGTGAACTTATTACTGGTTCAGCCGGAACGGCTGGACTTACAGATGATATTGATAGTACGCCCGGATCAGATTCAGATAGACCACTTGTGTAAGAACTAAAAGCCACAAGAGATATTGCTGATGTTGGTGCAGTATATACTGGTGCAGTTGTACTAAAAGAAATAGAAGAAGATGCGACTCCCGGTGAACTAAATGCCGGGGCAGTAGGCACATCAGGAGGAACCGCTGTTACTGTTAAATCAGTTAAAGTAAGAGATTGGCTTGAATATGATACAGGGGCAAGAGAAGGTGCTGATGGGACTGTCGCTGATACAGATACAATATTAGCGTTCATCAATCTTTGCAGGCACTTTACCGTACCGCCAATAACCACAAGATATTCATATTCATCCGGAAACGCTGTTATTGCAGTATCACCAAAAGCCACAGCTGGGTTTTTAACATAATCAACCTGAAATGCGTTTGGGTCTGATCCCGGAGTTGGATATACATACACTTTTGCATTTTTAATCAAGAACACCGGTTCCGAAGTGGATGGATACCACATACTGTTCACATCCTGCGCTCTGCGATCAAAAGACATGGGAACCTCTTTACAGGCTTCATATTCACCGCCAGTTCCATTTTCCCTCACAACATTCATCACAACACAATTTTCAAGGGTATAGCCATTGGATGTTACATCACCGCTATTTGCTGTAACCACCCACAGACATTCTTTCGGCAGCTGTGTAATTATTTCAGCCGCTGCATCTGTTAAACTGTCGGTGATCAGCTGGGTGTCGCCAACTGATCCAATCAAATCCTCGACTCTCGTCTGAAAATCAGCCATTTACGTTCCTACTATTAAAGTTTCTACTCCAACATGATTGCTTCCGGAACCAGTAACGAATATATATGCACCTGCTATCCCTGGTCTTGGCAGAACAATAGCTTCTCCATTTTTAAGTTCAGCTATTATTACACCATCGCCAGTTACTCCTGAAGTAGCAGAACCATCAATTGCCACCTTTACAGTGTGTGATGCCGAAGATGCATCTGTAGTTCCAAATAGAAGCCCTGTATGTTTAATAAAAAGTAAATCTGTAGAAGTATCAAAAGCTATAATAGAGCCATTTGATGTTACAGCAGTATTAACTCCTTCATTCCAACTGCCATTGGTGCTTCCATCATTATTCGTATCATCTAATATGGAATCATCTCCTGTTACTTCACCGCTCCCACCTAAAGATTTTCGTACACTTTCATGTATAACAGTATGGGCAGGAACTGCGTTATCGGTTTCCTCGACAAGTACAGCAGGTGTTACTGACACTGCAAATGTTGGTTTATTTAAGTTTGCCATTATTTTCTCCTATTATTATTTACTAACAAAATCTTGTAGTGGTTGCGGGACAAGATCGGGCATCGCTTCTCTTGCCCTGTCTGTACCCATATATTCATCTTCCAGCGCCTTTGCCAATCCACGATGCCCTGATCCTAATTGTAAATTTCCGTCAAGATTAACAATTTGCGCAACGGCTCGGTGTATTGCTGCAGGTATGAGCTGTGCAGGCAAATCAATCCGGCTGGTATTATCAGCTTTCGGCTCCGGTCTTGCATAATAAAAAACCCTGACATTAGAACTGTCTGAAGATGGGGTTTTGTTAAAGACAATTTTTAATGTATCCTCCTGCCATTTTCCAGCTGTTCCATTAGCGCCATAACCTGAACTGGTATCTACTGCTACAGTGAAAGTATTTGCATCCGTTACTGTAACTGCAAGCCTTTTACCATTAAGCGCATTTACGCTTGTTGCAGTTAGATCAAGGCCAACCACTTCACTGAATATTACATAATCACCGGAGTCAAGTCCGTGCGATGCAGATGTGATCGAGCATGGATTGGCTCTTGTTCCTGCTGTAAGGCTTCCTGATGTTGCATCCGTTCTCAATGTATAGCCAATATTTGAGATCGTATCCTCATCCGTGCTAAAATACATAACACTATCGTCAATATAAGGCACTGCTCTTGTTGACCCGGTACTATCTTCCAGTTCAACTTTATAAATCTTGTTAGACCGCTTTTCATCGGTCAATACATACTCTTTCCCCGAAACTGAAAAACTTACACGGATTGATTTTTTCACCAAACGCAATCCAACATTCTCCACTTCCTGATCAAAAAACATCGCTTTTAGCGTTTCCGTAACCGGATAGCCGATCTCTGACTTACCAACTGCGGCATCAATCAATTCGTATGCTTCTCTGTATCTCATTGTTTCTTTTTTCTTTTCTTGCGTTTCTTTTTCATGCGCTGTAATGAACTGACAATCCTTGGCTGTCCGTCAGAAAAACCGGTTGCGCCAGTTCCGTATGTTGTATCAGCCATTATTTCTTTTTCTTTTTACGCAAACGCTTTCTTGCGCGTTTTGCGGCTGCTTTACCTTTTTTGGTGTAAGCATATTTTTTTCCGCCAACTTTAGGCATATCTTTTCCTTCTTTGTTGTTCAGGGGACGGAAAACCGTCCCCCAAACAGTTTAACTAAAAAGCAATTAGACTAACTTCATAATAGCGTGAGTC
>Ga0114898_1001177_pt1 | contig 16254 bp, 15 predicted proteins | sample Malvired_Geostar_FD_83496 | JGI IMG/M metagenome (GOLD analysis project Ga0114898, IMG submission 83496) | Marine viral communities from the Global Malaspina Expedition - Malaspina viral metaG DeepMed_Geostar | ecosystem: Environmental > Aquatic > Marine > Oceanic | place: Mediterranean Sea... | reverse complement strand
GGCCGGGGTGCGGGCCGGGGCGCGGGTCGTGCCGGGGCTCGGGGCGCGTTGCGGGCAGGCGCTCCGCGGCGCGTGATTCGAGACGGGCAATCAGGTCCGAAAGGTCCGTTGCCTGCCGGGAGAGGCGGGCGGCGCGCTGCTCCTCGCTTTCGGCCTGCCGGACAAATTGCTGCTGCACGGCGAGCTTCTGGTCGAGAAGTGCCTGCAATTCGCGGCGCTCCTTGTCGAGGGAGGCTTCGGCGCCTGACAGCACGTCCCGTTCGGTCACGATTTCCTCGCGCAGCGCTGCAAGCTGTTCCAGGCGGTCGCGGAGTTCCTTCGCCTCTGCCTGAAGTTCGGGCACAAGCGTACCGAGAAGGAGGGCGCTGCGGATGGAGGCGAGCGCATCGTCGGGCCGTACGGCAAGGGCAGGCGGCGGGTGCCGGTCGAGCCGGGTCAGTGCGGCGAGCAGGTCCGCCATTTCCGCCCGGCGTTTTTCGAGCTGTGCCGTCAGCACGGCCTCCGCACCCTTGAGGCCTTGCAGGCGTTCCTCCGAGGCGGTCACGTCCGCTTCATGCTCCTGTACACGGGCGGCCGTCGAAATCAGCTTCTTTCTGATCTCTTCCGCCTCGGCGCGCGCGGCATCGGCTTGCGCCTTGAGCTCTTTCTGGCGCTCCAGGCTGGTGCCGATTTCCTTCTGGAGTTTTTCAAGTTCGCCCGGCTCTGCCGTCTCGGCGGAAAGCGGCGAGATCGCGGGCGCAGTCAGCGCGACTGCGACGAGCAGTGGGGCGAGCGCCCTATGCAGGACGTCACGCACTGACCCTGTCGGCCCGTTCGGCCATGAGCGAGAAGCCCGACATGATGGCCGGGGGCTCAATGCCCAGGAGGTCAAGGATGGTAGGTGCGACATCGGCGAGCGTGCCGCCGGCCGGAAGGGTGCGCCCCGAACCGCCAATCATGACGAAGGGAACCTGCGCCACGGTGGTTTGTGTGCAGGGGCCGCCCGTTTCCGGGTCGGTCATCTGCTCTGCCTTGCCATAGGTGCCGCAAAGGACCAGCGTGCCGCCGCGCTTGCCGATCTGGGCTGCGATCTTGCCGAGATATTTGTCGATCGCCTCGATTGCTCCAATGGTGGGACGCAGGTTTCCCGTTCGCCCGACAATGGCGGCATTGCAGAAATTAGCCGTGATGATGTCATGTTCGCGCGCTTTGAGCGCCGAAAGCAGTTCGGCGGTGAGGGCGGCGGTAGCCAGTTCCGGCTTCTTTACGGCCTGGGTGAGCGGCGGTGTGTCGGTGACCAGAACATTCTCGCCCGGAAAGAGATTTGCCGCGCCACCTCGCGCGAAGTTCCAGAGATTTGCCTCCGCCACGCTTTCTGTGAGCGTGAGCTGCTTCAGTCCGGCTTTTGAAATGGTTTCCGCAAGACTGTCACCGAAACTCAGGGCCTCGAAAAGAGGTTCGGCCTCCACACCGGCCGACGGCATGAGCCGGACGAGGGAATAGACGCCGCTCAGCGGCATCGCCTTCGGGGAAAGTCCGGCGCCCACGGGGTCGGCCAGCGTGCCGAGCAGCGCGTGGCCGTGATCCGGCTGCAGGTTGACGAGGAGAAGCGCGTCGTCCGGACGGATGCCGCGGAAGGAGGAGGCGAGGGCAGGCGGAATGCGGTCGTCGTTCAGCCTCTTGCGGTAGCATTCGTCGAGATAGGCCGTCGGGTATTCTGTGTGCGGTGCTTCGGCTTCGGCAAGCGCGTGCCAGAGCTTTGCGGTTGCCGCCGGGTCGGAAAGTTCATCGAAGCCATAGCTGCGGCCAAAGACGCTGCCGAGTTCCGCGTGTTCCGCGCCTGCAATGTCGTCGAGAAATTCGCGTAAATGTTCGATGCCACCCTGCGGGGCAGTGTCGACGCCGTCCATCGCGCCATGGACCCAGACCTTCACACCTTCATGGCTGAGAAGGGCCGCGAGCACGGCAAGGTGGTTCTGATGTCCGGCGATACCCGAAGGTGTTATCGCGCCGATGAGGTGGACCGCGCCCCCGAGAGGCCGCACGCGCGAGACGATCTGCTTGAGCACGGGATGGGACGCGATGCCGTCGGGCCCATGATCGGCGAAAATGCGATTGATGTGCGCCAGCGGCGGTTCCACGGGGCGGCCCGCGCCAAGCGTTGCGTAGGCCGCCTGTGCGTGGCCGGGTTTTCCTGCCGCAAGACCGACCGCAATGCCCGAAGCGTCGAGAACGGCGCGGGGTGAGGTGGCGGCAAGCCGGTCATAGATCGGCGTCCGCGCCAGTGCGACCGCGTTTCCCTCACGCTCCGCCCGGACGCCCCAGCCATCAAGTAAGGCAAGGACAATTGGTCGAACGCCGCTCATTTCAGCCCTGAAAAAAGAAGTATGACGAACCCGAAAGTTCGAATCGCCGCATGATCCGGCAGGCAATTGCGAAACCTAGTGCAACTGGGATGGGGTGTCTACTTGCGGGCAAATAACGCTTATCATGCGCGATGATAGGGATGGCCGGATAGTATTGTAACGGCACGATAAAGCTGTTCGGCCAGCATCACGCGGGCAAGCATGTGGGGCCAGGTCATTGCGCCGAAAGCCATGATGTGTGCGGCGTGGTCGCGGAGCGAAGGGGCGAGCCCGTTTGCGCCGCCGATCACGAAAGCGATGTCGCTGGTGCCGGTGTCGCGCCAGTTACCGAGACGTTTTGCGAAGGCTTCGCTTGTCTCGACACGCCCGCGTTCGTCGAGAGCGACGATCAGCGCCCCTTTCGGTATGGCGCCGGTTAGAAGGACGGCCTCGCGTTCCATGAGTTCCGCGCCCTCGTGGCGGCGTTTTTCCTCCACCTCCGCAACGGGCATTGCAGTGATGCCGATGCCGCGTCCGGCGGCGTCGAGACGCGACAGATAATCGTCGAGAAGCTGTTTTTCAGGGCTGCTCTTCAGCCGGCCCACGGCACATATCTGGATGCGCATAAATCCCCGTCCGGCATCGCGCCGGCCAATAATACGCGGGAGAGAAGCCGCGGGCTTCGCCTGAAGGGTCTATCGCCTCAGACGGCCAGCTGGTCCGCCGGTATGTCGGCCGACCACATCTTCTCCAGTCGGTAGAATTCGCGCACTTCGGGGCGGAAGACATGGATCACCACGTCGCCACCGTCGATGAGCACCCAGTCGCCTTGTTTCATTCCCTCGACCTGCGACGTGCCGAACCCGGCTTCCTTCAGGCGGCGGAGGAGATGGTCGGCAATGGCGCCGACATGGCGCTGCGACCGTCCGCTCGCGACCACCATATGGTCCGCGATGGGTGTCTTTCCGGTCAGATCGATGGAAACCACATCTTCGGCCTTGTCTTCTTCCAGGCTCTCGAGAACGAGAGCGAGCATTTTCGAAGACTCGCCGGTATCGGCCGCAGGCTTCGTTTTGGAAGCCGCCGCCTGTTTCACCGCTCCGGCGGGCTTTGCCGCGCCGGGCTTTTGCTGGACCTTGAGATCCGTTGATTGTCTGCTCAGGAACACGCTCCTCGGTTTCGCAAACAGTTACATCAAGCCGGGTATATCAAGCCAGATATACCAGCTTGTGCCGCAAGCCTTGCATTGCCTGCAACACATAGAGAATAAGCCTCGTAAGGGCTCAATTCAATGATGGGCTTGTGACGGCGCGGTGACGTTCCGCGATGTGCTCAGCGCCAGTCGCCGGCTTCCCGGATTTTCGTGGCGGATTGGCCGGTTTCGGGGCCCGACAGAAAAACGAGGGCCGGTGGCGCCATCATTGGCAGCAGGGCGGCGTCGGCGGTATCCAGGGTGCAGTCTCGCAACATCGTGGCGACCGGCGAGAGGCGCGCCTTCAGCGTATAGCCGGGTCTTGGATAGACCGCGATGGGAACCGTTTCCGTAATGCGGCGCCAGTTTCGCCATTTTGGAAATTGCAGCATGTTGTCGGCGCCCATCAGCCAGACGAAATTCACATCGGCGAAGCGTTCCGCCAGCGCCGCCAGCGTGTCGGCGGTATAGCGCGTGCCGAGCTCTTTCTCGACGCCGTTCACCACGATCCGCGGATCGCGCGCCATCTTCTGCGCGGAGGCGAAGCGGTCCTGATAGGGCGCCATGCCCTTTTCGGGTTTCAGCGGATTGCCGGGCGAAACGAGCCACCACACGCGGTCGAGGCCGAGTGCCCGCAGGCACATGCGCGTTATGTGGAGGTGACCTTCATGCGCGGGATTGAACGAGCCGCCCAGCAGGCCGACTTTCAGTCCCGGTGCGAGAAACGTGCTGCGCACCTCAGGGACGAACCTGGCCGCTGCCGCGCACGAGATATTTGAAGCTCGTGAGCTGCTCGACGCCGACGGGTCCGCGTGCATGGAACTTGCCGGTCGCGATGCCTATTTCCGCGCCCATGCCAAACTCGCCGCCATCGGCGAATTGCGTCGAGGCATTGTGCAACAGGATCGCGCTGTCCACCTCGGCGAAGAAACGGTCTGCTGTCTTCTGGTTGCCGGTCACGATGCAGTCGGTGTGGTTCGAGCCATATTGCGCGATATGCGCTATCGCGCCGCCGACGCCCTTCACCACACGCACCGCGATGATCGCGTCCAGATATTCGGTGTACCAGTCCTCTTCGCTCGCGGGCTTGACCTTCGGATCGGCTTTCTGCGCGGCTTCATCACCGCGCACTTCGCAGCCTTCCGCGATCAGTGCCGCAACAAGGGGCTGCAAATGCGTCGCCGCACAGGCTTCGTCGACGAGCAGCGTTTCGGCCGCGCCGCAAATGCCGGTCCGGCGGAGCTTCGCGTTCAGCACGATGTTGCGCGCCATGTCCAGGTCGGCCTCGCCATCCACATAGACATGGCAGACGCCTTCGAGATGCGCAAAAACGGGTACGCGCGCTTCTTCCTGCACGCGCGCCACGAGGTTCTTGCCGCCGCGCGGCACGATCACGTCGAGATTGCCGCCAAGGCCTTTGAGCATTTCACCGACCGCGGCGCGATCCGTCACGGGTACGAGCTGGATCGAGGCTTCGGGCAGGTTCGAGGCGAGAATGCCTTCCACGAGCGAATCGTGGATCGCCTTGTTGGAACGTGAGGCTTCCGAGCCGCCGCGCAGCACGGCTGCATTGCCCGCCTTGAGGCAGAGCGCGCCCGCATCCGCCGTCACATTGGGGCGGCTTTCATAGATGATGCCGACGATGCCGAGGGGGACGCGCACACGCTCGATGTGAAGTCCGTTCGGGCGGTCCCATTCCGTGATCATGGAGCCGACGGGATCGGGGAGAGCGGCAATTTCCTCCAGCGCTTTCGCAATCGCTTCCACGCGCTGCGGATTGAGCGTCAGCCGGTCGATCATCGAAGGCGCGAGGCCGTTCTTCTGGGCGTCGGCGACGTCTTCGGCATTGGCGTTGAGGATGTCGTCGATATTGGCGCGAACGCACATGGCGGCGGCGAGGAGCGCCGCATCCTTCTGCTTGGTCGAGGCCAGTGCCAGTGCCGTTGCCGCCTTGCGCGCTTTCTGGCCAATTTCAGCCATCAGCACGGGTATGTCCTGCCGGCCGGCGTTCAGTTTCACGATGCTCACGGGCGTCACCTGTCTCTCATGGGGGTGGCCGCTTCAGTATTTCAGGCGGCCGGGCCGGGTTCAATGCTGTCTGTTTTTCCTATCTGGGGTCGTGTCCGCGCTGTTTCACGGCTTTTTCAGCACGAGATCGTCCCGGTGGATCATTTCCGCCCGGCCCGAATACCCGAGCAGTTCCTCGGTTTCATGGCTCGAATGGCCCATAATCGCGCGGGCGTCGTCGCTCGAATAGGCGCTGAGCCCCCGTGCTATTTCGTGGCCCCGGGCATCGCGCACGGTGACGGCATCGCCGCGGCCGAAATCGCCTTCGATGGCGGTAATCCCGGCGGGCAGGAGGCTGCGGCCCCTTTCAAGCGCTTTCACGGCGCCTGCATCGATGGTGATGGTGCCGAGGCTTTTCAGCGAGCCCGAGATCCAGCGTTTGCGCGATGCGACGGGCGTCGAATGCGCGGCAAACCAGGTGCAGCGCGCGCCGTCTTCCATCGCCTTCAGCGGATGCAGCGCGCGGCCATTGGCAATTGCCATGCGCGCCCCGCCTTCGGTTGCGATACGCGCTGCCGCGATCTTTGTTTTCATGCCGCCGCGCGAATAGATGCTTGCCGCGTCTCCTGCCATCGCCTCGATTTCAGGCGTGATCTCGGCGACCTCGGCCAGATGTTCCGCGCCGGGGAGGTGGGGCGGGGCGGTGTAAAGCCCGTCCACATCCGACAGCAAGACAAGGCAATCGGCCGACACCATGCTGGCGACGCGCGCGGCGAGGCGGTCATTGTCGCCGTAGCGGATTTCGCTCGTCGCCACCGTATCGGTCTCGTTGATGACGGGCACGGCGCCGAGCTTGAGCAATGTGGCGATTGTCGAACGGGCGTTGAGATAGCGGCGGCGCTCTTCGGTGTCTTCCAGCGTCAGCAGGATCTGCGCGCAGGAGAAGCCATAAGCCGAGAGAATTTCCTGAAAGGCATGGGCAAGGCCGATCTGCCCGACGGCGGCAGCGGCCTGGCTTTCCTCCAGTTTCAATTTGCCGGGTGCGAGTTTCAGGGCGCGGCGGCCAAGCGAGATCGCGCCCGAGGACACGATCATCATTTCCTGTCCACGTGCGCGCATCCGCGCCACATCCTCCACCAGCGCCTGTAGCCAGGTGCGGTTGAGCTTGCCTGTTTCACTGTCGGTGAGCAGCGCCGAGCCGATCTTCACGACCACGCGCTGCGCGTTCTTCAGGTCGGTGCTCATGGGCGCCAGCCCTCGTCCTCTTCGCCTTCCGCCGGTCCGGCTTCTTCCTCTTCGCGCTTCGCGGCGATCTCGCTGGCGACCAGGCGCAGGATTTCTCTCACGCCTTCGCCCGACACGCCGGAAATCACGCGCACCTTCGCGCCGCTTTCTTTGGCCAGGATTGCCGTCTTTTCCTCGCGCTCTTCCGGCGTCAGCGCATCCGCCTTGTTGAGGCAGAGGATTTCGGGCTTGTCTTCGAGCCCTGCGCCATAGGCTTCGATTTCGCCGCGAATGACGCGATAGGCCTCGCCCACATCCTCGGCTGTTCCGTCGATCAGGTGGATCAGGATATTGCAGCGTTCGAGATGGCCGAGAAAGCGGTCGCCGAGGCCTGCGCCTTCATGCGCGCCTTCGATGAGGCCGGGAATATCGGCCAGCACGAAGGTGCGCGCATCGATGGTGACGACGCCGAGGCCGGGGGCCAGCGTCGTGAAGGGATAGTCGGCGATCTTCGGCTTTGCCGCGCTCACCGAGGCGAGGAAGGTCGATTTGCCTGCATTGGGCAGGCCGACAAGTCCGGCATCCGCGATCAGCTTCAGCCGCAGCACGATGGTCTTTTCCTCGCCTTCGAGGCCGGGGTTTGCGCGGCGCGGCGCCTGGTTGGTCGAGCTCTTGAAATAGGCGTTGCCGAAGCCGCCATTGCCGCCCTTGGCGAGCAGTACCCGTTCGCCCGCTTTCGTCATGTCGGCGATCAGTGTTTCTTCGTCTTCCTCGAAGATCTGTGTGCCCACCGGCACTTTCAGCACCACATCCGCGCCGTTCGCGCCGGAGCGGTTCTTGCCCATGCCGTGCATGCCGGTCTTGGCCTTGAAGTGCTGCTGGAAGCGATAGTCGATGAGCGTGTTCAGCCCCTCGACACATTCGGCAATGACGCTGCCGCCCCGGCCGCCATCGCCGCCGTCCGGCCCGCCGAATTCGATGAACTTCTCGCGGCGAAAGCTCACCGCGCCCGCGCCGCCATTGCCTGAGCGGATATGGATTTTCGCCTGATCGAGGAACTTCATGTCACGCTTCCACCCGCATGAGCTTCATGGTGAGGCAGTGGGCTTTTTCCTGTCTCGCCTCGCACCAGCGGCTTTCCTCACCAGTATAGCGGAAGCCGAGTTTTGTCAGCACGCGTCCCGAGGCATGGTTGTCTGCTTGGTGGCAGGCGATGATCGTTTCCGCGTCGAAGTGGATCATTGCCTCGCCGAGTACCGCCCGCGCGGCCTCGCTCGCATAGCCCTTGTTCCAGTAAGGTTCGCCGATCCAGTAGCCGATTTCACGGGTTCCATCGGCATGGGTCTGCAATCCGCAGGTGCCGACAAACCCCTTCTCGAATTCGATGGCGTAGCAATATTCCGCGCCGGCGGTGCGTTGTGCGGCCTGCCGGGCGATCCAGCCGGCGGCCATGTCTCGCGTATAGGGAAAGGGTATGCGCGAGAGCATCCGCGCCACCTTCCAGTTATTGGCGAGGCGTGTGAGTTCTGGCGTGTCTTTTTCGTGGAGCGGGCGCAAAAGCAGCCTTTCCGTTCCGATCTCTTCCAGCATCGGGATCTCCGGTCCCGAGAGGGCATGAAAAAAGGGAGATGGCGGTCCCATCTCCCTCTCAAATTCCGATGGTCGCCACCTTCGTGAGGTGGCGTTCACCCCACGCTTCAGTCTGCCGCTTCCGGCATGTCGGCGGTGACGACCGAAACGAACGAGCGGCCGTTCTTGCGCGTGCGGAATTCCACCACGCCTTCAACTGTCGAGAAGATCGTGTGATCCTTGCCGATGCCGACATTGCGGCCCGGATGCCACTTCGTGCCGCGCTGGCGGATGATGATGTTGCCCGGAATGACGGCTTCGCCACCGAACTTCTTCACGCCGAGGCGCCGGCCGGCGCTGTCGCGACCGTTGCGGGAGGAACCGCCTGCCTTTTTATGGGCCATGTTTCTACTCCTTCAGTCCGCTCAGCCGGCGATGTCGAGGATCTTGACGAGCATCAGATCCTGACGATGGCCGTTCTTGCGGCGATAATTCTGGCGACGGCGCTTCTTGAAGATCGTGATCTTCGGGCCGCGGGTAAGGTCGACAACCTCGGCCTGAACCTTTGCGCCATCGACGAGCGGCGCACCGACCTTCATCTCGCCGCCTGCGGCGCCGAGCATCAGGACTTCGCCGAGTTCGATCTTGTCGCCGGCCTGCGCGTCGACGCGTTCGATCTCAAGGAGATCGTCTTTCGCGACTTTGTATTGTTTGCCGCCTGTCCGGATGACTGCGAACATCTCTGATACCACCATGTAACGAAAAAGGCCCTGCGTCCGCCGGTGACAGCGGTACGGGCCGAATTGGCGCGCAATATACAGGGGGAGGTTGGTCTGTCAAGCCGCGAAAGGGCCTGAAATCAAGGCTTTCTCACCGCCTTGCGGCCGTCGAGCATCCGCCGGTGCCGCTTCACGGCAGGCGGCAGGCACCCTCCCGAAGAGGGCAAGGGCCCGGACGGCCGTCATGGCCAGTGTCAGCGGCCTCGGTGCTTCCGCCCGGCGGGGTGGCCGGAAAGCCCCGGAACCCCCCTGTCGAAGCCCGGCGCATATTCGCTGATCCGGTCCGCGCTTCCGGTCTTGTGCGGCGCGCGCGTGGCGTTTACATTCCGCGCCGTTTCGACCTCACGGGCGGCCTCGCAAGAGTCTCGCCCGTCCTCTGCGGAGAGGTGGCTGAGTGGTTGAAAGTACCGCACTCGAAATGCGGCGTACTCGCAAGGGTACCGTGGGTTCGAATCCCACCCTCTCCGCCATAAAAACGGGCCCCTTCACGGGGCCCTTTTTTGTGGAGGAAGAGCGGGTGGAAAGAACCCATGTTCGACAAAACGCGGTCAGCGTTTTGGGGCGGGCGGTATCGCCGCCCAATCCGCAAAGCCGAAGGCCCGCGGACGAAAACAGGCCAGAGCCTGTTTTCGCCAATCCCACCCTCTCCGCTACCTGGTTTGAGATTTTGAGAAAAATTCGACCACTCGGTAAGCTGACCTTCAATCAGAATTTCTACTGTCAAAAATCTAAATCTTGCCGAAATTCATTTCGCTTTGGACGGATCATAAATGAGCTATGTCAAAACCTGTTGTCATATTGGGAAGTGCGCGGAGCGACGGCGAAACCCTTCGCGCCATAAGCTTGATGTTTTCAAAAGATGTCGTTGATATTATTGATCTCAATCTTCACGCTATCAGCGCCTATGATTACGAGCATGCCAATGATGGCGATGATTTTCTGAAAATTATCGAATGCGTCCAAAGTACCGACACCGTTATTTTTGCCACTCCTGTTTACTGGTACAGCATGAGTGGTGCTCTCAAAATATTTTTTGATCGTCTAGCTGACCTGATCACCATTCATAAAAAAACTGGCAGGTCACTCGCGGGCAAAGGCATCTATCTCATCGCAACAGGAACAGATGAAGCCCTACCTGATGGGTTTGAAGTGCCGTTCCTTAGAACTGCTGACTATTTAGATATGGTCTATCTAGGCGCGGCATATTTGTATACAGGCGACGATAGGGCGCTGCGCGCTGCCAGTGAAGACGCCCTGAGAGAGTTCGCGTTCAAATTGTGATGAAAGATAGAAATGGAAACTGCATCGTCATCGCCTGGCATTTCCGAAAATCGTCAATTAGTGACGGAGGATCAGGTGCGGCGAGAATCTGTGTTCGACTAAACGCAGAAGGCGCTTTGGGGTGAACGGCTCCGCTGTTCGCCCCTTCAGGCGGTCAGGCCAGGGACGAAAGCAGGCCAAAGCCAGTTTTCATCGATCCCTGTTTGTGTTTTTCAGAGCAAAAAACGCCGCCCGCGGATTGCTCCGTGGACGGCGTATGTCGTGACGCTCAAAGAGCCCGTTACTTCTTCATGTCGAAGCGGTCGGCATTCATCACCTTGACCCAGGCCGCCACGAAGTCCTTCACGAACTTCTCCTTGGCATCGTCCTGCGCATAGACTTCGGCGTAGGCGCGCAGCACCGAGTTCGAGCCGAAGACGAGGTCGATGCGGTTTGCCGTCCACTTCGTCTTGCCGCTCTTGCGGTCGCGCACTTCGTAGTGATCGCCGCTCTTCACCCAGCTATTGTCCATGTCGGTCAGGTTGACGAAGAAGTCGTTCGTCAGTGCGCCTTCCTTGCCGGTGAAGGCGCCATGCTTCGTCTGTCCGTGGTTCGTGCCCATGACACGCATGCCGCCGACCAGCACCGTCATTTCCGGTGCTGTGAGGCCCATGAGCTGCGTGCGGTCGAGCATCAGTTCCTCGGCGCTGACGTCATAGTCGGCTTTCAGCCAGTTGCGGTAGCCGTCATGAACGGGCTCCAGCACATCGAAGGAGGCGGCGTCCGTCATTTCGTCGGTGGCGTCGCCGCGTCCCGGTGCGAAGGGCACCTCGATATCGAAGCCGGCTTCCTTCGCCGCCTGTTCGATACCGACATTGCCCGCAAGCACGATCATGTCGGCGATGCTGGCGCCCGTCTCTTTCGCGATCGGTTCGAGCGCGGAAAGCACCTTCTGGAGGCGGGCGGGTTCATTACCTTTCCAGTCCTTCTGGGGGGCAAGCCGGATGCGGGCGCCGTTCGCGCCGCCGCGCATATCGGAGCCGCGATAGGTGCGCGCGCTGTCCCAGGCGGTCGAAACCATTTCCGAAACGCTGAGGCCGCTCTTCGCGATCTTCGCTTTCGCCGCGCCGATGTCGTAATCCGTGCGGCCGGCGGGAACGGGGTCCTGCCAGATCAGCTCTTCCTGCGGCACGTCCGGGCCGACATAACGGTCCCGCGGGCCCATGTCGCGATGCGTCAGCTTGAACCAGGCGCGTGCGAAGGTGTCCTTGAAATATTCCGGGTCGGCCATGAACTTGCGGCAGATCGCGTTGTAGATCGGGTCCACCTTCATCGCCATGTCGGCGTCGGTCATCATCGGGTTGTGGCGGATAGAGGGGTCGCTCGCATCGGCGGGCTTGTCCTCTTCCTTGATGTCCACCGGCTCCCACTGCCAGGCACCGGCCGGGCTCTTGCGCAATTCCCATTCATGGCCGAACAGCATCTCGAAGAAGCCCATGTCGAACGTCGTGGGATGGGAGGTCCATGCGCCTTCGAGGCCGGAGGTCACGGCGCGGCTCGCGAGCCCGTTCTGGTTCGGGTTCGCCCAGCCGAAGCCCTGTTCCTCGATATCGGCGCTTTCCGGGTCCGGGCCGAGCAGGGCGGCATCGCCATTGCCATGCGTCTTGCCGACTGTGTGGCCGCCCGCCGTCAGCGCGGCGGTTTCCTCGTCGTCCATGGCCATGCGGGCGAAGGTTTCGCGCACCTCATAAGCGGTCTTTTGCGGGTCGGGTTTTCCGCCCACGCCTTCGGGGTTCACATAGATGAGGCCCATCTGCACGGCGGCGAGCGGGTTTGCGAGCGAGCTTGCATCCTCGTCGCTCTGGTAGCGTTCGCGCCCGAGCCACTCCTTCTCCGAGCCCCAATAGGTGTCCTTTTCCGGGTGCCATATGTCCTCGCGGCCAAAGGCGAAGCCGAAGGTTTTCAGCCCCATGGATTCATAGGCGATGGTGCCCGCAAGGATGATGAGGTCGGCCCAGCTCACCTTGTTGCCGTATTTCTTCTTTACCGGCCAGAGCAGGCGCCGCGCCTTGTCGAGGCTCACATTGTCGGGCCAGGAGTTCAGCGGCGCGAAGCGCTGGTTGCCGGTCCCGCCGCCGCCGCGTCCGTCTGCGAGGCGGTAGGAACCCGCCGAGTGCCAGGCCATGCGGATCATCAAGCCGCCATAATGGCCCCAGTCGGCCGGCCACCAGGACTGGCTGTCCGTCATCAGCGCGTGAAGGTCTTTCTTCAGCGCCGCGACATCGAGCTTCTTCAGTTCTTCGCGATAGTCAAAATCCTTGCCGAGCGGATTCGTCTTGGCGTCGTGCTGATGAAGAATGTCGAGATTGAGGGCGTTCGGCCACCATTCCATGTTGGAGGTGCCTGCGGAGGTGCTGGTGGCGCCTCCATGCATAACCGGGCATTTGCCGCCTGTTGCCGTGTTCATGTGCCAGTCTCCTGAGCGTCGGTTGTTGGGCGCCGATTACCGGGCCGCGCTGCCCGTCCGGCCTTACTTTAGAATTATTACAATTAAAAATTACTACCTTCCGACGAGAATGCAACCCCTTGGCGGGCGCGACGAAAAAGCCCCCGGAATGCGGGGGCTTTTGGCAGTTGCCGCGGGCGACCAAATGTTTGGCGGGACGGCAAGTGGGCGATCTGGGGCCGCGTCGGCGGACTCAAGGCCGAATACACGCCTTCCGGCGTCAACGGCTTCGATACCGACATGTGGGGTGCCACGGGCGGTGTCGACGGTGAAGTCGCGGCGAATATCCGTCTCGGCCTTTCCGCCTTCTATAGCTCGGCGGATATCGACGAGAACGGCGCAGGCGCGAACTCGATCTCCACGGTCGATAGCTACGGTGCGGTTGCCTATATGAGCTACCGTCCCGGCACCTGGTATGTGAACGGCTCGCTTGGCTACGGCTTCAACAATTACGAGAGCAGCCGTTCCTCGCTTGGCGGTGTCAACGTCGCGGATTATGACGGTTCGCAATTCGTCGCGCGTGCCGAGGCGGGCCGCATGTTCACCTCCGGTGCCTTCGACATCACGCCGAATGTGGGTCTCCGCTACAACCTCGTCGATGTCGATGCCTATACGGAAACGGGTCCGCTGCCGACCAGCGTCAACGGACGTACGATCGAATCGCTGCGCGCGGTTGGTGGCGTCAACTTCCGCTACACGGCGGAGCTCGATGGTGGCTCGAAGCTGATCCCGGAACTGGGCGTGAAAGTTCTCTCCGAACTTGCCGACCCGGATGAAGCGATCACGGGCAGCGTGGTCGGGGGCGGTGCCTTCACCACGCAGCAGACGGCTCGCGACGATGTTTCCTACGGGGTGCTCGGCGGTCTGACCTTCGAAGGGGTGAACGGCGTGACGCTGCGCGTCACCTATGATGGCGAGTTCCAGAGCGACTACGAAGAGCAGAGTCTCTCGGCCGCGATCCGAATCGCTTTCTGACGATACGGTCCTCGCAAAAAGGCGAATGGCGCTCCGGGGATATCCGGGGCGCCATTTTCCTTTGCGTATTCCCGGTACTTGTCTCCGGCACCTGTTTCGGGTCACTTGTCCCCGGGTCGGGCGATGTTTATCCCCAAAGAAAAAGCCCGGCATGTGCCGGGCTGATCCTTTGTGACGGTTTTGTTACGTTTCGATGACAGTCGGGCTGTTTCAGCGCGAGATATCCCCGAAGGCGAGGGTCGAGCCGTCGCTCAGATTCACGCAAGGGGCGGGCGCCTTGGGTCTGGCCTGGCAGAGATAAAGCGTGTCGTTTCGCTCGACCCAGATGCCGCCTTGCGGGTTCACGCCTTCCGGCAATGCACCTTGCGCTGTCCAGGCAGCTATTGCGTCCTGTTGCAGCCAGGCATCGCGCTTTTGCCACCCGGATACAAATTCGATCTTGCCCATGCTGCTCCCTTTTTGCGGCGACTCATATCGGCCGTTGCAACGGGTTGTATTATCCGGGCATCAGGATGGTTCTCGCGAGCGGGGATCGAACCTATTTGGAGGAATCGGCGGTGGCAGCATGAACCGCCACCATCGCTTTCGTGCCGTTGCGTTTCGGCCTGCGCGCGGGCATGAACCGCAACCGGCGCCACGGATATTGCGCGCGGGCATGAACCGCAACCGGCTCCACGGATATAAAGGCCGCTGTGAACTTCCGCGGGTCGGGATCAGGCCTTGTTGGCGGGCTTCAGCCCTTCAATCAGATCCAGCGGCATCGGGAAGACGATGGTATTGGTCTTGTCGCCGGCGATGTCGTGAAGCGCGGCGAAATAACGAAGCTGCATCGCTCGGGCATCGCCACTGAGAATGCGTCCCGCTTCAACCAGTTTCTCGGCCGCCTGTTGTTCGCCTTCCGCGTTAATGATCTTGGCGCGCCGGTAGCGTTCGGCTTCGGCCTGTCGTGCGATAGCGCGCACCATGCTTTCGTCGATATCGACATGCTTGATCTCGACATTGGCAACCTTGATGCCCCAGGCGTCGGTCTGGTCGTCGAGTATGGCCTGAATATCGGCGTTGAGTTTGTCGCGTTCGGACAGCATCTCGTCGAGTTCATGCTTGCCGAGCACGGAACGCAGCGTCGTCTGTGCGAGCTGGCTCGTCGCTGCCATATAGTCCTCAACTTGCAGGATCGATTTCTCCGGGTCGACGATGCGGAAATAAAGCACCGCGTTTACCTTCACCGACACATTATCGCGCGAGATCACGTCCTGCGTCGGCACGTCCTCGACGAAAGTACGCAGATCGACGCGCACCATCTGCTGAATCACGGGGATGATGAGGATGAAGCCTGGCCCCGTCACGCGCGTGAAACGGCCAAGCGTAAAGACCACGCCGCGCTCGTACTCCCGAAGGATATTGATCGCGGACATGAAAAAGGCGACGAGCAAAATGCCGAGAAAAATGTAGACCGCGAATCCCATCTGAATCTCCCATCCTTGTTATGCAGTTACATAAAACTGTCTTCAGCTGACGAGGAGGGTCAGCCCGTCCATTTTTTCGACGCGTACTGTGCTGTTTGGTGCAAGCGCGGCCGGTCCGCGTGCGTGCCAGCGTTCGCCATGCACATGCACATAGCCTTCGCCATCCGACCATTCGAGAACGCGCGCTTCGGCGCCCTGCATTTCCTCTGCACCCGTCGTCACGGGACGGCGCAGCGCCCGCCAGCTATATCCGATGAGGAAAACAAGGAGCGCCACGCTCAGCAGGGCCGTGATGCCGATGGTCCACCAGGAAAGCTGAAACTCCGGCGTGTCGCTGTCGACAAGGATTGCTGCGCCGAAGATGAAGGCGATCAGGCCCCCGAATCCCGCAATGCCGAAAGTCGGTGTGAAGGCTTCCACTATCATCAGTGCGAGACCGAAAACGATAAGTGCCGCACCGGCATAGTCGAGCGGTAGCTGATTGAGCGCATAAAGGCCCAACAGCAGGCATATCGCACCGAGGATGCCGGGCCCGAAACTGCCTGGATTGGAAAGTTCGAAAATGATGCCATAGACACCGATCATCATCAGCAGGAAGGCGACGTTCGGGTTGCTGATCAGCGCGAGAAGTTCCGTCATGAAGCCGGGTTCGAGATGTTCGATCCGCGCATTCGCTGTTGCAAGCGTCACGATCTTGCCGTTTGTGAGGACCTCGCGCCCATCGGTCTGTGCCAACAGATCGTCGAGATCCGATGCAATGATTTCCACCGCGCCGATTTCCAGTGCCTTGCTGGCCCCGATGCTCTCGCCTTCGCGAACGGCCTCTTCGGCCCATTCGGCGTTGCGGCCATGTGTCTCGGCGAGGCTCACGATCAGCGCCACGGCGTCGTTCGTCGATTTCTTGGCTAGGGCCTCCTCGTTGGAGGGCGGGGCGCTGTCACTCGTCGTCCTC
>Ga0114898_1001175_pt1 | contig 16255 bp, 16 predicted proteins | sample Malvired_Geostar_FD_83496 | JGI IMG/M metagenome (GOLD analysis project Ga0114898, IMG submission 83496) | Marine viral communities from the Global Malaspina Expedition - Malaspina viral metaG DeepMed_Geostar | ecosystem: Environmental > Aquatic > Marine > Oceanic | place: Mediterranean Sea... | reverse complement strand
AGTTCATGCGGCGAGTCTAGCAGTGCTTGCGCTCGTTCGGCTCGCATCAGGCGGCCAGGACCAACGGCGCGGCGCGTCCGCGCAACGCTTCGGCAATGGCGGTGTGGCAGGTGCGGCCAAGCCGGTTGCGATCCATGGCGCCGCTCGCGATCGGCTTTAACAACTGAATCTCCACGATTGCGGTGTCGGCGGCCAGCAGCCTGAACAGGTGCGAAAGCAGATCGTCGTCACCGATGAATGGCGCGATGGGATCGGCCTGTTCGTCGCGCCGATAACGGATGGCCACTGGCTGGATCGGCGTACCGGTTTCGATCGCGCAGCCCAACAAGCGCGAGTGAAAGGCACGCAACGCTGTGCCGTCGGTCGTGGTGCCCTCTGGAAAGATCAGGACATGGCGACCCTGCAGCAGTTCGGCGCCCAACAGTTGGCTGAGCGCGTTGCTGTCGCCGCGTCCACGCTGGATGAACTGCGTGCCGGCCTCGGCGGCGAGCCAGCCGAGGAGAGGCCACTGGCGTACCTCCGATTTCGCCAGGAAGGTCATGGGCAGCAGCATCCCGAGCAGCGGTATGTCAGTCCAGGACAGGTGGTTGGCGAGCCACAGCATGGGCTGTTCGGGGCGGGTGCCCGTCACTCGAATTTCGTATGGCAGGGCAGAGGCCAGTCGGGCCAGAAACCAGCGGCAGAGCCGTTGGCGCGTTATGGGCGATGGCCTCGCCCCGAGCAGGGTCACGAGCTTGAGCCCGCTCGCAAGCGAAAGGCCGGCCGCGACGACCGCGCATAGCCGGCCCAGGCGCAGGTAGAAGCGCAGCCTGGCCATCAGACGGCCGCCTTGAAATGACGTGCGTAGCGCGGGCACAGCTCGTCACGCTTGAGCAGGATGAAGACGTCGGCCACCTGGAAATCCGGGTCCCAGCAGGGCTCGCCGCAGATTTTCGCCCCCAGCCGCAGATAGGCCTTGAGCAACGGAGGGGTTTCGGCAATCACGTTGTCCGGCAGTTCGAGCGCCGGCAGCGGGTTTCGCGGATTGGCATGCAGCAGTTCGGTACACAGGTAGCGCTCGCGCAGGCGCTGCATGATCGCTCGGGCCTGGACACCGCCGTCGCGCATCGGAATGCTGGCGCAGCCCATTAGGTAGCGGTAGCCGCCCTGGTTCAGCGCGTCTGCCAGCGCACCCCAGAGCACGGCTATGGTTGCGCCGTTACGGTAGGCAGGGTGCACGCAGGTGCGGCCGATCTCCAGAATCGGCGCGTCCAGTTCCGCCAGGCCCTGGAGGTTGAACTCCTCTTCGCTGTAGAAGCGCCCGAGCCCGCGTGCCGTCAGGTTATCGAGCAGCCGCGTGGTGGCGACCAGCTCCCCGCTGTCCAGATCACGTACCCCGATGTGGCTGCAATGCGCGTCGAAATCGTCGCGATCCAGTCCGGCTTCGGCGCCTTGCAGTCGCGCGCCGAACTCGCTGCTGAAGACCCTGTAGCGCAGGGCCTGGGCTTCGTGCAGCGCAGCCTGCCCGTGCAAGCGCTCTGCCTGCAGGCGCCGTGTAGTGCGAGGAAAAGCGATGGTGGTCATGCCTTGTCTCCTGGTCGGCCTTGGCGTGGCAATGCAATCGGAGCGCTTGATTGTTATGGTTGCGTTCCGTCAATCGGTGATGCCGGCTCAGGCTAGGCAGAGGCAGTGTCACGACGGTTACGGATCGATGATGCTTGGATGACGGTGATCGCCAATGGCTATCGCTTCGCTGACCCTATGGAGTGACTTCAATGTCCTGGCATGAACTGCTCGGCCCGATGCACCGTTTACCGCAACCGACGGCGCTGGATGACTGGTTCGCTGGCCTGCAAGCGCATGGCGCGCAAAGCGGCTTCAGGTTGGCGGTACTGGGCGGGCGGTTGGCGGCCACGCCCGGATTGGCGTTTCTGGCCGGGTACCAGGCGGCGCTTCGACGGCTGTGGCCGGCCGCTCCGCAAGGGCTGGGCGCCATGTGCGCTACAGAGAATCGAGCGCTGCGCCCGGCCGATATGCAAACCCGCTTGGACGGGCTGTCGCTGACGGGGCGCAAGGATTTCGTCATCGCCGGTCCGGCTGCGAGCTGGCTGCTGGTGCCCGCGCGCGACGAGGCGCCGGGTCAACCGCCGCGGCTGAGCCTGTGTGTGGTGGGCTGCGGTGAGCGGGGTGTGATCATCGAGGCGGGCCCGCCGTTACCCTTGCTGCAAGACATCCCACATGGTCGCCTGAGGCTTGAGGATGCAAGCTGTCGCCGGCTCGCGGGCGATGGCTGGGACGATTACGTCAAGCCGTTCCGCACGCTCGAAGATGTGCATGTGCTGGCGGCGCTCACGAGCTGGCTGTACGGAATAGGACTGGAATGTGGCTGGCCGCAGCCACTGCAATTGCGGTTGTTGGGACTGCTGGCTGGCGCGGCCGAAGTTTCACGGCTATCGCCTGCCGAGTCGGCGACGCATCTGCTACTGGCCTCGCTGAATCTGCAACTGGCGTCGCTGGGCGATGAGGTGGACGACGCGTTGGCGCTCGGTCCGCAACAGTGGCTGCAGCTCTGGCGGCGCGACCGCGGCGTGCTGCAACTGGCGCGGGGCGCTCAAGCCAGGCGCCTGGAGCAGGCAGCGGCAGTGTTTGGGCTGGCCCCCGGTCGACATCCGGCGTAATGATGTCGCGGCGGCATCCTGGGAACTCCTTGTTGCAGTGCGGACCTATACAGGCGTGCCGCAAGGCGCGGTTCACCTGCAGGTTCAGCGGCGCTCATGATGGGGCGACATTCAGTATTCACCCGGACAGGGATATCAATGTCTTATAGCTGTATCGCCAGTTTCGCCAAGCATGCCGAATCCGTGAGGAGTGCCCAGCCATGATGCTGGCCGGGGAAGTCTTCTCCTGGCGAGCAGGCAACCGCTTCCAGTTGTTGATCGACGGGCCGCATTTCTTTCCGAGGATGCTGGCGAGCATCGACGCCGCCGAGCGCCGGGTCGATATCGAGCTCTACCTCGTCGAGGACGGTCACTGTGCGGAGCGCCTGATCGAGAGCCTGGTGGCTGCCGCTGGGCGCGGCGTGCGGGTGCGTTGCCTGTTCGATGGTTTCGGCTGCCTCAAGCTGGGCCAGAGGGCGCGGCAGCGGCTGGCTGACGCCGGTGTCGATCTGCGCCAGTACAACCCGCTGAAACTGCGGTTGAAGTTCCGCAATCTTCATCGCGACCATCGCAAGCTGATCCTGATCGACGACAGCCACTGTTTCGTGGGCGGGACCGGGGCCACCGACGAGTTCTGGAACCCGGAAAACCCTGAAGAGCACTGGCACGAGGCAATGGTCGAAATCAGCGGTCCGTTGATGGAGGACTGGCGGCGCCTGTTCGACGTGCAGTGGGCGTCATGCCTGAAACGCAGAATCTGGCAACTGCCATTACCGCAACGACTTCCCAGGGTTCCGGCCAACCCTACCTTCGATGATGGCATGGGTCGAGTGGCCTATTCGGCTGCGCGACAGCATCGCGACATCCTTCATAGCCTGCTGCGAAACCTGCAGCGTGCGGAACGTCGGATCTGGCTGGCCACCCCGTATTTCCTGCCCACCGGCCGTGTTCGTCGTGAGTTGATGCACGCGGCGAGACGCGGTGTCGATGTGCAACTGCTACTGACCAGCCGTAATACCGACCACCCTTCGGTGCGCTATGCAGGCCAGCGCTATTACCCTCGGCTGCTCCGCGCGGGCGTGCGAATTCACGAATATCAGCCACACTTCCTTCATCTCAAGATGGTACTGGTCGATGACTGGGTCAGTGTCGGCTCCTGTAATTTCGACCACTGGAATCTGCGCTGGAATCTGGAGGCCAACCTCGAAGCGGTAGACACGCAGTTCAGTGCGTCCGTGGCGCGAAGCTTCGAACACGATTTTTCCCGCAGCCTCGAAATCGATTTACAGCAGTGGCATTCCCGTCCGCTGAGCCAGCGCATCTATCAGCGTATGTGGGGCCTGCTCGACCGGCTCATGATCAATATCTTCAACCGAAGTGGCTGACGGCTCTGGCTGATACGGCCGCATGTTCTACCCGACTGGGAGGGTGTTCCAATGGCTGCGAAAAAGATCCTGATGCTGGTGGGCGATTACGTCGAAGATTACGAAACCATGGTGCCGTTTCAGGCGCTGCAGATGGTCGGTCACACCGTGCATGCGGTCTGCCCGGACAAGAAGGCCGGCGACACGGTACGCACGGCGATCCATGACTTCGAAGGCGACCAGACCTACAGCGAAAAACCGGGCCACAACTTCGCCCTGAACTTCGACTTCGACGCGGTGCGCGCCGAAGACTACGATGCGCTGGTGGTGCCTGGCGGGCGTTCGCCCGAGTATCTACGGCTCAATGACCGGGTGCGTGCCCTTGTTCGTGCCTTCGATGAGGCGCGCAAGCCCATCGCGGCGGTGTGCCACGGGGCGCAGTTGCTTGCCGCCGCCGACGTGCTCAAGGGAAAGGCTTGCAGCGCTTATCCCGCCTGCGCGCCGGAGGTGAAACTGGCGGGTGGTGAATTCGTCGATATTCCGGTCGATCAGGCGCACACCCAGGGTAACCTGGTATCCGCGCCGGCGTGGCCGGCGCATCCGGCCTGGCTGGCGGCGTTTCTCGAACTGCTTGGCACGCGAATCACCCTGTAAGATGGCGGCAGGATGAAAGGCCCGGTCGTTTCCCCCGGCCTTTCGCTGTCAGCCGTCCTGGCTGACGGCGTTGCGAACCCAGAGGCCCGCTGTGCAGGAATCCACCAAAGACCCGCTCCATGGCATGACGCTCGAAGCCATACTTGTCGAGCTGCACGCGCAGTATGGCTGGGACGGGCTGGCGCAGCGGATCGATATTCGCTGCTTCCGGAGCGATCCCAGTATCAAGTCGAGCCTGACCTTTTTGCGCAAGACGCCCTGGGCGCGTGCCAAAGTCGAGGCGCTGTTCGTCCAGATGCGTCGATCGTCACGCCAGGCATGAAGGACGCATAAAAAAGCCCGGCAAGAGCCGGGCTTTTTCGTGTCGCGGTCGGTTACTGCACTTCCACCGCCAGGTTCTCGGCGATCTTCTTCTGCCAGATCGCAGGTCCCGTGATGTGTACCGATTCACCGTTGGTATCCACGGCCACGGTGACCGGCATGTCCTTGACCTCGAACTCGTAGATGGCCTCCATGCCGAGTTCGGCGAAGGCCAGCACCTTGGACTTCTTGATCGCCTGGGCGACCAGATAGGCGGCGCCGCCGACAGCCATCAGGTAGACGGCCTTGTTGTCCTTGATCGCCTCGATGGCGATCGGGCCGCGCTCGGACTTGCCGATCATGCCCAGCAGACCGGTGCTTTCCAGGATCTGGCGAGTGAACTTGTCCATGCGCGTCGCGGTGGTCGGGCCGGCTGGACCCACCACTTCGTCACCGACCGGATCGACCGGGCCGACGTAGTAGATGAAGCGACCCTTGAGGTCAACGGGCAGCTCTTCACCCTTGTTCAGCATGTCGACGATGCGCTTGTGCGCGGCGTCGCGGCCGGTGAGCATCTTGCCGTTGAGCAGCACGGTTTCGCCCGGCTTCCAGCTCTGCACCTCTTCGGGTGTGATGCTGTCGAGGTCGACACGGCGCGCGCTCGGGCCAGCTTCCCAGACGATCTCCGGATAGGCGTCCAGCGGCGGCGGCGTCAGCTCGGCAGGCCCCGAGCCGTCGAGCACGAAATGCGCGTGACGGGTGGCAGCGCAGTTGGGGATCATGCACACCGGCAGCGAGGCCGCGTGGGTCGGATAGTCCATGATCTTCACGTCGAGCACCGTGGTCAGGCCGCCCAGGCCTTGAGCACCGATACCGAGCTGGTTGACCTTCTCGAACAGCTCCAGGCGCAGCTCTTCGATGCGGTTCTGCGGGCCGCGGGCCTTGAGTTCGTGGATGTCGATGGATTCCATCAGCACTTCCTTGGCCATTACCGCGGCCTTCTCGGCGGTACCGCCGATGCCGATGCCGAGCATGCCCGGTGGGCACCAGCCGGCGCCCATGGTCGGAACGGTCTTCAGGACCCAGTCGACGATGGAGTCCGATGGGTTGAGCATGGCCATCTTCGACTTGTTTTCCGAGCCACCGCCCTTGGCAGCGACGTCGACTTCGACCTTGTCGCCGGGAACGATGGAATAGTGGATGACCGCCGGGGTGTTGTCCTTGGTGTTCTTGCGGGAACCAGCCGGGTCGGCGAGGATCGAAGCACGCAGGACATTTTCTGGCAGGTTGTAGGCGCGGCGAACGCCCTCGTTGATCATGTCGTCCAGGCTCATGGTGGCGCCATCCCAGCGCACGTCCATGCCTACGCGGACAAAGACGGTAACGATGCCGGTGTCCTGGCAGATCGGCCGATGGCCGGTTGCGCACATCCGTGAGTTGATCAGAATCTGGGCCATGGAGTCGCGAGCCGCGGGCGATTCTTCGCGCAGGTAGGCTTCATGCATCGCCTGGATGAAGTCGACGGGGTGGTAATAGGAAATGAACTGCAAAGCGTCGGCAACGCTTTGTATCAGGTCGTCTTGCTTGATCACGGTCATGCAGCGCGTCCTCTTGGCGGGGCGGAGACAAGGCGCGCGGAGAAGTCGCCGACGCGCTCAAGTTAAAAAAATGCGCGGCAGTATAACCTGCGGCGCCGCAGGGTACACAGACGGACTAAAGGTGAAGGGATGCACTTCGAAACTGGCGTGCCGAAGCCGGCCATCAAAAGCCCGCTGTCGATGGAGCAGCTGCGTTGCGCAAGCCGATGGCGCTTACGATGAGCGGCCAGAAAGCGGCAGAAGCGCCACGGTCGGGACTGAACGTGGCTCGATCCGACGAGCGGCGTGAGACGTGTGGGCTTTTGCAGGTGGCCCGCGTAAAGTATGCCAGATTGCTACTATGGGAAGGATTCCATGCGCGTGAGTCGTGACGAGAGCGATCAGCAGGCGCTTCAGCAGTTGGTCATCAGGCGCTTCGGCATGGCGGCCGGAACCTATGGGCTCGCCTTGCTGCTGACGTGGGTCACCGTGGCGGGTGGCTTCTACCAGGCCCCCGTGGATACGGCGATAGCCAGCTCGGCGATGATTCTGGCCAGCCAGCTGGCGTTCTTCTGGGTGTTCTACCGAGGCTACAACCTGCGTTTTCGCGACCCCAGCCTGACCGAGCCGCAGGTGCTGGTGGCGTTGGCCTGGCTGACGTTCTTCCTGTTCAACCTCGGGGATAATCGCGGCTCGTTGCTGGTGCTCTACGTGCTGGTGTTGATGTTCGCGGTGTTTCTGCCACCGAAAGTATTCATCCGCTACGCGGTGCTGGCCTTCGTCAGCTTCGTCGGCCTCTCGCTGTGCGATGCGCACCTGGGGCGTCTCGGTGATCCGCAGGCCGCGTTGCTGGAGGCCGGCGTATTGCTGGTGACGCTGATCTGGATGTGCCTGTTCGTCGGTTACGTCTACCGGTTGCGCCAGCGGATGCGCCAACGCCGTTTTGCCTTGCAGGCGCACCAGGAGACGCTGCGCGGCATGATGCGACAGCTGGAGGACCTGGCATCCACGGATGAGCTGACCGGGTTGTATAACCGTCGACATTTCATTCGCCGCGCCGAGGCGGAACTGAGCCGATTGCGGGTGGGGCACCAGTCGGGGCTTGCCCTGATCGACCTCGATCATTTCAAGCGGATCAACGATCTCCACGGACATGCCACCGGCGATCGCGTGTTGCAGACCTTCGCCTCTGTGGCGCGTTCCTGCCTGCGCGACGGCGATATTCTTGCCCGATACGGTGGCGAGGAGTTCGTGCTGCTGTTGCCGGATACCGATGCCGAGCAGTTCAGTGCCTGCTGCGAACGCCTGCGCGAGGCGTTCGCCAATGCTCAACCATTGGATGTGCAACTGCAGGCGGGGCACCTCAGCCTGTCGGTAGGGCTTACGCTGCTCAACGCCGGCGACGACCTGGACGAGTCGCTGCTGCGCGCCGACACCGCGCTGTATCGGGCCAAGGACAACGGTCGCAATCGTTGCGAGGCAAGCTGGGCGACCGCCGATGCCTGAGATCCGCCACGGGACGCTGAGCTGGACCGTGCCCGCCGGCACCAACCTGCTCGATGCGCTCAACCGCGCCGGGTTGCAGGTGCCTTACAGTTGCCGGGCGGGCAGCTGTCATGCCTGTCTGGTGCGCTGCGAGAAAGGCGAACCGCAGGATGCCCGCCCGGAGGCGCTCAACAGCGGGCAACGGTTACAGGGCTGGCGACTCGCCTGCCAATGCAGCGTCACCGAAGACCTCAGCGTCGCGCCGTACGACCCGGCGCAGGACGGCGTATCCGCGCAAGTCGCAGGACTCGATTGGCTGGGCGAGGTATTGCGGGTGCGGCTGTTACCCGAGCGGCCCTGGCGCTACCGCGCCGGCGAACACGTGCTGCTGTGGAACGGCCACGGCGTTGCCCGACCCTACTCGCTGGCAAGCATACCCGGCGAAGATCCCTGGCTCGAATTCCACATCGACTGCCGTGCGCCTGGCGCATTCTGCGATGCGGCGCGCGCGCTGGACGTCGGAGACCATCTGCGCCTTGGCCAACAGCACGCAGGCGCGCTGCACTACGACCCCGAATGGCAGGCGAGGCCGTTGCTGTTGCTGGCAGCCGGTACGGGGCTCGCGCCGCTCTGGGGCCTGCTGCGCGAAGCACTGCGCCAAGGACATTCCGGGACGATACGGTTGCTGCATTTCTGTCGAGGTGACGCCTATCTGCGCGCTCCGTTGGAGCGACTCGTGGACCGGCATCACAACCTGAACGTCGAATGGGTCGATTCGCAGCTGGCACGCAGCCGTGTTCGATCCATACGCATTACGTCGCGCCAGGAAATAGCACTGATCTGCGGTGGGGCCGAATTTGTCGAGGATAGCGCCAAGCGCATGTTTCTGGCGGGCCTGCCGCGTGGGCAAGTACTGAGCGATACCTTTGTGGTGCGCCAGCCGGGCACCTGAAAGGGAGTGACACGCCAGGCGCGTCGAGAGGCGGGGACGTGTGACGCAAGCGCCAGGTACGAGACCAGTAGGTCGTCACCTGGCGCCTCCCACAAGGGTCAGGTCAACGAGTCGCCGACACGCAGGATCTTCATCGTATTGGTGCCACCCGTACCGTGGTAGGTATCACCCTTTGTCAGGATCACCCAGTCACCGACGTTGACGATGTTGCGCTTGAGCAGCTCGTCCACTGCCGCCTGGCTGACCTTGTCCGCCGGCAGTGCGGCGGGGTCGAACGGGATGGTCTGCACGCCGCGGAACATGGCCACGCGGGCCTGGGTTTCGCGGTGGGGCGAGTACGCGAAAATCGGTACGGAGGAGCGAATGCGCGACATGATCAGCGGTGTGTAGCCGCTTTCCGTCAGGCTGATGATGGCCTTCACACCGGGGAAATGATTGGCGGTGTACATCGCCGCCAGCGCCGTGCTCTCGTCGCTGCGCTCGAAGCGCTGGCCGAGGCGGTGGCCGGATTTGATACTGGTGGGATGCTTCTCGGCGCCGACACAGACACGCGCCATCGCCTTGATGGCCTCGACCGGATATTCACCCGCGGCGCTTTCGGCCGACAGCATGACCGCGTCGGTGTAGTCCAGGACCGCGTTGGCTACATCGGAAACCTCGGCGCGGGTGGGCATCGGGTTCTGGATCATCGACTCCATCATCTGGGTCGCGGTGATCACCACCTTGTTGTTGCGGCGCGCGTGAAGAATGATTTTCTTCTGGATGCCCACCAGTTCGGCATCGCCGATTTCAACGCCCAGGTCGCCCCGCGCGACCATCACGCCGTCGCTGGCGCGGATCAGACCGTCGAGCGCCTCGTCATCGGCGACCGCTTCGGCACGCTCGATCTTGGCGATTAGCCAGGCGCTGGAGCCGGCTTCGTCGCGAAGGCGCCGGGCCAGTTCCATGTCCGCGGCATCGCGCGGGAAGGACACGGCGAGGTAGTCCAGGTCCATCTCGGCGGCCAGCTTGATGTCGGCCTTGTCCTTGGCGGTCAACGCAGGCGCGGTGAGTCCGCCGCCACGGCGGTTGATGCCCTTGTTGTCCGACAGCGGGCCGCCGATCAGCACTGTGCAATGCAGTTCATCGGCCGTGGCGCTGTCGACGCGCATGACCACACGACCATCGTCGAGCAGCAGCTCGTCACCCACGCGGCAATCCTTGACCAGGTCCGGATAGTCGATACCCACCACCTCCTGCGTGCCGGCATCGCGCGGATGCGTCACCGAAAAGCGGAAGCTGTCTCCTTCGGCCAATTCGATGCGCTTGCCGGTGAACTTGGCGATGCGGATCTTCGGTCCTTGCAGATCGCCGAGCAGGGCAACGAAACGGCCATGGCGCGCGGCGATATCGCGTACCAGCTGGGCGCGGGCACGATGCTCATCCGGAGCGCCGTGGGAAAAGTTCAGGCGGGCGACATCGAGGCCCGCCAGGATCATTTTTTCCAGTACGTCCGGTGCGCTGCTGGCCGGGCCCAGCGTGGCGACGATTTTGGTACGGCGCGAGATCATTCAATGCTCCTTTTTCAGAATGCCCGGGAGGCTACTATGCCGGGCGGCTGTAGTCATCGTTGGCTTGCACTACTCTTTGGCCGGGTCGCGAGCGAGCCGGGGCTGCCGTGCAACCGTCGAGCGGGCTGGAGTTTTTCCAGGCGTGGTCGATAAACGGGCATCGGAGGATCAACCCATGCGTACCCTTATCATTCTTGGCCTGGCCGCACTCAGCATAGGCTGCAGCAGCACAACCGCAGTCGATCGCTACCTTGACGCCGCCTACCAGCATTACCACGCCGGCGACTGCGACAGGGCCATGCTCGCTCTGTCGCAGGCCGAACGCCGTATTCGCCCGCGAGATCATCTTCAGCCCGAAGTTTCGCTGCTACGCGGGCAGTGCCTGGAGCGCCAGGGGTTGTACGTCGATGCGGCGCAGACCTATCGGTTCATCCAGGCCCGTTATCCAGCCAGCGAATATGCCTTTCGTGGACGCGCCAGACTGGAGACGTTGCGCCAGTTGGGGCACTATCAGCCGGAGGAACAGGTGGTCACCCACGCCGTCAAACCCTGAGCGAAGCCGGTTGTTCGAAACCGGCAGGGAAGGAGCCCATGCGCGTCGCACCGATATTATTCGTGGTCTTGTTGGCATCGCCGTTGGCCACGGCAGCGATCTACCGCTGGGTAGACCCCGAGGGTAACGTTCATTTCGACGCGCAGCCGCGCCCTGGGGCCGAGTCGGTCGAGGTTCGGCCGCAGGTCATCGAGCGCGACGACGCGACACGGGCACGCGAAGCGCGTACCGAGCGCTTCTTCGAGGCGCGTCGAGAGGAGCAACAGGCCGCCGAGCAAGCCGCATCCGAAGCGCGGTCCAGGCGTGAGCAGGCGTGCCGCGAATGGCGTCAGCGGCTGTCGCGTCTGTCGCACGGTGGCCGTTACTTCAGCGCCGATGCAAATGACGGGCGGGTCTACTACAGTGATGAAGAGATAGGGGCGGCGCGGCGGCAGTTGGCCAGTCGTATCAGTCAAAACTGCAGCTGAGTAGCCGGTCACGGCAGCAGCGACTCCCTTGGCAGCAGGCCCGGAAACCCATGAACATGCTCAATCAGCGCAGCATCCAGCGGCACCACTTGCCGTATTACCTCAATGTTTTCAATCGTTTCACCGACAAGCCATTGGGCTTCATCGGCAATCTTTCGGAAACGGGACTGATGCTCATCAGCCCGTATCCGATGATGACCCATGCGCGCTTCGAGATGCGCCTGAAAATCCCTGGCCAGCATGGTCAACTGCGTTACATCGATTTCAGCGCGACCTGCCGCTGGTCCCGCGAGGACGTTACCCCCGGCAGCTACGATTCCGGTTTCGTACTGATCACGCCTCCGAGCGAGATTCGTCACATGATCGATGCGCTGCATCACTATTTCAGTTTTCGGCCGATGCTCGGCATCCCGCCGGCGCGCCTGCCACAAAGCGATAACCCGCCCAGCAGGGCCATCGACCAGGATCGTTGCCACGGAACCTGATCGAACCTGCACGATGCGTTTCGCGCCGGGTGACGAAAGCGGCCGGTGCGTTACAGCGTTCCGCCTTTTTTCCATGCGAGATAACGGCTGATCAGTGCGGGGCCCAACGCGTGCACAGGCGCATCGAGAACCGGTACGCCATTGGCCTGCAGGCGTTCGTGCAGGCGCGTGCGGGCGTTGAGGTAATCGAGCGTACCGCAATAGCCCAGCGCGTCGTGGAGGCTGCTGACCGGTTGATGGATCAACCGATCGAGAACCGGTTCGCGCACGCTCACTACCAGAACCCTGTGTCGGCGCGAGAGCTGGCGGACCGCGCCGAGCAGATCCTCGTCGTCCTCGTCACGCAGGTTGCTGAGAATCACCACCAGTGCGCGTCGCTTCTGCAACGCCAGGACCTCGTTCGCCGCCCGCATGAAATCGGCCGGCTGGCGGCTTTCGACCAAGTCGTAGACACCGTTGAGCAAGGCGTTGAGCTGCAACTGGCCCTTGGCGGGCGCCAGGAAGCGGCGTTGCTGCGTGGCAAAGCTGTAGAGTCCCAGCGCATCGCCCTGGCGCAGCGCGACGTATGCCAGCAGCAGGCTGGCCTCAAGCGCGTGATCGAAGTGCGAGCGTGCGTCGTCCTTGCTGCGCATTCGTCTTCCGCAATCGAGCATCAGCAGGATCTGCTGATCGCGCTCATCCTGGTATTCGCGAGCGATGGGCGTGCGTTTGCGCGCGGTGGCCTTCCAGTCGATCTGCCGCAGCGTGTCGCCTTCACGGAAGTCACGCAACTGATGGAAATCCAGGCCCAGTCCCCGGCGCGGCTGTTGACGCACGCCCAGGCGACTCAGCCAGCGTTCCACCGCCATCAGTGGGGCGCCGTGCAGGCGCGCGAAGTCTGGATAGACGCGTGTCTGCGCTGGCAGCGGCAGCAGGCGGCGTTCGCGCCATAGCCCCAGCGGGCTGTACAGGCGAATTTCACATTGCTCGAAGCGGAAATGGCCCCGGCGTTCCGGGCAGATTCGATAGCCGAGTTCGCAATGTTGACCCGGCGGGAGCGCCAGGGGCTGCGGCAGGTGTTCAACGGCGATCCCGGCTGGCACGTGGTCGAAGACCTCCAGGCGCACGGGGCGGGCCAGCGAGGCGTGAAGTCGAAGCTGGACGTCGTGCCAGCGGCCCAATGCCAGGTTGCCAGGCATGTGGCGCTGCACGCTGGGCGAGGGTAGCCGGCGCAGGCGCACAGCGTCCAGGATCGAGATCAGGCCCAGGCACAGCGACAATCCCCACCAGGCCGGCTGCGCAGCGGCCGGCAGCGGATGGCCCAGCGCCGACAGCAGGCCCATTGGCAGTGCAAGGCCGAACAGCGTGGCCCACAGGTGGATGTGTCGCCGTGACGGGCTCATCGCGGGCCTCGTGAGATAAGCGGCGTCACAGTCGCGGTGCCGCCACCTGGTCGAGCAACTGCTGCAGCAACCGATCCACCGAAATGCCTTCGATGTCCAGTTCGGGAGAGAGCCTGACCCGGTGCCGCAGCACGGCGAGCGCGCAGCCTTTTATATCGTCCGGAATGACGAACGCTCCGCCGCGCAGCAGGGCGCGCGCTCGGCCGCAGCGAACCAGGGCGATCGAGGCGCGCGGGCCGGCGCCCAGCGACAGGCCCGGCCAGTCGCGTGTGGCACGGGCCAGGCGTACCGCGTAGTCGAGGACCTGGTCGTCCAGCGGCACTTCGCTGGCGATCTTCTGCAAGGCCTGGACATCCTTTGCCTGCAACAGCACGCGCAACCCGCTGATGTCGAGAGTATCGGTACGCGCCGACCGCGTAACCTGGCGGACCAGCGCCCGTTCCTCGTCGAGCTGCGGATAATCCATACGCAGCATCAGCATGAAGCGGTCCAGCTCGGCTTCCGGCAGCGGATAAGTGCCTTCCTGCTCGATGGGGTTCTGCGTGGCCATCACCAGGAAGGGTTGCGGCGCGGCCAGCGCACGGCCCTCGAGCGTGACCTGGCGTTCTTGCATGACCTCCAGCAGCGCCGCCTGGGTCTTCGCTGGCGCTCGGTTAATCTCGTCGGCGAGCAGCAGATTGGTGAACACCGGTCCCTTGCGCAGCTTGAACTGTTCGCTCGCCAGATCGTAGACCGCGTGGCCGGTGACATCGCTGGGCATCAGGTCGGGTGTGAACTGGATGCGCGAGAACTCACCGCCGAAGCAGCGCGCCAGGGCGCGCACCAGCAGGGTCTTGCCGAGACCCGGCACGCCCTCGACCAGCACATGACCGCCTGCAATCAGGGCGGTGAGGACGCCGTCGACCACCTCCTGCTGGCCGATGACGGCCTTGTGCAGTTCCTGGCGTAACGCTAGGGCGAGCTGGCTGGCGCGCTGGCGTTGGACGCTTGCGTCGGTCATGGGCGCGGCGTCGTTCTGTTCGCGGGTGGTCTCGCTCATAGGGCATTCCTGAGGCTTTGCAGACGGGCGATCTGGCGGGTGAATTCAGCGGCCCTGGCAGGCTTTTCGCCCGGCGGGCGCATGGCCTGGTCGATGTGTTCGGGCGGCAGGTGGCTGAGCTTCGCCAGCACCTGGCACTGTTCGGCGAAGGCCTGCGTGTCGAATGTCGGGTGACGTCGGCTCGCCTGGCGCTGTATGTCTCGCTGCAGGCCCAGCAGCAGATGACGTTGCCCGGCGTGACGGTAGAGAAAGTCCGCGCTTGCCCGCAGGTGTTCCTGCAGTTGCCGACGGTCGCGCGCTGCCGCCTCGACGGTCGGACCTTGGCGGGCAGCCAGATGCCAGGCGGCGAACAGCAGCATGCACGACAGTGCGGCCAGTGCTTCGGGGAAATAGCGCAACAGCTGTCGCAGCAGACTGTCGTGATCGGTGCGGTAGGCGAGCGTCACGTCGCGATCCTGGGTGAGATACCAGAGCAGCCAGGCATGGTCGTACTGGCCGATCGAATCGTTGTGCCAGATCCAACTGTCGGTGAGCGCTGTGATCAGGCCGTTGCCGTGGCGCAATTGCAGCATGTGGGTCGCGCCATCACTGTTGGCCCAGGCGTGGGCCCGTTTGCCGGCGTCATAGAGATGATACGCGGTGTCGAAAGCGAAATACGCAGGTGCGTCTTCGTTCTCCAGAAACAACCGGGTCAGGGGCGTGCGCGCGTCGGTGGTGGCGGTTGGCTCGGCGGGCGTACCGGTTTCGTTGTCGGTGGTTTCGTACTGTTGCAGATTGAGGGCGTCGAGCAGCAGATCGCCGCTCTTGCCGGTGCGTTCGTCCCAGAGTCGCTCGGCGACGAACACCAGATGGCCGCCTTCGGCGACCCACTCAAGCAGGCGAACAGATTGGCTCGGCGTCATGTGTGCACGCTCGCCCAGCAGAAGCAGGATCTGATCGTCGGATGGCTCATCGCCAAGCCCTGCAAAGCCTTGCGCGTGGGTGACCTCTCTGCCCTGGTCCAGTAGAAAACGCTCGGCCGCCAGATAAGGATTGCCGCGAACCTGCGGGGCGGGACCCTGCTCGATGACCTCCTGGTACGGCGTTAGCGTGCTCGCGGCGAACGCCAGTAGCGCGACGAGCACGATGCCCGCGACGGTCAGGCCGGCTATGCGTCGGCGACTCATGCGCTCGCCTTCGCGTCGAACAGCGCACGCCAGCCATCGCACAGCTCGTTTCGCGCGGCGCTCGGAGGCAGTTGGTGGCCGTACGCGAGATTCTGCCAGTACGCGGTCAGGGTTTCGGCATAGCGGACCAGTTCCGGACTTCCTTGCCGACGCAGCATCGTGAGGATTTCGCCTTCTGTATCGGCCGTTCCCAGCGGCAGCCTGGATTCGTGCAACAGCCGGCTGAGGAAGGCTCGGTAGAGTAGCCCGAGCGCTTCGCGCGGCTGACTGTCCCATAGCCGTTCCACGTCGCCGGCGACATCCAGCGGGAGGCGTTCGGGAAGCCTGTCGAAGCCGAACAGGGCGGCTGGCGCATCGTGGCGCGCGATGGCGGAACGCGTTCCAGATCGCCCGACATGAACGGCCAGCCACTCGCGATAGCGCCAGAACACGAGCGCGATCAGGCCAAACATCAGTGCCCAGAGGATGACTTCGATAGCGGTGACGATCTGCTCGAAGCTGCGTTGCAGGCTTGCGCCGCGAAACAGTGCGTCGAACAGGCGTTCCAGCCAACCGGGTTGGGCATCGTCCTGTTCACCGCCGAGGCGCCAGCGAGTCACCGTTTCGCGGTTTCGGAACGGCGGTTGATCCAGCAGTGCGCGAATT
>Ga0114898_1001172_pt1 | contig 16304 bp, 14 predicted proteins | sample Malvired_Geostar_FD_83496 | JGI IMG/M metagenome (GOLD analysis project Ga0114898, IMG submission 83496) | Marine viral communities from the Global Malaspina Expedition - Malaspina viral metaG DeepMed_Geostar | ecosystem: Environmental > Aquatic > Marine > Oceanic | place: Mediterranean Sea... | reverse complement strand
TCCTTGCCGCCGTCGGTGGGCTCGATGAAGCCGAAGCCCTTGGTGGGGTTGAACCATTTAACGGTGCCGGTAGCCATGATCATGACCTCCTTTAAGCGTTGGCCGCAGGGAACATCCCTGTTCGGCCTGTCGGGTCTGAATGGAAACGGCTGGCCTCAATGCGTCGCATAGAAGAACGGGGCGTTACGCAAAGAGATCGACCAGCCCAAGGTGGAGGAAAATGGGGGCGAAAGCAAGGCGTAAGGCGATTTTCCATTTCCGGGCGTCCATTCGGCGGCCCTGCAGGGCGGCAGACGGGCGGACGGCGGCCGCGCAGAGGCGGGACGGCCCTGACGTCCGCCCGGGCGTCGGGTGCATCGCCTTGGCGGCGATCCGCGGGCTGTCTATAGGACGGTACGGCTCGCGGGCGTGGCGAAACTGGTAGACGCAACGGACTTAAAACCGTAACACCGCATGTCTACGTAGTGAAAACAAGCGGTTAGACGATTTAGAGACTTACACAGGCCTTACACAGTTGCCGGCGACGGCAAGGAGGCGATGTGTCCGAGTCTCACACGCTCATGGACGGCCGGGTCCATGTGTACCGGCGAGAGAACAGCCGATTCTGGCAGTGCGCGACCTATCTCAGCGGTCGTAATCATCGGCAGTCGACCAAGCAGGAGAACCTGGCCTACGCACTTGAGTATGCGCGCGACTGGTACCTCGATCGGGTCGCGGAGGATCGGCTGCGCCGACGCGGCGGGATTGTCGTTGCGCCGGGGCAGCCCTCCATCCCTGTTGAAGCGCCGCGGACGCGGCCGGGAGAGAAGACGTTCCGCGAGGCAGCTTCGGCCTTCCTCCTGGAGTTCGAGGCGATGACCTTGGGCGAACGCAACGCCCAGTACGTCGCCAGCAAGGCGCGGGTGCTACGGCTCTACCTGTTGCCATACTTCGGGGACCTGGCGGTCTCGCAAGTCACAGCCGGGCGCATCCAGGAATACCGAGTCCACCGCGTCACGCCTCCCGCCGAACCTGAGCGAATTCGCTACGTGAGCAACGGACGGGAGCGCATCGGGAAGCTCCGAGCGTGGAAGCGACCGAGCCGTCAGACCCTCCACAATGAGATGGTCTGTCTGCGCCAGGTCTTGAAGACCGCGAACCGCAAGGGGTGGATCGCCGCCTTGCCGGATATGTCCAGTCCCTATCGCGCCTCCGGCAAAGTCAGCCACCGGGCCTGGTTTTCTCCCGAAGAGTACAAGCGCCTCTATGAGGCCACGCGGGAGCGGGCCAAGAACCCGAAGAAGGAGCGGTGGCGCGCGGAAAGCGAACAGTTCCACGACTTCATCCTTTTCATGGTCAATACCGGGCTGCGGCCGGACGAGGCGCAGCGCTTGGAGTTCCGCGATGTCTCCATCGTTGAGGACGATTCGACCGGTGAGCGGATTCTCGAGATCGAGGTACGCGGCAAGCGCGGCACCGGGTTCTGCAAAAGCATGCCCGGCGCGGTGCTGCCCTTCGAACGGGTTCGCAAACGCAAGGATGGCCAGCCGACTGATCTCGTGTTCGGTCTGGTTCAGCGCGAACTGCTGAATGCGGTCCTCGACGAGCTCGATCTGAAGAGGGACCGAGAGGGCAATCCCCGCACGGCCTATAGCCTGCGCCACACCTACATCTCGATGCGCTTGATGGAGGGGGCCGACATCTACCAGGTCGCGAAGAACTGCCGGACCAGCGTCGAGATGATCGAGAAGTACTATGCTTCGCACATCAAGAACGTGCTGGATGCCTCGGCCATCAACGTCCGCAAGCCCAAGCCCGCGAAACGGCGGGGGGCGAGCAGTCAGGCGACGGACGTCGACTGAACTCGCCTTGGGGCGCAGCACGAACGCAGCTATAGAGACGCTTCAGCCTGCGGGCGTGGCGAAATTGGTAGACGCAACGGACTTAAGCTGAGGATTGAGTGCGCCGGGGGAAACCCCGGACGTAGAACCGCTCAAAGTCGGGGAACCCTGTCAGATGGCGATCCCGAGCCAAGCCCGTCTCTGGCGGGAAGGTGTAGAGGCTAGACGGGCGGCGTCTAAGGCCTTCGGGCTATGACGAAGGGATAGTCCAGACCACGAACGGTCCGAACCGGGGCCGGCGGCGAAAGCCGAAGTGGTACGAAAATCCGTCGGGCGAAAGCCCTTGCCGGTTCGATCCCGGCCGCCCGCACCAAAGTCCATGAATGATCATCGCAGACCTCCAGAATATCGGCTCAGGGCGCAGGCGGTGCGCGTCCCTCTTGGCTCAGAGCACGTGGCGGTGCGTGGCGGATAGCGATGGCGGGAGTGTCGGGGTAACAGGTTCAAGGGCGTCACGAGTGGGCTGCGGAGCTCAGCCGCGCTATGGCCACGCCTAGAGACCATTCGGAGACGGCATGCACATCGCGCGAATTCAAGTCGAAGAGGGGTTCCTCGATGGACTGGACCTCTCTTTAACGCCGGGCCTTGTGACACTCATTGGCGCACGCGGCACGGGGAAGACCTCGGTGATCGAGCTGGTTCGTTTCGCCCTCGGCATTCCCGGCTATACACCCGAGCTTTCAAAGCGCAGCTTAGAGCATGCACTGTCGGTGCTCGGCTCAGGCCAAGTGACTCTGACCATCGTCGATGGAAATCGGACCGTCACGGCCTCACGCACGGCGCAGGATGAAGGACCGCGCGCCTCAGCGCCCATTACGCCGCCGATCGTCTTCTCCCAAACCGAAATCGAGAATATCGGGCTGCAGCCGGGCGGTCGAATGCGCCTGCTGGACGGATTCGTGGGAGCACGGGCGAGTATCGACCGCGAAGAAGCCGCAGCGGCGGCGGATGTGAGGTCCCTGACGATCGAGGCGAGTTCCCTACGTCAGGAGATCGAAGAACTCGAGGGGCGCCGTGCGGCGCTGCCGGGACTAGAGCGGTCGCTTGCTGAGTTGGCGCCGCAGGAGGCGCAGCTGTCCGGTTTTTCCGAGGCGACGTCGGCCAAGTCTTCGCAACTGGCGACCCTGTCTGGCGCCACGTCTGAAAAGGCGGTCGCCGCGGCGAGCGTCGAACAGTTTGGTAAGGTGCTGGTGGCCGTGAAGTCCGCCTTGCACAACGCGGTGGTCGTCGCGACCCGCGTCGACCCTTGGCCCACCGAATCCAGCGACGTGCTGGCAGAGCAGCGCGCTGAACTTGCGGCTGTCGCCTCGGCTGTGCAGGCGCTTGCTGAGCGCGTGGACCGTGCCCACGAGGTCATCTTGGACCTCACGCAGACGATCCAGTCCGAGCGTCTGGACCTTGAAGAACACGCTCGGAATCTGCGCCGCGAGATTGACGAGCTTCAAGCCGGTGCCGGTGCCATCATGCGCCAGTCCCAGCAGATCAGGGAGCGTAAGGCGCAATTGGATGCGCTCGGGGCTAGCCTGACGTCCCGAAAGGAGCGGTTTCAACAGATCGTCGGCCGCCGCGATGAGGCACTCGATCGTCTCGAGGCCCTTCGCCAATCCCGATACGATGCGCGCCAGGCTGCGATAGCGGTTCTCAACGGCGCGCTTCATCCGCGGATCAGGCTGAGTCTGACGCGCTGTGGGCAGCACGGCGAATATGCCGACAGGCTATCAGATCTCTTGCGGGGCAGCGGCCTCCGCTATGGCGAACTGTCCCAAACCCTCGCCCGGAAGATGAGCCCGCGCGAACTGGTCGAGGCGGTGGAGCAGAACGACATCGACCTCATTTCGGCAGCGGGCGACTTGAGCGCGGATCGCGCGATCAAGCTTATCGGGGCCCTAAAAGACGTCGATCTAGGCGCGCTCGCCACCACTCTCGTGGAGGATGACGTCTGCTTTGAACTGCTGGACGGGAAAGTCTACAAGGATATCGCGGATCTTTCGACGGGGCAGCGCTGCACCGTGATCCTCCCGATCATCCTACAGCATCGGGAGCGTTTGCTCGTCGTTGACCAGCCCGAAGATCACATCGACAACGCCTTCATCGCCGATACCCTAATCCAATCGGTGAATGAGCGCAGCGCCGACGGGCAGATCATCTTTTCCACCCACAACGCTAATATTCCTGTGCTCGGCAGGGCGGATGTCGTTGTGGAACTTGGCTCAGACGGCAAGCGCGGCTTCGTCAAAAGCGCCGCACCGCTCGATGACGCAATGAGCGTCGAGGCGATCACCAACGTCATGGAAGGTGGGGAGGCGGCCTTCGCCGCGCGGGCCAACTTCTACGAGCGGCACAGTCTCGCATGACCCGAGAGGAAGCCCTCTTGCTTCTGAACGATCAGTCAGCGCATGTCCGCCTGAGGGCGGCGCGCCACTTGCGCACGCAGGGCCGAGCCGAGGATCTCCCCGCGCTTCGCGGCCGGCGTGGCCAAGAGACTGTTTCGTTCGTGCGCGAGGCGTTAGATGCGGCCATTGCTTCAGCCAGCAAGCAGGCCCAGCCGCCTGGATCATCCGGCGAGACCTTCGAAATCCCGGACGACCTTCGCCGCGAAATTCGAGCCGAAGCGGTTCGTTGGATCGCCGGCCTACTGTTGCATGAACTGTCTTCGCCGATTGGCTTGGTCGAACTCGCGGCCGCGCAAGAGGTGCCAGACTACCCCGGCTCGCAAACTAAGGCCCGGATCGACAGCGCTAAGCGCGTATTCGAGGCCATTGAGCTTCTGAAGAATGCCGCCACGGGCGCTCGTCGCGAGGCCTTTGATCTGGGTAAGCTGATCGAGGAGGTAGTCTTCGACGAAGTGCAGGACCGGCCAGTGGAAGTCACCATCCATGGTCCAAAGCCGATGATGACTAACGCCGATCCGAAGCTCTTGCGCCTCGCGCTTGCTAACGGCCTGCGCAATGCCTTCGATGCGACCGAAGTCCTGGAACCCGAGGCCCGCAAGCCCGTCGTCGTCACCTGGGGCGCCACCGATATCAATCACTGGATCTCAGTAATCGACGTTGGGGTGGGGCTCGCCCACTCACCCGAACGCGCGTTCGAGATCGGCCGCACGACCAAGCGGAGGCACAGTGGCTTCGGGCTCCCCATCGCCAGGCAGGCGATGGAGACGCTAGGTGGCGGCGCCAGCATCCAGCCCGCGACCGGTGGCGGTGCGCAATATGAACTCAGGTGGGACAGCTGATGCGGGTCCTCGTCGTCGAAGACCAAGAAGAGTGGGTCGAAGCGATCGCGCGCGTCGCAGAAAAGCTGCAGCCGCAGCCGGTCCTCACCTTCGCAGGATCGCGCGATGCCGCGCGGGCACAAGTCGACGAATCCTTCTTCGACCTGATTGTCCTCGACCTGAAAATCCCGACCTCAGACGGTGCCCTAGACGAGGACCCGACACACGGCTTGGCGACATTCACCTACGCCCGGGAGCGTGCGCCAGGGACGCCGATCCTCGTTCTCACTGGCTCTCAGGCCGAGGACTTCATTCCTCATTTGTTGGGTCAGGCCCAGCAGGTCGATATTTGGGGCTCCAACCAGCCAGCAGGGATCGTCTCCTTTATCAAGAAGCTCAACGTCGCCGACCTGCCGGCGGCTCTCGAGGCCATTGGCCGCGAAGTAGCGGCGCTCTCGAACGTCGAGGTGCATTCGCCCGATTACGGGCTGCCGCTCAGCTACGATCGGCTGATCCGGGCCTTTGCGCGACGTTTCGACGGCGCGCGATGCGAGGTCTCGACTCTCGGCGGCCTCTCAGGCGCCCAAGTTCTTCGGCTTTGGATCACCAATGCTCATGGGGGACGCCCGATCGCCGTGGTGGCCAAGCTTGGCAGCATCTCGGCTATCCGTGTGGAGAACGCCCACTTCGAGAACCGCATCTCATTGCTCACTGGGGCCGCGACGCCCCGGAAACTCGATATGCGCGAGTTCGGAGCAAAGGATTGCGCGGGCATCTTCTACCAGCTGGCCGAAGGGTTCGATTTTACGGCCTTCGCGGCTAGCGAGTGGAACAACGACGCCGCTGCCGCCGTCCCTGCTCATTTAAGGCGGCTCACGGTGCCTTGGTCGACGGCGGTACCGGAAACGCAGAAGACTATCGGAGAAGTCCGGGAGCGAATCCTTTGGCCGGACGACTTCAATAAGGTTGTCGAAGCCAATGGGCTGGACTGGGTGAACGTATTCGAAGCCCGTACCGCTCAGACCGTGTGGTGCGTGGTTCACGGTGACCTGCACGGGGAAAACGCGCTCGTGTCTGCGGATGGGACACCCGTGCTGATTGACTACGGCGATGTGGGCCCAGGCCCCCGCTCGCTCGATCCCATCTCCCTTGAGTTCAGCTTGCTCTTCCACCCGAAGAGTCCGTTGGTGAACGGGCTATGGCCGAGCGATGCGCAGGCCCGCAGATGGTTCGACCTTGAGGCCTATCTCCAAGATTGTCCCGTACCTGAGTTCGTGCGCGCGGCGCGGCAGTGGGCCATCGATGCGGCGGCGGGCCGGCGAGAGTTGGCGGCGACCGCATATGCCTACTTCATCCGCCAGCTAAAGTTTTCGACCACGGACGGGCAGCGGGCGTTGGCCCTGCTTGAAGGATGCCGAGCGCTGTACGACACTACCTAGGTGTTAGTGACCTAGAGCATCAATGCGCCCATGCCGCATCAGCGGAACCGACAGTAACGGGCTCCGGCTATAAGGCTGATCTGAAGGTTCCCGCTTGCTTCGGTGGCAGACCACATCATCGGTCAAGGACCGCATGCTGACCTTCGTCGCCCGTCTGCGAATGTCCGCTTCCCGCAGCGATCACGGTGTCCGCTGCTGGCGCTTGGCGGCCGAGGCGGTTGCCGCGTCCCAGCCTGCCGGTCCACGGCACGCGAACTAGAATCGCGGTTTCCAGCGCGCGACCACTTCGTCTTCATCTTCATTTTCGTCGTCGGTCGGGGCGTCAGCCAAGAGCAGCATGGTCACCGCGTGCCCGCTTGCCTGCCGGAGAACCTGCTCAAGAACACGAGGCGACGGACGCCCCCACTCATGCTGAAGCCAGGTCGTCCCATCCATCTCGATCCAGTCAGACGGCGCCGCGATGCCCGCGTTCGGTCTGACCTTGGTGGCGCAGTCTGACGGAAGGCGACTTTTCCGCTCCACGGCCAGACGCGGGAAGCTCACGTGCGAACGGGCGTAGCGGACGACGCCATCGTAAGAGAAGATGACGGCGCACGGGGTCGAGGCCAATTCGATGAACCGGTTCGCGGCCGCTTCCAGGCTGACGTCATAGGACCTTGCCAGCTTGCGGAGATGGCCGACCTCCGGGAGGCCAAGTCGGTCCGCATCGCGCTCAAACCAGGGCTTCGGCATGAGAATGCCCGCCGCGAAACGATTCGCCTCGGCCTCCCGCCGTTGCGCGGGTGTCGAGAACCCGCGCTCGCTGAGATGCGCTTGGGTGCACCGCTGGTTCCCGACGTGGGTGGGGATCAGGAAATGACCCAACTCATGACCGATGGTGAAGCGCCGACGGCCGCCGGGCACGCCCGGCCTGCAGAGAATGATGCCTTGGCTCTTGTCAGGATCGGTCAGCAAGGCCCCCTCGAAGGAGGTCGTGTCCAGATCCCTGATCTCGAGAATATTCACGGCCGCCGCGAGCGCCTCGATCGGAACAGGCGGCGCCCAGTCAGGGTGATGCCTCAGGATCGTCTGGATCAGCCGCTCGGGAGAGCCGCAGTCCGCCAAATCCATGAGGAGCTCGCTCACGGTTTCTTCAACGCCTCGGCCATGGCGCGAACGGCCGCCCAGGCCTTGTCGTCGAGCTTGCCGTCAAACTCCCGATAAAACTGGAGGGCCGGCGCCTCTTCCGCAGGCTCGCTCTCATCAGACAGGAACGCCACCGTCACCTTGTAGTGGTCCGCTAGCCTGCGGAGCAGGTCCAGGCTCGGATTTGTGCTGTCGCCGCGTTCGAGCTGCCAGATGTGAGCCTTGGACACGCCGACGCCGTCGGCGACCTGCTGAAGCGATTGCCCGCTTTTGACCCGCAGGTCCTTGAGCTTGGTGGCCAAAGACATTCGGTCCCTCGGAAACGCTGTACAGATCAATCATACGCACCGGAAGACGAGGTTGACAAGCGCCACGGGCGTAAACTATATCATACGGCACGTTCATCGAGAGCGGGAAAGGAGGTGAATGAAATGGGCAAGAACCAGCACGTCGTCCCCCACGCCAATGGCTGGGCCGTCCGTGGCGCGGGCAATGCGCGCGCAACCGCGGTGCATCAGACGCAGGCCGAAGCGATCTCTCAGGCCCGAGAAATCGCTCAAAATCAGCAGAGCGAACTGCTGATCCATGGCCGCAACGGTCAAATCCGCGAGCGCGACAGCTTCGGAAACGATCCCTACCCGCCGAAAGGCTGAACCTCGAAAGGCCGCGTCATCCGTGACGCGGCCTTTCGGTCATCAGGAGTATGTCCATGCGCTTCGAAGGCGCCATCGTTCGCGAACAGGGGATCGTCTTCGCCATCGTCGTGGTGAAGCGGCACATCCTCGACAACAACGCAGAAGCCATCCGGGTGGCGCGCAGCTTTCAGCCGGCTTTCCCCGGTCTGCCCGTGGTGCTGATGGCGCAGAATCACCGGGGCGCGGCAACCTATTTCGGCCGGCCCGACATCGCCCGTTTCCTGTCCCGCGTCCCCGCCAGCGCCATCCCCTGGCGCGAATACACCCTGCACTGAGGTCTCATGATAAAGCCCCGTCGAATCCGTCCGCCTCGCCCCCCCAAACCGGTCGATCGCCTGCAGAACATGCGGACGATCCGCCCCTTGGGCAAAACCAAATGGATCCGCGCCCACTGGCGCTGGGACTACGATCGGCACGCCTGGGAGTGGGTGCTCGGGCACTGGTCGAAGTAGGGCGTGGGCCCGCCCGCACACCGCCGCTGAAGTGGGATGCGAGACCGTCAATGGAGACGCCGAAATGGACGGCCATAACTTCGAGAGGCTCAAGGCCCATGTCCTGCCGCTGTCGCTCTCCCAAGACTTCGACGTCGCTAGGCGAGAGTGGGGGCTTGTCGCCGTGGAGATCAGCGACGAGTGGGACCATTGTCCTTGCGGTCAGGAGATCAAGGAGCATTGCTACATTCGCAATCGGATGACCGGCCGCGAGACCTATGTCGGCAACGTCTGCATCAACCGCTTCATTCAGATCGACACTGGCAATTTGTTCGACGGCCTGAAACGGATCGCGAAGGACCTGACGGCGAATGCGAACACCGACCTGATCGAGCATGCGATGCGCATGAGATATCTCTACGGCGAGAAGGAATACACCTTCCTCAAACAGACCGCGCGCAAGCGTATTCTGTCGGAGAAGCAGCTGGCCTGGAAAGTGAAGATCAACCGACGCATCGTCGCCCAGACCGTCGTCGTAAAACGCACAGTCCGGTCAAGTTAGCGTCTGGGCCCCGCGGCCGCTTCCGCTTCTGGCCCCCGCTGACCTCCGGAAGCCAGAGCGCTTCGATCCGACGGGCGGATCAGCTGAAATGCCACGCCCTAACGAAAGCCTCCCCACTGGCGATCAAACTATCGATGCCCTCCGTCGGCGGGTTGGGAAGGGGACGATCCTTGAATCGCTCAATGTCGAAACGTTCGAACACTGCCTCAGCTACGCGCTGGGCGTCTTGGTTGGGCCACCATTCCTGCAGGCCTTGTTCGAGGCTTGGCAATCCGTCGGCCGGCTCGGGGCCCAGGAACAGCCGCGAGGCGATCCGCACGAGGCTGAGGTCGCCGCTGGCGAAGATGTAACGTCGGCGCTGTTCCTCGGCCTTGGTGACGCGAACCACGAAGTCGCTGAGGTGGGTCATGTCCCAGGCCGCATTCCTGGCCCCGTCGATCGCCGCCTGGCGATCGGGTGAGCGCAGCTGCTTGAAGAGTCCGGCCCGGGCCGCTTTGGGTCCATAATACATCGAGACGAACAACGCCGCCGGCCCCGCCAGTAGGAAGTCTTTGTCCATCCACTCGAGTAGGGCCATCGCCCGCTCTACGGGCGCGGTCGCGGGTGTGAGTTCCAGCTCGGCCGCCTTTAGCGCGACCACGTAGTTGCGTCGCCAGCGCATGAGCGGCTTTTCGAAATCAAGATCCGACAGGGTCGCTGGATCTCCCAAGGCCACGCGGTCCTTCTGGCCGGCAGCGAGGGCGACCCAATCCAGCACCGCGCCCCGATCGGCGGCCCGGAACCAAGCTAGCTCCTTGCGAGCGATGCTGTTGCCCGACACGAAACCCAATTCATGGAAAGCAATTGAAGGTTCCAATAGGACCTGCATGGCCTGGCAGTAGGCCATCAGGGCCACGGCGCTCCGTGTCTTCTTGTCCCTAAGCTCGGCGTGGCCGTCACGCGCTACGCGGGCCATTCGCGACACGAGATTTCTATCGAGCAGGACGACGGTATCGTAGCCTTGCTCGTCCTTGGCGTAGACGATCGCCTCCAGTCGCAACAACCCTGCCGGAGGTGGGATGAAGCCTGGGGCCAGGATGCCAGCAGCCATCAGCTCCGCGCCTAGCGCTTCGACCTCGGCACGGGGAAAGCCCTCCTCGAATTGTACGACGTATTGCGTCGCCGCCTCCGTCATGCCGAACAGCTACCTCCGTTGGCGCGACTTCGCGCCATTCGACCCACCCGCGCCATTGTAAGGCAAAGTCTCGCAGTCCTGGTGAACTGCAACGCCTGGTGTCGGTAGGCAAGTTCCGCGAAGGGTCGGTCTCGCCGCTCAAGGCCGGCGGCTGGAGGTTCGGTTCCCGGAGCGATCCCAACGTCTCCTCCTGGCGCTAACGTCACCCGCCAACGCTAGTGCCATGGGCTAACCGCGCGACAGGCCCGCACAATCCAGGGCATTCAACCGGCGAGGGGTCAGGGAACAACAGTCGCCGGTTGTGCGTCCGCAGCTCTTTCGCCTAAGCTAATCTTGGGGGGCCGATGCTGTTTCGTGCGTTGAACGCTGACATCTTCACCTTGTTCGCGGGAGGCAATCGCCGCCTGTACGAGGCTGTTCTGCTCGACGTCTACGACGAGTTCTTTCGCGCGGAGATGTTGTTTCCGGCCCAAGGCGAGGTGGTCAGCGCCATCTATTCAAGTCTCGCGCGGAACGCCGAGCATTGGCGGGACGACGAGGCCGAGGTCGTCCTCGACACCCTTTCCGTTCGAGGATCGCGACGGCTCAGACGACGTCGGTCCGAGACCGCGGATGCGGAGGCGAGCGGGGAGGCGATGGCGCGGGCGCGCCATATTTACAATCGCCTGCTCCAGACCGGATGGCTCGACGAGAACCGCTACGGGCTGAAGGTCACCGTCGACATGCCGGCCGGCGCGTTGCGGCTGGCTGAGTTTCTCTGGAGTCTGACCCAGGGGGTCTCCGAGCAGGTCGGCGGTCTGGTGGTACAGGTCAAGAACGCGCTGGACGCCGCGCGCGTCAATGCGCGGGACAGTGCGCTGGGCGTCAACAAGGCGGCCAAGGATGCGGCCGCCTTCGGCCGCTACCTTCGCAGCGTGCTTTCGGCCTTGCGAGACGTCGACCGTCAGGTGATGGGCAGCCAAAGCGTCGAAGAGCGGCTCAAATACTACTTCCACGACTTCGTCGAGCAGGTGTTGCTCCGCGACTACGCCGATATCTCGACGACGTCGCACCCTTATCGATTTCGGCACCACATCTTCGAGACCATCCAGGCGATCGAGGATTCAGCCATGGACATGGACTCCCTCGCCGAAGCCTATTTCGAGGCCCGTCTAGGACAGGATATTCGGGATGCGTCTGCGGTGGTCCAGGACGATCTGCTGACGATCCGAACGGTTTTCGACCGGATCGAGGACGCCTTCCGACGCATCCAGCAGCATCGGGGCCGCCTGGAGACCCGACTAAGAAACACGGTCCGATACGCCGGTCGCCAGACGGGCGGCTTCTTGCAGAGAAGCGAGCGCGTCGTGATCCTGCTCGATCGCCTGCTACAGACGTCGGTCGACATTGAAGCAACGGGGCCCATGGAGGCGCAGAGGGAGTTCCTGTCTCCTTTCCTTCTCGCCCGCCCGCGAAGCGCTCGCCCGGCGGTCGTTAGCGGCGTCCTCGATCTGCAAAGCCTGACGCCGTTGCAGATGTATCGCCGCGACCTCCAGCGGAGTTACCTCGACCGCCTCAATGTTCGTCCGGCGCAGGTGCAGCGTTTCCTTGAACGGCGAGTGCTTCCGTTGACGAGCCAGGCGGCGAGCGATCTCCATATTGGCGATCTCGACGATTTCCTCGCCTTCGAAGCGCTTCGCGTCGCTGTGGCTGGCGCGGACGGCGGCCAGTCCGCGAAACGACTCCTGACCGCCCTGTCCCAGGATTTCGAGTTCGAGACCAGGGAGGGAGACCTCGTGGACAATGAGTGGATCGCCTGCCGAGGCTTCATCGTCCGGCGCAAGACCGACGCCATCACGCTGGAGCGCTCGCATGCTGATTGAATTCCAACAGTTGGAGGAGAAAGACGCTCGGCTGTACGCGCGTGTCACCCAGGTCATCGCCCACCTGCTTCGTCACCAGTTCCTGCATATCGACGACCGCGGCGCAGCCGGGCTGATGGAGACGCTGCGAAGAGCGGCGGCCGTCACCCTGCTCAGGGACTATTTCGATGTCGCCGGCTACCGGCTGGTCGTGCGCGAAAGTGAGGGCTGGGCCGGGCTTTTCCCGGACCTCGACCGGATCACGGCGCCGAGGATGCGCATCGAGGACTCTCTGGTCCTGCTCGTCCTGCGTAGGCTCTGGGAAGAAGAGGTCCAGAACGGCGACATACAGCCTCATGCCAGTGTTCTGCTGACCCTCAACGCGGCATACGACGCCTACCAGGAAACGGTCTCGCGAGCTCGGCGACCGGCGCTGAAGGTCGGGGAATTTCGCGATGTCCTGCTGTCGCTCGAACGGCGCGCCATAGTACGGCTCGGTCCGGAAGATGATCAGGCGCAGGACCGGGAACTCACGATACGGGCGCTGGTCAGCGAAGTGGCCGGGGACGATTTCCTCACCTCGCTTGAGCAGCTTCTTCAGAGACCGGATGTCGTCGAGGACGATGCCGATGAGGAGCCTGCCGCTCCCGAGGCCGATCGGGCCGAGGTGGAGGTCTCCGCATGATGACCCTCAGCCGCATCGCCCTGGTTCAGTGGCATCTGCTGGCCCGAGCCGACCTTGATATCGTCGGCAACGGCGCGATTTTGGGTGAGAACCGGTCCGGAAAATCGACCCTGATCGACCTGATCCAGACGGTGATGTCGGGCGGGGCGGCCAGCCTTTACAGATACAATCGTTCCGCCGGTGAGGGCTCCGGACGTTCAGAGCGCACGCTCCAGAGCTACTGCCTTGGACGGTTGGACGAGGGCGTGAGCCTGCGCGATCAGACAATCACCCACATCGCCCTGACGTTCGAAGACGCGGAGGGAGATCGCCCTCCGGTCACTCTCGGCCTCTGCGTGGAAGCGACCTCTCGCGACAACGCCGTAATCCTCGGGCGATATGTCGCCGAGGGCTTTCGCGCGGATTCCGCGCTGTTTGTCGAGGAGGTGGATGGCGTCGCGCGTTCTGCGGAGTGGCCAGTCGTGAAACAGAGGCTGGAGGCGGCCTGCGCAGCGGGCGGCTACGAACTCCGGCGACAGACCAAGGCGCGCGACTTCATCCGAGAATACATGCGTCTGCTGTTCACCAAGGGACAGCGGTCCGAGCCCGAGCGCTTTGCACGGGCGTTCGTCCTCGCCCTGTCATTCCACCACATCCCGTCCGTCGAAGCCTTCGTTCAGACCTATCTGCTGGAAAAGAACGACATCGACATTGGCGAGCTCCGCGCGTCCATCCAGCGCTACCGCCAGATTCAGCAGGACATTCACGACCTGGAGGACAGGCTTGCCGCCCTTCGTGAACTCAAGATGCAGGCGGATTCGTTCGAGGATCTTCTGCGACGGGAACAGATCGCCCGCAGCGTCGAACAGCTTGCTCAGGTGATCGAAGCGGGCGGAGCCCTGTTCGACAATCTGCGAGCGCATCGCGAGGCCGAGGACCAACGCCGGCGGGTCGAGGAGGATCTTGATCGCTGCGAAGCAGAACTCGCGCTCGCGAAGGATCTCGTCGTGTCCCTGACGGCCCAGATTCAGGCGCAGGGTCGCGGTGCGGAGGAGGCCGTGCTGAACAGCGAAATGAAGCTCGCCCTGAAGGAACGGGCCGAGCTCCTTGGCCGCCTTCAGGCGCGCTTTCTCCGCGCCGCCCGCGGGGTGTCTCTCCTCGACCAGAGGGCGCTGCTGCAGCCGCTCCGGCTGGGTCAACTCACGTCCACGCTCGAAGCGATTCAGAAGCAGAGCGACGGCCGCAATCCCCCCGACTGGCCGCAGGATCCGGCCGGGATGGAAACGCTGCTGAGCACGGCCGCGACCATCGCGGCTGAGAAGATCGACGGCGTGCGCGAAGAGCGGAACAGCCGCATCGGAGCAAGGGAGGGCATCCGCGCCGAGCTGAAGGAAGCGAAAGCCCAGCTCGGCAAGAGCCAGCAGGGCGCGGCCTTGCTGGACCCGCGAACGGAAGCGCTCATGGCCAAGCTCGCTTCGGTGGGAATGGAGCCCCGCGCCGTATGTGAGGCTGTCAGTCTGACCGACGAAAGCTGGCGCAATGCTGCGGAGGCCCTGCTGGGCCGAGACCGGGAAGCGGTGATCGTAGCGCCGGAGCACGCCTCACGTGCGGTCGAGATTCTTCGCGCCGGACGAGAGGCCTTCCGCGGGTGCCGGGTCGTCAACACGCGTAAGCTCCAGGGATCGGCTCGTGAAGCGGCGCCAGGGTCTCTCGCCTCGGTGTTCACAAGTGAGGACGGCCTGGCCATGGCCTTCGTCTTCCAGCGCGCCGGTTCGGTGCGGCTGGCAGAAACGCAGGAGGAACTGATGGCGGGCCCGCGCGCCATTATGCGGGACGGCGCCTACAACAGCGGCCTGGTCGTCGAGGTTCTTCATCCGCAAGGCCTCAAGATTGGCCGCGCCGCCGCGGGCCTCATGCAGGCTCGCCTCACCGATGAGATCCGAGACCTGACGGCCATCCTGTCCAAACACGATGCGAACGTCGCCTTCATCGATGACGTGGTGCGGCGACTGGAAGACCTCTCCAGCCCGGTAGAGGCGGCCGATCGCCTCGATACCCTCGTCTTCAGCATCGCCGACGCCGAGGAGAAGGCGGAGGACCGAAGACGACGCTTGGCCGATCTGGCGGCGAACGTCGATCCGGAGCTTGAGCAAGCGCTGGCGGTGGCGCGGCGGCGTCAAGAGATGGCGGAAGGGGAAAGGCTCGCCCTGGTCGAGCAGCGCGGTTCACTGGGCCAGACCCTCCAGGATCTCCAACGCCGTCTCGAGAGCGGCGAGGCCCAGCCAGGCTCAAGGCTGTGCCTGGCCCTGAGGTGGCGAACATTCCGCCAGCGGCTTCCGGGCCGCGAAGCGTTCATTCCGGTGCGACAGGCCTACGCGGCGCTCAGAGCGGGCCGTCGTCCGGAGAAGATCGCCCGTGATCAGGCGGCGGAGGCCGAGACGCTTGTTGCTCAATACCGAGAGGTCGAAAGCGCGCTGCGCGTCGACCTCGGTCGCTTCCGCGTGAAGTTCGGGTCCGCATCGGTCCCGGAACCCCAGGCGCGCATCATCGCGGAAATCATGCCCTGGCTTGAGGAAGGGATCGCTCTTCTCGAGCGGAATCAGCTGATCCAGTATCGCGAACAGGCCGACCGGGCGGCCGAGGAAGTGAGCCATCTCTTCCGGACGTCCTTTGTCCATGAACTGAACGGTCGGTTCAGCGGTCTCAGGAGCGAGATGCTGGCGCTGAACGCAGCCTTGCAATCCCGGCCGCTTCACGGCGAAGTCTACTCGGTCCACTGGGAGATCAAACCCGCCTTCGACGCGCTGTACCGCCTCGCCCGCGACAGCGAGTCCGATGAAGACGTGCTCGCGGCGCTGTTCGGTCGGGGTGAGCCTCGGGACGAGAAGCACGCGCTCGCGCTCAAGGAGGTCGAGCGCCTGATGCAGGACGAAACGCTCGATTTCACGATCTACCAGGACTATCGCAACTACTACGCCTTCGAGCTCCGGATGAAGGACGTGGCCACCGGTCGGCAGACAAGTTTCGACCGGCGGCGCGGTGTGGCGAGCGGCGCTGAACTCCAGGTGCCCTTCTACGTCATCATCGGCGCCGCCCTCGCGAGCATCTATCACGGACGGCGGGTTACGCCCGGCGTCGAACGTGGCATCGGTCTGGCCGTGTTCGATGAGGCGTTCAGTAAGATGGACGGCTCGAACCAACGCATCCTGTTGGACTTCTACCGCGACATCGGTCTGCAGGTGGTGGTGACCGCGTCGCCGAAGCGGTAGACGTCGATGACGC
>Ga0114898_1001168_pt1 | contig 16331 bp, 14 predicted proteins | sample Malvired_Geostar_FD_83496 | JGI IMG/M metagenome (GOLD analysis project Ga0114898, IMG submission 83496) | Marine viral communities from the Global Malaspina Expedition - Malaspina viral metaG DeepMed_Geostar | ecosystem: Environmental > Aquatic > Marine > Oceanic | place: Mediterranean Sea... | reverse complement strand
GGCACGCGCAGCAGCGATTGGAGCCTTGTCAGGTGCGTCTTTCATCGCCGTCGACGGAGTCTCGGCGGCAGGCCCCGATGGGCGGGTTGGGGCTTTGGTCCGGCTCGCTGATCGAGCGGCAGCAGGCTTGTCGCGCGAGGCCAGTGCTTGAGCCGCCGCATGCTCGACCTGGGTAACCCCCTGGGCCAGTTGCAGGCTTTGCGCCGCATCGCGTTTCAGTTCGGCCAGATAGCTGAGCGTTTCACTTTGCCGCGCCTGCAGCACGCCAAGCATGTCGTCCAGCTCGGCCAGCTTGGCTCGCACCTTGGCTTGTGCCTTCGATTTGCCCGCGTTGCCGACTTCGTCGAGCCTGGCGCGCGCCTTGACGAGCTTTTCCTGCGTCTTGCCACGCTGCTTCTCGATCCGGGCCAGTACAATCTCGGCCTCCTTCTGCGCGTCGCTGCATGCCTTGTGCAGGTGCGCCACCAGGCTGTGCGAGAGCTGCTGCAACAGGTGCAGAGGCGTGGTCACCGGTTTTTTCTTGGCGGGCATGAAGATGCCTCCTGACAGAATGTAGGTGCAGCCGCTACGGGAGGGTCCGCAAGGCTGCAGGCCGCCAGCAGGCAGCGTGCAGTGTTCGTCCCGCTCGCCCCGACTCGAGTCAGGCGGTAGCGGCGGCCTGCTTGTGTGCGGTGTGAAGGACTTCGATCAGGCAGTCCTCCAGCTCGAAGCGCTCATGCAACAACTGCCCGAGACGTCTCAACTCATCGGGCAAGCCCGGACTGTCCAGGCAATCGCCCGTGTCACAGCGGTCGTTGAAGGCCACGGCCACTTCGGTGATGGCTTCAATGCGCGGATAGATCTGGCGAGCAAGCTCGAGACCGCGTTTATCGCCAAACGCCTCGGCTTCGTTGAGCAATTGTTCGTAGATCTCGAAATGACCGGCAGACACGTAGTCGAGCAGGATTTCGCAGAACTTCTGCAGGGCGGAACGGCTCGCAGTGGCCTCGCCGACATGCAGTCCATCGAATGCGTTGATCAACGCGTGGCGTTCCTGCAGCCAGCGGTCGATCAGCAGGTGCACACCTCCCCAGCGTTCCTGGGCGTTCCGACAGCTCTCGAGCATGATGACCTCACTTCCCTAATCGATGATGCTATTGCGCCTTCCGAGACGGTTATGTCTTGGGATATCGGCCTTGGGTGAGTGGCAGCGCGACCGGAAACCGACGCTGCCAGAGCAGACTAAGCTGCGGCGATCGAAGCATCAAGCTGCACGGATGAAATTACCTCGGGCAATTCCACGCCCGGCTTCGGTCTGGAACATTGACCGCCAAGCGCAGCGATCATTCGCTCGAGGGGATAAAAAGCCTCAATCGCGCCGCAGCAACTGCCAGAGACAGAACACCACCATCGCGATAAATGCCAGCAAGGTCCACTCCGGAATGCTCAGGCCCATCAGCGTCCAGCCAACTTCGGCGCATTCAGCCGTGCCGTGTAGCACCAGGCGGGCAATCTCCTGGAACGGCAGAGCGTCCATCATGTACTCGAGACTGGGCAGGCAGCTCGGCAGTTCATCGGCGGGCATGTTTTGCAGCCAGATCTGGCGAATGGCCGTGGCACCGCCCGCCATCGAGAACAGCAGCGCCAGTACGGCATAAACGCGGCGGCCGGTCTTTTGCGGGCCGTGAAGCGCGGCGACCAGACAAACCAGGCCAAAGCCGATCACACAGATGCGCTGAACGATGCACAGCGGGCACGGAACCAGCCCGACCACATGCTCCAGATACAGCGCAGCGATCATCATCAGCACGCAGCCGATGAACGCCAGAAGAAACAACGCACGTGGGCTGGCCAGTTTCATGGTGACTCCGCAGACAAGAAAGTCCGCTACGGTAGTGCTGGACGCGACGACCTGCAAGCCATACTCAAAGCGACGTAATGGCACGGGACGGCCATTACGTCGCGTGCCGCTCTTCCGCTCCGCTGTCGAGCGTCTGCAAACGGTTGCTGCTGGGTTGATCGAGCAGCCCGAGCCCTTCCTGGAAAAGCCGGTTGCTGCGCTCGTTGTCACCCAACTGAGCGAGCAAGCGAGCAAGCTCGGCGCAGGTCTCGGCGCGATGATCGAGGCGCAGACTGGCCTCCAGATAATCGCGAGCCTTGCCCCAGAACTCGTTCCGCAGGCTCAGGCGGCCGAGCGCGAGCAGCAATTCGGCATTATCGGGATGCGCTTTCAGCCAGGCCTCTGCATGGGCGAGTTGGCGCGCCGGCTCGCGCCCCCGCACGCGCCCGTAGCGCTCGACCAGACGATCGTCGAACTGGCGTTTTAGCGCGGCGTACAGCACCTCTTCAGCGTTCTCCTGCGCACCCAAACGACTCAAACCGTCCGCGTAGGCACGCACCAGCAACGGCTCGTTCCGCAACTTGCTCGGCACGGTTTGCCAGCGCTGGCTCAGCGCCTGCTGTGCGTCTTCCTGAGTGGCCTGCGCCTGCCAGACCTGCTCCAGTGCCGCGGTCCAGGCCAGCAGCTCGAGCTCATCCAACCGCCCCGCGGGCAGCACACGATGCTTGCGCAGCTCCGGCAGCAACCGGCACAGCGCGGGCCAGTCCTGCAATTGCACGTAGAGCTGCTGGAGCAACGTCAGGACGTAGGGATGACGCGGGTGATCATTGTGCAGCGTGGTCAGGGATTCGCGGGCATCAGCGTACTGGCCGCGCGCGATCTGCAACTGGGCCTGGGTCAGGCCGACGGCCAGCCCTGCCTCGGGTTCGCGCGCCCGGGCCTTGCGCAGCAGCTCGTCACTCTGCTCGTATTCGCCCAGTTCACTGGCCGCACGGGCGGCCCCGAGATAGTGCACCAGCGGCTGACGATCATGTTCGGCAGCGGTGCGCAGATGACCGAGCGCTGGCCCCCACTGGCCCTCGGCCAGCTCCCGCAAGCCCGAGCGGGAAGCCTTGGCGACACGGCGTGCGTGATGCCGTCGCGACCAGGGGTTGACCAGCGCACCGGAGGCCTGAAGCAATCCGATCACCCAGTGAACCACCATGGCCAGCACCCAGAGACAGGCGATCAGGCCGATGAATATCCAGAAGCTGGACTCATAGCGAAAGCGATCATAGCTGATCAGTACGTAGCCGGCGTCCTGGTAGATGGCCCAACCGACAAAGCCGGCCAGCGCCAGCAGGATGAGAACAACGAAGACCAGTCGCTTCATGTGCGCAGATCCCCTTCGGCCGCCTGCTCGGCTTCAGCGGGCGGCTGCTCGCCCTCGTCAGCCGGCGTCTCGGTTTCAGTTGGGGTCACCGGCACCGCCGTCTCGGCCGATTCGTGCTTTTGTACATAAGCCTGCAGCGCCTGCAGGGCGGGCGCCAGGTCCGGCAGCGTGACCGAAACCTGCCGTTGCCCAAGCTGTTCGATGCGATCACGCAGCCCACGGCTCTGGCCGTTTTCTTCACTGAAGTGATCTTCGATCAACCGAGCGGCCTGATCCAGCGATTGCCGGTAGACCTGCTGATTGCCGTTGAGTACCGCCCACTGGGCCTGCTCGATCGCCAGCGAAAGGGCCAGCCGCACCTGGGCCAGGCTTTGACCGGCCAGTAGCGGCTTCACGTCCGTACCGGCATTGAAATCGACCCGCACGTAGCGGGTCAGCTCATCCAGCCATTGCCGCCAGCGGCTTTCGCCCTGCGTCTGGGCCGGCGCCGTGCCGTTCTCGAACGCCGGAGCCATCCCGCTGAGCTGGTTGGCCTGACCGCGCAGTGCGCCCAATTGCAGGAACAGCCCGGTCCGGTCCAGTTCAGGCAAGCTACGCAACGCCTCGAGGCCCTCCAGAAGTTTCTGCCGAGCGCCGTAGGCACCCGGATCGTCTTGCTTGCGTAAAATCAGGTCGGCTTCGGCGATCAGCGATTGCGCGCTGTTCACGTCCTGCATCGCCGACAGACGCAGCATCGCCATGCGCAACAGGTGCTCGGCTTCTGCGAGCCGCCATTGCTCCCGGCTTTCGCCGAGCACCTGCTCCACCCGCCCCGACAGACGTTGCTGGTCGCTTTGCAGTTCGGAAAGCAGGCGACGGCGCTCTTCCAACTGCTCCGCCGAGGGCAACTGCTCCAGCCGTCCGAGGCGACTGGCCAGTTGCTGACTGCGCGCATCCAACTGACGTGCCTGGTCACGCGTCGCCTGCACCGCATCGAGCTGCTGGCGTTCCTGCTCAGCCAGTTGCTGGGTCTGCCAGATGCTGTAGCCTCCCGCCGCCAGCCCGGCCAGACCGACCAGCAGCGCAAGGGCGGCCAGGCCGCGGCCACCACCATCGGCCTTGGCCGAGGGTTTCGCCGGCTGCTTCGGTGGAAGGTCTTGAGTGGGCGTGACAGGGTCCTTGCCTACGGGTTGCTGCGCTGCCTTATCGGGATCTACTTCGCTCACGTTTCCATCCTTTGCATCAGGAGGCGGGCTCGGGATTCTCCCGTAGCGCCGCCAGCAAAGCCGCGGTTCCGGCACCACGGCAGTCCACTATTGTCTGGGCACCCAAGGCCGCAGCCATCTCGGCCACCCGAGGGCTCGGTACGAACAAGGGTAGTTCACGCAGCAGGGGCCAGTCGGGCCCAGCCAGTTCGTGCAGTGACGCCAAACCCTGCCCACTGCTGACCACCACGGCATTCAGCCGTTCCGAACGAAGGGTATCGATCAGGGCACCTGGCGGGTAGTCGGGCAGGCGGCGGCGGTACAACTCGAGCATGTCGACCTGAGCACCGCGGCGGCGGAGCGTTTCGGCGATATGCTCACGCCCGCCCTCGCCACGCAGGATCAACACCTTGGGGGCCGCGACATCGAGCGCCTCGGCCAAGCGCGGCAATGCCAGCAGAGCCTCGCTATCGTCGCCATGGTCGGGCCAGCTGACATCCAGGCCGTGGTCCTTGAGGATGCTTCCCGTGGCGGCACCGACGCTGAACCAGAGCGGCCCAGTGGGCCGCTGCGGTCCGTAGCGATCGAGCAGTTCGAGCCCCAGGCGCGCGGCCGGCTTGCTCACCACCACGACGGCACGGTATTCATCCAGCTCGCCCATGATGGCGCGCTGCTCAGCGGTCACCGCCAATGGTTCGATCGCGAGCAGGGGCAGGCTGGCGCTGTGGATACCCGCATCGGCCAGCGCTGCCGCCAGGCCGGCGCACTCCTGCGCCGGCCGTGTCAGCAGCAGGCGCCAGCTGCTCACGCCTTGCTGGCCTCGCCGTACACATCTTGCAGGATCTTCGCCGCGCCCTGTGCCAGCAGCGCTTCGGCAACCCGCACCCCGAGGGCCTGCGCTTCCACGGCAGGCGCACGATCCTCCGCACGCAACAGCAGGGAGCCGTCGGGTTGCCCAACCAGGCCGCGCAGCCACAGCTGGTCACCTTCGAGTACCGCATAACAGGCAATCGGCACCTGGCAGCCACCGTTGAGATGGCGGTTCAAGGCGCGCTCGGCGGTGACCCGCAGCGCTGTCTGCGGATCGTTCATGCATTGCAGCAGCTCGTGCAGCGCCGTATCGCCGGTCCGGCACTCGATACCGACCGCCCCCTGACCACCGGCAGGCAGGCTGTCCTCGACGCTGATACTGGAGCGAATACGCTCGCCAAAACCAAGGCGGATGAGACCGGCCGCAGCGAGAATGATGGCGTCGTACTCGCCGGCATCGAGCTTGGCCAGGCGGGTATTGACGTTGCCACGCAGGAACTGGATTTTCAGGTCGGGGCGCCGAGCCAGCAACTGCGCCTGACGACGCAGGCTCGACGTACCGACGACCGCTCCGGACGGCAACGCATCGAAATCCTGGTAGTGATTGGAGACAAAGGCATCACGCGGGTCTTCGCGTTCGCAGATGCAATACAGCCCCAGCCCTTCGGGAAACTCCATCGGCACATCTTTCATCGAGTGCACGGCAATGTCCGCCTGGTTCTCCATCAGCGCCGTTTCCAGCTCCTTGACGAACAGCCCCTTGCCACCAATCTTCGCCAGCGGCGCATCGAGCAACTTGTCGCCGCGACTGACCATTGGCACGAGGCTCACGGTCACGTCCGGATGAGCAGCCTCAAGGCGCGATTTGACGTACTCGGCCTGCCACAGGGCCAGGGCACTCTTGCGGGTAGCGATGCGAATTTCGCGAGACATGGGCGATTCCAGACAAATGAACTGCTGCCGATGATAACAGGCCAAGGCCCGCCGTCGGGTTGGCCCGAATCAAGGAAAACCGGCAATGCATGCCCGGCGCCCGGGACGAAGCGGGACCGCGCCGGCATCAATCCCCCTGGCCGCTGCAGTTCAGAGGTTCTGCATCAACTTGCGCACGCCTGCCACGTGCCGACGACTGACCGTCAACGGCTCGCCTTCGAGCCCCTTGAGGAACAACTGGAAATGGCCGAGCGGTGTGCGCTGCAGACGCTCGATGCGGTCCCGGTATACCAGCGCGTTGCGATGAATACGCACGAAACGGTCGCCGAATTCGTCCTCGAGCGCCTTGAGCGGCTCGTCCAGCAGCACCTCGCCGCCTTCGTGACGCAGGGTCACGTATTTGTGGTCGGCAATGAAGTAGATCACCTTGGGCAGCGGAATAAGCTCGATACCCTTGCGGGTGCGGGCGCTGATATGACTACGTGGCCCGGTACCGGATATCGCCGCAGGACGGGTGAGCGCAGCGAGTTGGACCCGATTCGGGCGCTCGGCCTTTTTCAGCGCCTCGACCAGGTGCTCGGCACGCACCGGCTTGACCAGATAGCCGACCGCACTGACCTGGAACGCATCCAGGGCGAATTCATCATGGGCCGTGCAGAAAATCACAGCCGGGGGCGCATCGCGTTCGCAGAGTTTGGCGGCGACCTGGAGGCCGTCGAGGCCAGGCATACGGATATCCAGCAACACGACATCGGGACGCAGTTCCTCGATCAGGGACAGCGCCTCCTCGCCATTGGAGGCGGAAGGTTCCAGGACACGATAGCCGTCAAGGTCACCTACCAGTCGGCTAAGGCGCTCGCGGGCTAGAGGTTCGTCATCGACAATCATCACATTCATATGGATCTGGCTTCCTGCTTTTATGTCGCACACGGATAGCGTAGACAGGTGTAGTAACGGGCGTTATGCCGCTTCACGCTGAGACTCGCTGCGGGACCGAAAAGTGCCGTTAGTCGTGCGTCTATATTGTGTAAGGCCTGCTGAGTACCCCGAGAGGGCGGCGCTTGAGCAGTCTCATCGAATGGGTTGCTGACCTCCAGATCAAACACGCCATCGGCATAGCAGGCCGTCACGCTGATGACGCCGCCCTCGATGCGCGGCTGAATACCGTGAATCACCGCGTTCTCCAGCAAAGGCTGCAACGTCAGGTGCGGGATCGGCAGATCATCCGGGACGCCATCGACCTGCCACTCGACCTGCAGTCGTTCGCCAAGCCGATACTGTTCGATGGACAGATAGCGACGCGACAGCTCCAACTCCTCGTGCCAGGGCACCAGCGTTCCGGGACGCGCCAAGCTCGCGCGAAACAGGTCGGACAAGTCCAGCACCGCCTGCTCGGCCTTGCTCGGATCGGTCACCACCAGACTGGCGATGCTGTTCAGGCTGTTGAACAGGAAATGCGGGCGGACCCGCGCTTGGAGCGACTCGATGCGCGCCTTCAGCTCGGCCTGCTCCTGTCGCCGCCACTGGCTTTGAAGATAGAAATAGCGCAACAGCAGGCCCGACATGATCAGGCTGATCAGCGCGTGCCGCAGGTACAGATTGACTTCGCCGACGCGCGTCAGCGGCCCGCCCAACTGGTAGATATCCGCCACCGCCGTGCAGGCCAGCGTCAGCCCAACCACCATGGCGCAGCAGGCCAGCCCCGCCAGCCAGGGCGCCAGGCGCGCAAGCAGCGGTCTCAGCTGGCAGGTCAGGCCTGCCGAAAGCAGCATCACCCACTGCACGAACAGGGACGTCAGGGCCAGCCGCATCCAGTCGAAACCGGGCTGCATCGGCTCGGCCAGCACCAGCACCAGCACCAGCAGCTCGGCAAGCAGCACCAACCCGAGCAGTGCTTCGGATTCGCACAGCTCAGGCACGAAGAAATCATCCGTCGGGGCAGTCGAGCGTGACCGGCTAAGTCTTTTTATCGGCATGGATCGAGTTTCCGCGCGGTCAGGGTACAAAGCAATCGGCAGACAGCGCGAACGGACGCGGCCGCGCCGGTGGGCCTAGTCTATCGGCGCCCGGCGATCGCGATGTGCTAGGCCTTCGCAACTTCCGCACGGGATGGATCGACAAGTCGACTCAAGACGCGACCGAGCCTGCCGACACCACGATAGTGGCTTAATGATTGCATCGCCTCCACTCATCATGGGCCGCCCGAGGCGGCGGGAGTATTGATCGTGCTGCTGTTTTCCTCTTTGCGCAGCCGTCTGCTGCGTCCGGTCGTTCTTACGCTCTGCGCGGCGGTGATGGTGCAGGTGGTGGTCGCGCTTGCACTGACGCGGGGCACGATCGGCGTGCTTGAACAGGATCTGCAGAACAACCTGAGCCAGGACGCTACCCGCCTGCTGGGCGAGCTTCAAACCGCCGACGTCGAGCTGAGGGGCGGCCTGTCCAGCCTGTCCGAACGCCTGACGGACAATCTTGCTCAGGGCCTGACACAGCAACTGAGCGGCGAGCAGGCGCGCCTGCGGGACGTGCTCGAACGCCACCTCAGGCAATCGGGCGATGACCTGGCCATCCTGCTGGCTGGCGTCGCGCCCTCGGCGATCTGGGACAACGATATTCCCGCGCTGACCGAATTCGTGCGCATGGCTCACCGAAACCCGGCGGTGATTTTCGTCGTCTACTTCGATGCCGACGGCAACCAACTGACGCGCCACCTGAATCGTACGGACCCGCGGCTCAAGGCCCTGCTGGACAAGGGTAGCGGGCGAACCGCATTCGACAAGGTGCTGTCCGCGGCGCAGAACGATTCGGGGCTGTATCTGGCCGAAGCAGCCATCAACCCCAAGGGCGCGGTGATTGGCCAGGTCATCATTGGCCTTTCGACCGCGGCCGTGGATACCGAGCTGGGCGCGTTCGACAGCCGCTTCCAGGCGCTGACTACCAGCACGGCGAATCTGGTCGGGTCCGGCCTCGCCGCAGCCGCCAGCGACAGTACGCAGCTGTTGGCAGCACGCCTGGCCGCAGCCGCCAACGTCGCGCAGACCATCGACGCGAACAGTCAGAAGACGGTGAAGCGTTCGGCAAGCGCCCTGCTATGGAAGATCAGCCTGGGCCTGGCGGCGACCGGCGCACTGCTGCTGATTGCCGTCACCCTGGTGCTCGGCCGCCAGGTCCTGCGACGCCTGGGCTTATTGGTCACGGCACTGCGAGGCCTGTCGGCCGGCCACGGCGACCTCACTCAGCGCGTGCAGATTCACAGCGCGGACGAAGTGGGCGATATGGCCGATGCGGTCAATCTGTTTCTGGCCAGACTCCAGCCCATCGTCCAGGAGGCCCGTACCATCGCCATGCAGACCGGCAATGAAATCCAGGCGCTGGGCACCCGCAGCCAGGCAGCGACGGCCGCGGCCGAGCGCCAGCGCGACGAAGTTGCCGGCAGCCTGCAGGCGCTTGCCGAGATGACTCAACGCGCCGAGGATGAAAGCCGGGCGATGCAGGCCGCACTGAAGCAGGTGATATCGATTCGCGAGGCAGCACGGGACAATGAAGCCCTGTCGGCGCAGGTTGCGAGCACCATCGAAGCACTCGGCGAAGGCGTGCGCAGCAGCACCGAGGTGATCGAAAAGCTGGCTAGACAAAGCGAGCAGATCGAGGTGGTGCTGACAGTGATTCAAGGTATCGCCGAGCAGACCAACCTGCTTGCGCTCAACGCCGCCATCGAAGCGGCACGTGCCGGCGAAAGCGGGCGCGGTTTCGCCGTGGTTGCCGAGGAAGTCCGCGCCCTGGCGAGCAAGACCCAACGATCCACCGGTGACATCCAGGCGCATATCGAAAGCCTGCAGGAAGGCGCACGCGTGGCCGTCGCGACGATAGGCAGCACCGGCCAGCAAGCCACCGCCGGCCTGGCTTCGCTGACGCGCAGCCGCCAATTGCAGCAGGCGCTTCAGCTCGCCGTGACCCAGGTCCATGACGCCGTACTGGAGGCGACGCAAGGCGCTGAACGCCAGGCCGATGCCGCATCCGATGTCAGCCGGCGCGTGCAGGTGATCCTGACCGAGGCCGAGCAATCCGCCGAGGCGGTGGCCGCTACGGCGGCCAGCGGCCAAGTGCTGGGTAACCTGGCAGGACGGCTCGAAGCCAGCCTGGGACAGTTCAAAGCCTGACCAGACCGCAACGCCATGGCGAGCACCACGCTGCGCGACGGCCGCCGTCCCGCCGTTCGACGATACGGCCCTCCACGTGCTCACGCGTGAGGGGCCGCTGAACCCTGTTATTATTCGGCTTTTCCCATGCCCATCCCGATCCAGCGAGCGCATTCATGAGCACCGACAAGACCAACCAGTCCTGGGGCGGCCGCTTCAGCGAGCCCGTCGACGCCTTCGTCGCCCGATTCACCGCCTCCGTCGAGTTCGACAAGCGTCTCTACCGTCACGACATCATGGGCTCGATCGCCCACGCGACCATGCTGACCAAGGCCGGCGTACTGAACGGCGACGAGCGCGACGAGATCATCGCCAATCTGCAGGCGATTCAGGGAGAAATCGAAGCCGGGACGTTCGACTGGCGTGTCGATCTCGAAGACGTGCACATGAACATCGAAGCACGCCTGACCGACCGCATCGGCGTCACCGGCAAGAAGCTGCACACAGGGCGCTCTCGCAACGACCAGGTGGCCACCGATATCCGCCTCTGGTTACGCGACGAAATCGACACCATCCTCGGCGAGATCACCCGCCTGCAACAAGGCCTGCTGGGGCTGGCCGAGGCGGAAGCGGATACCATCATGCCCGGCTTCACGCACCTCCAGACCGCCCAGCCGGTCACCTTTGGCCACCATCTGCTGGCCTGGTTCGAGATGCTTTCACGCGATTACGAGCGCCTGGTCGATTGCCGCAAACGCACCAACCGCATGCCCCTGGGCTCGGCCGCGCTGGCCGGCACCACCTACCCGATCCAGCGCGAGATCACCTGCGAACTGCTGGGCTTCGAGGCGATCTCCGGCAACTCGCTGGACGGCGTCTCGGATCGCGACTTCGCAATCGAATTCTGTGCCGCCGCCTCGGTTGCGATGATGCACCTGTCGCGCTTTTCGGAAGAACTGGTGCTCTGGACCAGCGCACAGTTTCAGTTCATCGATCTACCCGACCGCTTCTGCACGGGCTCATCGATCATGCCGCAGAAGAAGAACCCGGACGTGCCTGAGCTGGTACGCGGCAAGACCGGGCGCGTGTTCGGCGCGCTGACCGGCCTGTTGACCCTAATGAAAGGCCAGCCGCTGGCCTACAACAAGGACAACCAGGAAGACAAGGAACCGCTGTTCGACGCCGCCGATACCCTGCGCGACTCGCTGCGCGCCTTCGCCGACATGGTCCCGGCGATCAGGCCCAAGCGTGACGTCATGCGCGAAGCCGCTCTGCGCGGCTTCTCCACGGCCACCGATCTGGCCGACTACCTGGTACGCAAGGGCCTGCCGTTCCGCGACTGTCACGAGATTGTCGGTCATGCCGTGAAATACGGTGTCGACAACGGCAAGGACCTGGCCGAAATGAGCCTCGCCGAACTGCGCCAGTTCAGCGATCAGATCGACGAGGACGTCTTTGCCGTTCTGACCCTGGAAGGCTCGGTCAATGCCCGCGACCATATCGGCGGCACCGCGCCGAAACAGGTGCGCGCGGCCGTGCAGCGCGGACGTGAGCTGCTCGCCTCGCGCTGACGTTCGGCCGCGCCCCCGGCCGACGGCGTCTTGCACCGTCGGCCGGGTATGCGCGAGGTCACCTACGCCGCATCGCCCTCGCCGGCAATGACTCGACCTCACCCGTCATGCAAGCCACACGCTCAGCCTGGAAACCTGCACATGCCCCTCACCATCCGCCCTGCCGTCCGCGACGATGCTGCGCTGATCTTGCGCTTCATCACCGAGCTGGCGATCTACGAGCGCGCCGAGCACGAAGTCAAGACCGACGTTGCAGGCATCGAATCCAGCCTGTTCGCCGAAGGTGCTACAGCCGCCGCCCTTATCTGCGAGCGCAATGGCCAGCCGATCGGCTACGCGGTGTACTTTTTCAACTACTCGACCTGGCTTGGCCGTAACGGCCTTTATCTTGAAGACCTCTACGTCACGCCCGAGGCCCGCGGCACGGGTGCCGGCAAGGCGCTGCTCCGGCACCTCGCGCGCATGGCGGTGTCGCGTGGCTGCGGCCGCTTCGAATGGTCGGTGCTGGACTGGAATGAACCGGCGATCCGCTTTTACGAATCACTGGGCGCGCGGCCTCAGGATGAGTGGACGACCTACCGCTTGACCGGCACTGCGCTGCAGGCGCTGGCCGAACAGAACGGCTGACCCGCCTCGACCGGTCAGAGCCAGTCACGAAACTTGAACCAGGCGTAGGGGATGATCGCCGAGATCACCATCATCCCCAACGCCATCGGATAGCCGAGCGCCCAGCCAAGCTCGGGCATGCGCTCGAAGTTCATGCCGTATACCGTTCCCACCAGCGTCGGCGGCAGGAACAGCACGGCCGCGATGGAAAACACCTTGATGATGCTGTTCTGTTCGATGTTGATCAGGCCCAGCGTCGCATCGAGCAGGAACGCGATGTCCCCGAGCAGGCGCGCCTGATGTTCGCCGAGCGAGCGCACGTCCCGCTCCAGCGCCTTCAGCAACCCTTTCGAAACGCCCTGCCTGGGCTCTCCGGCATGCAGGCGATAGAACGCGATCAGGCGACTGGAACTGAACAGGCTTTCGCCCAGTTGCGACAGCAGCGAGCGGTGCTGCCCGAGCTGCTGAATGATCCGTTGAAGATCCCTGCGCTGCTCCTTTCGCTCATCGAAGATGCGCCGCGACAGCGTCTGCAGCTCAGCCTGAACGCCCTCCAGGACATCCGCGACGCGATCGACCACAGCGTCGGCCAGCGCCAGGAAAATCTGGTGACTGGTGGCATAGCCCGAGGGCTGTCGCGCGCTCTTGGCCTCGAACTGACGAAACGCGCTCAACTCGCTGTAACGCACGGTCACCAGGCAGCGGTTGGTCAGGACGAATGTCACTTCGGCATTTTCCGGTCGCCTGTCGGCGATACCCATCACCACCGTCGTGGTCATGAAGATCACACCGCTTTCATCATAGAACCGGGACGAATCCTCGATTTCCGCCAGTTCCTCGCGGGTCGGGATATCCAGCCCCAGCTGCGACTCGACAAAGCGTTCTTCCTGCGGGTCAGGCGACAGCAAATCGACCCACAACACGTTGTCGGGCAGCGTCTGCAGATCAGGGGCAACGCGACGCACCAGGGTTCCGTCTTCAAGGCTGTACAGTGTGATCATTGCTGTAGTCGTTATCCGTGATGGTCCATAGTAGCTAGACAGAGACCGACCCAGGCGAAGCGTTCAGCGGGGTGTTCACTGCTGACGCCAGCTTGCCGGGACTCGCCAGAACACGCCATCGAGTTTTTCCTGACGAGAGTTGCAACATGAACGATGCCACATCAGACGACGACGAAAGCTTTGCCGAAGAAACGCTGATCCAGGCGATAGAAAACCAGCTGGACGCCGGCGAGCCCGCTGCCGCCCAGGCTACGCTGAACAAGCTGACCCTCGTCGGCTACGAGCGCGAAGAGATACTCAGGCTCATGGCCCTGGTGCTGGCTCGCGAGATTCGCCAGATGCTCGAGCAAGACCGCCCGTTCGACGTCGAAAGCTACGAAACCCAGTTGCGCAACCTGCCCGAACTGGCCGAATAGAGCGACAGGGCGGCAGGCCCGCGCACAGCATCTACACTTCGCAAACCGGGTCCAGGCCCACCACTCAAGGAACCGACATGTCCTATACCCCCGAATTGGTAGCCGAACTGGAAATCCTAAGCCTGTTCAATCTCGACAACACGCTCGAAGGCCTCAAGGTTCATCAGGACGCCGGCCACTCAGCCGTCGCCGCCGCCCGGCGCCTGCATGACAAAGGGCTGACGACCCAACCAGACGGTGGCTACCTGACCAGTCTCGGGCGAGACGCGGCCGAGCATGCCCAGGGCTTGCTGACCATCCTGTCGGAAACCGCGCCGGCCTGATAGTGACAGGCGTGACAAATGCCGCAGCACGGCGCAGCGGCACGCCGGGCGCAGCCGCTCCACCAGCTGGCAGCGGCGCCCACCATGGCTTTTCCTTCTGGCCGTTACCCATGTTACTTTCGCCGCTTTGCTGTCTCGACGACAGGCGTGCCCGCCACTGTTTTCCATGAACCGCTGAATGACCCGCCACCAGGAAATCCGCCCCATTCTCGAAGAGGGTATCGACCGCAAGGTGCTCGGCACCTTGCGCGAACGCTTTCTTTCGGTAAATGCCGGTCGACTGGCGCGCACGCGGCAGGCCATGTCGCCACGCCAGCAGGCGGTGCTCAAGCTGTTGCCGCTGCTGTTTCACGTCAATCATCCGATCCTCCCGGGATACGTTTCCGGGACGACTCCGGCAGGGCTCGCCGGCTTCGAGCCGGACGCCGAAACCCTGGCAGAAGCGCAGCGCCTGAGCCGCTCGTTCGCCTACAAGCCGCTGCGAGGCAAGCCGCAACAACCGATTCTCGGCCTCTACATGATGGGCAGTCTGGGTACGGTCGCGCAGGGAGAGCAGAGCGATCTGGATGTCTGGGTCTGTCATGCCGACGACCTGACCGCGCCGCAACTCGAAGAACTGCAAAAAAAATGCGAACAGCTGCAGTCCTGGGCCGCGACCCAGGGCAGCGAGGCGCACTTCTTCCTGGTCGACCCGGTGCGTTTTACCCAGGGCGCACGCGAAACGAAGCTCACCTCCGATGACTGCGGCACCACGCAGCACTATCTGCTGCTCGATGAGTTCTACCGCACCGCCATCTGGCTCGGTGGCCGCACACCCGCCTGGTGGCTGGTTCCCGATTACGAAGAGCATCGTTACCACGAGTACCTTCGCACGCTGCTGGACAAGCGATTCGTGCGCAGCGACGAGGTGCTGGACCTCGGTAGCCTCGGCAGCATTCCGCCAGGTGAATACCTGGGCGCAGGCCTGTGGCAGCTGTACAAGGCCATCGAATCGCCTTACAAGTCGCTGTTCAAGCTGTTACTGGTCGAGGCCTACGCCAGCGAACATCCGCAGGTGCGATGCCTGAGCCTCGATTTCAAGCGGGCGGTCTACGCTAATCGCCTGGAGCTGGACGACCTCGACCCCTACATCGTCGCCTACCGGCGAATCGAAACCTACCTCACCGGGCGCGGCGACCTAGAGCGCTTGGCGCTGATCAGGCGCTGCCTGTACCTGAAGATCAACCAACCCCTGAGCCAGCCTCCGGTCGGCCGTACCCGTAGTTGGAAGCGGCGGCTGCTTGAGCGTCTCACCGCGGACTGGGCGTGGGATCAGCGCCAGTTCACCCAGCTCGATCGCCGCAGCCAATGGAAGACCCGCCAGGTCGATCAGGAGCGGCGGGCGCTGGTGAACGAACTGACCTACGGCTATCGCTTCCTCAGCGAATTCGCCCGCCGGCTGCAGATCACCAGCAGCATCAACGGTCGTGATTTCGGCGTGCTCGGCCGGCGCCTGCATGCGGCGATCGAGCGCAAGGCGGGCAAGATCGAAGCGATCAACCTGGGCATTTCACCGGACATGGCTGAACACAGCCTGACGCTCGCGCAGAGCTACGATGCGGCTGGCGATGTGTCCTGGGCGCTCTACGAGGGCAGTCTGAACGGCCGTGAAATCACACATTTCGCGCCCCTGAAGCGCTCGCGCGATCTCATCCCCCTACTCGGCTGGTGCCATCGCAACGGCGTCGTCGACACCGCCACGCACGTGGCATTGCACCCCGGCGACAGCGGGCTGAGCGAGGCCGAGCTGTTCTCCCTGCTGACCGACCTGCGCCACGCGTTTCCCATGCCCCCGACCGCAGTGGCCGAGGATGCGCTGCTGACCGCGGCGGTGCCGACCCGAACGTTGCTGCTGGTGAACATCGGACTGGACCCGTTCAGCCCTGAGCACCCACTCTCGCCCGACGAACGCAACGACCCGTTCGGCTATGGCGCGGCGCGGGAAAATCTTGTCCTGAGCATCGATCGGCTTACCCTGAACAGCTGGAATGAGCTGCACGCCAGTCGCTACGAAGGCGCCTCGGCGCTGCCCGATTGCCTGCGCGACTACCTCGATGAGCTGCCCGCGCAGGCAATCGGGCAGCGCCGAGGCGCCTTCGTAGCGACTGGCGTGCAGCTCAT
>Ga0114898_1001167_pt1 | contig 16331 bp, 16 predicted proteins | sample Malvired_Geostar_FD_83496 | JGI IMG/M metagenome (GOLD analysis project Ga0114898, IMG submission 83496) | Marine viral communities from the Global Malaspina Expedition - Malaspina viral metaG DeepMed_Geostar | ecosystem: Environmental > Aquatic > Marine > Oceanic | place: Mediterranean Sea... | reverse complement strand
CGAAAGCGGCGCTCTGCAAGGCGCCGGACGATCTTTATACTGTCGGCGCGCGCGAATTGATTTCGCGGCATTGCCGCAGCTTTCTGGACGCCATGCGCGCGACCCCGACCGAACTGCTGTTCAGCGAGGATTTGCAGAAGAAGCTGGAGAATGCCGGCACCGCCTATTCCGGCGCGGTGCAGAAGGTGGCGATCGCCCAGGTGTCGGGCACCAAGAATCGTGATGTCGCCGGCCGCATCAAGGAAATCTTCGCGCTGTGCGACGGGGTGCGCAACCGCACCCTGGAGGCTGTCTCCGCATCGCCCGCCCAGCCGCTGGAACCAAAGCGGCTGAAGGAGCAGCTCGCTTCCCTTCCGGCCGAGGAGGGGGACCGCGTGTTCCGGCTCAGCCTGATGCTTGCCAAGGCACTGCTGAACGAAAAGGGTTGGGACGAAAAGACCGGGCTGCTGCTCACCCTCTATGAGGCTGAACCGCCGGCTGCCGACATGGTGGCCCTGGATATGGCCCTGTCGGAGATCATCCGGCTGCCGGCCGGCCTCGACACCATCATCGGCAAGCAGAGCAAGACCGTCGGCGAGCGCATCGCGCTGCTGGACAAGCTGGCCTCCGGCAAGGCCGACGGCCCGGCGCCGGTCCCTTCGGACCCGCCTCTGGCGCAACGCCTGATGAACCTGCAGGCCCGTGCCGCGCAGCCGAACGTCACTGCCGCCCTGCAGGCGCAGATGCTGATGGCGGTCACCGGCACCTACCCGATGACCGACGGTCCGACATCGGCCGAATTGCAGGCGACGCTGGATGTTGCCCAGCGGGTGCGCCTGAAGAATGGACAGTTTCTTGGCGGAGAGACGACGGAAGCGGCGCTGGCCCGCCGGTTGTCCCGCCTCGTTAACGACCAGAACATCAACGACCTGATGGTGGGCGCGCCGCGCCTGGCCGAACGGCTGCAGCGCTGCCTCGACCTCTATCGCAAGATGATCGGGCCACAGAATTACGATTTCCTGAAGAAGTATATTGACTATCTGCTGCAGGAGCGCACGGTCGCCTCTGACGTGGCGCCGAAATCCGCCTCCGTACCGGAGCGGCTGCGCGGCATCACCGAGCTGCACCAGATCCTGATGGGCGCGCCCCTGCCCTCCGTGTTCCGCGGCAAGCTGCAGCTGCGTATGGAGGAGGTGCAGAACACTCTGCTGGACGAAAGCGCCATCCTCGACCGCATCACCAAGCGCGGCAAGACCGCGGCGGACAAGGCGCTGCCGCTGATCGATCTGTGCTGCAACGATACGCTCATCAAGGGCGCCAACCTGCGCCGCGTACGCGAACTGGCGCAACGCTATGTGAAGCAGCCGGATTTCCTGACCAGCGTCATGGCCGGCGCGGCCAACGACGCCGACCGCAAGACGCGGCTGACGGATCTGCATGACCGGCTGATCGAGGCCGGGCTGGCGAGCAATGGTGAAACCGGGAAATAGCCAAACGCTAGCGCAGAACACTCTGCTCGCTATAGACGAGGATCTGCTGCACCGATTTGCCGTCCAGGGTCAGCGGCAGAAAGAGCGAGACATCCTGAACGCGATAGCCGGCCGGCACGATGACCTCCTCAAAATCGCAGACAATATCTCCCGTTTCAGCAACCTGCGCGTAATTGCTCAGTACCCGCTCGACATCGTTGCCGAAAAAGCCTTCTTCGACAGGCAGGCCGACGGGATTGCCGTGGCGCACACTCACTTCCTTGGTACCCAGAAGGCGATAGACGAAGCGATATCCCCGCTTTATGCCGCCTTCATGAGGCATATCCCGCAGCACATCGACCAGTTGAATGCCAGGAAGCGCACGAATCAGATCCGCCGGCTCAATATCCTCTCTGTAGGCCAGCCGCCGCTCCCCGGCCTTGCAGAGCCAATACTCATATACGAAGCGGGTCAGCTCCGGGCAGCTATCCAGAAAACCTAAGCCGATGAAGATACGGTCCAAAGTGCTGCCCCACGGTCTGCAGGCCCTGTTGGTTACAATGATACCCTACAATGCATTCTAATATTAGCTCGATTGCATCGCCGCCAGGTATCCGGACACCCTTCAGTAAATGACATCCGTAACGGCTGCTTATAGCGGGGTTTCCAGAAGCAGAAATGGCCGCCCGCGGAAGGCGGACGGCCATCGTCTTGGTCGGACCGTGCTTTACCCGATGATCTCGAAATTATCGGTCGTCAGACTGCCCTCTGCCACTCCCATCAGGGTTACAGAATCGCCTTCGGAAAACTCGATGACGGCACCTTCCGCGGTATAGAGCACTGCATCAAGCAGGGATGCGGCACCGTACAGCATATCTCCGTATTCAGCCTGAAGGACCAGGCGGTCAGACATCTGGAAATCCAGAATGACGTCTTCGCCCTGCCCTTCCAGATGCAGGAAGCGGTCAGCACCGTCGCCGCCCGTCATCGTATCGTTGCCGCGCCCGCCCACGAGGTAGTCATCACCGGCGCCGCCTTCGATGAAATCATCGCCGCTGCCACCACGCACAGTATCGTCACCATCGCCGCCGGTGAGGGTGTCATTACCGGCCGCACCGAACAGGGTCTCGACCGCTTCCGTCCCCTCGAGAAGGTCATCGCCTTCGGTTCCGACCGAAACCGCCGGCTCGGGTGTTTCTCCGGAACCGTCCTCGTCATCGTCATTGTCATCGTTGGTGAAGACGATGAAATTATCCGCGGTCAGGGAATCAGCCGCCACGCCCTCCAGGGTGATGCGATTACTTCTGCCCAGGTCGAGGATGGCATGGCCATCGGCATAGGTGACCAAGGCAAGAACGTCGTCCCCCGTCGCAATCCCGCTATCGTTGAAATCGCTGACAACCTTGATGAAATCCGCGGTAGCGTCGAAATCGGTGATGATGTCGGCCCCGCTTTCCTCATAGAAAACGAAGGTATCGGCGCCGTCACCGCCGGTCATGGTATCCTTGCCCTTGCCGCCGATGATGATGTCGTCGCCAGCGCCGCCATCGATTGAATCATGCCCCTGGCCGCCGCCAAGGGTCTCGCTGCCGCCACCACCGAAAATCGTGTCGCCCTGCTTGCCGCCCTGCACCTCATTGGCGCCGGAACTGTCCGCGCGGAGATCGATGAGGTCGAATCCGATGCCGGTGGAGATCGTATCGTTGCCTGCGGCGCCGATTACCGTGTCGAAGCCGACGCCGGTTTCGATGAGATTGTCGCCATCATCATCGAAGATTTCTTCACCCTGGCCATTCACCTGGTTCATCATTGCCATCTTCCCAACTCCTGATTCTTGTATTTCCGGAGGACCGCCAATTGCATACGGCTCTATGAGTAACGGGGCATGCGGAAGTTGGTTGCGCAGTTTCCGTAGGGCATCCGTTGACAATTCAACGTTACGACGGAATCTGCAGAGAAATGGGTGCACTTATACAGTTTGGAACGCCCATGAGTTTATCGTCGAGAACGCGGCGCCGCACCCGATGTTCTGCCAGACCCCTTTGGTGACCGGCGTACCAAATATTCGCTCTTACTTGGGTATCCCACTAACGACAAATGATGAGTACAACCCTTGGTGCGCTCTGTGCGATTGACACTAAGAGCCACTCATTCAGCGAATATGAGATCGAGATCATGCAGAGGCTCGCTAAGATCGTTATGGACGATCTCGAAATGCGTAAGGCATCGATGCGCGAAGAACAGCATGCCGACGGGCGGTCAGAACCGACGAGCCCGGCGTGACGAGGCCGCCCAAGAATGGATAGCCTCACGGTATGACTACCCCATCGCGATCACGCTTGTGGACATCGACTATTCTAGGTCAGTGAACGACATGTACGGCTATCTCACCCAACAAGGGGCAGCTATAAAGCGGCAGAGACCTTTGTCGCTGGATTGTGGGATTGTGATTTTATTGGCCGCTGCGGCAGCGAGGAATTCGCCGTCATGCTTTTGACAGGTGCTATTATACATTGGTGCCGACTCGGTTCAGAGGGCATATTAGACACCTGATGTGTTCTAATTTTTTTTGGTACGGATTGCATGCCATCTAGAATACTGGTCGTCGAAGATGATCCAGATGTCGCGCAGTTAATTTCCAGAATCCTGAGCGAAACGGGTTATTCTATCAGCGTCACCGCGACCGGTGCCGCTGCCGCACAGATCGCCCAGGAGAATCGGCCGGATATTGCCATCGTTGACCTGATGCTCCCGGATACGTATGGCCTGTCACTAGTGCGCGAGTTCAAGGCACAATATAATTGCGGAATAATTATTGTCAGCGGCAAAGGCGAGGCTGTGGAGCGGATCGTCGGCCTAGAAATCGGTGCCGACGACTATGTCACCAAGCCCTTCGAACCGCGTGAACTCGTCGCGCGGGTCCGCAGCGTCCTCCGCCGCCTTGCCCCCGCCAACGCAGAGAACCATGGAGGCGCACCGACCGGTTCTGGGACCGGGGAGAACAGGTTTATTCATAGCGCGGACACGGCGCCGGTCTACGAGTTCCAAGGCTGGCGGCTCGATACCTGGCCTCGGACCCTGAGCAATGGAACCACGTCGGTGCCGCTGACCACTGGCGAATACCAACTTTTGGTGGTGCTGCTGGAGCGTGCCGGACGCGTACTAAGCCGGGAACAACTGCTCGACCTTACCCATGGCGACCATACGCCGGCCTTCGACAGAAGCATCGACGTGCAGATCGGAAGAATTCGAACCAAGATCGAGATCGACCGGGCTCAACCACAGATCATCAAGACCATCCGCAACGGCGGATACATGCTCGCGGTGTCGGTACGTCGCCTCTAGCCACATCGCTCAGCGCTAGAAAGCGGCGGCAGCATGCTAGAACGCTGGCATGGCGCTCGTAGTGGGCATGATAAGGGGCACGGTCGTGCCACCCTGCGGCGGGGAATTGATCGTAAGCTGCCCCTGCATTTTCTCTATTGCAGCCTTGACTATGGCCAGGCCGAGCCCCGAGCCCTTGTGCGCACTGTGTCAGGCCATCCGAGAAACAATTTGCCAAAGCGGGAGACCAGGTCGGCCAGAACTGAAGAACCGGTAGATGCCGGCTATCAGTACGACGACACTTCAGGCTAAGCCGGGCGCTCAGACGCCAGGAGATCGCGAGGATCAAAGCTGCCGCCGCGTAAAGCAGGCCGAAGTTGGAAATGAAAGGGATTGGCATCTTCCGACTCCTTGCGCAATTTGGCCGGCTAGAGCAGTGGGGCGGGAACAAGTCCCGCCCCCAACCGTCCTAGGCCGCCCGTGCGCTCTCCAGGTACCGGCCGACCTCATCGCGGAGGAGTTCGGCTTGCGCGGCCAACTCACCCGAGGCGGCCTGTACGTTGCTAGCGGCCGTCGTTGTCTCTCCGGCCGACTGGGTGACCAGGGCTGTGTTACGAGCCACCTCCGCTGTCCCCTGCGACGCCTCCAGGACGTTCTTGGAGATTTCGTCGGTAGCGGCCGACTGCTCCTCCACGGCGGAGGCGACGCCCGCGGACATGCTAGAGACCTCGCTAATTGCGCTGACGATCACGCTGATCGCGTCTACAGCCTGATTGGTGGCGCTGCGGATCCCAAGGACCTGACTCTGGATACGGCCGGTCGCCTGACCGGTCTGGTTCGCCAGAGCCTTGACCTCGGCTGCGACCACCGCGAACCCCTTGCCGGCGTCACCCGCCCTGGCGGCCTCGATCGTAGCGTTCAGGGCCAGTAGGTTGGTTTGCTCTGAAATGTCAGAAATTAGCGTGACGACGCTGCCGATCTCGTCAGCCGCCTGGCTTAGTGCCTTGACCAGTTCATTAGCCGTCTCCGCCTTTTGGCTGGCCTCGCTCGTCTTGGAACTCGCATTTGCGACCTGGCGGGCGATCTCAGAGATCGAAGCGCTGAGCTCCTCAGCCGCGGAGGCTACTGTCTGGACGTTAGAGGAGGCCTGCTCGGTTGCTGCCGCTGCAGTTGTAGTCTGGTTGCGTGTCGATTCCGCCAGACCGGTCAGGCTAGAGGCGGTGGCCTGAAGCTCGGTGGAGGCCGAGGCAACGATTTCCACGGCGCCGCGGACCTTGTCCTCGAACGTATCGGTCATCTGTCGGAAGTTCTCAACTTTCGCCTTCATCCCTGCGGTGGCGGCATTGATCCGCGTTGAGCTGTTGAGATAGTGCCCTTTCAGACCCTCGGGGCGGATGGTACGGAAGTAGCGGCCTCTGGAGACGGCCTCCATCGCAGCACCGGCTTCGCGCACAAAAGCATCCGTTACGTCCACCATGTGATTGACGGAGTTCAGCATGCGGCCGAACTCGCCTTGCTCGGTAACGCGGATCAGGCGCTGCTCAAAATCGCCGGCGGCTACCGACTCGCAGACCCGACGGGTCTCGGCGATCCAGCGGAAGGACCGCTTGGCGCAGAGAACAGATAGGACTGCCGCGACAACGGCACCCGCACAGACAACAGAGGTTGCTACCGCCTGGCCGGTGAATGGGACCCAAGGTATTACAGCGCCGACCGTGCTGAACGTCGCACTGGTGCCCGCGAGCACAATCACTTTAGAGAGTGAGCACGAATTCATCATAGGAAACCCCCTTCTCCTTCAGTACACCGGACAGGAAATCGTAGGACTCGGCCATACCATCCTTACGGCTGCTCGGCCGGTCCTCGATTTGTTTGAGGTTGCGGTACAGGTCGCTGACAATTTTCACTTTCGCCGGGTCGGGCTTCCGCCGGTTCGAGTGGTAACCAACAATCGAACCATTGCGGTCCAGACTGGCCGTCACATGGGCGAGCACCCAGTAATGGTCGCCGGTTTTCGTCATATTTTTCACGTAGGCGAATATCTCGCCCTTGGCCTCGATAGCAGCCCACAGCAGTTTGAATACGCAGCGCGGCATATCCGGATGACGGATGAAGCTATGTGGCTGACCCAGGGTTTCATCGACCGCATAGCCCGAGATCCGCACGAACACCTCGTTCGCATAGATGATCCTGCCGGTGACGTCCGTCTTGGAGACAATGATCTCGTCGTCGCCGAAGAAAACCTCTCGGTTCGTAGGCGACACCTTCTGTTTGGCCATCGTACAGTTCCCTTTCCTTAGAAAAATCTCGTCCGGGGTCTCAGTGGTGCCGATTGACACGCGCAAAGACGTCCTTGATGCCATCGAAGGCGGACAGAACGGCGGGATCGAAATGATCTGGTTTGGTGCGTCCGTCGCCTTTGAGGATGCAGTCCACTGCCTCTTCGTGGGTGAGCGCAGCTTTGTAGGGGCGCGGCGACCGCAGGGCGTCGTAAACGTCGGTGAGCGCCACGATGCGAGCCGGGAGCGGAATGTCGTAGCCGGCAAGCCGGTTGTAGCCTGTCCCATCGAACCGATCGTGGTGATAACGAGCGATCTGCGAGGCCATACCGGAAAGCCGGTGGTTCTCAGCGGTGAGGATTGAGTGCCCGATCTCGCCATGGTTGCGCATCACCGCGAACTCGTCGTCGGTGAGCGGACCTGGCTTGTTCAGGATCGCATCCGAGATCCCGATCTTACCGATGTCATGGAGCACGGACGTATTGGTGATGTCTAAGGCCAGCGTAACGGGTAAGCCCATAGCACCACACAGGATGGCCGTGTAGCGCGCCACTAGATCCGAATGGGTGCCGGTTACCTTGTCATGGTGTGCGAGGGCCCGGCCCAGCCAGCCGATGCCGTCAAGTGCAATCTCGTCCTCCGCCATAGCCGGAACCAGGAGATCGGCGTCAAGGCGTGCAATCAACACGACAATTTCGAGCGGCTTCTGAAAGGTGCAGCTTATCGGCAGCCCAATGGTTCGGGCCGTCGAGAGACTCTCAGGCATCCCGCTCATTAGGTAAAATTGGAGGCCGCTATCGAATTTACGGGCGGCAGCTGCACCGATTAGGCCGAGCCCATCCATTCCGGGCATCGAAACATCGGTTATCACAGCGGTAATCGCACCTTCAAACCCCTCGATCGCACCAAGGGATTCCAGACCATTTGCGGCTGTCGCCACCCGGTAACCGGCCGTCGTCAGCGCGCGGCGCAGTATTTCGCGGATGGCGAGGTCGTCATCGACGATCAGAACGACATGACGCCCTCGTTTCTGCCTAAGCTGGCCATCGGAAGCTGCCAGATGATCGCCCTGAGGCTTTGACAATACGTCCGTATGTGATTTCACCAGCACTGCGCAACTCCCGGTTCAAGTTCGATTTATTTGATACCGGGACTATCTGCGCGTTATGCAACCTCCTGATGTGCAGACGTTTTCAGAATATGTCAGTTTATGTCAGATCGACGCATTCGCGCTTTCACGATTGCGGAAGAGAGCTCAAAGATCGTAATCGGCTTGCGTAGAACGGTGACCTTATCAGCCACATAATCAAGGCCGCTCAGGTCGAAGCCGCTGATGGTGATGAACGGAACGCTCGGCCAACGCCGGTTGACGGCAGCCTGCAGGTCAGCGGCCGGTCGACCGGGCATAGAATGGTCGCTGATCACCGCGATCGGCATTTCGGTTTCTGTGTCAAGATAGTCGAGTGCTTCATCGACACGGCTGATCAGCACGGGCTCATAACCAAGCTGTGTCAGCATCCGACCAGTTACAGACCGCACATCTGGGTCGTCGTCGACCAAGAGAACGCGCCCACCACCTAACAAGGCGGTCTCCGTTGGAACTTTCTCGGGCTTCGCGGTCGAGACTGGCAGCAGAATTGTGAAGACTGTGCCTTTTCCCGGCTGACTACGCACCATCAGCCGGCCATTCCAACTGGTGATAATTCCGTAAGCTACCGAAAGACCAAGACCGCTTCCCTGGCCGACCGGTTTGGTGGTGAAGAACGGGTCGAACACCTGATTCAATATTTCGGAGGTCATGCCGGGACCGTCATCCTCGACCTCAATCCGCACTTGGCGTGCCGCACCGCCGATCGCCCTGTCGCCCACCGGCATCTCGTCGACATAGCAGCGTATGGAGATCGAACCACCGCGCGCGCCAAGCGCGTCAACCGCATTACGGATAAGGTTAACCAGAACCTGCTGAAGCCTTCCAGCATTCGCGTCGACCATTGGGCCATCGCTGATCCCGGCTACGGTGAGCTTTACGTTCGGTGGAATCGTCGGCCGGATAAGCTCTGACGCCTCGGCTATGCTCGCGGAAACCGATACGATGGATCTCAGATCGTCGCCCGGCCGCGAGAAGGCCAAAAGTTGTGCCACAATCTCACGCGCTCGTCCGGCTGCCCGCTTGATCACCTTGACGTCCTCGCGCTCCTGCGATTCGGTTGGCAGTGTCGCCAAGAGCAGGTCGCTGTATCCCATGATGGGAGTGAGGATGTTGTTGAAGTCGTGGGCAATTCCGCCGGCCAGTGTCCCGACCGTGCGCAGCTTGTCCGCCTGATGCAGTTGGCCTTGCAGTTCGGTCTCGCGGGCAACTGTAAGTGCCCGCTCCACGGAGACGTCCCGGATCGCTGCGATGACTATCCGTTCGCCGTCGTGGAAGTGGGTGCTTAGTCCAATTGAGACTGGCACAGTCGATCCGTCCTTCGCCCGCGCTAGCAGGTCGCGCGCCTCTGTCATCGGGCCGCTCTTAGGGGACCGCATATAGTCTCTTCGGTGGCCCACATGCTCGCCCCGAGCGGTTTCAGGCACCAGAGTTTCGATCGACTGCCCGAGCAGCTCCGAGGGCTCGTATCCCAGAAGATCAAAAACCCGGTCGTTCACATAACGAATTTTACCGTCGGCGCCGACATAGATGACCACGTCCGGCGCCGCGCTGATCAGGGCGTTCACCTCCTGATGTGCTTCCTGGAGTCTTATGGTCAACCGATACTGGCCGATCAGAATAATACAGAGTGCGACTGCACCAGCGATGAGGACAATGAATACCATTAAGCCGAGCTCAAGGAGGTCGTCCAGCTCGTGACTAAAATGCTTTGCATGCGTGGTGTAAGTTGAGGCGAGCCCTTCAGTAACTGCATCGAGAATTTTGAGGCCTTCTAATGCCGCGCGGTCGTCGATCTTCACGGTGGCATCCAGGCTGTCGATCTCGGCTTGTGCGCTGTGCATCTGGACAGCAATCCCGAGCATCTCCTGATACTGCCGGACCGTATCCCTAACCAGGTCGATCGCACGCTGGGCCTCCGGCTGCTCCATAATAGCGTTGAGTCGGTCGAGCTCGCCCAGTGCCACCTGCGCATTGGCTTCGGCTGCGCTCGCATAAACCGGATCGCCGCGCAAGACGTAGTTCTTAAAATTGTGAATTAGCCCGCCGAAACCAATCTCACGTCTCACTGCGTTGAGTGGAGCCACAACGTTCTGATGCAGCGCGATCAAGGCATCGACCTGAGCATGCTCCTGGTCCTGTATGTAGATGATTCGCTGGCCGTACACTCCCACGGCGAGGCAGACCAACATTGTGGCTGCAAACACACTGGTGATACGCCAGCTGAGCTTTCTTCTCGCGCGTTTTGGCATGCTATATCCTTGAAAAAATAGATGCAAAAACTATCAGCTAAACACCTTAATTTTCAATTAATTTTTAGAAATTTACTGGAATATTGAGTAAAGTTTCCTCGAAGACAGTTTCAAAGCCCCCTGTCCTGATAAGATCGTCCGGGCTTCTCGGTTTTGCGTAAGCGGTGTTCTGGCTCCACCTTCCGGCGGGCTGGCAGGCATGCGATGCCACCTTGATTGATATCTGTGCGGGAGTTTCTGCATGGACGCTCCAATGGAGCTTCTCACAAGTGGCGGGAGGCGTCGTCGCAATCGTCAGTGGCCGGATGAGGTGAAGGCGCAGATTGTTGCCGAGACGCTTCGGCCAGGGGCGAGCGTGGTTGAAGTTGCGCAGCGGTATAGGCTGAAGGCCAACCATGTTTCCTCGTGGCGGACACTTGCCCGGCAGGGGCAGCTGGTGCTGCCGGCACCGGAGGATCCGTTGGAGTTTGCGGCACTGATGGTCGCTCCGGTTGCTGAGGCGGTAACGACAGCGGCGCCGGTGCCGTCGGCAGGGCCGGAGATCATGGTGGGGGCAGTGACCATCCGATTGGAACCCGGCGCTTCTGCAGCCCGGATTGCTTCGGTCGTCCGGGCACTGTCAGCAGCCTGATGATCTTGCCCTCGAACCGGGGGCGGATCATTGTGGCGACCAAGCCGGTCGACTTCCGCCAAGGCCACGACAGTCTGGCGGCGATGGTGAAGAACGAGCTGCACAAGGACCCGTTCACCGGCACGGTGTTTGTGTTCCGTGGCCGCGAGATCGATCGCCTGAAGCTTCTCTACCGGGATGGAACCGGACTGGTCATGGCCTAAGCGGCTGGAAGAGCACAGCTTCACCTGGCCTGCGGTGAAGGATGGACTGATGACGCTGAGCCACGCACAGTCCGAGGCGCTGTTCGCCGGACTTGACTGGCGGCAGGTTCGGGCTGTGGAGGCGTGGGTCCCGGAAGCCGTGGAATGACTGCGTCAGGATGACTCAGGGCTTGTCTTTTGCGGGAATAGCGGGGACAGATCTGTTAGGTTTCGACCATGCTCTAGATCGCTCAACTTCCCGACGATATTGCCACCCTCACGGTGATGCTTGTCGCCGCGCAAGCGCGTAATCAGCGCAAGTTTGAGCGGATTGCACAGATGGAAAAGCTGGTTGCCGTGTTCAGGCAGGCGGCCTTCGGGCGGAAGTCGGAAAAGGGCGATCCGGGCCAGTTCGAACTGGTGCTGGAGGATCTGGAAACGGCCATCGCGGCGGTCTATGCCGCAGAAGATGCAGAGGACCGCGCTGCCCGGCGACCAGTCAAACGGCGCAGCACCAATCGTGGTTCGCTCTCCGGGCACCTGCCGCGGGTCGAGGAGATCATCAAGCCGGAAAGCCTGGTCTGTGGCTGCGGTGGCGATCTACACTGCATTGGCGATGACGCCATCGAGCGGCTCGATGTGATCCCGGCGCAGTTCCGGGTGATCGCGCCGGGTCGCGTCGGTTCGGATATCCAACTGGCCTATCGCTGGGCCCATGCGCGCCGCAAGCTAGTTGAGATCACCCGCACTGGTCCTGCGCCGATAGCCTAAGAGGGTGTACGGCTGATCCGCGAACTTTATGTCATCGAAGCCGATATCCGAGATCTCGACCCCTATGACCGCCTCGCCGCGCGTCGGGAGCGGTCGGCACCAGCCGTCGCACGGGTAAAGGAATGGCTTGATCACCATCGCGCTCGCGTCTCCGCGAAGACGCCCCTCGGGGAAGCATTGAGCTACATCGCCAGATTACTGGGCAGCGCTCGAGTTGTTCCTGATTGATGGACGCATCGAGCTCGACAACAATGCCGTCGATCGGGCCATCCGGCCTATTGCGCTCAACCGGAAGAACGCGCTCTTTGAAGGGCATGACGCTGGAGCTAAAAACTGGGTTGCCATCGCCTCGCTGATCGAGACCTGCAAGCTCAACGCGGTCGACCCCCATGCCTGGTTAGGGTCGACCCTCAGCACGATCGCCAGCAGTCATCGGCAGGACCAGATCACCAAACTACTCCCGTGGAACTATACTGCAAGAATCGCTGACTGACTCGGAAAAACGAGGGCGCCATCGCCTTCATATGCGGCAAGAACGGATACCGTTCCACCGATCTTGATGCCTACGTAGCCGCAAAACATCGCTTACTGGCAACCACCGCTCCCGGCACAAACGACGCCATTACAATCTCTTCCCGCTCCGCCGGGCTCCAGCAACGCCGTCGCTCGACACCCGAAATAAAAAGTCATGTGAACCATGCCGCGCTCTTAGCTGCTTCCTTATGAGCGCAGTATCAGCCTCAAGCACTCCTATCGCAAGGCGACCGCCGCTGGAGGGGGACGAAACGGGAGATTGAGTTGGAATTTATATTTTTTTAATGAATATGGTCCATAAATTATCTCACCGCCTTTTGCACCAAAGCGGCTTGCCTGTCTAAGAACGGCAACATGGTGTAACTGCAGATTTTGCTCTCGTTTTCAAACACTCCATCGAGAGAGCACGATATTCGCATTCCCTTCGGAAGACTCATATGGCTCTGCTAACAAATGTAGCGCTACTTGGTTCTGCATCTTTCTTTCTACTTTTATTTCTTAACTACTACGATATTCAAAAGTACCGAGTTCAGAGCGCCGCAGCCATTGGAACAATATGTGGTGTGCTTGCGGCTCTTGTGGTCAGCCTGCCGATGCACATTGGTCTGGGTGCGACTTTCGACACGAGAGCCGGCCCAGCGGTAATCTCCGGGGTCCTTGGCGGGCCCTTGGCTGCTGTCATAACAGCAATCATCGGCGGTTATGCGAGATATGCAGTTGGAGGTCCGACGGCAGTTGGCGGGGCTGCAAGCTTTGCCTTGTATGGCGTTGCCGGCGCCTTAGTCTGGTGGCTAATGAAAAGGCTAAAAGCAAGCGAGCTTGCGTTATGGCACCTGCCTTTTATTGCCGCTTTTTCCACTCTTCTCGTCCTCCCTTCGTTCTTCATAGGCCAGTCATTTTCAGCCGGTTTGAATATCCTATCAACTGCATGGTCCAATCTGCTGATTGGAAACTTCTTTGGTGTCGTTCTGTGCGGCCTTTTCTTCTCGGCGGCGCAGGGGATTGTCAGAAGAAAACATGACCTGAAGAAGTCGGAAACCTTGGTAACGCTGGCGCACGAAAGTGCGTTCGTTGGCGTATTCAAATTCAATCTCTACTCCCGACGGATCTTTCTCGATGCCGTCCATGCCGAGATGATTTTTGGAGAGCATCACAAGCAAGAGGTGGGTCTGAAGAGCTTCCTGTCCCGCATTGTCCGGGCTGACCGGAAAATGCTGCTGGACATGTGGCGTCATGCCGACCTTGCCAATGGAACTCAGTCTGTCAGGTACAGGACAAAATGTTCCAAAGCACCCCGCGTGATCCGGACAAGCTTCAGGCTGGTGAATGACTGGGATGGACTCGGAAAAGCAATTGTCGGCGTCTCTGCGGACGAAACGCCTGAAGATACGCTCCGGCGCGACCTGGCAATCAAGAGCTTTGCCCTCGACGCGGCCTCAAACGGCATCATCATTTCCGAAGCGCGCGGCGACATGCCTATCATCTACGTCAATTCGGCGTTCGAAACGATCACCGGCTACTCCCGCGCTGAAGCACTGGGTGACAATTGCCGTTTCCTGTCCAAGGATTTGCCGGATACCGAAGAGCGCGGCGTCATCAGGGACGCGATCAACAACGGCTGGAATTGCGATGTCACAATACGCAACAAAAAGAAAAACGGCGATTCCTTCTGGAATCGCCTTCAACTATCGCCAGTGCGGGATGAAGCTGGCAACCTAACGCATTATGTCGGCATTCAGGAAGACGTCTCTTCCGAGATCAGAGCCAGGGAACAGGTCGAAGCAGCTAAAAATCACCTTGAAGTGATCCTTGCCTCCGTACCGGACGCCATCATCATCGTCGGGAAGGATCAATGTATCCAGGACTTCAACCCTGCCGCCGAGAGGCTGTTTGGCTGGTCGGCGATCGAGGTGCGTGGAAAGCCAATCGCGACCCTGATTCCTGCCAACAAGCGCGACGATCATGGCGCGCTTGCGGATTCTTACCTTCTTCAGGAAGGCGCCCACCCAAGGGCCATGTTCGAAAGCCGGCCTGTGGAAGGCCTGAAGAAGGACGGCACAAGCTTTCCCATGCTCGTATCCCTTGGACGTTTTCTGCAGGATGGAGTGCCTGCAGTTGCGGCCATTGCCCACGACATGACCGAACTGGCCCTTGCGAACGACAAACTAGAGAATTTAGCGAATCAGCTCGCCCAACAGCTCCAGCTGGCGAAAGAAGCCAATGAAGCGAAATCGAATTTTCTGGCAAATATGAGTCATGAGCTGCGCACTCCTTTGAATGCCGTCATTGGTTATGCCGATATGATGAAAACGCTTGGCGTTCAAAATCTGAAGCCAGAGAAAATCAATGACTACCTAAACGCCATACATCATAGCGGACACCATTTGCTTAGCCTCATAAACGACATTCTGGATCTCGCCAAGATTGAGAAGAAGGCGTTCGAGGTATCCCTCGAAAATATACACCTCACTGAAATTATTGAGGATACGATAATAACACTTACATCCATTTCCAATAAGAGAGGCGTAACTATCAAGCTGGAAGGCGATAGCGGAATCTGTTCTTATTCCGATAAGAGGGCAATCAAGCAATGTCTTCTGAATATCATCGGAAATGCGGTTAAATTTTCTCCATCCGGTGGAATCGTGACTGTCAATGTGACGTCTTATCTCGGGAGACCTGTTATTCAAATTACAGACCAGGGTCCCGGTATTCCAGATGCGATACTTGGCAATCTAGGAAAACCGTTCTTGCGTTCAACGGAGCCAAACCTGGGGGGCGTGGAGGGAACAGGGCTCGGTATCGCGATCACGAAATCACTTTTGGAACTGCAAGGCGGCTCCATCGATTTCGGCAAGGCCCAAGGTGCAGGCACGGTCGTCACAATCAGGCTCGCACCGTCATCAGCTGCTCTGTCCCAACTGCAATCGGGTACCCAACGCATGTGAAGATACCGGTGAGACATCTGGGCACCTCCGGAAACATGGTGACCCAGCAGCCCAGCATGATTCGACGATGGTGGGATGACGAACGGCAGGAGTTTCAGGGATGAAGGGGCGGTGCGGGTTCCGGGACCTAGAGCATCGGCTTTAAGAACTGTTTCGGCATGGTGATCTGCTGGAGAAGCTCGCCGCGACGGTGGACGTTGAGTTGATCCGTCCAGTCCCGGACAAGGCCCTGTGGCCACACGATGCCGCTACGGGCGATCGGCCAATGTTCCAGCGTCATGTCCGGCGTCCCCCGATCGGCAGCAATCACTCACGACCGAGAATGGCATAGCCGCCGGCGTCCCGGTAGATATCCAGCACGCATGTCCCGCTCTCGCCGGACAGGGTGAGCGACGTCTGCCCCTCTGCATCCAGCTCCGGTGAGGAAAGCAGATCGGCGGGCAACCGCATCGGCTCCTCCACCAGCCACGCCGTTTCCGGGAATCGCATCGCCAGCGCGGTAAAGGCGGCATTGCGGGATTGCACCGCGCCTTCCCCATCGGCCAGCGCCACAGGGGCTGCCATGATATCGAGCACCGCCTCGAAGCGCAGCCGCGTCAGGCTTTCCCGGTCCAGCTGCTGGCGAAGCGCGCGGGCGGTGATGGCTTCCAGCGCCAGATTGGCAAGCGAAGCCAGCAATTCCTGCTCCTGCCAGTCGAAGGACTGACGTGGTTCCGGCGAGAGCAGGCATACGGTCCCGATGGCATAGCCGCTGGGTAGCCAGATTGGCGCCCCAGCATAAAATTTGAGAAAGGGCGGGCCGGTGACGACTGGAT
>Ga0114898_1001166_pt1 | contig 16337 bp, 12 predicted proteins | sample Malvired_Geostar_FD_83496 | JGI IMG/M metagenome (GOLD analysis project Ga0114898, IMG submission 83496) | Marine viral communities from the Global Malaspina Expedition - Malaspina viral metaG DeepMed_Geostar | ecosystem: Environmental > Aquatic > Marine > Oceanic | place: Mediterranean Sea... | reverse complement strand
GGTGACGCGGGTGTCCGCCGTCTACGAGCGCTGGGGCTTCGAGCCGCTGGACACCGGGGCGTTCGAATACGCCGACGCCTTGGGCAAATTCCTGCCCGACGCCGACCGTCCGAATGAGGGCGTCTTCGCCCTGCAGGACGATCCGGACGAAGAGGGCAACGGCGAGTGGATGGCGTTGCGCTACGACCTGACCGCGCCCCTGGCCCGGTTCGCGGCGCAGAACTGGGAGACCCTGCCCAAGCCGTTCCGCCGCTACGCCTTCGGGCCTGTGTGGCGCAACGAGAAGCCCGGCCCCGGCCGCTTCCGCGAGTTCGTGCAGTGTGACGCCGACACCGTCGGTTCGGACCGGCCGGAGGCCGACGCCGAGATCATCGCCATGGCCGGCGAGGGCCTGCAGGCGGCCGGCCTGTCGCCCGACCAGGCGGTGGTCCGGGTGTCGAACCGCAAGCTGTTCGACGGCCTGTTCGAGGCCGGCGGGATTGAGGACGCAGGGCAGAAGCTGACCGCCCTGCGCGCCATCGACAAATACGACCGGCTGGGCTGGGAGGGCGTCGCCGCCCTGCTGGGCGAAGGCCGGCTGGACGAGTCCGGCGACTATACCAGGGGCGCCCGGCTGCCCTCGACGGTGATCGGATCCATCGAAGGCTTCCTCGCTTCGGCCGGCAAGGCGGACGCCACCCGGGCGGAGACGCTGGACGCCGTGGCCCGATCCGGGAACATCGGCGCGGCGGGCGAGGCCGCGCTGGCCGAACTGGCCGCCATCGACGCGGCCCTGAACGCCATGAAGGTCGGCCAGGCCGCCGTGCGCTTCGACCCGACCATCGTACGCGGGCTGGAATACTACACCGGCGCCGTGTTCGAGGCGGAACTGCTGCTCGAGACCACCGACGACAAGGGGCGGGCGGTGCGCTTCGGCTCGATCGGCGGCGGCGGACGCTATGACGATCTGGTGGCGCGGTTCACCGGCGAGCGTCTGCCGGCGACGGGTTTTTCGTTCGGCGTTTCCCGTCTGGCCTCGGCCCTGCGAGCGGCGGGACGCGGCGCGGCGGACGCAGTGCGCGGGCCGGTCGTGGTGATCGTCTTTTCCGAAGCCGACATGCAGCACTATCTCGACGCGGTGGCCGAGCTGCGCGGCGCCGGGATCGCCGCCGAACTCTACCTCGGCCGGGCCGGCATGAAGGCGCAGATGAAATACGCCGACCGTCGCGGCGCGCCGGCGGCGGTGATCCTCGGCGGCGACGAGATCGCGGCCGGCCAGGTCACCATCAAGGACCTCGACGCCGGACGGGCGCTGGCGGCCGGAATCGCCGACAACGAGGCGTGGAAGGCGGAGCGTCCCGGGCAGGTCGTCGTGCCCCGGGCCGACCTCGTCGCCACCGTCCGCCGCATCGTGGATGCTCCGCACGCGGATGCGTGAGTTATCATTGATAAGGAATGAAAACCGGCCGTTTCGGCTGACACTTCATTGACTTGACCGTTGGAATGTCGTCATTCTGCGGCCACTCGAAAGCCGTGGCGCTCTGGCGCGGCGGCCTTTCGGAGGCGTTTCGGGGAGGAAACGTCCGCTCCGTAGAGAGCGAAAGAAGCCCGCCGCGATGTATCCCCCGCGGCGGGCTTTTTCGTGCCTGACGTTCAGCGAGCGAAGAGCACCGGCCGCCAGCGAAAAGGGCCGGAGCGTCGCCGCCCCGGCCCTTTCCTGTTCGATGAGACCGCCGCCTACCAGATGCGGACGCGGTCTTCCGGAGCGAGGTAGTATTTGTCGCCGGGCTTGACGTCGAACGCCTCGTACCAGGCGTCGATGTTGCGCACCGGACCGATGACCCGGAACTCGGCCGGGCTGTGCGGGTCGGTGGCGATCTGGTTGCGCAGGGCGTCGTCGCGGTATTTCGACTGCCAGACCTGGGCCCAGCCGTAGAAGAAGCGCTGGTCGCCGGTCGTGCCGTCGATCACCGGCGCCGGCTGGCCGTTCAGCGACAGGTGATAGGCCTCGAGGCCTACCGCGTTGCCGGCGGCGTCGCCGATGTTCTCGCCCATGGTCAGGGCGCCGTTGACCTTGAAGCCGGGGATCGGCTCGAACTGGTCGTACTGGGCGCCAAGGCGGGCGGTCAGGGCCTGGAAATTGGCCTTGTCCTCGTCGGTCCACCAGTTGCGCAGCACGCCGTCGCCGTCGGACTTGGAGCCCTGGTCGTCGAAGCCGTGGCCGATCTCGTGGCCGATGACGCCGCCGATGCCGCCGTAGTTCACGGCCGGGTCGGCGTCCGGATCGAAGAACGGCGGCTGCAGGATGGCGGCGGGGAAGACGATCTCGTTGTTGGTCGAGTTGTAGTAGGCGTTGACGGTCTGCGGGGTCATGCCCCACTCGTCCTTGTCGACCGGATCGTTCAGCCGGTTCAGCTGGTAGTTCCAGCGGAACAGGCCGGCGCGCTCGGCATTGCCGAACAGGTCATCGGGGCGGATTTCGAGGGCCGAGTAGTCGCGCCACTTGTTCGGATAGCCGATCTTGACCGTGAACTTGGCCAGCTTCTCCTGGGCCGCCGCCTTGGTCGCATCGCCCATCCAGTCATAGGTGTTGATGCGGTTGCTGAGCGCGGTGCGAAGGTTGGCGACCAGCTCCTCCATCTTGGCCTTGGACTCGGCCGGGAAGTATTCGGCCACATATTGACGGCCGACGGCCTCGCCCAGCATGCCCTCGGCGAAGCTGATGCCGCGCTTGTCGCGGGGGCGCTGCATCGGCTGACCGTTGAGGTCGCGCGAGCGGAACTCCCACTGGGCGTCGGCGAAGCGCTTCGACAGCAGGCCGGCGCTGTCGTCGGTGGTGTGGAAGGCCTGCCAGGCCTGGATCACCTCGATCGGGGTCTCGGCGTAGATGGCCGCGATCTTCGGCATGGCCGTGTCCTGGCGGACGATCAGGCGCGGTACGTCGCCGACGCCGATGGCCGAATAGTAGTCCTGCCACGGGAAGCCGGGGGCCTCGGCGGCCAGCTGGGCGATGGTGTACTCGTTGTAGGTCTCGTCGCGGTTGCGGTTCTGGACCGGGGTCCAGTGGGCCTCGGCGATGCGGGTCTCGAAGGCGAGGATGGCGTCGGCGTTGGCGGAGGGGTTCTCCCAGCCGATCATCTCCAGCATGCGCTCGACATAGGCGCGGTACAGGGCCTTCTTCTCGGCCCAGCGCTCTTCCAGATAGTAGTCGCGGTTGGGGAGGCCGATGCCCGACTGGCCGGTGGAGACGACATAGCGGGTCGGAGCCTTCTGGTCGGTCGAGATGCCGGTGCCGAAGATCGAGCCGCCGATGCGGCCCTGGGTCTCACCCATGTAGGCCGCGGCCTTGTCGTGGGTGTCGGCGGCGCGGATGGCGTCGAGGTAGGGCTGCAGCGGCTGGGCGTCGAGGGCCTCCAGCCGGGCTTCGTCCATGTAGGCGCGGTAGGCGTCGGCGATCTTCTGCTCGTCCGACCCGGGCGTCAGGTCGGTGCGGGCGACGAGGGCGTCGATCATCACCTTGACGCGGTTGTCGGACAGCTCACGCAGCAGGTTGAACGAGCCGTAGCTGGTGCGGTCCGACGGGATCTGCAGGTTGTCGAACGCCGTGCCGTTGGCGTAGCGGAAGAAGCTGTCGCCCGGGGACACCGAGGTGTCGCGGCCGGCCAGGTCGAAGCCCCAGGTCCCGTACTTCGGCGTCTCGATGCCCTGGTACCCCTGGACGGTCGCGCCATCGGCCGGAGCCTGGAACAGTTCGAAGACCGTGCAGGCTTCGTCAAAGCAGGCGTGGTCGTGGCCGTCGTCCGAGAAATGCTGGGCCAGCGCCGGGGCGGCGGGCAGGAGCAGGGCGCCGACGGCGGCGCCGATGAGCAGCTTCTTCATGTGGGTTTCCCTCGACTTGTCTTCACTATCCGGAAGGTCGGCGGCGACCCTACGCGTGGGAAGGGGCGTGTCGCCTGAATTTTTTGTCATCAAGCGAAGGAATCCCGGACACGGCGGCGTTTCAGCCTGTAGGCTGAACCGTGTGGAGGACGGATGACGGGACACGGCGGCGGCGGCGAATACAAGGATCTGGTGGTCTTCCTGGCCGCCGCGGGCGTCATGGTCCCGCTGTTCAATCGCCTGAAGATCAGTCCCATCCTCGGCTTCCTCGCCGCGGGCGTGCTGCTCGGACCGGACGGCCTCGCGCGCTTCGCCGACACCGCGCCGTGGCTGGCCTGGCTGACGATCTCCGACGCCGGGCAGATCCGTTCCCTGTCCGAACTGGGCGTCGCCTTCCTGCTGTTCATGATCGGACTGGAGCTGTCCTGGGGCCGGCTCAAGTCGATGCGACGGCTGGTGTTCGGCCTCGGCCTGACCCAGGTCGCCACGTGCACCGTGGTGCTGGCCGCCCTGTTCATGGTGATGGGGCAGACGCTGGTCTCGGCGGCCGTGCTGGGCATGGGGCTGTCGCTGTCCTCGACCGCCGTGGTGATGCCGGTGCTGGCCGAGAGCGGCCGGGTGCAGACCGCCTCGGGCCGGGCCACCTTCTCGATCCTGCTGGCCCAGGACCTGGTCGTGGCGCCGATCCTGATCACCGTCACCGTGCTGGCGGCCCTGGCCCAGAGCGGCGGCGACCTCGACCCCTCGACCCTGCGGGCGGCCCTGCTGACGCTGGTGCCGGCGGCGATCGGCCTGGCCCTGCTGGTCATCCTGGGCCGGCTGGTGCTGAGGCCGATGTTCCGCTCGGTGGCCCGGGCGCGGGCGCGTGGTCAGGGACAGGAGATGTTCGTCGCCGCCAGCCTGCTGGTCGTGCTCGGCTCCGGCCTGGCGGCGCAGGCGGCCGGACTGTCGATGAGCCTCGGCGCGCTGGTCGCCGGCCTGCTGCTGGCCGAGACCGAGTTCCGGCGCGAAGTCGAGCTGTCGATCGAGCCCTTCAAGGGCTTGTTGCTCGGGGTGTTCTTCGTCGGTGTGGGCATCAGCCTCGATCTGGACGCGGTCGCGGCCAATCCGCTGGCCGTGTTCGGGCTCGCCGTCGGCCTGACCGCGATCAAGATCGCCATGATCTTCGGCGCCGCGCGGCTGTGGGGCGTGAAGCGCAAGGCGGCGGTCGAGACCGCGCTGGTGCTCGGCCCGGCCGGAGAATTTGCCTTCGTTATCCTTGGGGCCGGCCTGGTCGAGGGCATCGCCTCGCCGGCCTTTACCGGCACCGTGCTGGTCGCCGCCACGATCAGCATCTTCACCATCCCGGCCATGGCCTGGCTGGCCGGGCGGCTGACCCGCGAGGCGCCCAGCGCGCCCGATCTGCCGGACGAGGCGCTGGAGCCCGTCGGCGCCGAGAACCAGGTCCTGATCGTCGGCTTCGGCCGGGTCGGCCGTCTGGTCGGCGAGATGCTGACCGAACACGGACAGTCCTATCTGGCGGTGGATTCCAACGCCTCGACCGTGGGCAAGGGCCGGGCCGAGGGGGCCAACGTCTTCTACGGCGACGCCGGCCAGCCCGAGATGCTCAAGCTGTGCGGCGTCGACACGGCGCGGGCGGTGGTGGTGACCATGGACGCCCCGGCCAAGGTCGACGAGGTGGTGCGCACAGCGCGCAGCCTGCGGCCGGACCTGATCCTGATCGCCCGGGCCCGCGACGACCGCCACGCCGTGCGTCTGTACCAGCTGGGCGTCACCGACGCGGTGCCCGAGACCACCGAGGCGGCCCTGCAGCTGGCCGAGAACACCCTGGTCGATCTCGGCGTGCCGATGGGTCTGGTGCTGGCCTCGATCCACGAGCGCCGCGACCGGTTCCGCAGCGTGTTCCAGGAAGCCATGCCCGACGGCGACCACCGTCCGCGCAAGGCGAGGGCGCTGCGCTCAGCCTCCCCCGGTTGAACCGGTCAAGATGTCGCGGCGTTAACCCCGGCGGTCATCGCCGCGTTAATCTCCGCACCCCATTTTGGTCATCGTTGCGTGATGACTGCCCCACCAGCGTCAGAAGACGACTCCCGGCGGACATCGCATAGCGTTCCGCCTCCTTCCCATCGCTTCGGCGTTCAGTTTTTGCGATCGGCGGACACCAGTCGCCGTTTAGTCGAGTACCCGTTTCATGCGAGATATCGCCCTGCCTTCCGCCCAGTCCGAATCCGAGACCGAGACCCCCCGCCTGAACCGGCGGCAGGCCGCCAAGGTCCGCACCCGTCAGAAGGTCCTGGACGCCGCCCGCCAGCTGTTCGCCGAGCGCGGCTATGAGCCCGCCACCATCCGCGACATCGCCAAGGGCGCGGGCATGTCCACCGGCGCCGTCTTCGCCAATTTCCAGGACAAGGCCGAGCTGTTCGAGGCCGTGCTGTCGACCGACATGGTCCAGTTGGCCGAAACCATGAAGGCCGCCGCCGCCACCGAAGGCGCTGTGCGCGCCCGCCTGCTGGCCGCGCTCGGCGCCGGCTACCACGGCTCGCTGGAGCAGCTGCCGCTCGTTCAGGCGGTGATCGCCCGCTCGTGGTTCCAGCCGGTCGCCGCCGAGATGCGCATCCGCGCCGCCATCAAGCCGATCCTTTCGGTGGTGACCGACACCCTGCAGGCCGGGGTGCGGGAGGGCGAGCTGAGCCAGGACGCCGACGTTCGGCTGCTGTCCGAGCTGATCTACGACGCCTTCCTGTCCAACTATCGCCGCGCCGCCTACGACGGCTGGACGATCGCCCAGATGAACGAGCGCCTTGGCAAGCAGGTCGACGTGATCCTCGCCGGCGCGATCACGCGGCAGTAGGCCGGGACTCTTTTGGATCTGTGAGAGGCCGCGACACGATCCGTCGCGGCCTTTTCGCCATCTGGGGGTCGCCGCCACACCCTCGCTTCAGAGTCCGCCGCCTCCGGCCTGTTGCAGACCTTGGAACGAAACCTGGTCGCGAGGCGGAAGTCGCAATGCCTCCCGCTGCGTCTCAATCAGGCAGAGCACCGCTCGTTTCAGTTCAAGAGGATCGTACGCAAGCTGCGCCATCCGCTCCGCTGCCGGGTGAAGAATTGAGCCCGGCGGCGCCTCGCTGTCCCGAATGCGGGCGAACATTTCCGCTGCCTCCCGCCCTCGTCCCGCAAGCCCCGACGCGACGCCCGCGTGATAGGTCATCCAACCGGGATGACCCGGCCCTTGTCCGCCTCGCCTTCGCGCTTCGCCCAGCAAAATCTCGGCGGTGACGCTCAGAGACGTGAACTTTTCACACAGGGCCTCGGCTTCCTTCGCGGCGCTCGCCGCCATGCTGGCAACGGCCGATACGAACTGCGGGTCCGACAGATACTCCACGTGCTCGGCCACGCGTCCGCCGAAGTCAAAGCTCAGGTGGCCCGTATCAGACCAGAGCCAGTGAGCGGCGACGTTGAGATAGCTGCCCTTGCTCCATGCGCTGGGCTGGAACTCGACGACTGTCACCCACCAGCCATGGTCAGCCATCCACGTGCGGGACCGACCCTTGCGACGGAAATGCAGCGGACCGAGCGCCGCCTTCGCGGCATCACCGATGATCCGGTCGTGTGGTCCCGGCATTTCCTCTCCGTGGCTATTTCGGCGAAGACCGGTCTTCCGCCATTGCCGGTCCTTGCGCCGTCGCTTCCGGCTTCGGGAGCGCTATCCCCTGAGCCTCAGCTCTTCCACCTCAATACGGTCGGCTTGACCGGGTTCACGAACGCCCGCCCCTCGGCGCGGCTCTTGCCCCATTCACGCTTCAGCTGCTGGTACCATTTGGCCTGTTTGTCGGCGTCGTCGATCCAGATCAGGGCCGGGTCGTAGCGCAGGCCCTCGTTCTGCAGGTTCACCATGCCGCCGTCCTGCCTGAGGAAGGCGACCACGCCCATGCGCAGAAAGGGCTTGGCCAGGCCGAACACCCAGTGGTCGGACCAGAAGATCTGGGTGATCGTGGTGCGGGTGTCCGACCGCGGGGTCAGGCAGGTCAGGGCCAACACCTGTTTCTCGCCCACCTGGATGTGCTCCCAGCGATAGCCGGGCAGGCGGAAGCTGATCTCGGTCGCGGGCGCGCCGCCGAGGATTCTATAGGCCCGGCTGTTCGACGACGGGGCATGGCGGACCATGGCGAAGCCCAGTTCGCGCGGCTCGAACGCCTTGGCCTTCTCGTGCATCGAATGCTCCGAGCGCCACCACCACTGCTGATGCACATAGGGGCCGTGGGCGGGGTCCATCAGGCCGACGACGGCGTGGTCGATATGGGCGTCGAAATCCATCGACTCGACCAGTTTGGCCTCGCCGCCGACCACGCCGGGGAAGACCGGCGGCTCGTGGTCCGGCTCCATGGGATTGCGCGGGTCCGAGGCGATCCAGACGAAGACCATGCCCTGGCTCTCCCGCACCGGATAGGACCGCACCCGGATGCGCGCCGGATCGACGGCCTGCTCCTCGACCAGCGACGGAATGGCGGCGCAGACCCCGTCGGGGCGGAAGCGCCAGCCGTGGTAGCAGCACTCGATGGTCTCGCCCTCGCCCGGCTTCTCGACCAGCCGCCCGGCCGAAAGCGGCGCGGCGCGGTGGGGGCAGATGTCGCGCATCGCATAGACCTGGCCCGCCCGCGTGCGGCCGATCAGCACCGGCTCGCCGACCAGTTCGTGGCGCTTCAGCGAAGCCGCCTTCACGTCGCGGGACAGGGCCACGAAATACCAGGCGTCGAGCACGAAGCCCCTGCCGAAGGCGGCGGGCGGCGCGCCACGGCTTGCGGCGGGAGCGGCGTCGGTTAGGGTCTCGGTCGGGGTCATGGCCGCCATTCTAGGACGGCGGCGGGCCTCGCCGCCAGCCGCCGCGAGACCGCCCGTGAAAAGTGCTTTACATTTTAAAGCTAGTCGGATATCCGGCTCGTACGTTGATGGAAAGACCGCACCGATGAAGACCGCCCTGATGACCCTTCTGGCCGCCGCCGCCCTCGCCTCGCCCGCCCTGGCGCAGGACAGCCACGGCGCCCATGCCCCCGCCGCCGCCCAGTCGGACCACGGCCATGGGCACGCCGACTTCGAGTCCGGCCGCTTTCACGTCCGCGTCGACGGCCCGGCCAGCCCGATCGGCGACGTCATCCTGATCCCCGGCCTGTCGTCCTCGCCGCACGTCTGGGACCTGCTGACGGAGGAGCTGAAGGGCCGCTACCGGGTGCACCGCATCCACGTCCAGGGCTTCGCCGGCGCCCCGCCCATGGACAACGCCGAGGGCCCGGTTTCCGCGCCCGTGGCCGAGGACATCGCCCGCTATATCCGCGAACAGGGCCTCGAGAAGCCGGCGGTGATCGGCCATTCGATGGGCGGCACCATCGGCATGATGCTGGCCGCGCGTCATCCGGACGCCGTCGGCAAGCTGATGGTCGTCGACATGGTGCCGTTCATGGGCGCCATGTTTGGTCAGCCGGGCACGAACCCGACCGCCGAAAGCGTCACGCCGATGGCGAACCAGATCTACGCCGCCATGTCGCAGGGCCCCGAGGAGGCCTACCGGCAACAGGCGGAGGCGAGCGTGACCAGCATGATCAAGACGGAGGCCGCCCGCTCCGGACCGCTCGAGGACACCCGGCGCAGCGACCGGCAGGTGTCGGCCTCGGCCTACCGGGAATTGATCGTCACCGACCTTCGGCCGGAACTGGCCCGGATCACCGCCCCGACCGAGGTGCTGTACGTCGCCTTCGAATTCCCCGGCATGACGCCCGAGATCACCGACGGCATCTACCGCGGCTCGTTCGCCAATCTGCCGGGCGCCGAACTGAAGCGGATCGACGACAGCGCCCACTTCATCATGCTGGACCAGCCGGCGATCTTCGCCGCCGAGGTGAACGCGTTTTTAGAATAGCCTCCCCCGGGGCCATGCTTTCGGCGGAAACGTCCCTCACGGTCGCGCGAGACGTGAGGGACGTTTGCGTGCGTCCGGCGAACGGCTAAGACCAAGGCCGGACAGGATGAGGTTTCGATGGCGGGTTCCGGCTTCAGCTTCAGGCGAGGCGGCGGCGGCGGCGACGGGCAACCGAAGCCGAAGCGCACGCCGCTGCAGCGGCTGGTCTATTGGGGGTCGGTGCTGGCCGTCTGGGGGATCATCTTCCTGGTGGTCTTCTTCGCCGTCTTCGCGCGCGACCTGCCCGACACTTCGACCCTCTACAACATCGACCGTCAGCCCTCGATCACCTACCTGGATCGCAACGGCGCGCTGATCGCGGTACGCGGCACCCAGCAGGCCCCGCCGGCCGACCTCGACGCCCTGCCCGACTATGTGCCGGCGGCCTTCATCGCCATCGAGGACCGGCGCTTCTATCACCACCCCGGTTTCGACCCGATCGGCATGACCCGCGCCATCGCGGCCAACATGCGCGCCGGACGCGTGGTCCAGGGCGGCTCGACCCTGACCCAGCAGTTGGCCAAGAACCTGTTCCTGTCCCCGGACCAGAACATGAAGCGCAAGGTCCAGGAGCTGATGCTGGCCGTGTGGCTGGAGATGAAATTCTCCAAGCAGGAGATCCTCGCCCTCTATCTGAACCGGGTTTATTTCGGCGCCGGCGCCTATGGCATCGAGGCGGCCTCGCAGCGCTATTTCGACAAGGGCGCCAAGGACCTGACCGTCGGCGAGGCGGCCCTGCTGGCCGGCCTGCTCAAGGCCCCCTCGCGCTATTCGCCGGTGTCCGAAAGCGAGCGGGCAGCCACACGGGCCACCGTGGTCCTCAACGAAATGGTCGACGCCGGGGTGATCACGCCCGAGCAGCGCGCCCAGGCCGTGACCGAACCTGTGCGGGTATCGCGGACGCTGGCGAGCCAGCACGCGCAGTATTTCGTCGACTGGCTGGACAAGCAGATCCGGGAGCTGGTCGGCGAGCCGACCGAGGACATGATCGTCGAGACGACGCTGGACCTGACGCTGCAGACCGCGGCCGAGCGGGCCGTCAGACGCATCCTCGAGCGTGACGAATCCAAGGGTGTCGAGCAGGCGGCGCTGGTGGCGCTGGACGGCGAGGGCCGGGTGCGGGCGATGATCGGCGGCGCCTCCTACGCCGATAGCCAGTTCAACCGGGCGGTCGATGCGCGGCGTCAGGCCGGTTCGGCGTGGAAGCCCTTTGTCTATCTGACCGCGCTGGAGAGCGGCTACACGCCCGAAACCCGGGTCAACGACGCCCCGATCCGCATCGGCAACTGGTCGCCGCGCAACTATTCCGGCAGCTTCGCCGGCGAGATGACCATGGCCAACGCCGTGGCCCAGTCGACCAATACGGTGGCGGCCGGCATGGCCGACCAGATCGGCCGCGACAACGTCGCCCGCACCGCGCGCCGCCTCGGCATCACCTCGCGCATCGGGCTTGAGCCGGCCATGGCGCTGGGCGCCGTCGAGGTCTCGCCGCTGGACATGGCCCAGGCCTATGACGCCTTCGCCAACGGCGGCAAGCGGGTCCGGGCCTATGGCATCAGCCGCATCCGCACCCCGCAGGGCCGGGTCATCTACCAGCGCGCCAGCCGCGAGACCGGGCCGGTGCAGGCCATCTCCAACCCGTATCTCTACTATATGAACCAGATGCTGCGCGGGGTGATGACCTCGGGCACCGGCCGCTCGGCGGCTATCCCGGGCCGCGACACGGCGGGCAAGACGGGCACCACCTCGGACTACAAGGACGCCTGGTTCGTCGGCTACACCGGCGGCTTCGTCACCGCCGTCTGGGTCGGCAAGGACGACAACAGCCCGATGCGCGGCGTCACCGGCGGCTCGGCGCCGGCCGCCATCTGGAAGGCCTTCATGCAGGCGGCCCTGCCGCGCCTGAACGCGCCGGACATCCCCGACGGACCGGCCATGCCGGAAGGCTGGCGGCCGCCGAGCCCGGTCGAGAGCCTGATCGGCCAGATCGGCGACCTGTTCGGCGACAATCCGCCCGGCGACCAGCCCGTCGATCCGCTGGACGAGAGCCTGCTTGAGCCGCAGCCGCGCCAGCGCCCGACCGCACCGGAGCGTAACGACGGAGCCGTCCTGCGCCCGACCCAGCCGCAGCCGCAGCGCGACCCGCCGGCGCCGCGGCCCGAGCCGGCCCCGCCGCCGGAGAAGAAGGCCGATCCGCTGTTCTTCTGAGGGCCGAAGGCCATGGAGGAAAAGCAATACGCCGCGGCGAGGAAAAGCAGGACACCCGGGCAGGAATTGCGAGACACCGGGGACATCCAGGGCTAACGCCCCACCGCGTGCAGCGCCGGACCGTTCTCGCGCAGCCATTTGCGGAAGGGGCGGTGGTCGCCGACCAGCCGCTGAACCACCGACCAGTAGGCCGGGCTGTGGTCGGCGTGGACCAGATGCGCCACCTCGTGGGCCGCCAGATAGTCGGCCACGGCGGGCGGGGCCATGATCACCCGCCAGCTGTAGCGGATCGACCGGTTGTGCGGGCTGCACGAACCCCAGCGCGACCGCGTGTCGGCGATGGACACGGTGACCGGGCGCTGGCCGAGGGTTCGCAGATGATGCTCCGTCCGCTCGAGCAGGACCTGCCGGGCCAGCCGCCGGAACAGGTTCTGGACGCGCCGGGCGAAGGCCTCGCCCTCGCCGCCGGACTGGATGTAGGGACCGTCCGGGCCGTCGATCAGCCGCGCCGCGCCCGCGCCCCCGACGGCGACCAGCCGGGTCGGGCGGCCGTAGAGGGGCACTACGGCGCCGGGCTCCAGCGGGGCGCTGTCGGGTCGTTCCGCCAGCCGTTGGCGCATCCACTCCGCCTTGGTGCGGGCGAAGGCGACGGCCTGGACGAGGCCGCGCTCCGACGGGGCGACCAGCACGGCCTCGCCGGCGCGGCCGTCGATGCGGATCGACAGCCGCCGGGCGCGCGGATTGACCGACAGCCGGGCCGGGACGCCGACGGCGTCAGGCGGCAGCCGCTGGCCGTTCCGGTACTGCACAGATCGCCTCGTTCTTCGCGATGAAGTCGCGCACCCGCGGATAGATGTCGTCGCGGAAGCGGCGGCCGTTGAAGACGCCGTAGTGGCCGACCTCGGGGTGAACGTACAGCATGCGCCGGTCGTCCGGCAGGCCGGAGCACAGGCCGTGCGCCGCCTGGGTCTGGCCGACGCCGGAGATGTCGTCCTTCGCCCCCTCGACGGTCATCAGGCCGATGTCCGCGATCCTCGACAGGTCGACCTTGCGCCCGCGATGCTCGAGCAGGCCGCGCGCCAGCAGGTGCTGCTGGAAGACGATGTCGATGGTCTGGAGGTAGAATTCCTCGGTCAGGTCCAGCACCGAGAGGTATTCATTGTAGAATTCCTCGTGCTTCTCGACCCCGTCGCCGTCGCCGTTGACGAGGTGCTGGAAATACTCGTGGTGGGCGTCGCGGTGACGTTCCTCGTTCATCGACATGAAGCTGTAGAGCTGCACGAAGCCCGGATAGACCCGCCGACCGAAGCCGGGATAGGGCCAGGGCACGGTGTGGATCATGTTCGACCTGAACCAGGCGAAGGGCTTTTCCTCGGCCAGTTCATTGGTCACCGTCGGCGACAGGCGGGCGTCGATCGGCGAGCCCATGAAGGTCATCGAGGCGGGGCGGTTCGGATCGCCGTCCTCGGCCATCAGGGCGCAGGCGGCCAGCACCGGCGGTCCCGGCTGGCAGACGCCGACGACGTGGGCCCGCGGTCCGATCACGGCCAGCATCTCCCGCACGTGATCCACATAGTCGAAGAAGTCGAACCGCCCCTCCAGCATTGGAACCTGCCGGGCGTTGACCCAGTCGGTGACATAGACGTCGTGGTCCTGCAGGAAGCCTTCGACCGTGCCGCGCAGCAGGGTGGCGTAGTGGCCCGACAACGGGGCGACGATCAGCACCGCCGGGGCCGCGGCCGGCTTTCCGGCCCGCTTCAGATCGCCGACATGGCGCGCGAACCGCACCAGCCGGCACCATGGCGAGGACCAGACGACCTGTTCGGTCGTACGCACCGGGCGGTCGGCGATGGTCACCGTCTCCAGCCCCCAGGCGGGTTTGCCGTAGCGACGGGTGACGCTCTCGAACAGTTCGGCCGAGGCCCAGGCGGTGCGCGCCAGGGCCGTGTCGGCGGCCGGGTTGAAAGGAGAACTCCAGAACTGGCGGGCCATCTGGGCCCCGATCCGGAACGGCGTCGCCGAGTGGTAGGCGAGCTCGTGAAGCGAATACAGCATGCGTGTCCTGAGACGGCCCCCGCCGGTATGTGGCAGGGCAGCATAGAACGCGCCGCACTGCAAAAAGATTATCTTTGTTCAGTTTGCCGTGAACGGCGGGCGCTCCAGTGGGCCGCGGTCGTCGGCCCTGCGGGACCTGACTGCTACGCGCCGCCCTACGGGTCCCGACCCGACGCGGCCTGAACGATTTGATTGAACCGGATCGCCAGATGTCGGCACCTCTCATGCAACGAGGGACATGGGCGTGACGATCCGGACCAAAGAACAGCTCCTTGACGAGTATCTGGTGGCGTCCGCGCGCATCGGGGACCGCAAGGCCTTCGACCTTCTGGCGCGGCGCTGGCAGGGCAAGCTGGTCGCTCACGCCTGGCGTCTGACCGGCGATGTCGATCTGGCCCGCGAGGCGGCGCAGGAGGGCTGGATCGAGATCGTGCGCGGCCTCGGGCGGCTGCGCGACGAACGCGCCTTTCCGGCCTGGGCCTATCAGATCGTATCCCGCCGCTGCGCCCGCCGGATCGGGCAGGTGCGGCGCGACCGGGCGCTCGCGGCCGCCACGGCCGCGGAACCGGTCGAGGCCTTCACGGCGCCCGCAGACGGCGACGCCCCGGCCATGGCGAGGCTGCGGGCGGCGGTGGCCGCGCTGCCGCCGGACCAGAGGGCCGCGATCGGTCTGTTCTATCTCGAGGATCTGGACGTCGCGCAGGTCGCGACCGCCCTGAACGTGCCGGCGGGCACGGTGAAAACCCGCCTGATGCATGCCCGCCGCAAGCTGCGCGCGGTGCTGGAAGGAGACGCGTGATGACGACCGATATCGACCGGATGATCGAGGAGGCCCTTCAGGGCGAGGAACAGGCGCTGTTCCGCGAAACGGCGCGCGAGCCGGGCTTCTTCGTCCAGGCGTTCGGCCTGCTGGGAGGCCCCAATGGCTGGGTCAACATGGTGATGATGGCGGTGCAGACCGCGCTGTTTGTCGCCGGCCTGTGGGCCGGGTGGCGGTTCTTCCAGGCCGAGACCGCCCTGTCGGCCCTGCATTGGGGCCTCCCGGCCGCCGTGCTGGTGCTGATGGGCCTGATCATCAAGATGGGGATGATGCCCGAGCTTCAGGCCAACCGCATGATGCGCGAACTGAAGCGGCTCGAGCTGCAGATCGCTGTGGGCCGCAAATCCTGAGGCTGACGGCGGGTCGTGGCTGCGCTAGCCGCGCGCCATGACCCGCCGGATCACGTCGGCCGCACGTTCGGGCCCCAGATCATGGGCGATCGCGCTGCGGAACTTCCCGTCCGGGCCCATCAGATAGATGGTCAGGCCGTGGTTCATCGTATAGCCCTCGCCCTCCCCGACCTTCTGGTACGGCGCGCCATAGGCCTTCGCGGCGGCGTCCACCTGCTCCGGCGTGCCGGTCAGGCCGATGACGCCCTCCGGGAAGCCGTCGGAGGACAGATAGTCCTTCAGGGCCTGCGGCGTGTCCCGCTCCGGATCGATGGAGACGAAGACGATCTGCAGGTCCTTCGCCGCATCGCCCAGTTCCTGTTTCGTCGCGTCGAGCATCTGAAGCGTGGTCGGGCAGTAGTCCGGGCAATAGGTGAAGCCGAAGAAGACCAGCGACCACTTGTCCTGCAGCATCGATTCATCGACGGGGCGGCCGTTCTGGTCGACCAGTTGGAAGGGCCCGCCGATCCGGGCCTCGCCAGTGGTGACGACCTCGCCCGGCTGCAGACCCGGGGCCGGGCGGCTCGCCAGAACCACGGTCACCGCGATCAGCGCCACGGCGACGACCGCGCAGGCGGCGGCGAACAGCAGGATGGAACGGCGCGGCATCTCGGCTCCCGGCAGGACGCGCCATGCGGGCGCGGCTGGTCTATAGAAGAGGCGTGAGCCCGACCCAAGACCCCCTGTCGTCGCAGTTCGTCGACACCGCCCCCGACGGAGGCGGACGTTTCGGCGGCTGGCGCAACGTCCCGCGCCGCAGCCGGGGCCTGTCTTTGAGGACGCTGGTCATCCTGCGCTGGATGGCCATCGCCGGGCAGAGCGCCACCGTCTTCGTGGCCACCGCCTGGTTCCATTTCGATCTGCCGCTGTGGGGCTGTCTGGCGGTGATCGGCGCCAGCGTGGTCATGAACCTCAACGCCACCGCCCGGCTGAAGCGCAGCGAAGGGTCGTTCCCCGACGGCGCCCTGACCGCGGCCCACCTCGGCTTCGACATTCTGCAACTGTCCCTGCTGCTGGCGCTGACCGGAGGGCTGCAGAACCCGTTCTGCCTGCTGCT
>Ga0114898_1001165_pt1 | contig 16357 bp, 16 predicted proteins | sample Malvired_Geostar_FD_83496 | JGI IMG/M metagenome (GOLD analysis project Ga0114898, IMG submission 83496) | Marine viral communities from the Global Malaspina Expedition - Malaspina viral metaG DeepMed_Geostar | ecosystem: Environmental > Aquatic > Marine > Oceanic | place: Mediterranean Sea... | reverse complement strand
TCTCGAACTTGTCCTTGAGTTCGATTTCCTTGGCGACGGTGACGCCGTCCTTGGTGATGCGGGGTGCGCCGAAGCTCTTGTCGATCACGACGTTGCGGCCCTTGGGGCCCAGCGTGACCTTGACGGCATTGGCGAGGGTGTCGACACCCTTCAGGATGCGTTCGCGTGCGTCACGCGAAAACTTCACGTCCTTGGCAGCCATTGTGTTCTCTCCTCTTGGGAATTCAGATTGTCAGGAAGGACCGGATGCTCAGGCGATGATGCCGAGCAGGTCGCTTTCCTTCATGATGAGCAGGTCTTCGCCGTCGACCTTGACGGTATTGCTGCCGGAGTAAGGGCCGAAGACCACCTTGTCACCAACCTTCACGGCCGGAGCGCGCACTTCGCCGTTGTCCAGCACACGGCCGGTACCCACAGCAACGACTTCGCCACGGTTCGGCTTTTCGGCAGCGGAGCCCGGCAGGACGATGCCGCCTGCGGTCTTGGTTTCTTCTTCGCTGCGACGAATCACGACGCGGTCATGCAGAGGACGAAGCTTCATTGTCGATCTCTCCTAGTAGAGTGGTTCCATGCCGATGACCCTTCATCGGCGGGTTGGGCAAATCCGGCGGTGCCGGTTGCGGCCCGCAACGCGAGCCGCAGAAGACGGACTGTCGAACACGACAGCGACCTTGCGGTGTCCGCTACATGCGGGCGTTCAAGAGCATTTCAAGGGGCGCGGATGAAATTTTCATGGCTACAAATGCAAACCGGCATGCCTGCTGGCATGCCGGTCTTCGAGCGAGCGGATCATTTGTCCTGATCGCGCCGCTCCCATTCGCCTTCGATCACATTCGGCCGCTGCGGGTTGGACCGCGCCTGCAAGTCATCGGCAAAGGCGCGCTGGCGGCGCACCTGCGCCTCCATGCGCCGGTTGATCTGACGGAAGAGGAAGTTGCGGGTCGGCGGGAACAGCACGATCAGCGCCAGCACGTCGCTGATGAAGCCGGGCAGGAACAGCAGGCCGCCGCCGATAGCCATCATCAGGCCCTGCAGCATCTCGCGCTCGGGTAGCTCGCCGCGCGCCAAGCGCTCGCGGGCACGCCAGGCGGTGGCAAAACCGGCCAGACGCAGCAGCAGGACACCGGCGATGCCACTGAGCACCAGCAGCAGGATGGTGGCCAGCGCGCCGATGGAGCTGCCGACCTTGATCAGCACGAACAGCTCGGCCAGCGGAAACAACAGAAACAGCACAAAAAAGATTCGCATCGATGGTCCTTGGCGGAAGATCAGCTTCCAGTCCTCTGTAGATGGCGGCATCGCGGGTCTAATTCAACCCGGGTGAAAAAAGCCCTGTAACCGGATTATGCGCGGCGCCGCTGAAGCCAAGCTGAATCACCTCAGCGACGCGCCATCGCCACCAACGCCTGCCGCACCGCCCCGGGCGTCGCGCAGGGTTCGGGGAAGGCTAGCCAATGCAGCGCCTGGCCGATGCGCAGGTGGAAGCCTTCGCTGTCGATGCCGGTCATCCGCGCCGCGGATTCGCGCGGCAGCCCGGCCTGTTCGACATAGTGCGCGATGGCCGCGGCATGATCGTCATTCATGTGCTCGACCATGCCCCGCTCCACCTCGCCGTTCTCCGCCGCGAAGGGGTTGGCCAATGCGACCTGATCCAGCCAGTGGATCGCACCGAAACCGCCGATGTAGCGCCAGCGCACCGGTTCCAGCACCCAGAAGTCGAAGTCGTGTACGCGGTGGTAATCCTGCGATTCGGGGAAGTAGCTGTAATAACGCTGGGCAGCAGCCTCGACCGTCGCTGCATCTTCGAGCTGGCGGGCCTCGGCCAGCAGCGTGAGCCGACCCGCTGCCTGCACGTCCTCGGCGGCGCGCTCGCCGACCAGCAACGAGCAGCGCCCGTCGGCCTTGAGGTTGCGGGTGTGCTGGGCAATCCGGCTGATGAGGATCAGCGGCCAGCCATTGGCGTCCAGGCAGTACGGCACGACCGAGCCGAACGGAAAGCCGGGCATGGCCTGGGAATGGGTGGAGAGCACACCGCGGTATTCCTTGAGCAGGAGTTGTCGGGCATGCTTGCGGGCTTCGGCGCTCACCTGTGGCTTCCTCGAGACGGGTCCGGGACGACGGAGCGCCCAGCATAACGATTTCCCTGGCGGGCGTCGTTCCCGCCTTACAAGGACAACAGGAGACGCGCATGCAACTGCAAGACAAGGTCATCATCGTCACCGGCGGTGACCAGGGCCTCGGCCGGGCCATGGCCGAGTACCTGGCGAGCAAGGGCGCGCGACTGGCGCTGGTGGACCTCAACCAGGAGCGTCTGGACGAGGCCGTCGCCGCCTGCAAGGCCGGCGGCGGCGAGGCACGCGCCTACATGTGCAATGTCGCCAACGAAGAGCAGGTCAGCGACATGGTCACGCGCGTGGCCGAAGACTTCGGCGGCCTGCATGGCCTGGTGAACAATGCCGGCATCCTGCGCGACGGCCTGCTGCTCAAGGTCAAGGACGGCGAGATCAGCAAGATGAGCCTGGCGCAGTGGCAGGCGGTGATCGACGTCAACCTCACCGGCGTGTTCCTCTGCACCCGCGAAGTCGCGGCGAAGATGGTCGAATTGAAGAGCGAAGGCGCGATCATCAACATCTCGTCGATCTCCCGCGCCGGCAACATGGGCCAGACCAACTACTCCGCGGCCAAGGCCGGCGTGGCCTCGGCCACCGTGGTCTGGGCCAAGGAGCTGGCGCGCTACGGCATTCGCGTGGCAGGCGTGGCGCCCGGCTTCATCGAGACCGAGATGGTCGCCAGCATGAAGCCCGAAGCCCTGGAGAAAATGACGTCCGGCATTCCGCTCAAGCGCATGGGCAAGCCGGCGGAGATCGCCCACTCGGTGGCGTACATCTTCGAGAACGACTATTACACCGGCCGCATCCTCGAACTGGACGGCGGGCTGCGTCTCTGATCGGGGCGTCAGGGCCAAAGAAGAAAGGCAGCCAGATGGCTGCCTTTCTTATATATGCACACCGGATCGATAAGGCTTACCAGCCCACGCCGAAACCGATGCTGTAGCGGGTCAAGTCGAGATCGTTGTCGGCACCGCTGATGATGTCCTTCTCTGCCTTCATGTTCAGCGAAGCCCAGTCGGTCACCTTGTAACGCAGGCCGACCTCGGCATCGAGCGCGTAATCGGCCACGTTCTCCAGCGGCTTGCCGAGTTCGCCGGTACTGAACAGCTCGAAGGTCTTGCCCACCAGGTAGCGGTTGTAGTCCCACTTCATCACCGCCAGGTAGAAGTTCTCCTTTTCGCCGTCGGCAAACTCGTAGTCGCTACGGTTGATCAGCCCTGCCAGGGAGAAGGCGCCCAGCTCGTTGTCCCAGAACTGGTAACCGGGACCGGTACCGATGGTGCGCTGACGGCGCACGTCCTCGATCTGGTCGCGCTTGTAGCTCAACCGCCCCTGCCAGAACCAGTGCTGATCGAGGAAGCGGTCCAGCGCGTACTCGGCATCCCAGTTGTCGGTGACCGTCACGCCGTCGCGGTACTCGCGGTTGTAGTTGCCGGTGCCGTTGTGGCGCCACAGCCCGTGCCGCGCCTTGGTGTCGAAGGAGACGTCATAGTCATCCGTATCGGTTTCGGCACGCTTGTAGTCCATCGCCACATCGACGTTGCCGCTCCAGGTGAAATCCTGAATCAGCGGTTTGGGATGGATGATCTGGGTGATGCTCGCCAGCTCCACCGTGCGCGGCGCGGCACCGTTGGCGATGACGACCTTGCCCTCGTCGGCTGCCTGCAGGGACTGAGCGACCTCGCCGGTCACGTCGTCCTGCTTGATCAGCAGTTTCTGGTCGCTTTCCAGCGTGGCGATCTTGCTCCACTTCAGCGGAATCGAACCGCCATACTCGGTTTCGATGAGCAGCTTGCCGCCGTCGAGCACACTGATCTTGCCGGTCAGGCGATCGCCGTTCTTCAGCCATACGGTGTCGGCGAACGATGGCAGAGCAAGAGCGGAGAGGGTCACGCAAAGCAGGGTTCTGGGGAACATACAGGTATTGAAATCAGGTCTGGGTCGGTTGAAAGGCTGGCATTATCCCTATGCGTCTAACCACAGCAAGCACAGACCGCCGAACGGAACCCGAGTTCTCCGGCCCGCCGATTTACCTCCCCGGAAGCCCCAGCATGAATGACCACGCACCGCTGCTGCCGCCATCTGCCGACGCTGAAACGCGCCGAGCTGCCGTCTATCTGGTGATGTCGCAGATCCCGCCCGGCAAGGTGGTGAGTTATGGCGAGCTGGCCGCCATGGCGGGGCTCGGCCGGGCTGCACGTTGGGTCGGTCGGCTGATGTCGCAGCTGCCCGACGACACCACACTCCCCTGGCATCGGGTGATTGCCGCCGGCGGCCGCCTCAGCCTGCCAGCCGGAACAGCAGCAGGTCACGAACAGCGGATGCGCCTGCGGGCAGAGGGCCTGACCATCGTCAACGACCGAGTGGACATGCGTCGGCATGGCTGGCATTCGACGGAGCACAGCGGTTAGAGTGCGCCCTTCGTCCAATCCGTGCAGAACCTCGATGTATGTCCCGTGAAACCTGGCGCGATGCGCTAGCCGCCTACGCCAGCCCCGCTACGCTAGCCCTGCTGTTGCTGGGTTTCGCTGCGGGTCTTCCCGCCGTTCTGGTGTTCTCCACACTGTCGGTCTGGCTGCGCGAAGCGGGCGTCTCGCGGGAAACCATCGGCTTCGCCAGCTGGATCAGCCTGGCCTACGCCTTCAAGTGGGTGTGGTCGCCGATGCTAGACCAATGGCGGCTGCCCTGGATCGGCGCATTGGGCCGACGCCGCTCGTGGCTGGTGCTGTCGCAGGCATTGATCGCCCTCGGCCTGATCGGCATGGCTTTGTGCAACCCGCAGCACAACCTGGCGATGCTCATCGCCCTGGCGGTGGTCGTGGCATTCTCGTCGGCCACCCAGGACATCGCCATCGACGCCTATCGCCTGGAGATCGTCGAGGACAAGCTGCAGGCGACCCTCGCCGCCAGTTACATGACCGGCTATCGCATCGCCATGCTGCTCGCCAGCGCCGGCGCCCTCTTCCTCGCCGAATGGCTGGGCTCGAGCAGCCTCGACTACAACCAGGCGGCCTGGACCACGACCTATTTCGTCTTCGCGCTGCTGATCCTGCCCGGTCTGATCACCAGTCTGGTGATCCGCGAGCCGGACGTAGCCGCGCCACTGCCTAACGAGCCCTCGCGCTACACCTTCAATCATCAGCTGGCCGCGGTCGGCCTGCTGCTGGTGCTGCTGGTCTCGGTGCCGGCGATGATCAATGCGCTGATCGCCCAGGCCTGGCCGCGCGCCACGCTGTACGCACTGTTCATCCTCGGCAGCGTATCGCCGGTGGGCCGGGCGCTGTTCGTCCCGGTACGGCATATCTTCAGTCAAGCCAAGCAACGCCAGCGACCGGTGCGCTTCGACTTCGCCCACCAGGCCGTGTCGGTAATCGTGCTGATCATCCTGATGGTTTCCACTACCGGCATGTTCCAGTCCTACTGGGGCGGCTACTGGCCGCGCGGCACCATGTATCTGCTGATCTGCTGGGGCTGCCTGTCGGCCCCAGGACGCATCCTGATGGGGCCGGTGCTGACGCCGATCACCGATTTCATCGTGCGCTACCGCTGGCAGGCGCTGCTGCTATTGGGGCTGATCGCCACCTATCGCATGTCGGATACGGTGATGGGCGTGATGGCCAACGTGTTCTACATCGATCAGGGTTTTTCCAAGGACGAGATCGCCAGCGTAAGCAAGCTGTTCGGGCTGGTGATGACGCTGCTGGGAGCGGCCTTCGGCGGTTTGCTGATCGTGCGTTTCAGCATCCTGCCGATCCTGTTCATCGGTGGTGTCGCCTCCGCGGCGACCAACCTGATGTTCATGCTGCTGGTGGAGATGGGCGCGAACCTGAACATGTTGATCGTCACCATCTCCTGCGACAACTTCAGCGGCGGCCTCGCCTCCACCGCCTTCGTCGCCTACCTGTCCAGCCTGACCAACCTGAAGTTCTCGGCCACCCAATACGCCCTGCTGAGTTCGCTCATGCTGTTGCTGCCCCGCCTGCTGGGTGGCTACTCCGGGGTCATGGTGGAACACCTCGGCTACAGCGATTTCTTCTTGGTCACCGCGTTGCTCGGCGTGCCGACGCTGATCCTGATCGCCTGGCAATGGAGCCGAGACCGCCAGCAACCCGGCGATGCGCAGCGCGAAGCAGCCTCGGAACAGTCCTGAGGCGACCAGCAGAAACGACGAAGCCGGCAGATGCCGGCTTCGCTTCGTTCAGGCAAGACTTCAGCTCTGAACCAGGTGCACCACGCGCTGCGGAAACGGAATGCCGATCCCAGCAGCGTCGAAACGCTCCTTTACCAGTTCGGTGAAGCCAAAAGTCACCGGCCAGAAATCGCCGGTCGCGACCCACACCCGCAACGACAGATTGACCGAGCTGTCACCCAACCCGGTGACGAACACCACCGGCTCGGGATCGCGCAGAACACGCTCATCCTGCGCGATTTCCAGCAGGATCTGCCGTGCCAGCTTGATGTCCGCGCCGTAGTCGATACCGACGTTGATATCGGCACGGCGCCGCGGCTCGCGGGAGTAGTTGGTGATATGCCCGTTGGATAGAGCACCGTTGGGCACCACGATGGTCTTGTTGTCGGCGGACTTGAGCACCGTATGGAAGATCTGAATCGAATCGACGGTGCCTGCTACGCCCTGGGCTTCAATCCACTCGCCGACCCGAATCGGGCGGAACAGCAGGATCAGCACGCCGCCGGCGAAGTTCGCCAAGCTGCCCTGCAGGGCCAGACCGATGGCCAGGCCGGCAGCACCGATCACGGCGATGAACGAAGTGGTTTCCACCCCGATCATCGAGGCCACACTGACCAGCAACAATACCTTGAGGATGATACCGGCCAGGCTGCCGATGAAACCGTGCAGGGTCGGATCCACCTTGCGCCGCTGCAACAGAGCGCTGACCTTGGCGGTCAGCGTATTGATCAGCCACCAACCGAATAGAAAGGTCAGCAATGCCAGCGTCACCTGGGCGCCGTACTGCAGAACGACCGGCAGCCAGGCTTCGGAGAGATCGACCAGATAGTCGATAGAGAGGTCCATGCAGAGATGCTCCTTCAAGAATCGGTGCCGGCGGGCCAGGCACCGAGAACAGCGGGGTTGCGTGCGCCGAAGCGCGGCGGGAATCAGTCGCGGAAGTTGTTGAATTGCAGCGGCATGCCGAACTCGTGTCCGCGCAGCAGGGCGATGGCTTCCTGCAGGTCATCGCGCTTCTTGCCGGTGACGCGCACCTGCTCGCCCTGGATGGCAGCCTGCACCTTGAGCTTGGCGTCCTTGATGTGCGCAACGATCTTCTTCGCCAGCTCCTTGTCGATGCCTTCGCGCAGCGTCACTTCCTGCTTTGTGGTCTTGCCGGAGGCATAGGGCTCTTTGACTTCCAGGCACTGAATATCGATCTTGCGTTTGACCAGGCTCAACTTGAGAATCTCTAGCATCTGCTCCAATTGGAACTCGGCTTCTGCCGTCAGCTGCACGGTCAGGTCCTTCTGCTCGAAGCTGCCTTTGCCACGCAGGTCGTAGCGGCGATCGAGTTCCTTGATCGCGTTGTCGATCGCGTTGGTGACTTCGTGCTTGTCCAGTTCGGACACCACGTCGAACGAGGGCATGGGATTCCTCCACTATGTAGCGCGACGGGCCGCATGAGCCGAGCGCGCGTGTCTTGACGGTTAAGAAAGCGCGGTCATTATAACGCTTCGACGTTTCAGCGCCCGCCCCTACGGAGTGACAGGACGTCCCCCTCCAACTGATTGAGCTTGCCATGCCCAACCCCCACCTGAGCATCCTCGTGGTCGATGACGCCAAGTTCTCCAGCGTCATGATCGGTCGTGCCCTGAGCAAGGCCGGCTACCAGGATATCCGCTTCGCCAGCAGCGCCGCTGACGCGCTGACGCAGCATGCGCAACGTCCTGCCCACGTACTGTTGGCCGACTGGCTGATGCCGGAGATGGACGGTCTCGAGCTGACCGGGCAGATCCGCCAACGCGACGCCCTGAGCGGCCACTACAGCTACGTCATCCTGCTCACCGGGCGCGACAGCGAGAATGCGCTCGGCCTGGCATTCGACCATGGCGTCGACGATTTCATCAGCAAGTCGGCAATGAACGAGCAACTACTGCCGAGAATCTTCGCTGCCGACCGGCTATGCGCCTCGCTGCAGCAGCTGAAGCAGGAGAACCATCAGCTGGCCGAAAGCGTCGCCAGCCTCGAGGAGCAGAGCCTGCACGACCCACTGACCGGGTTGGGCAACTGCCGCTATCTACAGCAGCGCCTGGCCGCCAGCCTGCGGCAAATGGAGAATCGTGGTACCGCGCTGTACTACCTGCAGATCGGCCTGCCGGACGCGGATGCACTGCGCGAACGTTACGGAAAGCCCGTCTATGCGGAAATCCTCTGTGCCATCGGTGCTCGCCTGCAGCAGCTGGTCCGCCCACTGGATGTGGTGTGCCGGATCGACGAGCAACAGTTCGGCCTGCTGGCGCTGGTCGATGATCTGAAGGGCTGTTCGCCGAGCAGCTTCAAACGCCTGCACGAGGGTCTGAACCTGCGCGCGCTGAAGACCAGCGAAGGCTTCATTTCGATCAAGGCAGGCATCAGCCTGATCAGCCTCGATGCCGACGCGCTACCCGTCACACCGCAGGCCATCATCGAACGTGCCGCTGCGCTGCTGCCGAGCGCCTACAGCACGGGCCGTATCGTCCCCTTCCGGCTCAAGCAGTCGGCATGAGTCGATGACCTGGCACATTCTCGGCGCCGGTGCGCTCGGCAGCCTGTGGGCCACCCGGCTGGCTCGTGCCGGTCTGCCGGTACGGCTGATCCTGCGCTCGGCGCAACGCCTGGACGAGTACCAACGCGCCGGTGGGCTCGGCCTGCGGGAGAACGGCAAGCTCGAGCGCTTCGACATCCCGGCGGAACTGCCCGACGCACCGACCACCATCAGACGACTGCTGGTTGCCTGCAAGGCCTACGATGCCGAAGCCGCTGTGTCCCAGATCGCCGCTCGCCTGGCCCCGGGCGCCGAACTGCTCCTGCTGCAGAACGGTCTCGGCAGTCAGCAAGCGATCGCCGAGCGCTGGCCGCAGGCCCGCTGCATCTTCGTGTCGAGCACCGAAGGGGCCTATCGCGAGACTGATTTCCAGGTACTGTTCGCCGGCCGCGGGCAGAACTGGCTGGGCGACCCGCATGGCGGCGCAGCGCCTGCCTGGCTGGGCGAACTGGACCTGGCCGGCATCGCGCAGACGTGGAGCACGGAAATTCTCTCGCGGCTCTGGCGCAAACTCGCGCTGAACTGTGCAATCAATCCACTGACCGTGCTCCATGACTGCCGCAACGGCGAGCTGCTGCAGCACCCTGGGCACCTCGCTGCGCTGAGCGAAGAACTCGGCAGACTGCTCGTAGCCAGCGGCCAGCCAGCGGCCGCCAACGACCTGGAGAACGAGGTGCTACGGGTCATCGAAGCCACGGCGGCCAACTACTCGTCCATGCATCAGGACGTCCGTCTTGGCCGACGCACGGAGATCGCCTATCTGCTCGGCCACGCCTGTGCCACGGCGCAAACCCTAGGGCTGCCCACGCCGAAGCTGCACGCGCTGCACCAGCGTCTTCGCGAGCAGCTGCGCCAGCGCGGATTGCCCACCGACTGAGCCGCGGCTACCCTGCAGAAACCTCTGCCGCCTCGTACCGCCAATGATCCTGCGTCAACGCCTCGAAAACCTCCCGGTCGGCCGCAAGCTACTGCTCGCCCTGCTCGTCCTCCTGGCTGCGGTCCTGCTGGTGTCCAACCTCACCTTCATCAGCGCCGCCTATTGGATCTCGCGGCAGAGCGTAGCGCCCCAGGCCATGCATACGCTGGGCGAACTGTTCGCTACCGAAGAACTGAGTACGCGCGCGCTGACCTCACCAGAAGCGGCAAATTCGCTACTCAGACGCCTGGACGGCTATGCGCCGCTGCGCGCCGCGGTCATCTACGACCGCGACGGCAACAGCCTGGCACAGGTCCAGCAGGGCGAGCGCCTGCGTCTGCCGGAACGGCTGAGCGCAGTCGCCGACTGGCGCGCCGGCGAGATCCGCGCCAATCTGCTGGTCCGCTTGCCGCAACCGGACGGCAGCGCCGGGCATTTGCTGATGGTCGCCAGCAGCGAACTGCCCGGGGCGTTCTACACCGGCACGCTGACCGCGAGCCTGGCGATCCTCGTGGCCAGCCTGCTGCTGTGGGTTCTGGTCGCCCGGCAGATCCGCCAGCTGATCACGCGGCCAATTCGCGACCTCGAAGCGTTGTCCCGCCAGGTAACCCGCGAGGAGAACTATTCGCTACGGGCCAAGCCCGGCAACCAGGACGAGATCGGTCGCCTGGCCGACGCTTTCAACACCATGCTGTCACGCATGGAGGCTCGCGAGCAGCAGCTCAAGCGCGCCCGTGACGATGCCCAGGAAGCCTTCGATCACGCCCAGGGGCTGGCGGAGGAAACGCGGCACTCCAACCGCAAGCTGGAGCTGGAGGTCCAGGTTCGCAGCAAGATCGAGCAGAAACTCACCGGTTTCCAGAAGTACCTCAACAGCATCATCGATTCGATGCCCTCTGCGCTGATCGCCCTCGATGAGCAGCTCTACGTCACTCAGTGGAATCAGGAAGCCAGCGCCCTCTCCGGAACGCCGCTGGACGACGCGCTGAATCAGCCGGTGTTCGTCGCCTTCGAGCCGCTCAAGGCCTTCCTGGCGCAGATCCGCCGCACTTCCGAGCAGCATGTGGTGGAAAAGATCGAGAAAGTGACCTGGCTGCGCAACGACGAGCCACACCACTACGCGCTCACCTGCTATCCACTGACCGGCGGCGGCGGTCGTGGCGTGGTGATCCGCATCGACGACATCACCCAGCGCATCAACATGGAAGAGATGATGGTGCAGTCGGAGAAGATGCTCTCGGTGGGCAGCCTGGCCGCCGGCATGGCTCACGAGATCAATAATCCCCTCGGCGCCATCCTGCACAACGCACAGAACATCCGCCGCCGGCTTTCGCCCGAGCTGGAACGCAATCGCGAGGCAGCGGAGGAAACCGGCGTGCGCCTGGAGGCGGTCAACCAGTATCTGCAACGCCGCGAAGTGCCGCAGTTGCTCGACGGCATCCAGCAGGCCGGCTCCCGGGCCGCGAAGATCGTCAGCCACATGCTCAGCTTCAGCCGCATGAGCAACCGGCAGCTGGCCGATTGTCAGCTGCCGATGCTGATCGACCAGGCGCTGGAGATCGCCGGCAACGATTTCGCCCTGATGGACGGTTTCGATTTCAGGTCGATCGAGATCGTTCGCGACTTCGATCCGCAGATCGATCGCGTGCCCTGCATCGCCAACGAGCTGGAACAGGTCCTGCTCAATCTGCTGAAGAACGCCGCCCAGGCAATCCACCAGAACCAGGCTCAGGAGCGTGGACGCATCATCCTGCGCACCCGACTGAACCCGCCATGGGCAGAGATTCAGGTCGAAGACAACGGTGGTGGCATTCCGGAGAACGTGCGCAAACGCATATTCGAACCGTTTTTCACCACCAAGGAAGTCGGTCAGGGAACCGGACTGGGTCTTTCCGTCTCGTATTTCATCATTACCAACAACCACCAGGGCCAGATGGAGGTGCAGTGCCAACCCGGCCATGGCTCCACCTTTACCCTGCGCCTGCCTCTGAGTTCGCCTGGCGAGCCGCCGGCGGCCTGAACAAGGAACCAATAGATGGGCAATCGACTGTCGAAGATCTACACCCGTACCGGCGATAGCGGTGAAACCGGCCTGGGCGATGGCCGCCGGGTCGCCAAGGATCATCCCCGTGTAGAAGCCATGGGCGAGGTCGACACGCTCAACAGTCAGCTCGGCCTGCTGCTTGCCGAACTGGCTGAGGCGCAAGTGCAATGGCCGGCGCTCGATGAGCTGATCAGCGTGTTCGGGCCTTGTCAGCACCGCCTGTTCGATCTTGGCGGCGAGCTGGCTATGCCCGATTACCAGGCGCTGCAGGAAAGCGAGATCGAGCGGCTGGAGCAGGCCATCGACAGCTGGAACCAGGAGCTGGGGCCGCTCAAGGAGTTCATCCTGCCGGGCGGTTCCAGGCTGATCGCCCTCGCCCACCTGTGCCGCAGCATGGCACGTACCGCCGAGCGCCGCTGCCAGCAGCTCAATGCCAGCGAAACCGTGCGCCCGGTGCTGCTGGCCTATCTGAACCGGCTGTCCGATGCGCTGTTCGTCGCCGCCCGCCTGATTGCGCGGCGCCAGGGGTGTGGCGAGATCCTCTGGCAACCCGCCGCCGCGGCAGCCGGCGCGGATGACTGAGCACCGCGTGGATCAACAGGCGCGACGGCGCGACGGGCTGCATGCCGCCTGGGAAGCCTTCATCGTCCTGCTGGTCTGCGTGAACCTGGCGCTGATCCTGTTCGACAGCCTGTTCGCGCTGCAGCCGGTCAACACGGCGCTTGCCAACCTGATGCCGCAACTGCACGAGCGCTATCAGCAAAGCATCCACGCCAACTTCCAGTACATCGACCTTGCCTTCGTCGCGGTCTTCCTTCTCGACGTGCTGCTCGGCTGGACGGTCGCGCTGTTCGAGCGCCGTTATGCGCGCTGGTACTACTACCCGTTCGCCCACTGGTATGACGTGCTCGGCTGCATTCCGCTGGCGGGGTTCCGCTGGCTGCGGGTACTGCGGGTTGGCAGCCTGCTCATTCGCCTGCAGCGTCTGGGCCTGATCGACATGCGCCGCTGGGCCGTCTACGGGCTGTTCAGCCGCTACTACTACCTCTTGATCGAGGAGCTTTCCGACCGGGTGATGGTGCGCCTGTTCGGCCGCTTGCAGCAGGAGATCGGCGCCAGCGACGACCTTTCCCGACGCCTGCTGCAGGAGGTGGTCCGACCGCGCAAGCAGCGCGTGCTCAACGATCTGTCGCGGCGTCTGCGGGACATGCTGGAGACCGGTTACCGGGACAATCGCGGCGCCATTGAAGGCTATGTCAGCCAGCTGATCCACCTAGCGCTGCAGGACAATCCGGAGATGCACAGCCTCAGAAGGCTGCCGCTTGGCAATCGACTGGCCGCGACGCTCGACGACGCGCTCAGCGATATCGCCGCACGCCTCCTGCAGGGCGCCGTCGAAGGCATGCGCGGGCCGCAGTTCCAGGCCCTGGCGGCCAATCTCGCTGACGAGTTCTTCGATGCCTGGGTCTATCAGGACGAACACACCGACCTAGCCCTGGAAGAACTGTTGGTCGATGTCATCGAAGTACTCAAGCAGCAGGTGCTCGACCGACGCTGGAGTCGTTTCGTCGGACCGACGCCACCCGCTACGCCGCCCGATTGATCGGATCAGCTCGACTGCGCCGCGCCACGCCCGGGCTCCTCGCCCTCATCCACGCCCCGGAAACCGGCTGCCGACTTTTCGTCGAGACGCGCACCAATGACCATTTCCGTCGCCCAGTTGACCAGGATCGATGTGTAGGCCTCCTGGCAGCGCTCGTTGCTCAGCGCATGGTCGGCGCCATCGATGATGCGATGGGTCAGCGACTGGGTGCGGTGAAAGGCGGCGCGATAGCTCATGATGGTTTCGTGAGGCACGAAGGTGTCGTGCTGCGACTCGACGATCAGTACATCTCCGCGAAAGGCGGAGCAAGCGGCCAAGGCACGATTCTCTTCCGGCAACACCCGCCGGCTGCGCAGTTGATTGAGCACATCGCGGTCCAGTTGGCGCTTGGGCAGGTTCCAGTCCTCGTCGCGATACAGCGCAGGCACCCGCAGCGCCAGCCATTTGACCGGCCGCAGAGAGGTCAGGATGGTGGCCAGATAACCGCCATAGCTGGTCCCGACCACGGCGATGGCGGACGGATCGATATGCGGATGTTGAGCAAGCAGGTCGTAGGCAGCCAGGAGATCGGCGAGGTTCTGCTCGCGGGTCACCGACTCCTGTTGCGCGCGAGTCTGCGCGTGTCCCCGCAAGTCGAATGACAGGCAGACACAGCCGAGCCCGGCGATGCCGCGGGCGCGGGTGAGATCGCGCTGCTGGCTGCCGCCCCAGCCGTGAACGAACAGCACGCCGGGCATCTTGGCCGGCGGTGAAAGGAACGTACCGGCGATATGCTCATCGCCAACCAGAATGTCTACTGTCTCGCTATGCGTCGCCATATTGCTCCACCACTACGCATTTGGTGACGAAACCAACCTCGTCATCCTGCCCCTGATACAGGATCGTGGCTCCCGCCGGCGCCGGGCGTTCTCGACCATAGATCTCGAGCGAAGATGCCCGTACAACTCGCGCGCCCGTGCCCTGACGGAAGAGTTCCAATGCCGCGATTTCAGCGCTGCTGGCACCGCCGATGCGCCAGGATTGTTCCAGCACACCCGAGCGCGGCTGGCCGCGACCGTCGATCCCCTGGGCGATGTCATAGTTGCGCCTGGAGGCGAAGAAGTTTCGGTAGCAGGCCGAAGCGGCCTCGTCGTACACCTGTGCCTGGCTGACGGCGAGCCGCGTGGTTTCCGTTAGATCAAGCGCCAGCAACGCCTCGAAGTCACCGTCCACGACGACCAGATCGGAACCGCCGTACACCTCGTTGCCAGCGTTATCCTCGGTCAACCGCTGGGTACCGTAGTAGCTCGCCAGGCGGCCGCCGACCCGCACCTGTCCGACGCTGAAGGTCGTGACGTGCTCCAGGTGAGCCTCTAGCACCAGGCCGTACTCAGCCAGCTCCTGCTCATCGAGCGCAAACAGAGCCTGATCGAGGGCATCACTGTCATCGACGCGCTGCTGGCCGCGTCCTCCGGTAGCTCGGACCGGCTTGATGCGCACGGAGCCCTCGTGCAGCAGCCGACGCCCGGCATCTCTGGCATCCTCCAGACTGAAGACGCTATAGCCAGCGAGCACACTGCCCTTGACCTGCGTACTGAAATCGCGCGACCAGCCGACCGGCGCAGCGGCGTCCGGGCGAATCAGTGGGTGGGTGATGGCCTTGGTTTCGACGAAGGCCTGCGGTACCACACCGCCGAACAGGTCAGACTCCCCGCACAGGCCCAGCGCCTGGGCTTCACGCATGCCGACCACCGTGCCGGATGGCACGAGATAGGGTTGAGCCTCATAGCGACGGGTCGGATCGTAATCTCCGCCATAAGTCAGCCCTAGCAGTGCAGCCAGACGCTCGGCCAAGGCTGCATGTACGACCCGTTCGTGCTGTGGCTCGTTGGGTCGGTTGGCATGGGTCAGTACGACCCTGCGCGAGTTTTGCGACGTTTGCGCATTCATCATTTCGTGGACAGCTCCATGGACTGCTCGACATGCGCGCCCGGAGCCCATGGCCATCGCGAGCGCTCGCTACCACCTGAGCCGTAGCGCGGTGTACCGCAGTAGACCGCAGACACCTCGCAACGATCCTCGGCAGACCGCCGGGCGAATCCAATAACCTCCCAACCAGACGCAAAAAAGGGGAACAACCTCGCGGTTGCTCCCCTTTTTTTCGCGTTTCGATCAGGCCGGCGCGGAGCTGCGGATCAGGTGATCGAAGGCGCTCAGCGAAGCCTTGGCGCCTTCACCCACGGCGATCACGATTTGCTTGTACGGCACCGTGGTCACGTCACCGGCGGCGAACACGCCGGGGATGCTGGTCTGGCCCTTGGCATCGACGATGATTTCGCCGAAGCGCGACAGCTCCAGGGTGCCCTTGAGCCATTCGCTGTTGGGCAGCAGGCCGATCTGCACGAAGATGCCTTCCAGCTCGACGCTGTGCATTTCTTCGCTGGTGCGGTCCTTGTAGACCAGGCCGGTGACCTTCTGGCCGTCGCCCATGACCTCGGTGGTCTGCGCCATCTTCAGCACGCGGACGTTGGGCAGGCTGTTGAGCTTGCGCTGCAGCACGGCGTCGGCACGCAGCTCTTCGCCGAATTCGAGCAGGGTGACGTGGGCGACGATGCCGGCCAGGTCGATGGCCGCTTCCACGCCGGAGTTGCCGCCGCCGATCACCGCCACGCGCTTGCCCTTGAACAGCGGGCCGTCGCAGTGCGGGCAGTAGGCGACACCACGGCCGCGGTACTCCTGCTCGCCCGGCACGTGCATTTCGCGCCAACGCGCGCCTGTAGCCAGAATCAGGGTCTTGGCCTTGAGCTCGCCGCCATTCTCGAACTGCACCCGATGCAGGCCGTCGTCGCCGGCCGGGATCAGCTGACTGGCGCGCTGCAGGTTCATGATGTCGACCTCGTACTCGCGCACGTGCTCTTCCAGCGCGCGGGCCAGTTTCGGGCCTTCGGT
>Ga0114898_1001158_pt1 | contig 16473 bp, 14 predicted proteins | sample Malvired_Geostar_FD_83496 | JGI IMG/M metagenome (GOLD analysis project Ga0114898, IMG submission 83496) | Marine viral communities from the Global Malaspina Expedition - Malaspina viral metaG DeepMed_Geostar | ecosystem: Environmental > Aquatic > Marine > Oceanic | place: Mediterranean Sea... | reverse complement strand
GTTCGACAGCCTTCACCTTGAAATCCGCCGAGTACTGCCAGGTCTTCCTAGGATGCTTATATCTGGGCATTGCCCACCTCCTCTCGTTAGGAGAAGGTGTCCACTAAAGCGGGGGAACTACACTCTCCGTTCATAGAAATGAGTTAGCGAAAATCTTTTTAAGGCGATCTCTTTATAAATTATACCTGTGATTAAATATCCCGAGATCACAAAAAAAATGTCTACTCCGACGTAGCCGCCAGAAAATCCTGGAACACCCGCGTGAAAGAGGAGTACCGACAGAACCGCAATAGCTCGAAGTCCATCAATATCGGGCCGATAACTCAAGTTAAAACTACCCATGCCTAGTTTTTGTTTATGCTTATGTTTCAGAAACCTTAATCTACATTTTTGTCTCACGATTAAGCGTTTCGATCAATTTAGCGTCGGTTTTATAGCGCAATGGAAGATTTTTATTAGTAGCTGAAATCCCTGGGTCTGAATCTAGCACTTTGAAAACCTCCTCAGAGCGGAAAGGCTCTTTAGCGTCGCCGAGCACTGAATAGAGTTTCTGGAACATATCGAGGTCTTCTTGATAATCTAGCGTCAAACGGTAGTCTCGCACCATTTTCAAAGGAAGATCGATTATATTTATTTTAAAAAAATCAGCGTTATTCTGAAAATACCAAGTCATGTACTCTGAGTACTCTGCACGGCCAAAATAGTCTGCCACCTTACGCAGGGCGTTAACGCTTATAATCTCAGCGGAGCTGCCAACAGCAAACTCTTTCGCGGCAGTATAATCAGCTCCAGACTCGAAGTGGCTGCACAAGAGCGTTTCTACGATATCCGGTAACACCAGCGGACAATCTGCTGTAACTCGAACGATAATATCCAGGTTGTACGCGTCGCACGCAGTAAGATATCGAGCAATGACATCATCCGGGTCCCCGCGCCATACAGTTACTCGGCCACCTAGGGTGTATTCTGCAAGCGGATCATCGGATTCAAGGTTGGACGTGGCAAGAATTACGTGATCTACCTGATTGACGCCTAAACACTGACGTAGACATCGCTCAACACTCGTAGACCCGGCGATAGGGAGCAAAGCCTTCTTCGGTAGTCTGGTAGATTTCATTCTACCAGCAACAACCACTGCTAAATTCGCATTACGGTAACTGTCCGCGTCAATCGTAGTCAGGCCCTTTGTATTTCTTGAAAGTACTTTCCCTTTTCTCTGTAAGGCTTTGATCTCATCAGTCGCTAGTCCGGATTGGGCAGTGCGCCGATAGATCAGATCCGACTCAGCCACCAAATCACCCGCACCAAGGCCACTACTTAGAACTGGTACTTGTTTAGTTTTTAGGAGGTACTCTTTTTCTGATTCGGAAACAAATGGAGCAACCCTTGCACGGTTAGCCTCAGTCAATGCGGTGCACATCCCTTCCAATTGAGGGGGCTCAATCGCCGAAAAGCTATCGTACTTTGATTCTTCACGCGACAAACAAAAATGTTTCTCAATGTAGCTCGCGCCCATCATAAATGCGTATACAGGGGCTCGTAGTGCGAACTCGGTCGTAGCATCGGCATGGTCAGCCATGCATAGTGGAATATCAGGAAAGGCGGAACGGAGTACTGGAATCTTATTGAGACCGGTATCCTCGATAGCGGTCGGGTACGTTTGAAAGCCAATCTGAAGAACGATGCTTGACGAAAGCGCGCGGAACTTATTTATGGCACGCTCGATTTCGTTCAGATCGAGCGCCGACACATTTATTATTATCGTGATATCCGACAGATCGAGATCACTTAAAGCATTAAAAACTTCGTAATTTCCAATGACAGACGCTTGCAGTTTAATGCCCGCAACAAAAGAAAGGTTCTTTTTTAAAACTTCCACCCCGTATAGGTCGAACAAATCGATCCAAACATCACCACCATCATTGGCATGGCGAATTATATTTCGCCACTCAACCTGCGTGAAGTACAGCTCCTTATAAACCGGGTACCAACTAAAATCACTCAATGCTATTTTATCAGGATCAAATACTTGGAACTTTATCCCTTTTTTGCCATACGAAGCGCCTTTAAACGCGTCAACTACCCTGTAGAGATGATTTATGTCTCCACCGTGGACGTTGGCAATTTCGCATATCAAATAAGGCGGTTCTTTACCAAATTTCATCGTTTACCTCGCTGAACTTTGTCAACAGCCCCGGCGACTGCCTGTATAACTCGTTGCTGCTCGTCATCGGAAAGCGTCGGGAACATCGGCAGACTTATAGCCTCCTCGTAATATCGTTCTGCTTCAGGAAACATTGTTTTTGTGAAACCAAACTGCCGATACCAAGGTTGGAGATGGACTGGAATATAATGTACATTAACTCTTATATTTTCTTTCTGGAGGTAATCATAAATTAGCTTTCTTGCATCCTGACCCAGATCACGCCCAATTCTGATTACATATAGGTGAAACGCCGAGTAGCTATCACTTGATCTACCTACTGGGGTAACAGGAAGGCTACGGAAAGATTGATCATAAATATCTGCCAATTCGTTTCGGCGTCTCACGTAGTCGGAAAGGCGTTTGGCCTGGCTAATACCTAAAGCAGCCTGGATATCGGTCATTCGATAGTTAAAGCCTAGAGCCACCTGCTGGTAATACCAAGGTCCATCCGGTTCGCAATCCATCTCTTCTGGGTTGCGCGTTATGCCGTGCGAGGAAAGTATCCGCATGGTGTCCGCCAAGTATGTCTCATTGGTTAATGCCATGCCCCCCTCACCGGTCGTTATAATCTTAACCGGATGAAAGCTAAATATAGTTATATCACTGTACAAACAGCAGCCAACAGATGCGCCTTTATACTGCGCACCTATCGCGTGAGAAGCGTCTTCAATAACGGAGAAACCGTAGACCTCGGAGAGTTGTTTTATTCGCGCCATATCACAAGATTGTCCACCAAAGTGAACAGGGATAACTACTTTAGGTAGCCGTCCAATCTTTTTGGCTTTTTCTAGCTTTAATTCAAGCGTCGAAACACACATGTTGCAAGTTGATCTATCAATATCGACAAAATCTACTTCAGCACCGCAATAGAGCGCACAATTCGCTGAGGCAACAAAAGTAATAGGTGAAGTCCATACAACATCGCCGACTTGAACATTCAGCGCTCGGCACGCCAAGTGCAAGGCAGAGGTCGCACTACTTGATGCCACTGCATACTTGGCACCGACCTTTTCAGCTATCATGCGCTCAAAAGCAGGGACTTGAGGACCTTGGGTTATAAAATCGGATTTCAGTACTGATACAACTTCATCAATATCCGACTGGGTGATCTCTTGTCGACCATACGGGATCAATTCAAATTCTCCCGATTTTATCATAGTTAGTGGAAATCCATTCTTTTAGGGCGGCATCGTCCATCCATTCCGCGTTGTTATCGCTTGAGTAGACAAAGCCTTCGGGAACCTTCTTGCCATCCTTTATTCGCTTAGCACAGGTTCCCCAGTTGTTAATGGGTGGAAGGATTTTAAAGTGCTCCTCATATTCATAGGCGTAATGCGAGTCCTCGGCGCCAATCATTTGCTCATGCAGCTTCTCGCCGGGCCGGATGCCAACAGTCTCTTGTTTAGCTTCAGGTGCGATAACCCTAGCCAGATCACTAACCTTCATTGATGGTATCTTCTTTACGTATATTTCACCGCCTTCCATGTCATCAAAGGCGTGCCAGACGAGCTCGACGCCCTGCTCCAAAGAAATCATAAATCTAGTCATTCGAGGATCCGTTATTGGCAACACACCTTTATCTCGAATAGACATAAAAAACGGAATTACAGATCCCCTTGAACCCATGACATTTCCATAACGAACAACTGCAAACCTAGTGTCGTGAAAACCGCTGTAGGAGTTCCCGGCAACAAACAACTTATCGGATGCCAACTTTGTAGCACCGTATAAATTGATCGGGCTACTCGCCTTGTCAGTGGACAGTGCTACAATTCTTTTAACCCCTTTATCGATACATGCGTCGATCAAGTTCATCGCGCCGTGAATGTTGGTCTTCACACATTCGAAGGGATTGTACTCGGCCGTGGGCACAATCTTGGTCGCTGCGGCATGAACGACAAGATCAACGCCATCTAAGGCTCTATACAAGCGGTCCTTATCCCTTACGTCACCGATGAAGAATCGCAGTCGCTCGTCATTCTCAAAAAGTTTCGCCATCTCCCATTGCTTCATCTCATCTCGTGAGAAAATAATAATTTTCTTAGGTGAGTGCTGATCTAACGTCATACGAATGAATTTATGACCGAAAGATCCAGTTCCACCAGTGATTAAGATTGTCTTGTCTTTTAGCATAGCAGTCATTAATTAAATCTACCTTCGGCTTTAAGGCGTTTATACCGTTCAATGTTACGTTGGCCAAATACTTTTGCGGGATGGCCGCCGACAATAGCATAATCGGGTACATCTGAGACAACACAACTGCCGGCCTGAACTATCGCCCCTTCTCCGATTGTCACTCCACCCAGCACTATTACTCGGCTTCCGAGCCAGACATTGTCGCCAATTTCGATGTCCTTAAGTATGTATGTATTATCATAAGGAATAGCGAATTCACTGTTGAAGTTATGGTTCTGACAAATAAAAAGACATTCCGGGCCGGAGTGAAAGTTATCACCAATAACGACTTTCCCCCCTCCGCTAATTACTAGGCCATTGAAACTGACATTGTTGCCAAGATGCGTATTACTGGTCACCACTGTAGGTCCGCCAACATATATCTTCCCTTTATAGGATCCGCACCTTTTTTTAACTTTGGCGACCCTGACCTCCCGGACAAGCCGCCTGTAGGCACTGAGAATCTTTCTAATAAGTTTTTTCATGTAGTACCTTTTAAAGACCAAGGCATCTTTACCAGGTAGTTTGCAAACCACCATGTGGCAAGCCATTGTATTAACATACTAATACATGCTGCCCAGGCAGCACCGATTAGCCCAAATGCATCTATAAATATGTACATCAAAGCAACGTTGATGCCACCGGAGACTATTGTGATTTTAGCGATTAGCCCTGTTCTTTTTGAGAAAAATATATAACTTGACATCATATAATACATACCTCGCATTGATTGGGCGAGCACAAGCCAACCGACAAGGTCACCTGCCGGAGCGTAGCGGTCTCCAGCGATGAATAACAAAAGAGGCTTTCCGATAGCAAATGCAATTAGCGCGCAAAAAATTAGGAATAAGTTATATCCATAGGTTAACTTGACAATAAATCTTTTTTGATCCGAGTCATCGTTTTTTATATGCTCAAAAAGCCAAGGCACATAGGCTTTATTAATACTATCTAGAAATAAACCAAGGACCATCGCCAACTGTGCGGCTACCATATAATAACCAGCGGACTCTAGACCAAGCTCAGCACTGACAATGGCCCTATCGACGGTCAAAAGGAAAAAAGCGCCAACTACATGGGGAATTAAAGGTACTCCAAAAGCGGCGGCGTCCTTCATCAAGTCAGGACGCCATGACCACGTTATCAGGCCATCTTTACGCAGAAAGAGTAAGGCCGCGGCGCCAAACATAACCACGCTTAGCGTATGGCCTGCCAATCTCCCATCGACCCCCATATGCAAACCCACTACCAAAAGTAAAGAAAGAAGCATATTAAGCATGCTTTGGGATATCTGAAATGCACCAAATTTTTTAGCGTGTTTGCGGACCTGCCACTGGCCAAGACGCAGCTGCACCAAGAAGTTACAAAATGCGAAGAGCACACCAACTAAAACCCATTTTTGAGAAAGGCCTATGAATGTCGATATCCACGGTGCGAGCAAGCTAACAAGAACCAATAAAGTGCCGGTGCTTATGACCAGAATAGCTAAACAAGCAGCGACGAACTCACCCATTTTTCTATCCGGTTCTTCGTAATCGAAGTACTTTCGGTTTGCCGCTCCATGTACACTTAGGCCGCAGATTGCTCCAATCAATGCAACCCAGACTTGAAATACTGCCACCTCACCATACTGGGATGGATCAAGATAGCGGGTAAGGATGGGCAACAAAAGAAACGGAATCGCCGCGTTTATAATACTGGCCACTATATAAGTTCCAGCTCCTGAAACCAGGCTACTCCTCTTCATTTTCGTCAGTATCATCTACACGAGGCCTTGGTTCTAACGATCATAAATAGCCATTTTACCAGGTCCTAGTATTCCAGAAACTCATTTATTATGTTTTATGTACCAACACACAGAAACCTCTAGCCCGTCAGCCACTTTATGACTGGGTTGATACCCAAGATATCTTCGCCCTCTATTAATATCTGCCTGCGAATGGCGCACATCCCCTGATCGAAATGGCCGATAAATAGGTTCGTCACTGTTTGGGGGCTGGTATAATTTTAGGCAATTCCTGAGCATGGAATAAAGATCTTTTAACGTTGTTCTATCATTGCATGCGACATTATAAACGTTGTCTTTATTTTCTGGGGGCGCTGTAGCAGCTAATAGATTCATTTGTACCGCGTTGTCAATAAAGCAAAAATCCCGGCTTGTCTCGCCGTCGCCGTTTATACACACCAGCTCTCCCTTAATCATAGCCGCTATCCATTTCGGGATCACCGCCGCATAGGCACCATTAGGATCCTGGCGAGGACCGAATACGTTGAAGTAGCGAAGACCTATGGTCTTAAAGGCATAGGTCCTGGCGAATACGCCAGCGTATAGCTCATTCACGTACTTGGTTACCGCATAGGGTGACAGGGGGTTACCGATTTTGTCTTCTACCTTGGGGAGGCCCGGATGGTCGCCGTAGGTGGAGCTGGAAGCGGCGTAGGTAAAGCTGCTGACATCTTCATCTTTTGCTGCAACCAGCATGTTCAGGAAGCCATCTATGTTGGCCTGATTGGTGGCAATCGGGTCCTCAATAGAGCGTGGGACGGAGCCCAGCGCGGCCTGGTGTAGAACATAGTCTGTGCCCTTTACCGCCTCACGGCAGTCATCGAGATTGCGGATGTCGCCTTCGATAAAGCGGAACCGGGCCCATTGCTCTTCGGAGACCAGGGCTTGGACCTCGTCCAGGTTGTGTTGGTGGCCGGTGGCGAAGTTATCCAGGCCTACCACGGTCTGGTCCAGCTTCAGAAGAGTTTCCAGTAGGTTCGACCCGATGAAACCGGCCACACCAGTGATCAGCCAGGTTTTGGGGTTGGCTTTCAGCTCGGCTTTTACTTCTTCGTAGCGGGTCATATCTATCCAAATCAAATCAGAGGCGGAGGTCGACGGCTTCTTTGGGCAGTACGTACTTCAGGTCGTAGAGCACGTGCGGATCGCGGCCCAGCTCGCGGATTTCGCTGGCGGGCATGGCTTTGAACTCATTGTGGGCCACGGCCAGGACGACACCGTCATAGCTGGCCACCTGTGGCTTCTCGATGGGCTGGATGCCGTACTCCCGGTAGGCCTCGTCCGGGTTAATCCAGGGGTCGTACACGTCGACGGTGACGTTGTAGTCCTGCAGTTCGCGGATCACGTCGATCACGCGGGTGTTGCGCAGGTCCGGGCAATTTTCCTTGAAGGTCAGGCCCATTACCAGTACCCGGGCGCCGTTGACCTGGATGCAGCGGTCCAGCATGGCTTTAACGAGCTCGCTGGCCACGAAACGGCCAATGCCGTCGTTGATACGCCGCCCCTAGAGGATCACTTCCGGGTGGTAACCCACCGACTGGGCTTTATGGGTCAGGTAGTAAGGGTCCACGCCGATGCAGTGGCCGCCCACCAGGCCGGGACGGAACGGCAGGAAGTTCCATTTGGTGCCGGCGGCTTCCAATACTTCCTGGGTGTCGATGTTCATGCGCTTGAAGATCATCGCCAGTTCGTTGACCAGGGCGATGTTCAGATCTCGCTGGGTGTTCTCGATCACCTTGGCGGCTTCCGCCACCTTGATGCTGGAGGCCCGGTGGGTGCCGGCGGTGATCACGGAGGCATAGAGACGGTCCACGGTGTCCGCCACTTCCGGGGTGGAGCCGGCGGTGACCTTCATGATATCGGTGACGCGGTGGAGCTTATCGCCCGGGTTAATGCGCTCCGGGCTGTAGCCGGCATAGAAGTCCTGGTTAAAGGTGAGGCCGGAGACCCGCTCCAGCACCGGCACGCAGTGCTCCTCGGTGGCGCCGGGGAATACGGTGGATTCGTAAATCACGATGTTGCCGGGCTTGAGGGTCTTGCCAATGGTCTCGGACGCCTTGATCAGCGGCGTCAGGTCGGGCTGGCGATGCTCGTCGATGGGGGTCGGTACCGTGACGATGTAGACGTTACAGCCGTCCAGGGACGCCGGATCGTCGCTGAACGCCAGGCCCTCCGAGGCGGCCAGCTCCGCGTCGCTGAGCTCCCGGGTAAAGTCGTGCCCTTCGCGCAGGGCGCGGATGCGGTTGCGGTTCACGTCGAAGCCCACCACCGGGCGGTGCTTGCCGAACTCCGCGGCCAGGGGCAGGCCCACATAGCCAAGGCCGATCACGGCCAGTTTGATGTCTTCCAGGGAGGGGTGGCTCATTCTTTGTTTACCTTACTAATGCGGCCTACAGGGATGTGAGGATTTTGCCTTTTTGAGCGCTGTCTTGATAGCGGCGCCCGAGTTCCGTGGCCAGGGCCTGCTTGGCCTGGTCATCACCGTGCACCAGGCGGATTTCCCGGGGCCACCGGGTCATACCGGTGACGAAGTCGATCAACCCGTTGCGGTCGGCGTGGGCGGAATAGCCGCCGATAGTGTCCACACCGGCCTTTATCTCGTATATCTCGCCGTCCAGTTCCACCTGGCCGCCCTGCCCTTGCGCCTGCAGTTCACGGCCGGGCGTACCGGCGGCCTGGTAGCCGACGAACAGCACATTGTGGCGCGGGTCGCCCAGCATCGCCTTGAGGTAATTGACGATGCGCCCGCCGGCGCACATGCCGCTGGCGGCGATCACCACCGCCGGGCGGCCTGTGCCGGCCAGGTGGGCGACCATGCGCTGGTGGGTTTCATGGTCGTCCACCGTGAACAGCTGCTCGAAGGCCAGCGGACCACGCCCCTGGGCGACCCGCTCGAGCGCCTGTTCGTCCCAGTGCGCACGGAGGCCTCTGTAGGCCTGCGTAAACCGGCCGGCCAGGGGCGAATCCAGGATCACCGGCAGGTCGTTCCAGTGGAGCCCGCCGGAGGTCTCCTTACCCTGATTCTCGTGGATCAGATCTTCCAGCTCATAGAGCAACTCCTGGGTGCGACCGATGCTGAACGCGGGGATCAGCACGGTGCCCCGATCCACCAGGGCGCGCTCGATCAGCGTCCGCAGGTGGTGACGGCGGGCGTCCCGGTTCTCGTGTTCCCGGTCGCCGTAGGTGCTCTCCAGCACCAGGATGTCACAGCCGTCCGGCTGTTCGGGTGCCCGCAGTATCGGCGACGCCCTGTTGCCCAGGTCACCACTGAAGATCACCCTGGTGTCCTTGCCGCGGGCCTCACCGGTCAAGGCACACTCCACATAGGCGGAGCCGAGCAGATGCCCGGCGCGGCGCAGGCGGATCGCCGCCTCTTTGCCCGCGCCCTGGTACACGCTGTGCCACTGGCCGAAGGGCAGCGGCCTTAGCAGTCGCTGCACCCGCCGCAGATACCACCGTATCGCCTCGGGCTGGCGGCTGATGGCCAGCTTAAAGGCGTCCTCCAGCATGATCGGCAGCAACTCGGCGCTGGGCTCGCTGCAATAGATCGGGCCGTCAAAACCGGCGGCCATCAGCCAGGGAATACGCCCCACATGATCGAGGTGCACATGGGTGACCACCAGCGCCCGGATGTGGCGGATATCGAATTCGATTTCGGGGCGCCCGGCGTCGGCGCCGTCCGCGCCCCGGTCACCGCCCTGAAACAGGCCGCAGTCGATCAGCAGCCCCGCGTTGTCGTCCAGCGTCAGCTCGTGGCATGAGCCGGTGACGCCGGTGGCGGCGCCGTGGTGTTTTATCACACTCTTATTGGAATCGTTCACTGTCTGTCCCCCGTTCAGGCACGCTACCGCCGCAGGGTTTGCCGTCGATTCCCTGAGGACGGATCGGTGCCTTTCTTCTTTTTTGCAGGTCTCTGGGATCCTGCCGGCAAGCTTTGCTTGCCTTTCGCGGGCGGGGCCCGCTCCCACAAGGCCCGCTCCCACAACCCAAAAGGGCTACATCGTGCTTATGTCTTTCAGGGCCAGGGTGAGGCGGTGCTGCTTGTGGAGCATGCTGAGCAGCACGATGGCGCGCTCCTGGCCGTCGAAGCGGTGGAACACCGCCTCCATGTCCGCAAAGGGGCCGTGATCAATGCGCAGGCGGTCGCCCGGGCGCAGCGCGGGGCGGTCATCGTTGGCGCTGGTCTGGGTTTGCAGCTTGAGGGCATCGATCACGGAGGGCGGCACCGCCGCCGGGCGGTCGCCGAAGGCCACCAGTTTGGTCACGCCCCGGGTGGAGCGGATGGTGTGCCAGCCACTGCCCTGCTCGGACAGTTGAATAAAGAGGTAGCCGGGAAACAGGGGTTCCTGGCGCTGCACGCGCCGGCCGGCGCGTACCTTTTCCAGGCAGAGCTGGGGCTGAAAGCAGGTAAAACCCTGATTTTCCAGGTTTTCCTGGGCCCTGTAGTTCTGGTTGGCGCGGCACTGAACCACGTACCAGCCTGAATCGCTCATGCCGTTATCCTTTTCGGGGCTCTGCCCGTGCCCGGCCCTTTTGAGGCCGAGTGTCCGTATTCGAGTAGCTTCGCGCGGGGAGGTGACGTTCGCGTGACGGAGCCTACGTTAGCCGGGCGGAGTCCGCCTTGCCGTAGTGCTCAGGTTGTCTTTTGTTGCGATTTTTTACATTCCCCCCGGAATATCGATTTGTGATGCTAGTGCAAATAATTTATGTGATCAATATCACAAATTCAGTCTGAGCGTTGATCTCTTACCATGTCACCACGCCCTACCCCGAAATAGAGCAGGCCCGCCGCGTTGACCACCGACGGTTCATAGATATTCCGTCCATCCACGATCACCGGCGTATTCAGCGCGGATTTGATGGCTTCGAAATCCGCCACCCGGAACTCTTTCCACTCGGTACAGATAACCAGGGCGTCGGCACCATCCAATGCCTCCATACGATGCTCCGCCAGGGTTAAGCCTTCACGGTCACCGTAGAGACGGCGACACTCGTCACGCGCCTCCGGGTCATAGGCCTGAATACCACCTCCAGCGGCCCATACCGCTTCGATTAACGCGCGGCTGGGGGCTTCGCGCATATCATCAGTGTTGGGTTTGAAGGCGAGCCCCCAGACAGCAATGGTCTTACCCTCCAGATTGCCATCAAAGGCGGTGTTCAGCTTAGTGAAGAGCGTGGACTTTTGCTGCTCGTTGACCGCCTCAACGGCACTGAGCATGCGTGCTTCGTAACCCACTTCATGGGCGATACGCTCCAACGCACGTACATCTTTAGGAAAACAAGAACCACCATAACCGCAGCCAGGATAGATAAAGTGGTAACCGATGCGCGGATCAGAACCAATACCCAGACGGACCTGCTCAATATCCGCTCCCAGACGTTCCGCCAGATTGGCCATCTCGTTCATAAAGCTGATCTTGGTGGCCAGCATAGCGTTGGCGGCGTACTTGGTGAGCTCGGCGGAGCGCACGTCCATGAAAATTAGCTTATCGTGGTTCCAATTGTAAGGGCCGTAACACTCGCGCATCAGTTCACGGACTTTATCCGAATCCGTGCCGACCACTATGCGGGCGCCGCGCGTGAAATCCTCGATGGCAGCGCCTTCCTTTAAGAACTCCGGGTTGGAGCAGACGTCGAAGTCGATCTCTGCCGCCCTATCAGTCAATTCGGCACTAATTGTTTTCCAGACGCGATTAGCAGTACCTACTGGAACGGTAGATTTATTTACTACCAGCTTATAATCGTCCATGTGGCGACCAATAGCAGCGGCGACGGCCAACACGTACTGAATGTCAGCGGACCCATCTTCGTCAGGCGGGGTGCCCACGGCGATGAACTGGAGAGCCCCAAAAGCCACACCTTTCCGCGCGTCAGTGGTAAAGCTGAGCCGGCCCTCTTCGCGATTTCGCGCCACCATAGGCGCCAGACCGGGTTCAAAAATGGGAATATCGCCGCGCTCCAACGCTTCAATTTTGGTTAAATTAACATCCACACAGAGCACCTCGTGACCAGCATCTGCTAAACATGCACCAGTGACCAGCCCAACATAACCAGTGCCGAATACAGTGATCCTCATAGGTGCTCTCTTGTCGGTGATGTTTTCTCGTGTTTACTGCTTGCACCAACTAACCGCTGATAGTTAGCTATTGCGTTATCTCGAGTATAGGCTTTAGCCGTTGAAAGCGACCGATAGTGCATTGCCTCACGATCTCGATCAGCCACGTAGGATCGAACTTTGGCTTCGACTTCAGTCGGCGCTGTTACCAGATAACCGTTCACTCCATCCTGCACCACTCCGTCGATACCCCATCCGCAGTGGCCGACCACTACGCAACCCGACGCCATAGCTTCTAAGTAGACAAGCCCGAACGTCTCAGGGGCGCTAGGCATTAAAAAAAGGTGAGAAGCACGCATCGCTTTCAATACTTCCTCCCTTGGCCTGAACCCGTGCAAGTGCACAACCTTTTCCAAGTCTAGCAACTCTATATATTCAGTAATTTTTTGGTTTAGCGGGCCATCACCATAAAGATGCATATTTACTTGGATTCCACTTTCGATTAGACCCTTGCATGCACGCAAACAAGACTGGATATTCTTTCTAGGTAGCATTAAACAAGCGACAGTTATTACCAAACCATCGGAAAGAGATAATTTTTTATTTTTTAAATCTATAATTTCTGCAGCATCAATACCTGAGTAAAGAACCCCGTCTGTTTCAATACCATAGCGCTCGGCTAACTGGCGATCTAAAGCATCAGACCTAGAGAAGACCTTATCGGCACTTCTTAGGCAGCCTGGCAACTGAGACCTATCCAAATCTGATCCATGTACCACAAAATACTTTTCCCTCACTCGGCCGCGAAGCACTTTGTGCGCAGCAATAAAATTGAAGGCCTGATGACAAACGGCAAAGTTAAAACAACCCCGGAACCCCAAAAAAAACAGACACAAACGAGTCAAGAATGCCGAATAAAAATAGCGAACTCCAAAAGTAGGCACATCATAAACCGGAAGACCGTTAAGAATCCGCTTTTTAGGCCAAAAAAAACCCTGCCCGCCAAACAATGGCGCGAAGCGAAGAACTGCAACGATATCGAAACCCTGCTCAATTGCCCCGTCAACCAGCTCCCTTACAGCCAGAGTGTTACTGGTCAAATTGCGTTGAGTGGTGATCGAATATAAGTTACTACAAATTATACCAGTCATTAATTAAAAGACTCTCGCGATATCAATAAATATTTTCCAGGCGCACCGGCATATACTCATTAACATCCGTCTTCACACGCTTTCCGATAATTTCATGTAAGTACTTAGGGGAAACACCGTACCCAGGACGGACGCTACGTACCGCTTCAGCGGTAATAATATCACCAGATTTTAGAGTTTTTACGAAATATAACGAGCGCCGAAACTTGACGTTCCCCTCTTCGCTGGACTTACGTCCATAGTCAACTTCCCCAAGAGCACGCCAAGCTATTTTGGTGTCCCGACATAGTGCCTTTAAGTCACCCGGCTCCAGGGAGAAGCTGTCGTCCGGTCCACCGGCGTCGCGATCAAGAGTGAAGTGCTTCTCAATCAAACTGACTCCGAGGGCGACGCTGGTAACGGCGGTGACGTTGTCCAAAGTATGATCGGAAAGACCAGTGACCAGTTGGAAACGGTTTATCATGTCCGGGATCGTGCGGAGATTATAATCTTCTGAGGGCGCCGGGTAACCGCTAACGCAACGCAATACCGCGAGTTCCTTACATCCACCTCTTTTAGCCGCCTCAATCGCCTCTGCGATCTCGTCTTGGTTAGCCATACCGGTAGAGAGGATCATCGGCTTACCGGTTCTAGCAACATATTCGATGAGCGGTAAGTCGATGACTTCAAATGACGCGATTTTGTATGCGGGCGTCCCAAGCTCTTCTAAAAGATCAACCGCGGTATTATCGAACGGGGAGCTGAAGAGGGTTATACCTACTTTTTTGGCGTAATCAAACAGTGCCTGATGCCACTCCCACGGCGTGTGGGCCCATTCATAAAGCTCGTACAGAGTCTTACCTTCCCACAGTCCGTCGTTAATCTGAAAATCAGGAAGATCGCTTTTGAGCGTAATGGTGTCGGGACGGTAGGTTTGAATTTTTACCGCATCGGCGCCGGCCGCTTTCGCCTCCTCAATGAGGCGCAGCGCGGCGTTCAGGTCGCCGTTATGATTGGCAGACATCTCTGCGATGATGTAAGGAGGATCTTCAGGGCTGATCCGACGTCCATCGATCATTATCGAATTCATCTTAATCCACCTTCTCTAATTTAATCGTGTAAGTATGACCGTAAAGCCGGAAAAATGCGGGATAGCGCTGGGGGTCCATCACCCTGATCGTGTTGAAAAGGGTGCTCAAGGGTGCATCAGGGTCGATCTGGCTATCCTCCGGCGACCGCTTTCGATAATACGTCGGCGGTTCGGAAGTCACTTGAGGAACCGGTTCAAATGTACTGTTGGCCAGCGTTAGTGCTTCGTCCATCAAAGCGAGCTCCGTCTCGAAGAGTTTTTCATGGATCTCGTCATGAAGCGCATGCTCGGGAACATCAAAGCTACGTTTCGCCCAAATCGCACCGGTATCTACTTTATCTTCGGCTTCCAACAGACTTACCGTAATCGCCCGAGCCCCTTCAAGGATCGCCCAGATGTGGGGGCTCCAACCGCGACCTTTGGGCAAGTCGCTGGCGTGTAACACCAGGCTATGCTTGAAATGGGAGCGATCTTCCGCGGTCACTATCTGGCTGCAGGAGACCAGAAAAAGAATATCCCCACCTGATAAATCGGCTTTGTCCCGATAGATCTGAATGTCGTGTTGGGCGACACGACCGCGCCGCCAATCTTCCAGCCAGGGGTTAACCGGATGGCCGGGGTCGCTACATAAAATGGCGACTTTCATAACGGGCCGCTCATCATTTGGTTCACCACTCTTTCCGCTCCTTCGCCATCAACCAGGTTGGCCGCCCGGCGCCTTATCCGTTCAAGGGTATCCGGGTGCTTTAAAAGGGCCTGCACTTGGCTTCGGATACTGTGCCGATCCTCATTGGCACTGTCTAGCCGGGCAATGACTGCCGCACCGGCCGCCGCCAAGCTTTCGGCGATGTACGATTGATTGTCGGCCAGAACGACCATCACGGTCGGCAGCCCCAGGCAGCACCGCTCCCATGATGTGCTGCCGGCGGCTCCAACGGCCAGCTCGTGCTCCGCCATAAGCTCCGCCATATTTCGCACCCCGGTTCTTACCTCCACCCTCCAGGGGAGCCTGGCCGCTTGCGCCTGAACCGACTCAAGCCAGGGTGCGGTTTGACCCAATACAACGGTGATCCGGGGGTCTAGCGCAGAATGTAATTCGGATAGGGCGTCTAACGCGGCCCCCGTGGCGTTGGACGTATCCACGCCGCCCATCGTGATCAAAATCCTTTGTGCCGCTGACGGCGGACCAGCACTGGCCGAACGGCGACGTCTCCACTCCGCAAACTCGGGCCGCAGCAAAGCATAGGTGGTGCCAGCCAGCACCTTGCAACCTGATGGCACCAGACTACGGTACTGCGCCTCGGTGCGCCCCAGGTTTTGATCTAGCAAGAGATCGACTTGATGCTCACGATCGCAGAGATCATCAACCGCCATCAGGGCCTCGGCGTGTGGTTGGACAATCCGATGCCAGGCCTTATCCAAGGCGTAATGATCCACGACCACCCACCGCGGGCTCAGTTCTTTCACCAGCGCCGCGGAAACCCGAGCATCTTCCTCCTGAGGCACACCAAGCCAGCTCGCGTAGCCAGATTCGTTGTGATCCTCGACCTCATGACCCCTGGCTAGCGTATAAACGCGGTAACCCTTGGAGCGGATATACTCGATCAGATTCCCTGGATGCTCCCGGCAGATAAAAGTGCATTCCGCGCCCCTTTTCGACAGGGCATCCGCTAACGTAAGACAACGCATAACATGCCCGCTGCCAATCGTTAGCGACGCATCCGCTCGAAACACGACCCGAAATTCGTTCATCGTTTAGCTCGTACGGGGGATTAAACGCCGATCTTAGCGATCAACTGGCGCACGCACTCGCCGATGTCATTCTCGGCGGTGTTGATCACCACTTCCGCGTTGGCGGGCGCCTCGTAGGGGCTGTCGATGCCGGTGAATTCCTTGATCTCGCCGGCGCGGGCTTTCTTGTACAGGCCCTTGGGGTCGCGCTTCTCGCACTCTTCCAGGGGGGCGTCGGCGAACACTTCCACGAACTCGCCGTCCTCGAACAGGGCGCGGGCGGCGTCCCGGTCGGCGCGG
>Ga0114898_1001156_pt1 | contig 16489 bp, 22 predicted proteins | sample Malvired_Geostar_FD_83496 | JGI IMG/M metagenome (GOLD analysis project Ga0114898, IMG submission 83496) | Marine viral communities from the Global Malaspina Expedition - Malaspina viral metaG DeepMed_Geostar | ecosystem: Environmental > Aquatic > Marine > Oceanic | place: Mediterranean Sea... | reverse complement strand
TACTACCTATTACCATAAAATCTTCTGAGCCTCCTATCTCAATCTTTCCTTCTTCTGCCATTTTTACTAACATTGGAATCCACAATAATTCAGCAGAAACATATCCTTTTGCTTTTTCTTCTTTTTTACATGCTTCTTTCCAAATCTCATTTTGCAAATCATTCATTATAACTCCTTTTTTTCTTTTTAGCTTCTTTTATTTCATCAAAGGTGTTGGCAGGGTTCTAAGAATAATCAAATATCTGCGCTGAGTCACTAGTATACTCTTTCAGGTATTTACCATCTACCTGTGTTCAAAGACATTAGCTCGATGTATCTGAACAGTATTTAAATATGTCAGTCTTGTACTTAGACCAACTCGTCTCGTTACTTGTTAATAATATACTATGTATCGCTATCAATGCTGGTTGCGCCTAACATATCTATTGATAAGAAGTATACAGTGCTTTATTTCTTAATCCCTAAACACTGGTTATAAGGGAAGATTTGAATTACTCGATTTCGTCATGATTATTACTCCTAGCTTAATGATAATTATGTTTTAATATTTAGCGTGAATTATTTTAATTGGCTCACGCCACGCACCAAAGCTTTGAGATAATATAATCGCCAGGCTCCTTCACAACATCTGCATTGGATGTCCTCCTTGCAGAGTGCAGGACACTTCCCGATATTGCAACCGGGCATTAAATGCTCAGCTAATCGCTGTCTGATTAACTTCTTGGGCTACGATTCCCATACATTCTCTCATATAAAAAGACAAGTGGACATTTCTGCCCACCTGCCATAAAATACACTACTCTATGGTATATTGTTCAAAGAGAAGATTCCCTTCGTCATCATGCCTATAAAGTATAGCCTTTAGTTTATCGTAAGAGATGTCTAGCTTTTCAGACACTTTACTACAAGCTGTTGAAGAGTTATTAGCTTTTATACAGCCAAGCATCCTCAACTTCCTGTTGGTTTGAAGACCATCTACACCATACAATGGCGCAGTGCTAAGAACTTCAACCAGTATCATATACTTATGCATATGTACCTCCTGTTGTTGGTTTTTTCTTTTGATGACAAGAGGCATATTAAATTTTAAGGTTTGAATATACAAATAAATGTGTTAATGCCCAAGTTATTTGCATTATACACATAATAACAGGGAAAGAGTATGAATAAATCATGCCATATCTCATACTCTCCCCGTTATATATATCAATATTACTGCATTAATGCTTTATCGAATAGATACAGTTAATACATTGAGTAAAACCCTACAAATGCAGGGCTTTAGGAGTAGTAATGGCGTACTACTTAGGAGCTGGCGGTTGCCATCCATGCTTCTTCGCAATAGATGCGAGGATATCAGGATTCTCCTTTACTACTGCTTCTACTTGAGCAGTGACGTGCTCAACTACTTGTTCAGCAGTGGGTGCTGGAGCAGGTAGTTGGTACTGTTGACCATAACCAGCCATTTGGGCTAGTTTAGCAGGGTCTTTACATGCATCAAGCGCTGCGGCTGTCTGCATATAGAACTGGGTCATGTTGTCATACACTTGTACGACTTGGTATGGTTGGATGCGTACGCGCATGCCAGCAGCCTTCATGTTGATGACAGACTGAACTGACGCACCACATGCGTATGCATTCATTGTGATAGCATGCTTCAAGCTAAACTCAGCTTGAGGCACGAGAGCGGCACCAATTGTTCTGATTGGTCCAGTGAGTGTTTCCATGTATATACCTCCTAGTTAACGTTAAAGGAAACTGATTATAACTTAAAAGTCATAATCGAATACTTCAGCGAAGGGGTAGGGTGCGTCTATATAGCTCCACTTCAAAATACTACATTTTTTCTTGTAAATAACCTGGGCATAGTGTAATATCGACCATAAACATGGAGATAAATGATATGGGCTATGTAACATCTAAAGAGTTAACTGGAAACGAAGGGGCTACTGGGGTAGCTAGGTCAAATAAGATACGTCTGGATAAAGCAATAGAAGACCTTATAGAGAAGAGAGTAGAGGAAGAAACTGACAAAAAAAGAAAAGAAAGTACCAAAGAAAAGAAATCTACTTAGATAATAGAATATATTATATATATATATATATATATATATTAAATATATAAGGATAATTGGTAATGTCAAGTAAAAAAAAATATGGGTTTAGTAATAAAATCAATTGCAAATCTGAGTTATGAAGAGCAAGAAGAGTGTTTAAACCAGTTGACATCAGTATTATCATCAAAATTATCCCCAATAGAAATTGATGGAGAGATATATCACATACCTCCTGAGGTACAAACCCTTATTGATAGCTTATGGGATATGATTAAAGGAGAAGATGCAAAGTCAGAAAATTAAAAATATTGAACATTTCGTTTATGACCATATAAGTGAGTTTTATAATGACCATCCAGATAAGACTCCTATTGAAGATTGGAGAGAGGGAAAAGAAGGGGATTGGGTATGGAGTGATGATAAGAGAATTATACAGTTGCTTAAAGTAAGCAATAAAATATCGCATCCTAATGATAGACCGAATTACACCGCAGCAAATGGATGGGTTAGGACAGTAGTGGGAACTTTCCTAAATACTTTAAAAACAAAGATGGATACAGATTTTGATAAGCATCCAAATCGTTATACATTCAGCACAAAAATAAAAAATACAAATTCCCGTATAAAATCACGAAAAAATTGTACTAACAAAGAAAAGATATTTGCAACAACTGTGGCAACTGGTACTGACGCAGTGAGTGCATATATGAAAGCCTTTAGTGAGGCTAATCGTTCTTCTGCTAGAAAAAAAGCAGTAGTACTTCTTAAACAGAGGAGAGTTATGAGTGAAATAGAGAAAACATCTAAAGAAATTGCAAAAGAGCTAGGTATAGACCATAGATATGTACTTGGTTCATTAAAAAATCTAGCAGATTCAAGTGAAGACCAAAATATTGCTCTTCAGTCTTTAAAAGAACTGGGAAGAGCCATTGGTACTCTTGGGTCTACAACAAAGAGAATCGAAACAGGGGTTGTGGGGTTGTTTCAGGGGTTTTCTCCTAATGAATTAGAAGAAGCCAAAAGAAATATATTACCAGAGCCAAAGGAGGATATTTAATTGGTTTGTCCACATTGTTCTTCAATGTATGTAAAGAAGGACGGAAAAAAGACTACAAAGAAAGGTCTTGTTCAAGTATATAAATGTAATTCATGTGCAAAATATTATAGAATACCAATAGATACTGAAGTAAAAGAATATAATCTAAGTGTAGAGCCAGGTCATATTTTTCAACACTCTAGTGATTCTCTTATCAGAGTCCATTGCCTTACTGATGTTCATGTAGGCGCAAGGGAGTTTGATTTAAAGAAGTTTCACCAAGCTGTTGTTAAGATAGCAGAAGACCCATATGCAGTATGGTTTGGGAACGGAGACCTTTTAGAATTGATACCACCAGGATATAAAATATCTCAGAGAGGTCAATCGATACCACCTGATGAACAATATCTAACTTTTCTACAGTTGGTCGCCCCTATTAAGGATAAGTGCTTGTTTATTCGTGGAGGAAACCACGATTTTCTACGAAGTTATAATATCCTTGATTTTGATGTTTGCAAAACTCTTTCTGCAGAACTTAATGTTCCCTACTATCCATATCCAGGATATTCTGAAATAAAAGTGAAGGGAAAGAAATGGTATATGGTAAGTGGTCATGGTAAGAGTGGAGCGAAGAATGGAGACCTGGAACTTGATAAACTCGCTGCTGTATATTCAAAAGGAGATGTGTTTTTACTTGGTCATAACCATCAGCTCTATGCTAAACCAGTAGATTCCATAATAGTAGATGGAAGTGAGGAAGTTCTCCATAGAAGATGGTATATTAGGGGTGGCAGTTTCCTTCGATATGCAGAATATGCAAGGTATTCGATGTATCAAATTGTTAGAACTGGTTGGATAACTATGGAATTTACTGAAGATGAAATAAAGTGTTGGGAGAATTAAATGATAAGAGATGGTGGATACGAAAAGAGAAAAAAACCAAAGAAAACTAGACAAGGTTCTGGTCGTGGAACAAAAAAGAAGTATAAAAAATATAGAGGACAAGGAGGAAGAAAGAAATGAGTTCGATTAAAAAATGGGAAAGAATAAAAGGTAAAAAACATCCAAAAGATGAAATCTTGTTATATTATAATAACCCAGTTTCATTTGAAGACTTAGGACATATGTGTAGATTCTTTATGATGAATGAAGATAAAATATACCCACCGCCAAAATTCAAAGGGGCAGAGATGTTCAAAGAATATATAAGAGAAGTTTTGGATACAAGAGAAATCCCAGATAGAAATAAATTCAAATTAAATAAAGGTTAAGAAATGAGCATTAAAAGAAAAGGTGTAACAAAAGGTGATATTGTTAAGGAATTAAAGAATCATGAATTTGCTCTTCAAAATATGTATAGACATATTCTATTGATTGATGATGTACTTGCGAAGTATATTGACATGAAAAAAGATGGAGAAGCTCTTTCAGATTTTATGAAACCAAAAGAAGAAGAAGAAAAAAAGAATGGCGAACATAAACAGTCAAAACGTAAGCGAAGCAGAGGAAACCCTTCTCCTAGCAAAAAATGATTTAATAGCATTTGGAAAGCTCTTTCTTCCCGATGACTTTATGCGAAGTGAAACTCCACCATTCCATTATGAAATGGCTGACCAAATTGACAATAAAGACTGTAAGCAATTAGCAATAATACTTCCTAGAGGTCATGGGAAGACTGTACTAACGAAATGTTCTATTATAAAAGATTTTTGTTTCTTAGACACTGATATGCATTTTTACGCTTGGGTATCTGCTACTCAAAAGCTATCAGTGGGAAATATGGATTATATTAAATATCATTTTGAATTTAACGATAGAATTAAGTATTATTTTGGAGAATTGAAGGGAAGAAAATGGACAGAAGAAGACATCGAGCTAACAAATGGTTGTAAACTTATATCTAAAAGTAATGTGGCAGGAATACGAGGAGGTGCAAAACTTCATAAAAGATATGACCTCATTATTCTTGACGACTTTGAACACGAGCAAAATACAATTACATCAGAAGCTAGAGCAAAAAATGCTAATCTTGTTACTGCTGTTGTATACCCAGCGCTTGAGCCTCATACTGGTAGGCTTCGTGTTAATGGGACTCCCGTACATTATGATTCTTTTATTAATAATCTTATTACATCTAATGCGAGGGCGCAAAAGAATAAATCTGACTTTGCTTGGAAGGTGATTACATATAAGGCAATTCTGCCAGATGGCTCTCCATTATGGGATAGTTGGTTTCCTCTTAAAAAACTAGAAGAAAAGAAAAAGTTTTACAGAGATTCAGGCACCCCATCCAAGTTTTTCCAAGAATATATGATGGAAGTTCAGAGTGAAGAAGATGCGGTATGGACTAGAAAGCATATTAAACACTGGAAAGGTTATTATTTGCATGAAGATGATAATAATTATATTTCTATTGATGGAGAGAAAGTTCCAGTTAATACATTCATAGGGTGTGACCCAGCAACTGACATTGATACCAAAGAGAGTGACTTTAGTGTAATTATGGTAATATCAGTAGATGCAAATAATAACAGAAGAGTTCTTGAGTATGAAAGACATCGAAGTATCCCTACTATTGGGGCAAAAGATGGAGAAGGGAACATACTTGACAAGAAAGGTGTAGTAGATTATATCATAGAATTATACGATAAATACAAGTGCACCAGTGCTACTGTTGAAGACGTTGCAATGAATAGGAGCATATTTCAGGCATTAAATGACGAAAGAAGGCGAATTAATCGCTTCGATATAGCCGTTATACCTGAAAAACCAGGAGGAACACAGAAGAGAAATCGCATTTATAGCGGATTAAGTGGTATTTTTTCCATTGGAGCTATGTATTTTCGTGAAAATATGTTTGATTTAATCGATGAAATACTTACTTTCGGACCAAGGATGGCTCATGACGATACAATTGAGAGTTTATATTATGCAAATTTATACGCTTTTCCTCCAAATTATAAACTCAGTGACGACAAAAAGCCTAAATGGTATAAACCAAAGAGGAAAGCTAAGAATTGGGTGACGGCTTAATGGCTCAGACGAAGAAAAAACAATCAAAACTATCTAAGGCAGATGTAAAGGTTTACCAGCAAATTCTTACTGATGTTGGTCTTTATAAGGGAGACATTGATGGAATATATGGACCGATAACAAAATCTGCTGATTCAACTTTTAGAGCATTATCAGAAAAAGGTTATACAAAGAGTCAAATGTTTAGACATAGTATTGGAGCTGAGCATATGACTGATGATGAATGGGGAGACTATATTGGGGGAAAGAGAGGATTTCAATCTCCTAAGATAGAAGATACAGTTATTGATACAATGAAAAAAGGATACTAAATGATTAGTATATCGCAAATGAGGTCATTAGTGACTGATGTTTGCAGTAAGATGGGAAAGAAATTTGCATCAGAAGATGCAGTTAATCTGGTACTATCAACTGGGATTGTAGAGAGTAGGTATGAGTATATTCGCCAGATGGGAGATGGACCAGCTAGAAGTTTTTGGCAGGTAGAACCAGCGACCTGTATAGACAATCTAGCTCACTATCTTAAACACCGCCCGAAATTAATGAAGAAATGCGCAGACGCTAGTTGTGTTGATTTAAAACACTGGCAAGATTTTGAAGAAAGAACATGGGAAGAAATCCTAGAAAAGAATATCGCTGCAGGGATTGTTCATTGCAGACTAAAGTATTGGAGAGTCCCAAAGAGACTTCCTAACACAGTAGAGGGGCAGGCGAATTACTGGAAAAAATATTATAATACAGAGGATGGTAAGGGAGACCATGAGCATTTTATTGATGCTTGGAAGAAATATTTAACATAGGAGGTTTTATGCCGTACGGTAAAGGAACATATGGAAAAAAAGTAGGAAGACCTAAGAAGAAAAAAATAAAAAAAAATAAAAAGAAGAAGAAATATTTAACATAGGAGTCAATGATGGCTGCAAAGAAAAAAGTAGTGAAGAAAAAAGTAGTGAAGAAAGCTAAAAAAGTAGTTAAATCAGTTGTGGGTAAGGCAGAAAAAGCTGGTAAAGCAATATCATCTACAGTCGCAGAAAAGATTGGTTAAAATACTAAATGGCTAAAAGAGGAAGACCAAATAAAGCACAGAAGAATATAGCTCTTTTTAAAAAGGCTAATAACTATTATAGGAAAAAATGGTTTACTGATTCTCAGAAAAGCATGGATTTCTATCTTAATGAACAACTTACTGCTGCTGAGAAGGAAGACCTTCGTGAAGGAGGTATGCCAGATTTTATTATAAATAGGATAACTCCTGCTGTTGATATAATGAAATATTTTGTTACTGCCAATAATCCAAGATGGCAGGCTATTGGTGCTGAGGGGAGCGACTCAGATATAGCTCATGTTCATAGTATGATTGCAGAATATTGTTGGCATATATCAAGTGGGAGAAGTTTATTTGGACAAGTTATACAAGATTCTCTTGTAAAAGGAGTAGGGTATTTTAGAGTAGATGTAGACCCTGATGCTGATAGGGGAATTGGAGAAGTTGTATTCCGTTCTATTGACCCTTATGATATTTATGTAGACCCTCTTAGTCGAGATTTTCTCTATCGTGATGCAAGTTATATTATAGTACAAAAGAATTTATCAAAGTCATCACTTATTAGCATGATGCCAGGAATGAAAAGAAAGATAGTTCGTGCAAGTGGTTCGACAGAAAGTAAGCAATATTCTCTTAGAGATGTTCATGATTCTGAAACTATCCAACCTGGAGATGTCGAAAATGAAGCATATAATCTTGAGGGAGAGCAGGATGAAATACTTGATTATTATGAAGTATATTCAAAAGAAAAAGTTGCATTTGTAAATGTTTGGGTTAGGACTCCTCCTTCTCCTCAAGAATTAGAGATGATTAGAGAAGAAGCTCAATCTCAAGCAGAGATAATGGCAAAAGATATTGAAGTTTCTTTAAAAGAAAAAGAGGTTGAATTAGCAACATTAGTCCAAGAAGGTGAAATGCTTCCAGAAAGAATGGAAGTAGAAATGCAAAAAGCTGAGAAAGAAGCTCAAGCAAAAATGGAAGAGCAAAGGGCTATTCTTGAGGCTAAATTAGTTGAGGCTAAAACAAAGACTGTACAGTCGACTATGGAGAAAGCTGTTTTCGATGAATTATTAAAAGACCCTATGTATGCTGAGACTGTTGTAGATGCAATTGATTTCTTCAAAACTCAAATTAAAGTATGTGCGTCAGCTGGAGATATGTATCTATATGAACAAATCCTACCCCTATCTGAATACCCCATAATACCAGTGATATATAATCACACTGGGACACCATACCCAGTTGGCGCTGTACTTCCTATGATTGGTAAGCAAAGAGAAATAAATAAAGCTCATCAGATTATGTTGCATAATGCAAATCTTGCTTCTAATCTTAGATGGCTATACACAGAGGGAAGTGTCGATGAAGAAGAATGGGAAAAATATTCAAGTTCCCCAGGAGCATTGTTAAAATATAGACAAGGATTTGAAATCCCGACTCCAGTCCAACCCCTACCTATCAATAATGCATTTTATACTATAACTCAAGAGGGTAAGTCTGATATTGAATATATTAGTGGAGTTGCTTCACAAATGCAAGGCGTTGGAGAGCCTCAGCATGAGACTTATCGTGGTATGTTGGCTCTTGATGAATATGGTACTCGTAGAATACGCCAATGGATAAATAATGTTGTGGAACCAGCTCTTGAGCAAATGGGTAAAGTATTTAAGGAGATTGCACAATTTACATATACTGCTAAGAAAGTATTTCGGATTGTCCAACCAGAGGCTGGAGCATCAGAAGGTGAAATACAAGAAGCTTCAATTAATATTCCAATTTATAATAATTTCGGGGAGGTAATTAGTAGGTGGAATGATTACCAGGCTTCACAATTTGATGTAAGAATTGTAGCTGGCTCAACACAGCCTATTAATAGATGGGCTTTACTCGATGAATATTTCAAATGGTACGAAGCTGGTCTTATAGATGATATTGCTATGATAGAGCAAACTGATATAAGAAATAAAAAAGCATTACTACAAAGAAAGAGTATGTATACTCAGATGCAAGGACAAATTGAACAAATGCAAGAAACTATTGATAACCAGGAGGGTACAATACAAACATTGGAGCGTCAGGTAGTCCAAGCAGGTATAAAAGAAAAAATTAGTGAAGGCGAAAAGGTAGTTAATAAAGAAGTTACCCAGACACAAGCCGAACAAAAACTTCTGCAACGCATGATGAAAGGCGAAGCAGATTTGCAGAAAAAGGAAATGAAACTTGCAAGAAAGAATGTTGCAAGTAATAACAGTTCATCATAAATTTAAAGGAGATTAATTATGAGTGAACAGAAACAGGACAACCTATTAGCAGATGATTCCGAAAGAGTGGAAAATTCTGTAGTAGCCCCTGAAGACTCAAAAGAGGCTGAGGACTTTTTCTCTCAGCTTGACCGTCAAGTTATGGGCGATGCGATAGTTCAGCCAAAAGAAGCTCAACCGCAGCAGACAACTTCTCAAGTAGAGAACCCTGTTGTAGAGCAAGAAGTTGCATCTGGTGATGTGGCTAATCTTGAAAAGAGATATAGTGATTCTTCTCGTGAAGCAAAACGACTTAACACTCGTTTAAGAGAGATTGAACCCTATATGCCTATTCTAGATGCAATGAAAGAAGACCCTAATTTAATTTCTCATGTGAGAGGTTATTTTGAGGGTGGTGGCACAGCTCCCACTAATATTAAGGAGCAACTTGGTTTAGATGAAGACTTTGTATTTGATTACGATGATGCTTTAACTGAACCAGACTCATCATCTGCGAAGCTATTTAATGCTACAGTAGATGGTGTTGTTCAAAGAAGGTTGAGTGATTTTGCACGACAACAATCTGAGAAATCAAGAAGAACTAGTGAAGAAGATGCTTTTAAAAGCAAATACGACATTAGTGGTACTGATTATACAGATTTAATGGATTATGCAAAATCTCATAGGTTAACATTGGAAGATGTTTATTACTTAAAGAACAGAGGTTCTCGTGACGATAAAGTTGCAGGAAACGCAAGGGAAGAAGTAATACAACAAATGAAAAATGTTAGGTCTATGCCAACTAGTGTAGCATCTTCAGGTAATACTCCAAGAGAGGAAAAATCTGTTGATGATATTGTCTTTGACAAATTGCTTAATACGGGAACTGGGCTAGCTGACTTAATGTAAACTAAACGCTAAACAAACCTTAGGAGGTTTATTATGGCAGATACAAGCTACCCGAGTAGCACCCCTCTGGCAATCGCAACCTCTACTGGACTTAGCGAAGGTTACGCAGCAGCTTCGGGAGCATCCTCTCTTAGCACTGGCGATTTACGCAGACGGTATGACTTTTCTGAAAGATTTTCAGAGCTGGCTATTGACCAGACTCCTTTTTTCAGACTCATGTCACAACTGGCGAAGAAGCCAACTGACGACCCTTCATTTAAGTTCACAGAGAAGCGTCAGTCATGGATGAAAAGATACGCATATGTGGTCGGTTTCCATAATGGAAGCGCCGCAGTGCACAATGACGCAACCTTAGTAAATACATCAGCTGGGGCATTAGCCGCAGGTGGTACAGTTGACCTTTATATGTCAACTGATTACTTTAGTGCTGGTAACATCCAAAACGTACAAGGTCAATCTAATGCTGCGATTAAAGTTGGAGATGCAGGAACAGCTCCTGAATTTTTCCAAGTTAATCAAATCATTAAAGTTCCAATGGCAGCGACTGCTGGCGGAGCAACAAATGACTATATGTTAGTTCGTATAACAGCCGTAGCTGCGCAAGCCGCTGCGAACCTTAGTGCGAATAGTGGAACTGGTTCAGCAACTGCTGAAGCAAAGAAAGTAACTGGTAAAATACTAAGGGCATCAAGCGGTTCTGAAATCGGTGGATTTACATCAGGTAATGTTGTACAATGTGTAACATACAATGTAGATATTGCTGAAGCATTAGAAGCCAAACGTACATACGTTGTTGGTACTTCTTACGCTGAAGGTTCAGGACTTCTTGGAACAACGTGGAAAGACTCTCCATATTCGACTGGATATGGTCAAACACAAATCTTCCGTACTGAGTTCGGTATGACTAATACTGCAAGAGCAACTGCTCTGAAGTATGAACCAAACGAATGGGCTAGAGTATGGAAAGATAAATTAATTGAACATAAATGGGATATTGAACAATCAGCATTGTTTAGTACTCAAGCTTCAGTTGATAGTGTTGCTCATACTCAGGGAGCCGTGGATTATGTTTTGAATTATGGTAATATCTTCACATGGTCTGATACTAAAACAGTAGACGATTTCTTGCAAGATATGTCAAAGTATCAAGACCCACGTTACAATCAAGATAAAGCGACTGTATTCTTATGTAGTACAGAAGTTTATACTTGGTTGCATAAACTAGGTGGTTATTTCAAACAGAATGTCGGAATCGGTCAATCCAATGCTGGAAGTACTGATAATGTTGGACTGTTTGGAGCAGACCTAGCGATTACTGGTCGTAAGAAAGTTATGGGACTAGATGTGACTCAAATCTCAACAGTATACGGTGACATGAATGTTGCTAGATGTATTGCTTTGGATGGTAGTCATGTTAAAATCCTCGGAATTAACTTGAATCACGTCAAGTATCGTCCCTTAGTTGGGAATGGAGTGAATCGTGACACAGCTATTTATGTTGGTGTTCAATCTTTAGAGAACACTGGTGTAGATAAAAGAGTCGATATGATTCTAACAGAAGCAGGTATGGAATATATGATGCCTGAATCACACGCTATTTGGAAATAAATAGTATAAACACTGCAGGTGATTCCCCGTGGGTTCTTTTCCTCCTTTCTCCCTACGGGGATGACCCTGCAATTTTAGGATACAAATGAAGATTTGGGAAAAAGTTAATAACTTAACAGGTAATTCTACAAAGGCTAGATACCTTATAGAATATATAAATGCTGGAGCAAAGTTTATTTTATCGTCTTTACCTGAGAAATTCTTATGGACTATTGCTAGTGAGACAGAGATAGATGGATGGGATAGTGCTGGCACTGACACAATAGGTGATGGTTCTGCTATTGCTTATGATAAAGTTCTTGCAGTTTACAGATTCGATGGAGGTAAAAAGAGAATATGCGCAGAAGCTCCAGATAATAATATACATATATTTGATGAAGCAAGTAGTTTGCTAAGTGCTACTGCGATGTTTCCAAAGTTTTACAAATTAAGTGGTAAGCTTTTCATTAAGCCTGACCCAGATTATAATGCTCAAAGTGGAGTTGGGAATGACCATACATATTATAAATTGGGAGAAAGCTCTCTTACTACAGTTCAACCATTAGAAGGGGATAAAGGAGTAATAGTTTATTCAGCTCCACCAGTTATTGATGAAAATACCGATAGTTGGATTCTTACAGAATATGAGAATATTGCAGTATTTTATGCAGCTTCTCTTGACCATATGAGATTAGCAGCTACTTATAGAGATTTGTGTAAGACAGAAGTAGATAAAATATTTTCTGTTACAATCCCATTGTTTAGTAGTAGTGTTCCAAGTTCTTTTGTAATAGCGACTTCTTTACCATCTTCGTTTTCGATAACGAAAAGTATTCCTTCATTCAATTTTGTTGGTAAATTACCTACGGGGATTTCGCTTACTAAAGCACTACCAGGGGGGTTAGTTATGTCAGAATCCCTTCCATCTGATATAGATATGGACTCAATTACTCTCCCTAATTATAGTTTTAGTGGGGCATTGCCAGTTCCAATAAGTATTTCAAGTACTTTGCCATCAGATTTTAGTATTTCAAGTTCATTACCTAATTCAATAATAGTATCAACATCTATACCTTCTACATTTAATCCATCAAAGAATTTAAGTAGTACATCATTTACTGCAACAGAAACTTTACCTGATTATGTATTGCCAATATTATCTACTAATCTTACTAATTATTCAAGTGACGTAGGGAACGCAGAAAGTATACTTGAAGGAGCATTGGCATCTGGAGATGTGGATACGGAAGGTGTAAGTACGGCTAAAACACCTAAGAGTGCATTACATTGGTTGGAAGATGAAGACTCTGAAATGTCTAGGTCTACATCAGAGGTTGCTCAAATAGAGTTAGGGATTGCTAATTCTAGGTTAGAAGGAGAACAATTTAAGGTTCAAGAGTTTTCTTCAAAGTTAGGTGGGATTACAAATGAATTTAATGGTAATTTACAAAAATATGCTCAGGAATTTGCAAAAGCATCTCAAAAAGTTCGTAGTGAAGTTGAAATGCAAAACTCAGATGTTCAAAAAGAACAACAAAGAATAGCATCTGAGGTTGCAAAGTATAGTGCAGAGGTGCAAAAAGAAGGGACAAGATTTACTAGTGATATATCGAAGTTTCAAAGTGATATATCTAAAGAGCAGCAAAGAATGAGTTCTCAGCTTAATAAATACAAATCTGAATTAGATAAAGAATCTCAGAGATATAATGCAGATTTACAAAGTTTTTCACAATCTCTTGCTTCTACTTCTCAGGAATTTCAGATGAAAATGGGTAAATTTACTACTCAAGTAGACAAAGAGGTTAAAAGATTTAATACTGAAGTATCAGCTTACCAAGCAGAATTAGCAAAAGAAAGCGCATCTAAAGGTCTTGATGTAAGCATGTATGAAAATGAGCTTTCAAAAGAAGTACAACGCATTAATTCTGAGATTAGTGTATTTCAATCAGAGTTGGCTAGAGAAACTTCAAAGTTTCAATCAGATTTAAGTTCATTTAGCGCAGAAATAGAAAAAGAATCTGCTAGAATACAGAGTGAATTATCAAAACATGGAGCAGAAGTATCTAAAGAATCATCAAGGTTTCAATCTGAAATGGCAAAAGCAGGCGCATTCTTACAAGAGGCTGGTACAAGATTACAAGTATCAGGGGCATATACACAGAAATCTCAGGCTTCTGTGCAAACATCACAATTATATTATCAGAGAGCATTGAGTGAATTACAAGGAATTACTGGAGCTATGACAGCCCCAGAACAACAACAGCAATCTCAAAGAGCAGAACAAGGAGCTGCTACATAATGACTATATTAGAAATTATGGAAAGAGCTAATTCTCGTGATACAAAATTAGTTACAGCTTTTATCAAAGATGCTATTATGAAAATACAATCTTCTACTGATATGGAAACTAAGGTTGAGAAACAAGCGATTACTAGGAATGTTCGTGATTATATTTTACCAACTGATATGGTAGCGATAACAAGTATTAGTGTTCTAGATACTGAAGATGATAATAAATTTAAAGCAATAAGAAGATTAGCCAGAGAGCCAAATGTTACTGAGGATACAAATCCATAATGAGTTATGATACACATAGAACGTATGCTTATCATCATCAAGGCAAAAAATTAAGATTGTACCATATTGTACGAAGCTCTGGCAGAGTAGTAGATGCGCAGGGAAGAGTGGGCGGAGGAGTCTTAGATTCTGTTCAATATCCTGATGAAACGATTTCAACAGCCAACGGGGACGCTGACGATGGATTGAGAATAGAATATACGGCAATAGTAAAACCTTTCGTACAACAAGACCCAGAGACGACTTCCTATTTGAGTTTAACAGAGGTAACATCCCCCACAGAACTGACTCATGTTAACTTAAATAGGATGCTCTCTCTGGCGATAGTTGATTTCGTTAGAGCTTCGATAGCTGAAAGAGAAGGAAATATTCAAGCAAAGGAGTATTATATGAGAGAATTTCATAGTAAAATTGCTGATAATGAAAGCAATAAAAATAAGGTTTATATCGCTCATGCGATAGATACCTTTGCAGTTAAATAGGAGTAAATTATGGCAAGAATAGATTATGCAGTTAGCGTTTCAGCGATAGGAAGTGGAACTGTTGAAGGTCAGACTATTGAGGCTGTTGACCAAAGAGTTAATCGCACATTAAGTGGAGGAAATTCTTCATTTACATGGGCAGGAACTGATACGGCTGATTGGAGCACTGCAGGAGTTCATACTCACAAAGAAGCTTGGACTACTGCCCAAACTGTTGGTGCTAGTGGCGACAATATGATTTGGATAAAGCACACAGGAAAATTATTTGATAGTGGGACTGCGAGCTCAACTGTCAACACTCTGTCTGTTAGTGTTTTAATAGAGAGAACATTAACTTTTGCAGAAATGAATACGACTGGTGCTCAATTAACTATTAGCGATGGTAGCGGTGGAAATACAAATGTTACTTTAAACGGTGGCACTGCTGTTGTTGATGTAGAGATTGGGCAATTGTTAACAGGGGAAGCTATGATAATAGCTCTTCCTCAGGGGACTATTAAAATAAAATCAACGGCAACGACTTCTCAAGGGGCAGGTCCAGCTGTCGAATACGCAAAATTAACTTAATTAGGAGAAGAAAATGGCTAAAGGATTACAAGATTACGCAATACAAGAGAGTGTATCGCCTTATGTCAAAGCAGTGGTAGCTACTCAAAGCGACCAAGATGCTTGTAGGGCAGTCCACATGAAAGGCACAGCAGCTGATGTAACATTAACTGTTGCTGGGGCGGATGTGGTATTTCACTTACTAAAAGGGCATACATACCCAATTTGTGCGACAAAATCAAGTTCAACTTCTGTAGTAATGTTATATTAAATGCTAACGAATAACGAATATAAGGATATTCAAGTAATGCAGGGGGCAGGATTTAAGATGATTGTTACTATGGATAGTACTCATACAATGTCAAATACAATGACTTACTCATCTGTGATTGTTAAAGATGAGGCTAGAACTTCTTTTACTGGTCCAAGAAAGACGAATAATACTCAGGGTACTTATGCGTCAAATGACGATTGGGTAAGTGCTAGTGTAAGTTCAGTGCATTTCAATCTAATAGCTGATAGAAGTGCGGGGACAGTAACTCTTACATTACCAGAAGCTGCGACTAGACATTTTACTGATGATTTTGAGGGTTTATGGGATTTGATTGAATATGACCCTAGTTCAGGTAGCGGAGACCAATATACAAGACAAATGCAAGGTGATGTGGTAGTTTCTCCTAGTTCTACATCAAAAGCATCTGATACATTTACAGCGACGGTGGCATAATGGCAATAACAGCAAAAGTAACAAGTAATGCTTCGACAAAATCAGTAGGTACTCAGAATGCGGCTAAATCCTCTGATTCTTTTAATATAAAAGCAAGTGCAATACCAATAACCCTAATATCTTATCCTAACATTAAGAATGTTCAAGATGCCGTTGAGAAAGTTACTGGTCAAGTAGCAGTGACTACCGTAGCTCCAGGCTCTCCCTCAGAAGGAGAATTGTGGTATGACACAGATGATGATAAACTTTAC
>Ga0114898_1001155_pt1 | contig 16532 bp, 18 predicted proteins | sample Malvired_Geostar_FD_83496 | JGI IMG/M metagenome (GOLD analysis project Ga0114898, IMG submission 83496) | Marine viral communities from the Global Malaspina Expedition - Malaspina viral metaG DeepMed_Geostar | ecosystem: Environmental > Aquatic > Marine > Oceanic | place: Mediterranean Sea... | reverse complement strand
GAGCAGGGGGTGGCGGCGGCGGCGGCGGAACGGCCGGCGCGGGCCGGGTCGGCTGCCGCTGGGCGGGCTGGCGCGGCGCGGGCTGAGGCGGTTCAGCCAGGTCTTCCCGCTGGACCACGACGCCCTCGTCCGGACGGCGCGCCCGGGCGCCGGTCACCACGACCTCCTCGATCTCCGTCCGCTCGGCGCGCAGGGCCGCCGCCTCCTGCCGCAGAGCCGGGGCGCTGAGCACCGGAGCCACGCCCGGATCGCCGCCGGCGCCGGCGCGCAGCGGCACCTCGTCGAGCATGCGGGCGGCGACCGCCAAGGCCTCGGGATCGCGGCGGGCCCGGCCCCAGGCGGCCAGTTCGGCGGCCGTGACGATCTGGGCCACGCCGTCGGCCTCCGGGGTCGCCGCCGCAACCGGCGGATCCTGCCGCGCGGCCGCGACGGGCGTCGGCGCGGCGCAGGCCAGCGTCAGGGCCAGGATCGTCGACAGGCGAAGGACCGAAGTCATGCAGGCGCCTCTGCTTTCCACCCAAGGGTGCGGGCGGCCAAGCTTGCACTGTGGGGGCAGGGGTTCAAGCGACGCCAGTGACGAAAGCTGACGGGATCAGCGCGGCGGCAACACGGCGCCGTTGAGGATGCGACGGTCGGTGCGCGCCTGCACCAGCACGGCCACGGCCTCGTCCGCCTCCAGCCCGGCGGGCAGGTCGTAGAGGGCCGGTCGCCCGGCCCAGGCGCCGAGGCTGCGCACCGAGCGCACCACATTGACGTGACGGACCGTCTGGCCGCGATTGTCGCCGCGCTCGATCTCGACGCTCTGCGGGCCGGGCGTGTAGACCACCGCCACCACTTCGGCCCCGCCGGCGGGGACGCGCCCCGAACCGACCCCGACCTGGTCGCCGGCCTCGCGGAACTCGATCTCGGGCGGGAAGACCCGGCGGGCGGCCTCTTCCTCGACGGCGGCCTTCAGCGCCTCTTCCTCGGCGCCGGGCACCTGCCGGCGGCCGTCGATGACGACCTGCGGCGTGCCGATGGCCCGCAGCTTCAGCGGCCGGGTGTAGGCGCGCTGGCGCTGGGCGAACTCGGGGCGGGCGAAGGTGTCGGGCCAGCCCAGATAGTCCCAGTAGTCGACGGCGTAGGTCAGGGCGATGACCCCGGGCGTCTCGGCCAGCGCCTCGACCCGGGTGTTGGCCTCGGGGCAGCCGGCGCAGCCCTGGGCGGTGAACAGCTCGACCACGACGGGCTCGGCGGGGGCCTCGCGACGGGGCGCGGCCGGGCTCGACGGCTGGGCGCTGGACCCCGCCGCGACGGAGGCGGCCACGAGGACCGCCGCAGGGATGATCCAGCCCCTCGTGCGCATGGCGCGCACCATAACCACGGTCGCGCAGCCCGCGCCGCTCATTTTCGCGTGAGGGGTCAGACGCGGATGTCGAGCAGGGCGCCGGGACGTTGCGGACGATCGTCGGGCGCGCGGGCCGCCTGAGCGGGGGCGGCCGCCCTGGCGGGCATGGCCTCGGGCGGGGCGCCGACGCCCTCGAGGGCGGCCCGGAAGAAGTCCGAGCGCGAGGCGCGCACGGGCGACGGCGGGCTCTGCGCCGGAAACAGGGGCGAGGGGATCGGAGGACGAATCGCGCTCATGCCGACAGGGTTAATGAAATCCGTCGGAAATGGGTTAACGGCGGCCCGGGGTCAGCGCTCCCGGGGTCTGCGCTCCGCAGTGGTCGGCAGGGGCCGGGCGGGGGCCTGCATCGAGGCCACCAGCCGGTCGATCTCGGCCTGTTCGGTGAGGGGGCCGGAGAATTTGCCGGTCACCCGGCCCATGGCGTCGACCGCGAAGGTCTCGGGCGCGCCGGTGATGCCGAGATCGAGGCCGGCCCGGCCGTCGCGGTCGACCAGCACCATGGAATAGGGATCGCCCAGCTCGTCGAGGAAGGCGCGGGTGTCGGCCGGATCGTCCTTCCAGGCCACGCCGACGACGGCGACGCCGCGTTCCTTCAGGGCCATCAGATTGGGATGCTCGATCTTGCAGGGCGCGCACCAGCTGGCGAAGACGTTGATCAGCATCGGCTTGCCGACGCCGGCGGTTTTCAGGTCGAGCACGCCGGGGCCCGCCTCGGCGCCGGTCAACATCGGCAGGACGGTCTCCGGGACCGGCTGGCCGACAAGGGCGTCGGGGCGGTACTCGCTGCTGCGGCCTCCCTCGGCCAGCGAGCGGCCGGTGAAGTCCCCCAGGCGGATGGCCGCGAAGGCCACCAGGGCGATCAGGGCCACGAGCGGAATGATGGCGAACCAGCGGTTCATCGGCTCAGGTCTCCGGACGGTCGGCTTCCAGCCGCTTCAGTTCTGCCGACCAGCGCCGGGCGGCCAGCAGGGCGCGGGCGGCGAGGGCGGCCAGCACGACGGCGCTGATCGCCCAGGCCGGCCAGACGAAAGCGCCGTAGGGGCTCATGTCGAGGTCGAGCATCTCAGGCCTCCAGGGCGCGGCGGGCGCGGATCGACAGCACCCGGCGGCGCACGATCTCGGTGCGGATGGCGGTCAGCCAGACGGCGAGGAAGAACAGGCCGTAGCCCGCCATCATCATCAGCAGCGGGGTCAGATAGACCGGCGGCATGGCCGGCCCTTCCGCCCGCAGCAGGGAGGCGGGCTGGTGCAGGGTGTTCCACCAGTCGACCGAGAATTTGACGATCGGCAGGTTGATCAGGCCGACAAGGCCGAGCACGGCCGCGGCCCGGGCGGCCTTGGCCTCGTCGTCGATCGAGGCGCGCAGGGCCATGTAGCCGAGGTAGAAGAGGAACAGGATCAGCACCGACATCAGCCGGGCGTCGCCCCACGCCCACCAGGCGCCCCACATCGGCTTGCCCCACAGACTGCCGGTGACCAGGGCCAGAGCCGTGAAGGCCGCCCCGGGCAGGGCGGCGGCGCGGGCGGCGGCGTCGGCGAGCGGGTGCCGGAACACCAGGGCGAAGAAGCTCGAGACGCCGAGGGCGGCGTAGGCGGCCAGGCCCACCGACGCGGCCGGCGCGTGGACGAAGATGATCCGCAGGGTGTCCCCTTGGCGGAAATCCTCCGGCACGGAGAAGGCCATCCAGGTCGCCGTCGCGAGCAGGACGAGGGCCAGCCCCCAGACCACCGGGGTCAGGGGGCGGGTGAAGCGCAGGAAGCGGTCGGGATTGGCGAGGCCGAACATGAGACGGGCTCTTTAGGGCCTGTTCGCGCCCGGCGCTACTTCGGGAGGTTGCGGAGGCGGCGCGGCCCCGGCGGGCGGATTACCAAGTCTTAAGTGGCCCCCGCCCGAACCCTGTTCCACAAGGCGGCGTCCGCAACCGGAGCCGCGCCCTTGCCCAAGACCATCGCCGCCCTCGCCTTCGCCGCCGCCGTCGCCGGGGCGGGCGCCGCCCTCGCCCAGGACGCCGCGCCCGCCGTCGCCGCCCCGGCCGACTGGGGCCAGGCCCTGACCGAGGACGCCCGGGCCTTCCACGACCTCATCGCCGATTCCCACCCCGGGCCGGTCGACGCCGAGAACCCCGGCTTCGGCGCCCTGCTCGAGGCCGGACTGCGGACCGCGCTGGACCGGGCGGAAACGGCGCAGACCTATGAGGACTGGTATTTCGCCCTGCAGGCCTACTCGGCCTCGTTCAATGACGGTCATCTGGGTCTGTCGCAGTTCGCTCCGATGGGACACGAGTGGCGTCGCCGCTGGCCGGGATTCCTGACGGCCCTGCGCGGCGATCACGCCGAGGTCGCGTTCAGCCAGGGCGGAGAGCGCCCGCCGGTGGGGGCGCGGCTGATCTCCTGCGACGGCCGTGATGCGGACGCCCTGGCTGCTGAACTGCTGGGTCAGGGCGCAGGACGGTGGTCGCTGCGGTCGCGGCGGGTCGCCATGTCCGCCTCGCTGTTCGTCGACTATCACGATCCCTATGTGACCCTGCCGCAGACCTGCGTGTTCGAGACCGACGGCCGCCAGCGGACGTGGACCCTGACCTGGGCGCCCATGTCCGATGAGGAGGCTGATCAGGCCCAGGCCGCGGCCAACCCGCGGCGCCATGTCACCGGCGTCGGCCTGCGTCCCATCGATGGCGGCTACTGGGTCGAGATGGGCTCGTTCGATCCGGACGCTTCCAGCGAGAAGGGACTCCAGCTCACCGCCCTGCAGGAGCAGATCGTGGCCCAGGCCGAGGCCATCCGGGCCGCCGACGTCGTGGTCTTCGACCTGCGCGGCAATGACGGCGGTTCATCGACCTGGAGCTCGGAGATCGCCAAGGCCCTGTGGGGCGCGGCGTGGGTCGACGATCAGGTCCAGGGTTCGGACGGCGTCGACTGGCGTGCATCCCCCGCCAACCTCGCGGCCGTGGCCGAGTATCAGCAGATGTTCGCCGGCAACCCCGATCTCGCCGACTACCTCGGGCGAATGGCGGCCGGCCTCGGCGCGGCCGTGGAGCGCGGCGACACCCTGTGGCGTCAGCCCGATTTCGACGAGGGCGGCGAGGACGGGGCGGCGCAAGCCGGCCCGCCGACCACCGCCATGAGGGCGCGGACCTATGTGTTGACCGACTACGGCTGCGCCTCGGCCTGCCTCGACGCGGTGGACGTGCTGACGGCCGTCGGGGCCACGGTGGTCGGGCAGGAAACCTCGGCCGACACCGTCTATATGGAGATCCGCCGCCAGCCCCTGCCGAGCGGGCGGGCCCAGGCCCATCTGCCGATGAAGGTCTATCGCGGCCGCGCCCGGGGCAATAACGAGACGGTGGTCCCGGCCCATGTCTGGGCAGGCGACCTGTCCGACACGGCCGGCCTCGAGGCGTGGATCGCGCGACTGGACGCCGCCGCGGCCGGGCGTTAGGCCGGTTCCATGACCGACGATCCGACAAAAGACAGCAACGGCAACGTCCTCGCCGACGGCGACAGCGTGACCCTGATCAAGGACCTCAAGGTCAAGGGTTCGGGCGGGGTGACGCTGAAGCGCGGGACCCTGGTCAAGAACATCCGCCTGACCGGCGATCCGGACGAGATCGAGGCCAATGTCGAGAAGGTGCGGGGCCTCGTGCTGCGCACCGAGTTCGTCAAGAAGGCGTGATTCCAGGGGCGCTATCGCTCGCCGCACGGCGGCTCGCTGCTTGAGCGCGTCCTGTGTCTAGCCCTGCGCGTTGCGGATCGCCGCCGCGCCGGCGAAGGGGGTGATCACGGCGGCGAACAGCACATAGGCCGTCAGGAAGGCCAGCGCGGGCAGGGGCGACAGGCCGCTGACCGCCCGCTCCAGCGCGCCGGCGCCGAACACCACCGGCGGGATGAACAGCGGCAGGACGACCACCGCAATCAGCAGGCCGCCGCGCTTCGAGGCCAGGGCCAGCGCCGCGCCGAGCGCCCCGGTCAGGGCGAAGCCCAGCGCGCCGATCAGGGCTGAGGCGGCGACCAGCGGGGCCTGATCCGGGGCGAGGCCGAGGGTGATGGCGGCGACCGGGGCGGTGACGGCCAGCGGCACGCCGACGGCCAGCCACTGGGCGGCGGCCTTGGCCAGCACGACCAGCTCCAGCGGGACCGGCCCGAGGGCGATCAGGTCCAGCGCCCCGTCCTCGAGGTCCCGCTCGAACAGCCGCTCCAGCGACAGCACCGACGACAGGGCCAGCGCCAGCCAGGCGATGCCGCCGCTCATCGAGCGCATGATCTCCGCCTCGCCGCCGCCGGCCAGCAGGACCAGCACGGTCAGGCACAGGAAGAAGCCGCAGGCCAGCAACGGCCCGCCGCCGCCCGCCCAGGCGAGCGCCAGCTCGCGCCGGAAGAGGATGCCGAGCGCCCTCACCGGCCGGCCCCGATGTCGAAGGCCCGGCCCGCGACCGGCAGCGGATCGTGCACGGCGGCGAGGATGGCCCCGCCCTTGTCGACATGCGCCTGCATCAGCACCCCGAGGGCGGCCCGCCAGCGGGCGTCCAGCGGTGCGAACGGCTCGTCGAGCAGCCAGATCGGCCGCGGCGTGGCGACCAGCCGGGCGAAGGCCAGCCGCCGCCTCTGCCCCGCCGACAGCTGGCGCACCTCCAGGTCGAGCAGGGGCTCCAGCGCCAGCAAATCGACGGCGGCGGCGATCCCGGCCGCATCGGCCCCCAGCCACTCGGCCTGGAAGGCCAACTCCTCCCGCGCCCGGCGGGCGCCCTTGAGGCCGTCCAGATGCCCGAGCCAGTGGATGTGGCGGCGCCGCGCCTCGGCCGGATCGGCGTCTCCGAAGGCGATGCTCCCGGCGTCGGGGCGGAGGAAGCCGGCGATGGCGCGCAGCAGGCTGGTCTTGCCCGCACCGTTGGCGCCCGTCAGGGCCACGGCCTCGCCGGCCGCCAGCGTCAGCGACAGATCGCGGAACAGCACCCGCTCGCCGCGGGACAGGCTCAGGCCGGTGACGGTCAGCATCGGCTCTCCCTCCCCTTCAGGGGAGGGCGGCCGCGAAGCGGCCGGGTGGGGGCGGCTGAACGCAGGCAGGCGCGGATCGTCGCCGGCCGTCCCCACCCTGTCGCCGCTGCGCGTCGACACCCCTCCCCGGGGCGGGGCGGGAGAGGAATGGTGAGAACGTTTCTCAATGACCCTGCGCCCATCGTGGATACATGGACGCCCGTCGGAACGAGGGCTATATCCGGCCTCGCCGCAGCAGGCGTTCGCCGCGCGCGGCGGGGACCTGTGCGCCCCGCCGTCTGTCGCGCGATCGCGCAACCGGATGTCCGGGCGGCGTTGACCAGAGGAACCTCTCCCATGCCGTCGAACGACAGCTTCAAGACCCGTCAGGACCTTTCCGTCGGGCGCAAGAAATACGCCTATTACAGCCTTCCGGCCGCCGAGGAAGCCGGTCTGGCCGGGATTTCCCGCCTGCCGCGCTCGATGAAGGTGCTGCTGGAGAACCTGCTGCGCAACGAGGACGGGGTCTCGGTCACCGAGGCCGACCTGCGCGCCGTCGCCGCCTGGATCGACAACAAGGGCTCGGTCGAGCACGAGATCGCCTTCCGTCCGGCCCGCGTGCTGATGCAGGACTTCACCGGCGTTCCGGCGGTGGTCGATCTGGCCGCCATGCGCGACGCCATGTCGGCGCTGGGCTCCGATCCGTCGAAGATCAATCCGCTGAACCCGGTCGATCTCGTCATCGACCACTCGGTCATGGTCGACCATTTCGGCACCCCCGGCTCGTTCAACCAGAACGTCGAGCGCGAGTACGAGCGCAATATCGAGCGCTATAAATTCCTCCGCTGGGGTTCGACCTCGTTCAACAATTTCCGCGTCGTGCCCCCCGGCACCGGCATCTGCCACCAGGTCAACCTCGAGAATCTGGCCCAGACCGTCTGGACCGTAGAGGAGGGCAAGAAGACCGTCGCCTATCCGGACACCGTGGTCGGCACCGACAGCCCCACCACCATGATCAACGGCCTGGCCGTGCTGGGCTGGGGCGTCGGCGGCATCGAGGCCGAGGCGGCCATGCTGGGCCAGCCCATCCCGATGCTGATCCCCGAGGTCATCGGCTTCCGCCTCTCGGGCGCCCTGCCCGAGGGCGCGACGGCGACCGACCTGGTGCTGACCGTCACCCAGATGCTGCGCAAGAAGGGCGTGGTCGGCAAGTTCGTCGAGTTCTTCGGCCCGGGGGTGACCAGCCTGACCATCGAGGACCAGGCCACCATCGCCAACATGGCCCCGGAATACGGCGCCACCTGCGGCTTCTTCCCGGTCTCGGCGGCGACGATCTCGTATCTGACCGCCACCGGCCGCGACAAGGCGCGCGTCGCCCTCGTGGAGGCCTACGCCAAGGCCCAGGGGCTGTGGATCGACGAAAGCTCCGAGGACCCGGTGTTCACCGACATCCTCGAGCTCGACATGGCCGAGGTCGTGCCGTCGCTGGCCGGTCCGAAGCGTCCGCAGGACAAGGTCGAGCTGACCATCGCCGCCCCGGCCTTCGAGACGGCGCTGGGCGAGGTGTTCAACCGTCCGGCCGACGCCCCGCGCGTGGCCGTGGAAGGTGAGAAATTCGATCTCGGCGACGGCGACGTGGTCATCGCCGCCATCACCTCCTGCACCAACACCTCCAACCCGTCGGTGCTGATCGCCGCCGGCCTGGTGGCGCGCAAGGCCCACAAGCTGGGCATGAAGGTCAAGCCGTGGGTCAAGACCTCGCTGGCGCCCGGCTCGCAGGTGGTCACCGACTACCTGACCGCCGCCGGTCTGCAGTCGGACCTCGACGCGCTGGGCTTCAACCTCGTCGGCTACGGCTGCACGACCTGCATCGGCAACTCGGGCCCGCTCGATCCGGCCATCTCGAAGGCCATCAACGACAACGGCCTCGTCGCCACCTCGGTGCTGTCGGGCAACCGCAATTTCGAGGGCCGGGTGAACCCCGACGTCCAGGCCAACTACCTCGCCTCGCCGCCGCTGGTCGTGGCCTATGCGCTGGCCGGCTCGATGCGGATCGACATCTCCAAGGACCCCATCGGTCAGGACAAGAAGGGCAAGGACGTCTTCCTGAAGGACATCTGGCCGACCTCGGCCGAGATCGCCGCCATCCAGAAGAAGTCGGTCACCCCGGCCATGTTCGCCAAACGCTACGCCGACGTCTTCAAGGGCGACAAGCACTGGCAGGGCATCAAGGTCGAGGGCGGCCAGACCTACGCCTGGGACGACAGCTCCACCTATGTGCAGAACCCGCCCTATTTCGAGGGCATGTCGATGGAGCCGGCCCCGGTCGCCGACATCGTCGAGGCCCGGGTTCTGGCCATCTTCGGCGACTCGATCACCACCGACCACATCAGCCCGGCCGGTTCGATCAAGAAGGCCTCGCCGGCCGGCCAGTATCTGACCGACCACGGGGTCGAGGCGCTGGACTTCAACTCCTACGGCGCCCGCCGCGGGAACCATGAAGTGATGATGCGCGGCACCTTCGCCAACATCCGCATCCGCAACAAGATCACGCCCGAGATCGAGGGCGGGATGACGAAGCATTTCCCGTCGGGCGACACCATGTCGATCTACGACGCGGCCATGCGCTACCAGTCCGAGGGCCGGCCGCTGGTCGTGTTCGCGGGCAAGGAATACGGCACCGGCTCGTCGCGCGACTGGGCGGCCAAGGGCACCCGCCTGCTGGGCGTCCGCGCCGTCATCGCCGAGAGCTACGAGCGCATCCACCGCTCCAACCTGATCGGCATGGGCGTGGTGCCGCTGCAGTTCAAGGCCGAGGGCTGGACCCGTCTGGGCCTGACCGGCGAGGAGATCGTCACCATTCGCGGCCTGTCGGACGCCAACGTCGGCAAGCTGCGTCCGCGCCAGGACCTGTGGGTCGAGCTGTTCCGCCCCTCGGACGGCAAGATGGCCCGCTTCCCGGTGCGTTGCCGCATCGATAACGCCACCGAGCTGGACTACTTCAAGGCCGGCGGGGTCATGCCCTACGTCCTGCGCAACCTGGCCCGCGGTCCGGAGGCGATCGCAGCGGAGTAGGCTTTTCGCCAGACAAGACGATCAGGGCCGGCGGAGCGATCCGCCGGCCCTTTTCGTTGGGAGAGGCAGGAACAAGGGAAGTAGGGACACACACCACTTTCCGGCGCCTGCCGCCAACCGCCCACCGGAAAGTGGTGTGTGTCCCTACTTCTTGGCGACCCGTCGTCCCGGCTCCCAGTCCGTCACGTCGAACTCGAAGACTTCGCCGGTCGTCTTGCGTACGCCGTACCACCCCATCAGGGTGCTGCCGCACAGTTCTTCGCGGCAATGGGCGCGGAGGCCCATGATGTAATAGCCGGGACGGCCGCTTTCCTCCGGGATGTGGTCACAGACGGCGACGTGGCTGGCCGGAAGCCCTCTCTCCGCCGTCACCCGTTCTGTCGCAGCGGCGCAAGCGGACTGGGCGCTGGTCACCGGCTGCGGCGTCGCGCAGCCCGGCGAGGCCAGCGCAACGGCGAGAATCGGGATTGCGAGGCGCCTCAGCATTGCGGAGGCACCTTCAGTCAGTGGCCCGGGCGAGGCAAGGCCGCGCCAGTCCACAAGGATGACAAGACTTCGGGTTTACCGGAGAGGGAAGTAGGGACACACACCACTTTCGGTCACGGCGGACATCAGGGCGCCGGCGGAAAAGTGGTGTGTGTCCCTACTTTCCCGCGATCCGGTCGCAGAGCCGTTCGCCGAACACCTCCGCCGCCGCCGTGCGGCGGGCGGTCAGGTCGTCGCCGGTGGCGGGCAGGTCGGCGCGGATCGGGTAGCGGGCGATGACCCGGCCGCGGGCGTCGTGCAGGTCGACCGAGCCGGGCAGGCGCAACCGGCCGTCCTCGGGCAGCAGGGCGCCGTCGCGGTCGAGGGCGTGGATGAAGACGATGGCCCGCACCGGCCGGCGGCCGTCGAAACACGCCGCCGCGCCGTTGCGGAAGGCGGGGATGAAGGCGTCGGAGAAGGCGTCCGGCGGGTTGTAGAAGGCGCTGCGCACCTCCACCCCGTCGATGAACAGGTCATCGGCCAGGGCGGGGTCGAGGGCGATCTCCGTCGGCGGATCCATGTCCCAGAAGTCGGCGGCGCACGCCGTCAGGCCGCAACCCGACAGGAGGACCGTGAGGGCGACGAGGCGGGCCTTCATCTCAGCCCCCGGTCGCGTTGTGCGGACCCCGTTCGCGCGGATTGCGGCCGAAGGCCTGTTCGCAGACCGAGCGGCCGAATTCCTCGGACACCATCATCTGACGGTCGCCGAGCAGGCCGGCGATGCGGCCGCCGGCGGTGGTGGCCACGGTGATCGGGAAACGCCCGACCACGAGGTTGTCGCGGCGCGGGTCGACGAACTCGACCGTGCCCTCGAGGCTGTGCATGCCCTGGCCGCGGAACAGCATGTCGAGGCGGCCGGCGCGCTCCAGACGATCGATATGGATGCGCACATCGATCGGGGCCGTGCCGTACATGCAGCGGTGAAGCTCCTCGCGAACCTCGTCGGAGAAGGTGTCGGAGAAATCCTCCTCCGCGTTCAGCCAGCCTGTGGAGACGGTGATCGAACCGACCTGGGCGGTCTCCTGCAGGCCGGGCGGCAGGTCCATGGGCGGCCCGTCCTGGACGACCGGCGCGCAGGCCGATGTGGCGATCAGGGCGGCGACGGCCGCGGCGGCGAAAAGCGACTTCATGGGAGGGCCCCGTTGTTCCTGTAACGCTTAAGCCGCCGGGCCGGTGAACGGCCGATGAACGCCGTTCAGCCGCGGATTAAATCTCTGCAATGCAGTGTGCCGGGCGCCTACGACCGATCCTGACGCATCGGCCCGCTACACTGCCTTCACGCCCTGACGGACGGGAGAGCAGTCTATGGAGTCGACTTCATTCGCAGCCAGCAAGATCAAGGGGTTAGGCCGAATATGGTAGACGGCGTAGACGAGATCGACTCCGTCTACCCCGCCCCGCCGGAGTCTACCTCGGGCGCCGCGCCGTCATCCTCAGCGCCCGAATACCTCGACGCAGATCTCGCCGGCGGGGGTCAGCCAGGCCCGCTTCATGCCCTGGCTGTTGAACGGGGCCGCGATGTTTCCGTCGCGGTCCAGGGCGATCAGGCCGCCATCGCCGCCGAGGCCGCCGATCTCGTCGATGACCGCCCGCGTGGCTTCGGCCAGCGACTGGCCGGCGCCCACGCGCCAGCTGACCTGGGCGGTGGCGGCGACGCGGATGAAATACTCGCCCTGCCCGGTGCCCGAGGCCGCGATCCGCTCGTCGGCCCAGGTCCCCGCCGCCGGAATCGGGGTGTCGCCGACCCGCCCGGGCATCTTGCCGAACACGCCGGCCGTGGAGGTCGCGGCCGCCAGCCGACCATTCGCATCCAGCACGCAGCAGCCGACGGTGCCGTGGCTCAGCGTTCCCGGCGGATGATTGTCCTCGCCCTGACCGGCGCGGGTGAACCAGGCGGTCTCGTCCCCGATCGGCTCCAGCCCCTGATCCAGCGCAAACAGGGCCGCGCCCTCGCCGGCCAGCATGACGTGAGGGGTGCGGTCCATCACCGCCCGCGCCGCCACCACCGGGTTGCGGAACCCCTGCAGGGCCGCCACGGCGCCCGCCTTGCGGGTCGCGCCGTCCATCAGGCTGGCGTCCAGCTCATAGGCTCCGGCCAGATTGGGCGAGGCGCCCCGGCCGGCCACGTACAGGCCCGAGTCCTCAAGCATCACCGTCGCCTCGACGGCCACGTCCAGGGCGCTCGCCCCCGCGTCCAGCCGCGCCTTCATCGCTTCGACCACGCCGCGCATGTGCGCGACCTCGCGGTCGTACTCGCGCTCGCGCCGAGCGCCCGCGCCGCCGTGAAGGATGAGGGCCGTCATTCGGGGTCGTCTCCTGATCGCCCCTTTTCAACGGGCGTGGGGCTGCTTAGCGTTCCATCGACGCGGGCGCCACGGGGGCGGCCGCTCCTCTCCCCGGCCCGGCCTCAAGTAGCGCGAAGCGCGATAGGCCAGAAAGACATTCCATGCGCGCAGTCCTGTCCAAGTCCCCCGGCGGCCCCGAGACCCTGACGGTCGAGGAGGTGCTGGACCCGACGCCGGGCAAGGGCGAGGTGGTGATCGAGGTGAAGGCCGTGGGCGTGAACTTCCCCGACACCCTGATCATCGAGGACAGATACCAGTTCAAGCCGCAGCGGCCGTTCTCGCCGGGCGGCGAGGTGGCGGGCGTGGTCGAGGCGATCGGCGAGGGCGTCACCACCGTCCGCAAGGGCGACCGGGTCATCGCCGTGCCGGGCTGGGGCGGCATGGTCGAGCGGCTGGCCGTGCCCGCCGCCACGGTGATGAAGATCCCCGACGGCATGGATTTCGAGACCGCCGCGGCCCTGACCATGACCTATGGCACCAGCTACTACGCCCTGAAGGACCGGGCCCAGCTGAAGGCCGGCGAGAGCCTGCTGGTGCTCGGCGCCGCCGGCGGAGTGGGCGTGGCGGCGGTCGAGCTGGGCAAGGCCATGGGGGCGCATGTGATCGCCGCCGCCTCGACCAACGACAAGGTCCAGTTCGCGCTGGAGGCGGGCGCTGACAACGGTCTGATCTATCCGACCGGCAAGATGGACCGCGCGGCGCAGAAGGAGCTTTCCGGCGAGTTCAAACTGGCCTCCGGCCGCGACGGCGCCGACGTGGTCTACGACGCCGTCGGCGGCGACTATTGCGAGCCGGCGCTCAGGGCCATGGACTGGAACGGCCGCTATCTGGTGGTCGGCTTCCCGGCGGGAATTCCCTCGCTGCCGCTGAACCTGACCCTGCTCAAGTCGGTATCGGTGATCGGGGTGTTCTGGGGCGCCGCGGTGATGCGCGACCCCGCCGCCCACGCCGCCAACATGGCCGACCTGTTCCGCTTCTGGAGCGAGGGCAAGATCAAGCCCCGCGTCAGCCGCACCTTCCCGCTGGAGCGCGCCCACGAGGCCATCCAGGCGCTCGGCGACCGCTCGGCCATGGGCAAGGTGGTCGTGACGGTCGGGAGCTAGTCCTGCCGCAGCCGCTCCAGAGCCTCGGCCGCCTGATCCCGGTGGCGGCGCTTGATGTTGGCCCCCAGGGTGGCGATCAGGGCGCCGATGACGGCCGCGTCGTCGGTGAAGCCGATGCCGGCGAAGATGTCCGGAATGGCGTCGATGGGCAGGACGAAATAGGCCAGCGCCCCGAGCATCAGCCCCTTGGCCGCCGCCGGCGTCTCCGGATCGCGGGCCGCGAACCAGACGGACAGGGCCTGACCGGCGAATGGAATGCGCGAGGCGGTGCGCCGGATCTTGGGCCAGAAGCCCTTGCTGACCCGCACCTCGTTGACCCGCTGCACCGAGGGCACGAGGGCGCGCGAGGGGTCCAGCGCGTCTTCAGGCGTGACCGGTTTGGCTTTGGCGGACATGGCGGCTAAACCCCGCGGCATTCTCAAGGTTCAAACAACATAGGGGCTGCGGCCATGAAACTCGACGGTTCGATCGCGGCGGTGGTGACGGGCGGCGCCTCGGGTCTGGGCGAGGGCACGGCGCGGGCGCTGGCGGCGCAGGGCGTCAAGGTCGCCATCTTCGACATGCAGGCCGACAAGGGCGAGGCTGTCGCGGCCGACATCGGCGGCGTCTTCTGTCAGGTCGACGTGACCGACGACGCCAGCGTGGCCGCCGGCTTTGAAAAGGCCCGCGCCGCCCACGGCCAGGAGCGGCTGACCGTCAACTGCGCCGGCATCGCCACCGGCCAGAAGACCGTCTCGCGCAAGAAGGACACCGGCGAGATCCGCGCCCATGACATGGCCGCGTTCGAGCGCACCGTGCGGGTCAACCTGTTCGGCAGCTTCCGCGTGCTGTCGCAGTCGGCGGCCGGCATGGTGACGCTGGAGCCCATGGCCGACGGCGAGCGCGGCCTGATCATCAACACCGCCTCGGTCGCGGCCCAGGACGGCCAGATCGGCCAGGCCGCCTATTCGGCCTCCAAGGGCGGCGTCTACGCCATGACCCTGCCGGTCGCCCGCGACCTCGCCCAGGAAGGGATCCGCTGCAACACTATCCTGCCCGGCATCATGTGGACGCCGATGATGGCGGGCATGGACCAGAAGATCCAGGACGCCCTGGCCGCCGCCATCCCCTTCCCGAGCCGCCTCGGCACCCCCGCCGACTACGCCTCCCTCGTGCTGGAGCTGGCCCGCAACGTCTACATCAACGGCGAATGCATCCGGCTGGATGGCGCCATCCGCCTCGCGCCGAGGTAATTCGAGAAAGGGACTTGCGGGGCGGCCAGCCCGTCCGCTATACGCCCGCCCTCGACTGAAGCGCGGGCGTAGCTCAGGGGTAGAGCATCACCTTGCCAAGGTGAGGGTCGGGCGTTCGAATCGCCTCGCCCGCTCCAGTCGAAACAGCAAAGGGCTCGGTCTCCGGACCGGGCCTTTTTGTTTTGGAGCCATGGGCCTCCCCAGATTGCCAAGGTGAGGGTCGGGCGTTCGAATCGCCTCGCCCGCTCCAGTCGAAACAGCAAAGGGCTCGGTCTCCGGACCGGGCCTTTTTGTTTTGGAGCCATGGGCCTCCGCCGGCGGTGTTGAGGGACGCGGTCGGGAGGGCTACCAACGGATATGGCCTCCGCTCCACCCATCCAGCTGCTCCAGTCCGCCGTCGCCGCCTATCGCGCGGGCGACTGGGCGAGCGCGCGGACCCGGCTCGATGAGGCCGTGGCCGCAGGCGCCGACGGGGACGCCGACGCCTGGGCCCTGCTGGCCGCCAGCTGCGTTCGCCTCGGCGATCATGCGGCGGCGGGGACCGCGGCGGACCGCGCCCTGGTGCTGAACGCCCGCAGCCTGCGCGGCGCCCTCGCCAAGGCCGATACGCTCGCCGCCCAGGGGGCGCACCGCGAGGCCAGTTTCTATTTCAACGCCTTCGTCAAATTGGCGGGCGCGGCGCCGTCCTTGCCGCCGGACCTGGCCGAGGGCCTGCGCCGGGCCCGCGCCGCCCAGGAGCGCATCGCCGCCGGCATGCAGACCATGCTCGACGGCGCGCTGGAAGAGGCGGGTTATGCCGCCGGGACGTCGGACCGGCGCTTCACCCACGCGCTCGACATCCTGACCGGCCGCAAGCAGGTGTTCCTGCAGCAACCGCAGGCCCTCTATTACCCGGAGCTGCCCAATATCCAGTTCTATCCGCGCGAACAGTTCCCCTGGATGGACGCGGTCGAGGCGGCCACGGACGCGATCACGGCCGAGCTCAATGGAATCCTCGAGGACCGCTCGGCCTTCGCCCCCTATCTGAAGACGCAGCCCGGCATGCCGAGCCGCCCGGACTATCCGCTGATCGACAGCATGGACTGGAGCAGCTGCTTCCTGTCGAAGGACGGTCGCGAGACCGCCAATGCGGCGCGCTGCCCGCAGACCATGGCGGCGCTTAAGGACGCGCCCCTGTGCCGCGTTCAGGGGCGGTCGCCGCAGATCATGTTCTCTCAGCTTAAGGCCGGGGCGCACATCCAGCCGCACACCGGCTTCGTCAACACCCGGCTGACCTGCCACCTCCCGCTGATCGCGCCGCCGGACTGCCAGTTCCGCGTCGGCAACGAGGTGCGGCCGTGGGAGCGCGGCCAATGCTGGGCCTTCGACGACACCATAGAACACGAGGCGAGGAACGGCAGCGACCGGGCTCGCGTGGTGCTGATCTTCGATATCTGGCGGCCCGAGCTGAGCGAGGAGGAGCGGTCGCTGGTCGCCGCCCTGCTCGAGGCGATGGACGCCTATGCGCCGCAGACGGTGAGCTGGGACTGACCTTCGAGATTGCCCCGGGGCGGCAAATCGATCGCCGTTTCCCGGAACGGCGGAGGGCGGGCGATGGGCGACGGAACGACGACGGACGGGCCCGACGGTCCTGCGCAAGGCAAGCGGCTGGACGCCTTCGTGGACGCCGCCTTCGCCTTCGCGGTGTCGCTGCTGATCATCGCCGGGGCCGAGCCACTGAGCTCCTTCGACGATCTGGTGAGCGCGCTGATGCGGATCCCCGCCTTCATGGCCGGGTTCGCCCTCGTCATCCTGTTCTGGCTGGCGCATCGCGCCTGGTCCTCGCTGGGGCCACGGCGCGACCGGATGGCGACGCTGCTCAGTCTCGCGGTGGTGTTCTCGGTGCTGGTGTTCG
>Ga0114898_1001153_pt1 | contig 16550 bp, 16 predicted proteins | sample Malvired_Geostar_FD_83496 | JGI IMG/M metagenome (GOLD analysis project Ga0114898, IMG submission 83496) | Marine viral communities from the Global Malaspina Expedition - Malaspina viral metaG DeepMed_Geostar | ecosystem: Environmental > Aquatic > Marine > Oceanic | place: Mediterranean Sea... | reverse complement strand
CCATCGACCCGGTGCGCCTGCAGCAGATCCGGCAGGAACGGCGCCCCAACTCCCGCTACGCCCAGCTGGAAACCTGCCGGCGCGAGGTGACGCAGGCCGAGGCGCTGTTCCGTGCCGAGCGGATCCCGACGCAGAGCACCACCCATACATCGATCGAGGAGATCGCGAGCAAGGTGCTGTCGACGCTGGGCATCCGCCGCGAGATGTTCTGAACAAGCTGTACGGCAAACGGTGACCTGTGCCCGCGCCGGCTGCCGCGGCGGCCGACCCCCGTGTAGCATCGGGGAATGAGCACCGTCACCACCCGTCGCATGCACATCCCGACCCTGAGCCGCTTCGGCTGGCTCATGGGTCTGTACACCGAGAACCACGACCGCCTGTCGGGTCTCTTCCAGACCGCCCGGATGGAGCAGGGGCGGCACGTGTCCAGCGTCGGCGACGGACTGGACCTGCGGGTGGACGTACTGGAGCAGCACCGCTACACCACCGAACTGCGCCTGAGCTACAGCATGGCCGATCCGGTCACCGGCGAGCCGGACCCTTCGGCGTACCTGCGCCAGTACCACGACGCGCGCCAGCTCGAGGCGACCCATTGCTATATCGGGCGCCGATGGCAGGACGTGATCGGCATGTATCCGCCCGCGGCCGAGCTGATCGACCACCGCATGCGGATGAACACCTTCCTCGGGAAATGGCTGCAGTACCTGGGTGACCGCGGCCACGGCATCCACACTTTGGCGGCCGTCGAAAAAATTCCGCCCGATCTGCAAAAGACCGCTTGACGACTTCGGAACTCATCCTTAAGCTTGTCGACTTTCCAGCACGTGGGGCCATAGCTCAGCTGGGAGAGCGCTACAATGGCATTGTAGAGGTCGGCGGTTCGATCCCGCCTGGCTCCACCACTTCAAAGGTTCTTCGTTACTCGACTGAGTGAAAGCAGTCGGCCAAAGTGCGAAGGACCCCTGCGTCCCCATCGTCTAGAGGCCTAGGACACAACCCTTTCACGGTTGCGACCGGGGTTCGAATCCCCGTGGGGACGCCACTTCTTCAAGCAAACAGGGCTGCCGAAAGGCGGCCCTCTTTGTTTGCGCGTGTCAGCCGCGGATCCCGGCGTCGCGCTCGCCGGGCGTGCCTTCGTGCCGCTTCCAGGGCCAGCGGCCCTCGAGCTCCACTTCCAGCGAAATGCTGAGGAAGGTGCGTACCAGGACAATCATCCCCAACACCAGCACGCCCTCCATGGTCGGCTCGACACTGACCGTGCGGATGATGTCGCCGGCTACCAGCAACTCCAGGCCGAGCAGGATGCTCCGGCCCAGGTCCTGTCGAAGCTGCTGGTAGCGCCCGATCTCCCCGTCCGGGTGTCGCAGGGTGCGGAACAGCGAGTAGGCGAAACCCAGCACGATCACCGCCACGCCCAGCATCTCCAGCAGCAGCGTGGCGAACTGCGTGGCCTGGTGCGCGACGTTGCTCAGTGTGTCCAAGGGACGCTCCCGCCAAGGTGGAGGCCCGATGTTCCTTGGCGGGCGTGACGATGGGGTCCATGCGCGTCATCGAGGGAGCAGCTCAAACGTCTTCCACGTCCTCGCGCAGCGGGATGCGGTCCGGCCAGCCGCCGGCCAGCGTCTTGTAGACCGCCACCGCATTGTTGGCGGTCCGGGTGCGGACCGCAGCCAGGGCATCCTGAGCCTGGAGCCGCACCCGCTCCGCATCCAGCACTTCCAGCAGGCCCGTGGCGCCGGCGTCGTAGCGGATGCGCGCGAGTTCCGCGGCGCGGGTGCTGTCGAGTGCCGCCTGGCTCAGGTGGGCGTCCTCTTCGCGGGAGCGCTGGTAGCGCACCAGTGCGTTTTCCGTTTCCTCCAGCGCAAGCAGGATGGTCTGCTGGTAGCGCGCGAGTTCGCCCGATGCGTCCGCATCGGCGGCAGCCATCCGCGCCTTGAGCCGGCCGATGTCGAGGAACGACCAGTCGATGCCCAGTGCCACCAGCCGGGTTTCGCTGTCGCGCTCGAACAGGTCGCCGGCATCGATGGCCTGGCTTCCGATCAGGCCGCCGAGGGTGAACCGCGGGAACAGGTCCGCAGTCGCGACACCGATGCGCGCGGTCGCGGCGTGCAGGCGTTGCTCGGCCGCGGCGATGTCCGGGCGGCGGCGCAGCAGGTGGCCCGGCGTGCCCGGATCCACCGCAGCCGGGATCGCCGGCAAGCCCGCCGGCTGCTCCAGTTGCGTCAGGAGATCGGAGGGTGCCTTGCCCGTCAGCACGGCGATCCGGTGCATCAGCACCGTCGCTTCCGCCTCCAGCGCCGGCACTCGGGCAAGTGTTGCCTCCAGCTGGGCACTGGCGCGGGACCGGTCGAAGTCGGTCGCGCTGCCAGCATCCATGCGCGCCTGAACGATGCGCAGCGTCTCGCGCTGGTTGTCGGCGTTGGCGCGGGCGACCCGCAAACGCTCCTGCAGGCCGCGCAGGTCCATGTAGCTCTGGACGGTACCGGCGACGATGCTGACCTGCAGGGCACCCAGGTCCGCGGCGGCAGCGGCGGTATCGGCCCGGCTGGCTTCGATGCCCCGGCGCACGCGGCCGAACAGGTCGAGCTCCCAGGCCACGTCGATACCGGCCGAATAGTGCTCGGTATCGCGAGCCGCACGGTCGACACCAGGCAACTGGTCCTCGCTTGCCCGCGAATCGCTGGCCTGTCCGCTGGCGGTCAGGGTCGGCAACGCATCGAAGCGTGCCCCGCGCAGGAGCGCGTTGGCGCTGTCGTAGCGCGCCAGGGCGATGCGCAGGTCATGGTTGGCGAGCAGGGCTTCGTCGACCAGGTAGGTCAGCACCGGATCATCGAAGGCGTTCCAGAAATCCGCGTCCGGGGCCGGTTGCGGCGACGGCTGCGCACTGCCATCGACGCCCGAGTACGCCGGTGGAACCGGCAGGGTGGGGCGGACATGGTCCGGACCGACGGTACAGGCGGCCAGCGCCAGGGCCAGGATCGACACCGGCAGGAGGCGGAGGGTGGCGCGTGTGCGGTAATCAGGCATGTTGGATCTCCTGCAGTCCGCTGTCGGACTGTCTGTCGAGTCGGGTAACGAACTTGCGCAGGGCCACGTAGAAGACCGGTGTGAGGAACAGCCCGAACAGGGTGACGCCGAGCATTCCGGCGAAGACGGTGATACCGGTAGCGGAGCGGACCTCCGACCCGGCACCGGAAGACAGCACCAGCGGCACCGTGCCGGCGATGAAGGCGATCGAAGTCATCACGATCGGGCGCAGGCGCAGGCGGCAGGCCTCCAGCGCGGCTTCGACGATGCCTTTGCCCTGCATTTCCAGTTCACGTGCGAACTCGACGATCAGGATCGCGTTCTTGCATGCCAGGCCCATCAGCACCACCAGCCCGACCTGTACGAACACGTTGTTGTCGCCGCCGGTCAACCACGCGCCCAGCAACGCCGACAGCAGCGTCATCGGCACGATCAGGATCACCGCGAGCGGCAGGGTCCAGCTTTCGTACAGGGCGGCCAGCACCAGGAAGGCCAGCATCACCGCCAGCGGGAACACCACCAGTGCGGCGTTGCCCTGGGTCGCCTGCTGGAAACTCAGGTCGGTCCATTCGGTGGTCATGCCGCCCGGCAGCACCTCCTGGGCCATCTCTTCCAGCGTCGCCATCGCCTCGCCGGACGACAGCACCGTCGGGTCGGCCTCACCGATCAGGTCGGCGGCGGGATAGCCGTTGTAGCGGATCACCGGGTCCGGCCCGAAGGTACGGCTCACCGTGACCATGCTGCCGATCGGGACCATGTCTCCGCTGGCGTTGCGCGTGCGGAGGTTGGCGATGTCCGACGCGTTGTCCCGGAACGGGGCGTCGGCGTGGGCGATCACCTGGTAGGTGCGGCCGAAGCGGTTGAAATCGTTGACGTAGGACGAGCCCAGGTAGGTCTGCAGGGTGCCAAAGAGGTCGGTCATCGACACCCCCTGGGCCTTGGCCTTCACCCGGTCGACGTCCACGTCGAGCTGCGGCACGTTGGCCTGGTAGGTGCTGATGGGGAAGTCCATGCCGGGCGTCTGCGACACCGCACCCGAGAACCCGTTGACCGCGTCCTGCAGTGCGCCGTAGCCCAGCCCCGCCCGGTCCTGGATGAAGAGCGAATAGCCCGAGCCGGTGCCGAGCCCGAGGATCGGCGGCGGCATGATCGAGAAGCCGAATCCCTCCTGGATGCCGGCGAGCTTCTGGTTGAGCTCGGCATTGATCTCGGCAGCGCTGCGGTCACGCTCACCGAATGGCTCCAACCCGAAGAAGACGGTACCGGTGTTCGGCGTGTTGGTGAACTGCAATGCGTTGAGCCCCGGGAAGGCGATGGCCGAACTCACGCCTTCGGTTTCCATGGCGATCGTACTCATCTTGCGGATCACTTCATTGGTGCGCTCCAGCGATGCGCCCTCGGGCAGCTTGGCGCCGCCAATCAGGTACAGCTTGTCCTGGGTGGGAATGAAGCCGCCGGGCACCGCCTGGAACATCACCCCGGCCCCGATCAACAACAACAGGTACACACCGAATACGGAACCGCGCTTGCCCAGCGAACGGGAGACGGCAGTCTGGTAGCGCCCGGAACTGGCATTGAAGAAGCGGTTGAACGGGCGGAACACCCGCCGAAGAGGCGGTCAATCAGCCGCGTCGGTGCATCCTTCGCGGCGCCGTGTGGCTTGAGCAGCATGGCGGCCAGGGCGGGGGAGAGGGTCAGCGAGTTGATCGCCGAGATGACGGTCGAGATCGCGATGGTGACCGCGAACTGCTTGTAGAACTGGCCGGTCACGCCCGAGAGGAACGCCATCGGTACGAACACCGCGCACAGCACAGCGGCAATCGCGATGATCGGCCCGGACACTTCCTTCATCGCCTGGTGCGCGGCAGCCAGCGGGGTCAGGCCTTCCTCGATGTTGCGCTCGACGTTCTCCACCACCACGATCGCGTCGTCGACAACGATGCCGATCGCGAGCACCAGTCCGAACAGGGTTAGCGTATTGATCGTGAAGCCCAGCAGATACAGCGCGGCGAAGGTGCCGACGATCGACACCGGGACGGCCAGCAACGGAATGATCGATGCCCGCCAGGTCTGCAGGAACAGGATCACCACCAGCACCACCAGCAGGACGGCCTCGAGCAGCGTGGTGACCACCGCCTTGATCGAGTCGCGCACGAACACCGTCGGGTCGTAGACGACCTTGTACTCGAGCCCCTCGGGGAAGCGGGTCGAGAGTTCGGCCATCTTCTCGCGCACGGCATTGGACAGTTCGATCGAGTTCGCGCCGGGGGATTCGAATATCGGTATGGCCACCGCGTCCTTGTTGTCCAGCTGCGAGCGCAGCGTGTAGTCGCCCGCGCCCAGCTCCAGCCGCGCCACGTCGGACAGCCGTACCACCTCGCCATCGCTGCCGCTCTTGATCACGATGTCGCCGAACTCGCGCTCGGTCTGCAGGCGGCCCTGTGCGTTGATCGAGACGAGGAAGTCGCTGCCGTTGGGCGTGGGCTCCGCGCCCAGCTGTCCGGCGGACACCTGCACGTTCTGCTCGCGCACGGCCTGCACCACGTCGCCCGCCGTCAGGCCGCGCGAGGCCACCTTGTCGGGATCGAGCCAGATGCGCATGGCGTAGTCACCCGAGCCGAACAGCCCGGCCTGGCCTACGCCGGGGATGCGCGCGATCTCGTCCTTGATCTTCAGGGTCGCGTAGTTGCGCATGTAGAGGGAGTCGTAGCGGCCGTCCGGGGAGACCAGGTGCACGACCATCGTCAACGTCGGCGACTGCTTCTGGGTGGTCACGCCCTGCCGGCGCACATCCTCCGGCAACCGTGCCTGGGCCTGGCTGACCCGGTTCTGCACCTGTACCTGGGCCTGGTCGGGATCCGTACCGGGGCGGAAGGTCACGGTGGTGACCAGCACGCCATCCGAACCGGCGACCGACTTCATGTACATCATGTCTTCGACGCCGTTGATCGCCTCCTCGAGCGGAGCGGCGACCGTCTCGGCGATCACCTTCGGGTTGGCGCCGGGGTAGACCGCACGCACCTGCACGGAAGGCGGCACGACGTCGGGATACTCGCTGACCGGCAACAGCGGGATCGCGATCACGCCCGCGGCGAAGATCACGATCGAGAGCACTGCGGCGAAGATCGGGCGATCAATGAAAAACCTGGAAAAGTCCATGGCGATGAGTCCTTGCACGGCGAACGCCGCGTGAGTCGGGCCTTCCCTCCCGCGGTGCGGGAAGGTGGCGTGGTGCACTTGCTTGATGCGCGGAGGCGCTGCCGGCCGTTGCAAAGACCGGCAGCCTCGGCGGAGCTTCAGCCCGAGGAGGGCTCTGCTTCGGCCCCGCTACCCGCTACCTGCTGAGCCGGCGGGGCGCCCATCACCACCGGCTGCGGATCGACCTGCATGCCGGGGTAGAACACCTTCTGTACGCCGTGCACGATGACGCGGTCATCGCTTTCCAGGCCGTTGACGATCCGCAACCCGTCGGCGGTGTCACCCAGCCGGACATCCTTTCGCACTGCAGTGTCGTCGGGACCGACGACGTAGACATAGTTCCGGTCCTGGTCGGTCATGATCGCCTTCTCGTCCACGAGCATCGCGTCGCTCTCGTTGCGCGCGAGCAGTTGCACGCGGGCGAACAGGCCCGGCGTGAATACGCGGTCCGGGTTGGGCAGCACCGCGCGCAGACCGATGGTGCTGGTGGCCGGATCAACCTGGTTGTCGACGAAATCCACCACGCCTTCGTATGGATAGCCGTCGGTGCCGGAAAGACCAATGCGTACCGGGTTGCCGGAGTCGGCGCGGTCGCCGCTGCGCATCAGGGCCTGGTACTTCAGGAACGTCTGTTCGTCGCCTTCGAAATACACATGCACCGGGTCCAGCGACACCACGCTGGTCAATACCGTCGTGTCCGCCTGGGCAAGATTGCCGGCCGTGATCATCGCCCGGCCGGCCCGGCCCGAGATGGGCGCGCGTACCTGGGTGAACTGCAGGTCCAGTCGTGCCCTCGCAACGGCGGCCTCCGCCGCGCGGACGGCGGCGTTGCCCTGTGCGGCCCCCGCCGAGCGCGCCTCAGCCTCTTCGCGGGAGATCGCGCGCGCCTCCACCAGGGACCGTGCGCGTTCGTCCTGCGCCCGAGCGAGCTTCGCTTCGCTGCGCGCACGTTCAAGATCGGCTTCGGCCTGGGCCAGCGCGGCGCGGTAGGGCCGCGGGTCGATCTCGAACAGGAGATCGCCCTTGGCGACTTCCTGGCCTTCTTCGAATGCGACACGCTCGACATAGCCGCTCACGCGGGGCCTGAGCTCGACCGAACCGACCGCTTCGATCCTGCCGTTGAACTCGTCCCACTGCTGCACGGGCTTCTCCACCACCTGGGCGACGCTGACCTGGGGCGCGGGCATCGCGTCGCCGGGTGAGGCCTTGCTGCCACCGCAGCCCGAGATGGCCAGGAGTACAGCGGCCGCCATGGCGAGCTCTGGCAACGGTCCGAACCGGGGCCGCGCAGGTGGTATCGGAGAGGGGAGGGAGAGGGGATTGCGGGGAGGACGGGGGGAGGTCATGACGGTTGGTCCTTGTTGGATCCTGCAAGTGAAAAACGGCCCAGCAGCGCTCGGATGTCGGCGAGGGATTGGCACCGCGCATCCGCCGGGGGCTCCTCGCTGGCTGGGCCAAAAGAAGAAGTGGAGATGGAGGGCGACTGCCGGGGGTAGTGCACGACTGCCTCGTCCGCATGGCTCCGGGTCACCAGCGCCACTGCGTGCTCGGCGATGGTCTGTGCGCGCGGCCACTGGCTGCCCGCGTGTGCCTGGTTGTGTTCGGTCGCGACGGGAAGATCCACCGTCAGCAGTTGCACCCTGACCGAGAGCGCACGTGCCTCGTCGTGCAGCACCATCGCAAGCATGCGCAGTGCGGCGGCGGCGATGGAACGGTGGCCATACCCGGCCCACGGTTGTTGGCTGCCGGGACCGCCGACCATGAGGTAACCGCCGCGGCCGGCCTCCACCAGCAGCGGCAAAAGGTGCCGCGCCGCTGCAAGATGGGGGAGGAGGTCGTCCTCCAGTTTCCCTTGCAGGAGGGAGGTCGGATGGTCCAGCACGCGGCCACGACAGGTGCCGGCCTTGCCGCAGACGCTGGCAACGATGCCGGCGATCGGCCGGTCCAGCGCCCGGAGGTATTCGGCAAGCGCATGCGCCTGGGCATCGGTCGCCACCGAGCCGGGCACCAGGATGACCTGCGACTGCCCGTGTTCGGTGCGCAACGAATCGAGGCCGTCCTCCTGGCGCGCCACGGCGGCGACCGGGTAACCGGCGGCGAGCGCGGCGCGGACCACGGCACGGCCGATGCCACCGGTGGCGCCGAGAACGATGAAGAGCGGCTTCATTGTCCCGCCTTCGGGATTTTTTCTCCCGTGAACGGGATGTCAAGACCGTGACAGGCCGGCAGGCCGAGGGACGCGCCATGGCCGAAGGCGGCCATAAATCCGCTGCCCGCGAAGCCGGACATGCCCGCTGCTGCTGGGCTGGCGCCAGACACGGTGGGCTCTGGGCTTGCCGGGGTGGGGCCTTGTCGATGGAGGGAGGCGAATGGCATGTGGCGGCCTGTGGGTGGTCCTGTCGGGTCAGGACACAGCCTATGGCCGCGATGGCTGCTTGATTAGCCATCGGATCGGGGAATAATTGTCCCGAACGCGGGTCAATGGACTGCGCGCACAACGGAGGCACCATGGCCCGCGATCTCAACGACACCCTGATTTTCGTGAAGGTGGTCGAGCACGGCAGCTTCATCGCCGCCACCCGGTCACTCCGACTGCCCAAGACCACCGTCAGCCGCAAGGTCCAGGACCTGGAAGCGCGGCTGGGCGCGCAACTGCTGCACCGGACCACGCGCAAGCTCGGTGTCACCGAGGCAGGCAACATCTACTTCGAACACTGCAAGCGCATCGCGCGTGAACTCGATGAAGCCGAGAACGCGGTGGGGCAACTGCAGAGCGGACCGCGTGGCTGGCTGCGCTTCACCGCCCCTTACGACATCGGCATCACCTGGATCGCGCCGCTGCTCGGGGAGTTCCACGCCCGCCACCCGGAAGTGCGGGTGGAGATGCAACTGACCAACGAGTCACTCGACCTGATCGACAAGGAGCTCGACGTCGCGCTGCGCATCGGCAACCTGCCGGACTCGAACCTGGTGGCGCGACGACTGGCGGTATTTCGCACCCAGGTTTACGCAAGCCAGTCCTATCTCGCGCGACACGGGGAGCCACTTCATCCCGACGACCTGCGCCACCACCGTACGCTGGCCATGCTCAAGTCACGTCGCAACGGCCACTACGCGTGGACGCTCGACGATGGCAATGGCGAGGTGGACTATCCGGTCGACCCGGTGCTGGTCGCCAACGATCCCGGGCCCTTGAAGGGTGCGTTGCTGTGCGGCGAGGGGCTGATGCTGGCCAGTGACGTGACGATCAAGGCGTATGCCGAGCGCGGCAATGTCCAGCGAGTGCTCGCTGGATGGACCGGTCCGAAACTCGATTTCAACGCGCTGTTCCCGGGCGGCCGCGTGCAGTCGCCGAAAGTCCGCGCGTTCGTCGATTTCCTGGTCGAGCGCTTGAACTTCGACGCCGACTACATGCAGACGTTGTGCCCCAACCAGCGGCAGGGAGAGAAGGGCGCTTGCGACGGCACGGTTCCACTCGAGGCGCAGAAAGCCGCGGAAATCGCGACCACCGCCGCTAGGCGCAAGGCCGAGGAGATCGCCGCCTGAGGCGCTATCGGCTCAATGGGTGGAAGGGGGCGCGCTGACCGGCGCCTCCGCGCGCGGCAGCTCCCGCTCCAGGCGCTCCTGGAACGCCTCCAGGCTCATCCCCTGTAGGCGCGCGTCTTCCTCTGCTGCCGCACGCAACGCATCGGAGAACTTCAGGGTCACCTTGTTGCCCGCTCGCTCGTGCATGGCCGCTGCGCGCTTCAGCATGGACAGGATGGTCGCCGCGCTGTCGGACCCGCCGACCATCCGGCCATCGAGGCCGAGCACCCATTCGCCGTCTTTCCGGGCAATACCGCCGAGCAGCTGCCCACTCGGGTCCCGCAGCTCGGCATGCCCTTCGACCGTACCGCCACCGTCTTCATTGCGGTCCTGCTTCTTCCGGTTGGCATCACGCTTGGCTTTTGAACGCACGGTCATGGGTGTGTGTACCTGATGTCAGGCCGCCATTCTCGCGCAAGTGTCGGCGCAACGGCGGCAGATGTCGGCGCAGCGCTGCATCTCGGCGTCCTCGCCCATGCTGGCGCAATGGTCGGCGCACTTGCGGCAAACCTCCGCACATGCGCCACAGGTGTACTGGTGTACTTCGGCGCCGCGCAGCATCGCATCGGCACTGGTAGCACAGATGTCCGCGCAGACGGACATCAACGCGATATGCGAGGGCTCGGCGTGCTTGCCGCCCTTGGACAGGCAGTAGCTGATCGTCTCCAGGCAGATCGCGTGGCAACGGGTGCAGTTGTCGATGCACTCGTTCATCTCGGGGCTGCGGTGTTCGGCGCTGTGATGTGTCATGTCGGGCTCCTGGTAGCTGGAAGCGGACGATCCGGTGCGTCCGCGGCACCGGCCCAACCTAGCGCCGCCCGTGTTTCCCCAATGTCAGCGGCTACTCACCGTGCCGTGAAAACTCGCGGGTGCTGCCGTCATGTGCGACGAGTTCGACGGTGTACGGCTGCACCCTTCCGTCCGGCATTTCCATCCCAGGGGAACCGGCCGGCATGCCCGGTACCACCAGGCCCTTGGCCTCCGGCGAGTCGGTGAGCAGACGCTTCACGTCGGCCGCAGGTACATGCCCTTCCACGAAGTAGCCGCCCACTTCGGCGGTGTGGCAGGAGCCCTTGCCCAGCGGCACGCCCACGCGCTCTTTGACCTCGTTGACGTTGTCGACGTTGCGGACCTCGACCTGGAAGCCGGCTTCCTGCATGTGGGTGACCCAGTTCCCGCAGCAGCCGCAGCTCGGGCTCTTGTGCACGAGCACCGTAGGCAGTACCAGGCCGGTGTCGCTCGTGGCGCCCGCATCGGCACCGGCATTGACGTCCGCCGCGGACGAGGCGGGCGCGGAACTCTCCGCATTCGCGGCCGGAGGAGGGGCATCCTTGGCGCAGGCAGGAAGGACAGCGAGCACGGCGAGGGAGAGCGTAGCGGCAAGCAGGTGTTGCATCTTCATTGGGTCGTCCTCTCAGGGCATTCTCAAAACCAGGTACGAAGGCCCACTACCCAGCGGGTATCGGCTTCGGGTTCGCCGGAAGCCCGACCCAGATCAGCGGTGCCTCCGAAAGCGCGTTCATGGGCAAGCCCGACGTAGGGAGCGAACTTGCGGGTGAACTCGTATCGCAGCCGCAGTCCGGCTTCGGCAGTGGACAGGCCAGCACCCACCCCGCGTTCGACATCGTCGCGGGCGGCAAAGTTCACCTCGACCAGCGGCTGCAGGACCAGGCGGTTGGTCAGCAGCAGCTCATACTCGACTTCCACGTTGGCTTCCACCCGGCCGTCTTCGTCCACGTAGAGGGTTGCCTGCGTCTCGAACATATACGGTGCAAGACCCTGCACGCCGATGGCCGCCCAGGTCCGGCCAGCCGGCTGGAACTCCTGGCGCACGCCCGCGACCACGTCCCACCAGGCTGTCACCCCGCGTCCGTACAGCAGCTCCAGGTCGGCCGAGTGGGTGGCAGAGTCTTCCCGCTCACCCTCGGTCCGGAACCAGAGTCGGTTGACGTCGGTGCCCATCCAGCCCTGGCCCTCCCAGGCAAAGCCCCTGCCATGGTCGGCGTCCCAGCCCTCCAGGCGATTGAACAGCACGAAGCTGTTGATCCCGGAATCGTGGTGCATCGCATGGTGCAGCTCGGGGAAGGCCGCGGCGCGATCGGCATCGGTCAGCGGCGGGATCGGAGTGATCGGCTCGGCCGGGGCAGGGCCATCCGGTATCGCATGCCCCATCGCGGCATGGTCGGCGGGCTCATGTCCCATGGCGGAATGGCCCATGGTCGAGTGATCCTCTTGGGCGACCACCACGCCGACAGCGCCAAGGCATAGCACCGGAAGAAGCAGGGCAGGGAGCGAACGACGGCGATTCATTCGACCACCTGCACTTCGCGCATCATGCCGGCTTCCATGTGGTACAGCAGGTGGCAGTGGTACGCCCAGCGGCCCAGGGCATCAGCACGCACCCGGTAGCTGCGCCGCGTGCCCGGCGGCATGTCGACGGTGTGCTTGCGCAGGTGGAATTCACCGGCTTCGTCTTCTACATCGCTCCACATGCCGTGCAGGTGGATCGGGTGGGTCATCATGGTGTCGTTGACCAGCACGATGCGCATGCGCTCGCCGTAGTTCAGCCGCAGCGGTTCGGCGTCGTTGAACTTGATGCCATCGAACGACCAGGCGAACTTCTCCATGTGCCCGGTCAGGTGCAGCTCCACCGTGCGTGACGGCTCGCGCCCGTCGGGATCGGGGAATGCGCTCTTCATGTCGGCGTAGGTCAGGACCTTGCGGCCGTTGCCGCGCAGGCCGATGCCCGGGTCGTCGAGCTTCGGGGCCGGCGACATCGTCTGCATGTCGACCAGCGGGTTGCCGGTTTCGCTCGGTGGATGGGACTGCATGCCACCGCTGCCGTGGTCCATGCCTGCCATGTCGTGTCCCATGGCGGCATGGTCGACGGCACCGCCGCTACCGTGGCCCATCGCCGCGTGGTCCATCCCGCCATGCCCCATATCGTCCATGGTCAGGATTGGGCGGGGATCCAGCGCTGGCACGCCGGGCTGCAGCCCTTCGCGGACCGCGAGAGTGCCACGCGCGTAGCCGGTACGGCCCATGTCCTGGGCGAAGATCGTGAAGGCGTCGGCGCCGGCCGGCTCCACCAGTACGTCGAAGGTTTCGGCGACCGCAATGCGGAACTCGTCGACGCTCACGGGGTGGATGTACTGGCCGTCGGCGGCGACCACGGTCATCTTCAGGCCCGGGATGCGGACGTCGAAGTAGGTCATCGCCGATGCGTTGATGAAACGGAGCAGTACCTTCTCGCCCGGGCGGAACAGGCCGGTCCAGTTGCCACCCGGCGCCGCTCCGTTCATCAGGTAGGTATAGGTGTGGGCGTTGATGTCGGAGATGTCGGTCGGCGTCATCCGCATCCGGCCCCACATGCCGCGGTCGGCCATGGTGGCCTCGAGCCCATGTTGCTCGACGTCGTTGAAGAAGTCGCCGACGGTGCGCTTGTAGAAGTTGTCGTGCTCGGCCACCTTCTTCATGCGGCGGAACAACGCGGCGGGATCCATGTCGGTCCAGTCCGACAGCAGGACCACGTGCTCGCGATCATAACGATAGGGCGGGGGCTGCGCCGGATCGACGATGATCGCGCCGTACAGCCCGGCCTGTTCCTGGAACAGCGAATGGCTGTGGTACCAGTAGGTGCCCGACTGACGGACATCGAACCGGTAGGTAAAGGTCTCGCCAGGCTGGATGCCGTTGAAGCTCAGCCCCGGCACGCCATCCATGTTGGCCGGCAGCAGCAGGCCATGCCAGTGGATGGAGCTGACACCCTGCAGCCGGTTGGCGACCCGCAGGGTGACATCCGTGCCTTCGCGCCAACGCAGCAGCGGGCCCGGCAGCGAACCGTTGATCGTCAGGGCGGAGCGGGTGGACCCGGTGAAATTCACCGGCGAAGAACCGATGGAAAGATCGAACGTGGTGCCCGTCAGCGTCTCCGGCCCCGTCGCGTATCCGCTCGCGGCGCGGGCGGGGAGCCGCCACAGCCCAAGGCCACCGGCGATCCCGCCCACGGCAAGGCCGGTGACGAAGCGGCGGCGGCCACTGTCCACGGACGGGTTGGGGAGCGATCGGTCACGCATTGTTCGGTTCCGGGTCTGCAGGCGCGCACGATAGTGGGCCTTGCCACCGATGGAAGGTCAATGATCGAGGTCAGGCCGAGGGCGGGGCGGCTGGCGCAACAATAAGTCCCGGATAACGTCATTGTTCCGGCATCGACGACGACGGATAATGCCGTCATGTCGCAAACCGCCCCCATTGCCAACGCGCTGGAAAGCGCCGCGCGGCTGCCCGAGTTCATCGGTGCCTGCGAGCTGCCCACGCCGTGGGCCACCTTCCGGCTGCATGGATTCGTTGATCCGGACAGCGGCAAGGAACACCTGGCGATCACCCTCGGCGAGCTGGACGACAGCGCCCCGGTGCTGGCCCGGGTGCATTCGGAATGCCTGACCGGTGACGCGCTCTTCAGCCAGCGCTGCGACTGCGGCGCCCAGCTGGAGGAGGCCCTGCGGCGCATCGCGACCGAAGGCCGCGGCATCGTGCTCTACCTGCGGCAGGAAGGGCGGGGCGTCGGCCTCGCCAACAAGATCCGCGCCTACCAGCTGCAGGATGCCGGCGCGGATACGGTGGAAGCCAACGAACAGCTCGGATTCCCGGCCGACATGCGCGACTACGCCGTCTGCGCCCCGCTGCTGAAGCACTTCGGCGTGCAGCGGCTGCGCCTGATGACCAACAACCCGGCGAAAGTGTCCGCGCTGCAGGCCGCCGGTATGCAGGTCATCGAGCGGCAGCCGATCCTGGCTGGTCACAACACGGCCAACCAGCGCTACCTCGAGACCAAGGCCGCGCGCCTGGGTCATCTGTTCGCCGCCGGCACCGGCGGCGCGCCCACCTCCTGAACAAGCGGGGCAGGGCACACCACACCAGCGGAGGAGAACATGGGCCTGCTAGTAGACGGCAAATGGGTCGATCAGTGGTACGACACCAAGAGCACGGGCGGGAAGTTCGTCCGCAGCGACGCCCAGCTCCGCAACTGGATCACCCCTGACGGCAGCCCCGGCCCCAGCGGGGAAGGTGGCTTCGCCGCGGAGCCCGGCCGTTACCACCTGTATGTGTCACTGGCCTGCCCGTGGGCCCATCGCACCCTGATCTTCCGCGCCCTGAAGGGCCTGCAGGACATGATCAGCGTCTCGGTGGTGAACCCGCTGATGGCCGAGAACGGCTGGACCTTCGACCCCGCGCCCGGCGTGGTGCCGGATCCCGTGGACAACGCCGACTATCTGTATCAGGTCTACCAGCGCGCCCGCCCGGACTACAGCGGCAGGGTGACGGTACCGGTGCTGTGGGACCTTGTGCGCAACACCATCGTCAACAACGAGTCGGCCGAGATCATCCGCATGCTGAACTCCGCTTTCGATGGCGTCGGCGCCACGCCCGGTGACTATGCGCCCGCCGAATTGCTGGAGCAGATCGACCAGACCAACAGCCACGTCTACGACACCATCAACAACGGCGTGTACAAGGCCGGCTTCGCCACCGCGCAGGACGTCTACGAGCGCGAGGTGACCGCGCTGTTCGAGTCGCTCGAGGGGTTGGAAGCGCGCCTGTCGCGACAGCGGTACCTGACGGGCGACCGCATCACCGAGGCGGACTGGCGCCTGTTCACGACCCTGATCCGCTTCGATGCCGTCTACCACGGCCACTTCAAGTGCAACCTGCGGCGGTTGTCGGACTTTCCGAACCTGTGGGCATACACGCGCAAGCTGTACCAGTGGCCCGGCGTCGCGCAGACGCTGGACCTGCAGCACATCAAGGAGCACTACTACCGCAGCCACGGCACCATCAACCCGAACGGCATCGTGCCGAAGGGCCCGGTGCTGGACCTGGATGCGCCGCATGGGCGTGCGGAGTAGGGCAGTGGCCGCCCCTCGCATGGCGGGCGGACGCTTGGCGGATGAATGACTATCCGGCGGGGGATTTTCCGATGGTCCGCCGCGGAGACGTCACCTAGGCTGGCCGCTTTCCATGAAAGGGAATTCATGTGATGCAGCGGCTGCAAACGGTATCCGTGATCGTCGTGGCGCTGCTCGTCTGGAGCAGCGGATCGTCTGCGAGCGAAGCCATCCATAAGTGCGACGACGGCAGCGGCGTGGCAAGCTATCAGTCAGAGCCGTGTCCGGGAGGCTTGGCGGCAGCCAAGACCTGGGCGGTCGAAATCCAGCCGCTGACGGCTGCCGAACGTCGGGAGCAGGCGGCACAGCGCAAGCGCGAAGCCGCTGATTCCCGCTATCTCAGGCAACTGGCCGGCAGGTACAGGAATGCCGGCGGAGGCGCGACCGCTATCAACGCCAAGCATGGCCGCGGCTCGCCGTGCGCAGCCGCAAAGGAGAAGCGCGACCGTGCCCGCAGGACCGCCAAGCGGCGGTTGACCTACAAGGATCTGGAGCGGCTGGGGGACATGGTTTACAACGCGTGCAAATGAGCGCCGCCGGCGGTTTTCTGAGCTGCTCCTTCGAAGGCTACGGCGTCCAGCACGGCGAATCGCTTGCGGGAAAGGACTCTTCGCCCGCTTCCTCCACAGCCGGGACAGGTGCCATCTCCGGCAAGTGCGGCGGAAACTCATGGGGTTCTACCCCGAAATCACGGACGGTTGTGAAAGGGCTGAAAACTTCTGGTCCTGTCTGGCGACCCTTCGCCGCATCCTCGGGTTGTGTTGTCGCTCGATGTATTCGAACACATCGGCCCGT